>Ga0315548_1001028_pt1 | contig 24290 bp, 28 predicted proteins | sample SalMarSW160110MG_2_FD_202540 | JGI IMG/M metagenome (GOLD analysis project Ga0315548, IMG submission 202540) | Salt marsh sediment microbial communities from the Plum Island Ecosystem LTER, Massachusetts, United States - Salt Marsh Sediment SW1601-110 ...
CTCTTCCATCCAAATTTGATTTTCCAGCTCTGTTCCGCTTCGCTTCACGAGGGAAAATCAAACTTCGTTAAATCCTGAAGAGACCTTTTTTCATAAACTCTAATCCTGCTTCTGAAGAAGAAATTCAGTGACATCTAAGCACTGTCTCAAGAAAATTAAATAAAAGGAAATCATAATTTATTAAACCTAAAAACAAATTTCTTGCCTTTTAATTCCCATTCTTCAGAATAATTAAATTTTCCTTTATTCTCACCAAAAGAAATTTTCTTAGCACCGACTCTCTCTTTAATAAAATCTTGGTGGATTTTTATAACATTATTTATCTCTGAGTTAATCTCAAGTTCTATTAAATCTTTTTTAACTAAGTTCTCTTTTTTTCTCGCTGCCTGAATTTTTCTTGAAATCTCCCTAGCAAATCCTTCTGCTTCAAGCTCAGGCGTTAATCTTGTGTCAAGTTTTATGGAGAGTTCTTTTCCTTGTTTTACATTTACTTGTTTTACATTTACTTCTTCTTTAATTAACCCTAAAAAATCCTTAGATAATTTGATACCATAAATTTCTAATCCTGATAAAGGCTGTTTTAGAGAGACTTTCGCCTCATCTCTTTTTTTTAATGCAAGAGAAACAACATTTCTTGTTAAAATCATATCTTCATTAATTCTTTTATTAATTTTTTTCTCATTAAATTTTGGCCAATCTTGTAAATGTACTGATTCCTTATTTCCAATGTTGAGATAAATTATTTCTGCGATAAAAGGTATTATTGGAGCAATTGTTTTAGAAAGATTTTTTAGAACATAATTCAATGTTGTTTTTGAATCTCTGTCGCAGCTATTAAATCTTTCTCTGCTTCTCCTTACATACCATGTAGACAATTCATCTATAAATTCTTTTATTAAATTTGAAGCCCCTATTGTGTCATATTTTTTTAAATATATCTCTACTTTTTTGATTAAATTATTTGTTTCTGAAATTATCCATAAATCTAAAATGTTTTTTGAGTCCAATTTGTCTTTTAATTTTATTTCAGGATGTAAGGAATAAAAATTATTTATGTTGTAAAGGAGGACTAATACTTTTTTGTAGATTTCGTCAACTCCTTTATCAGAAAAATTTATATTTTCTGCGTTCATTACCTGGCTGTTCATTAGATAAAATCTTAATGCATCAACTCCATATTTTCCTACCAACATCATTGGGTCTATAAAATTACCTTTTGATTTTGACATTTTTTGGCCATCTTCCCCTAAAATCGTTCCTGTTGTTACAATATTTTCAAAAGGAATTTCGTCAAATAATATTGCAGATAACACATTCATATAATAAAACCATGCTCTTATCTGTGCGATATATTCTGCAACGAACTGAGCAGGAAAATTTTTTTCAAAAAATTTTTTATTCTCAAAAGGGTAGTGAAATTGTGCAAAAGTCATTGCTCCTGACTCAAACCAGCAGTCAAGAACTTCAGGTATTCTTCTAAATTCTTTATTATTTTTTTCAAGAACGACTTCGTCTAAGAAATCTTTGTGTAAATCTAAAATTCTCTCAGGCATTTTTTTGGCGTATTTTTTTAATTCTTCAATGCTCCCTATAATTATTTTCTCCCCGTCATCTGCCTGCCAAATTGGAATTGCAGCTGCCCAATATCTGTTCCTTGAAATGTTCCAATCAGGTGCTGTTTCAATTGTATATTTCACTCTCCCTTCTTTCAAAAATTCAGGATACCAATTTATCTTTTCGTTCAATTTTAGCAACTTTGGTTTTATCTTCTGAATATCAACAAACCATGCAGGAATTGCACGATAGATTAATTTTGTTTCACATCTATAACAAAAAGGATATTCATGCTCCATCTTTTTAACAAGAACGACTTTACCTTGTTTTTTTAGAAATTCTATTATTTTATTATTTACATTATGAACATATTCGCCTGAAAAATCTTTGACTTCATCTGTGAACTTTCCTTTTTCATCAATTGGCTGGACAAGAGGGATATTATATTTTTTGCAAACCTCGTAATCTTCTTCCCCAAAAGCAGGAGCGATATGAACTATCCCTGTTCCTTCTTCTTGTGTAACAAAATCTCCCAATATAATCTGAAAAGAATTTTTATTATTTTTAAAATAATTAAATAAAGGTTCATATTTTTTGCCTTCTAATTTTTTGCCTTCAACTTTTTTTAAAATCTCATAATCTTTACAGTCCCTAAAAAAATTATTCACTAAATCTTTTGAGAGCAAATAAATATTTTTGTCTGATTTATCTTCAACATAAACATAACTTAATTCAGAATTTACAGCGAGCGCAAGATTTGATGGCAGTGTCCAAGGAGTTGTTGTCCATGCAAGAGCGTAAACTTCTTTATTGTTTATTTTTTCATTCAATTTGAATTTTATTACAATTGTATCTTCTTTTACATTTTTATAAGAATTATCCATTGCTATTTCTGCTTTTGCTAAGGGAGTTGAGCACCTTGGACAATACATTAAAACTTTTTCACCCTCATAAATATAACCCTTTTCGTATACTTGTTTAAATGCCCACCACACACTTTCTATATATTCGTTGTCCATTGTTTTATAAGAATTATCCATATCAACCCATCTTCCAATTCTTTTGATTATTTTTTTCCAATCTTCTAAATATCCTAAAACTTTGCTTCTGCAGAATTCATTAAATTTTCTTACTCCTATTTTTTCAATTTCATCTTTATAATTAATTTTTAATTCTTTTTCAGCGATATTTTCAATTGGGAGCCCATGACAATCCCACCCCCATATTCTCCTTACATATTTGCCTTGCATTGTCCAGAATCTCCCAAATAAATCTTTTGTTACGCTTCCTAAAATATGACCATAATGTGGAAGGCCTGTCGCGAAAGGAGGACCATCATAAAAAATATATTGCTTCTTGTCCTTTGTTTTTTCAAGTGATTTCTCAAATGTCCTGTTTTCTTCCCAAAACTTCAAAATTTCTTCTTCATTTATTTTTATCATATTATCTTCTATAAAAGACGTTATTTAAATTTAGTCATTCTAAGTTACGGTATAAATTTGTCGTTCTCTTAAAATTACTACAAAAGAAAAGTTTAAAAAGTTTAAAGAAGTGATAAAAGTATGAATAGCGCTTATGTTTTGGGAGATAAAATAGCAGAAGGACTTGAAAGTATGGGAATAAAATTGGATTTACTTAAATTAGAAAATCTTACGCAACAATTAGGAAAAATTGTAGGGATTGATTTGGAACCTTTAGAGGAAATAGCAATTCATACTCCTACACAAAAAGAATATGATACTTTAATGAAAGTTTTTGAAGCAGGAGGATGGAAATGGTTTAGTGGGGAATTGCCAACAGATTCTTTAAAATTATTATGGAAGGAGTATAGGGATAAATGTTGTGTAGAGGCATTTAACTCCTTTAAATATCGTGATAAAATTGCATAAAAAGGTTACTTGCTAAAAGAGTTTAATGCTTCTTTTTCTAAAAAGTGTAATTCACTTGGGAGGATAATACAAAAAGGCATCTTTACCTTCTTCTTTTTTAATTCACTGATTAAATCATAAAATATTTTTTGCTTATCTATTCCTGCTTTAGAAACAATAATAATTTTTTTAGGTAAATTAATTTTTTCTTTTTTGGCTGATTCTTCAAGTTGCTCAATCGCTTTTTTTAATTTCAACCCAATGTCTGTTAAAATCAAAGTATGTGCTTTTATTGAAAGATTTTCTTTAATATAATTGACAAAAGATGTTGGTTTATTTGTATGTTCTTTCCAGTTTGGCATTGAAGTTGTTTTTCCGAATTTGTAAAGTGAGAGTCCTGTTTCTGCTACAGCAGTTAAAATTGAAGAATTATGAAAAATTTTGTAAAGAATATTTTGTTTTTTACAGGAAATAATTAATTGTAAATGTGTTGTAGCTGAAAGCGAATCTCCATATACAAGAAGTGCTATATTTTTTGTTTTTGCGTTTTCTAAGAATTTTTCTGATTCAACATTCTGCCTGCTTAATTGTTCAATCTTTAATCCCAAAGCGTCTTCTAATTCTTTGATAGAATAAGGAAAATTAACAGTATAGTTTTCAAGATAAATTCCGTCGCAATTTTGTAAAACCGCGAGGGCATCTGCTGAAACTGATTTCTTCTCAAGCCCGAGTCCAATTAGATAAAATACCATAATAAAATAAATAAAGAAGAGTTTTAAATTTAAGCTTTCCACCAAACAAGTGTAGTTAAAAAAGTAAAAAGCAAACTCATTCCAATTATTTTATTTACAGTTAAGAAAATTGCAGAAAGAATCGCGAGAACCCAAACCATAATAGGAAAATAATGGGGCTTTGAGTATATATATTTTTCATCCCTTGTAACTCTTGCGAGAATTATCCCAAAAGGGATTGTTAAAAGTAATATTAAATATTCAATCATATAACTCCACAGATAAAGAGTTTTTAATCTTAATGTTATCAATAAGATTTATAACCTTTCTTATTTTTAATAATTTATGAAAATAAAAGCAAGTTTAATCTCGGACAAGGTGTCCTCAAATTCAGAAGAAGCACACAATCTTTTTGCGGCGCAAAGGTTCGGAGAAAAGGCAGGGGAAAAAATAGTTTATTCACTCAGCGAGGCGCTTTTTCTTTTTGAGGAAAGAAAGATGGAAATTTTTGATTATAAAAATAAAGTCTTAAATGAAAAAGAAATTGAAAAAAGATTTGAAAGAATTGATAAAAAATTCAGAACGAAATATGTCGTGTTTAGTAACTTAAGAAAAAAAAGTTACATTGTAAAAAGTGCATTAAAATACGGAGCAGATTTTAGAGTTTATGAAAAAGGTGTAAGTGTAGAAAAAGGGCACTCAAAGTGGATTTGTTTTTCAATCCAAGAAAGCCAAATAATGAGTTGGCAGGATTTCTCATCTAAAAATCGCGTCGCCCATTCAACAAAAAAAGCTCTTTTGCTCGCAGTCGTTGACGAAGAAGAAGATGTTTCATATTTTGAAATTCATTGGATAAAGCCATAAACAAAATTTAATAAAGAAGGAAATTTATTTAGATGATAAACATAGAAGAAAAAAAAGAAAAGATTATTTCATTTTTAGAATCTTCAGGACCATTACTGCCTGTAAGAATTGCAAAAGTGATTGAAATGGAACCCATGTTTGCTTCTGCAATTCTCTCGGAACTCTTCAGTGAAAAAAGAATTAAAATGAGTAATATGAAAGTTGGCTCTTCACAATTATATTTTTTGCCGGGGCAGGAGCAGAAACTGGAAGAGCACACAGATAATCTTAACTCTATCGAGAAAGAAGCGTATTTGAAATTAAAAGAAAAAGGAATTCTCGAAGACAAAAAAGAAGAACCTGCAATAAGAGTAGCATTAAGAAATTTAAAAGATTTTGCAATTTCTTTTTATCAATCAGAAAAATTAATGTGGAAATACACTTTCTTGAATGACGAAGAAGTTGAAAATTTGTTAAATCCAAAAAAAGAAACTAAAATTTTTAAAGAACACAAAAAAGAAACTAAAGAGGAAGTTGAAGAAAAATTAGAAGATATTTTTGGGAGAAAAACAAAATCAGAATTTTTTAAGGAAGTTGAAGAATTTCTCGATAAAAAGAGTATTAAAATTATTGAAGAAATTCAGGAGAACAAGAAAGAAGTTGTATCAAAAGTAAATCTTAAAACTTCAATTGGAGATATAAATTTTCTGCTTATTGCAAAAAACAAAAAGACAATAAATAAAGATGAAATAAATACTGCAGTTCAAAGGGCTAATTATTATAAAATGCCTTGCTTGTTAATTATAAAAAAAGAAGCATCAAGAACAATCCAAAATTATATAAAAGGAAATAATCTAATCAAAATAAACTCTATGTAACCATAATGCTTTTAAACTTGATTTATATTTTTAAAATATGGGAAGAATAAAATCCAAATTAATAAAAAGAACTGCAAAACAACTTGTAAATAACTCTCCGGAATCTTTTAAAAAAACATTTGAAGAAAATAAAAAAGTGCTTGGAAATCTTCTGGATTCTAAAAAAACCCGTAATCAAATTGCCGGTTATATAACTAATATAAAGAAAAATACAAAGACAATTTTGGAGGGAACTCAATGACAGAAGAGAAATCAAATTATAAAGATAATATAATTTTTATTGGAGGAAAGCCATTTATGAATTATGTTACAGGAGTTATTATTCAGTTTAACACAAACAATGCTTCTGAAGTAATAATAAAATCACGTGGGAAGTTTATCTCAAAAGCAGTTGATGTTGCAGAAGTTTCAAAAAGAAAATTTCTAAAAGATAAAAACATTGAAGTCAAAGAAGTTAAAATAGGAAGTGAAGAATTTGAGAATAAAGAAGGGAAAGTTGTAAATGTTTCCACTCTTGAGATAATTCTAAAAAGGAAATCTGCTTAAATGAAGTGAATTTGTGAATTAAATTTAGAATTTCATCCTCAAAAATCTCAGATTATTCCACTTTCTTATGAAATTGATTTTTTAGTGTTTAGATGCTTTTGATACTATAAATTATTAAGGAATAAAAATATAAGAATAATGTTTTTGAAAGTTTAGAGATATAAGGTAGGAGGATTAAGCAAGGAAAAGATGCTAGAGGGTTTTCAAGACTGGAATGTTTATTCTAAATAGGCTAACTCTTACAAGTTAAGAAGAAAAGTTGTTGAGAGAAAATATATCCTTCAAATAATTACTAATGCGCTAATACATAAATAAGGTTATATTTATATATTCATCTTACCAAATTAATTTATGGCTGATATAAAAAAGAAAATTTCAGAGGTGATGACTTCTTCAAAATCTTCTGAAAAATTGAATGTTTGGGGGATGTGGAATTTTGAGAAAAAGGAATCTAAACCTGCGGCTTCTTTTAAAATAACTTTTGATTCTCAACAGGCACAGCTTGAACCAATTTACTACTGGCTTTTGGATTTTATTCAGGATGGAGGATGGGATGTAAAAAAGATTACTGATAATTTTACGTCAAGTCCTGGTTCAGGGCATTTTGCAGAGATTGGACAGAGGGTAACTAGAATGCAGGAGGAAGGAATGAAGATTCTCGGAGGATTGAATCAAGTAATAAAATCGTCACTTAATTTAATTTATGATTTAAAAGAATTTGAAATTCGTCTTGAACATTATGGCGATGCAAATTCAGAAGACGGTAAAAAGAAAGAGGTAGGAATGCTTGCGCTTAAACAAATCTGGCTTGACAATGTTGATTTAAAGAGGGGGCGCGGCTCAATTCATAACATGGCATCAGAGCTCGGTTATACTACTATAAGAGAATCATTCATGATGGCTGATGAAATTAGTGATTTGAAAAAGATGAATGATGAAAAAGAAGGAGGTTTGATTAACGACCAAGTTATGAGAATTCTTATTCCGCGTATTAGTGAGTTTCTGAAATGGAAGGAATATTCTGAGAAGGAATTAAGAAAGAGAATGAATATAGAAAAAAATTATTTGAAGAGTCAGATTGAAACAATAAAACTTTATTCTTCGTGGATGAAACCCTATCTTAAGGCAGCAGAGGAACTCCGACAGAAAGGTTTTGATGGGAACGCGGCTCTTGTAAATGCTTTCAGCACCTCAATGTTTGAGTTAACTTTGTTTGGAAAGAAAGAGGAAGAAGTTCCTAATAAATTCAAAAATTATTCTCTTAAAAGAAAATATTATTCTTGCATTGTCATTAGTCTTAATTATAGAGGGCATGTTTCTCAAAGATTAACGCAAAAAGGAGATTATGGTTTTGCAATGGGAGGAAGAATTGATATGGATTTTAATTCTTATGCTTTTAATGAAGATGAAATAAAGATAATTGAAAAAGAACTTGCAAAAGACGATGTGACAGAGAGTATGAGTTTTTCGATGAATCTCGCTGAAGACGCTCTAAAAGAATTAAAAGAAGACCTTAACCACTTTTTAAAAAGCGACAATGAAAAAAAGAAAGAGGAGAAAAAAGAAGAAAAGAAATCTGAAGACATAAATCCTTTTTCTGCTTTATTTGGTATTTTTAGAAGAAAGAAAGGAGATTCAAGTAAAAAGAAAAACAAAGAAATAGAATCTGCAAAAAATATAAGCCCTGACAATTATATTGAAGAAGTAGTTCGTATTCAGGCAATTAATAATGCTTCAGAAGGGCTTTATACTATTTATGATATTTACAAGAGAGCACATGGAATGGCTGCTGCCCCTGGAGAAGGTTTTACAAAAATTGAGCATCCTAAAACAAAAGAGCCAATTATAAAATTTAAGGATATTTTTAAGAGAGGTTTCTAATAAGAAAAAAGAAAAACTATTAAATTATGTTTTCTATTTTATTTTATGAAAATTAAAGAAATTAAAGAGAAAAAAAGCAAAATTAAAGAGATTAAGAAAGAAGAACACATTAAAGAAAATGAATCTAATCTTGATGATTTTATTGAAGATGATATTGAGCAGTTTTTAGAAGAAGAATTTATTGAGGAGAAAGACGACAGCGAAAGGCCATTAGAAAGTGAAGAGGAGCAACCTTTTATTCAATCATTAGAAGACACAGTCGTAGACGCCCCTTTAATTTCTAATCCTGAAAACGAAAAACAAAAAAAAGATTTTTACCAAACTGGAGATGATAGTGCTACAAATGATTTCTATTCAGGCAAAAATAATGGTGATAACTTTTACTCAAAAAGTAACAACCTTTATGGCATCCCAAATGAAGAAGGTGAATTAACAAATAGGGGGAGGCAAGAAGAGGCGAGTGATAATTTTTATAATTTTGTGATAGAAAAACAAGAAAGATTCGGAGAGATTCATAGTGAGAGGGGTTCACAGCTTGAATTTAAAGGAGTTAATGGGGTGTTTAACAAAAAAGATTCAAGAAAGCCCGATGAAAAATATGTTAACCCCAAAAACTATTAATCAAAATTCGTCTGCTTTAGTAGTTAATTTACCCATAGACTTAAGTTTTGAGACCATAGCAGGAGTGTATTTGAATATAACATCTCCTTTTTCGTCGTCAAATTCCCACGGATCAATAACTATAACATCTCTTTCTCTCAACCATAATCTTCTTCTATTCCTTCCCGGGACCCTACAATTCCGGGTCTTACCATCCATACAAGAAACTAACATTCTGCTCCCTCCAACTCTTTGAGTAATTATCCCTATAACTTCTCTTCCTTTTGGCAATCTCACCCTAACAATCTCTTCAGAAAAGTCTATATTAGAAGGAACAGAAGAGTTTTTTTTGGATTTATTTTTGAATTTCTTAAAGACCATATAAATAAAAATTATAATAGTTTATAAAACTTCACAAGAGAATAAGAAAAAAAGGAACACCTTTTATTTTTAAAACCTCTTCGTCACGAGCCATACCAATTTCTTTTGCAATTTCTACAGATTTTTCTCCGACAATATTAAATGTAGCATCTTCACGAATACAACGAATAATCTCTGATTTTAATATGCTGCGGTCTATTAACTCTCCTTTAAAAAAATTCCCTGTAAGGTCAATTTGTTTTATCCCTTCAGTAAATTTCTTTCCATAAATCTCCTTATCACAAATAGCAACTACCCATCTATAAGATTTATGAATTTTAAACAAAAATTCTTTTTCCATATTTTAACAGGGACTTTTTGTTTATAAAATTAACTTAATTAAGAGGAAATTTAAATATTATAAACAAATCAAAGCAGAAACATTAATAAATGAAAGATATTATATTAGGGAATGATAAAAATAATAAGAAATTTTGCTCAGAGATTGTTTTCTGGGTTTTTTAGAAAGAAAGGAGAAATAAAGCTTGGTTTTTATGGCTCTCCGAACGCAGGAAAGACAAGTTTGGCTAACAGAATTTGTCAAGATTGGCTCGGTGAAGATTTAGGGGTAGTAAGTAATGTACCTCACGAGACTCGTAAAATTCAGATAAAAGAAAAAGTAATCATTGAGAAAAATGGCAAAAAAATTGGTTTTAAATTAATTGATACTCCAGGAATAGCGACTAAAATAGATTTTGAGGATTTTATGAAATTTGGGTTAAGCAAGAAAGAAGCACAGATAAGAGCAAAAGAGGCTACGCAAGGGATAATAGAATCAATAAAATGGTTAGACGATGTCAACGCTGTTATTATTCTTATTGACTCAACTTTAAATCCTTATTCCCAAGTTAATATAACTATAATTGGAAATTTGGTTGCCAGAAATATCCCTATATTGATTGTCGCAAATAAGATAGATTTAAAAAAATCAGATGTTAAGAAAGTGCAAGGTGCTTTTCCTGAATATAATGTTATTGGAGTAAGTGCAAAGAGTGGTGAAAATATTGAAGAGTTCTATGAGGAGCTTTTCAAGTTAGTAAAGAAAAAGAGATAAAATGGCTAAAAAAAAGAAAGGTTATAAAAAAAAGAAAGATAATTTAACTATACATTTTATGCCCTATTCCGAGATCTCAAAAGAGGATACTATCGGAAGAATTAAGAAAATAATGGGGCTGGTTTTAGATAATAAAATTATTATTTTGCAGGGGAGGTTAAAGCCAGAAGAAGAAGTAAAATTAATTGAAAACTCTATGACTCTCATTGGAAATATATCAGGATTTCAAGGTATTGAGATTGCAGGGATTTCTGACGAGAACGAACATAGAAATTTATTTAACAAAATAAGATATAACATCGCAAGAATTCTTGTAGGAGAACAAGACTCTATTACAATTATTGGACCTGCTTCAGTTGTGAAAGATATAACAAGAGACCCAAGGAAAATTGAATTGATGCTTAAGAAGAAATAAAGAATCTCAAAGGTTAATGCGCGAGCCTCTCGCAAAATGCATTTCGCAACGAAATGTTTTAATGTGTTTATTTTCCGTTGCTCAAAGCGTTTTACTCGGAATCAAAAGTTCGATTCCAAAATGAAAATGCGCGAGCCGGGAATCGAACCCGAGTCTCAAGCTTGGGAAGCTCGCATTCGACCACTAAACTACTCACGCATGTTACTAATAAGGATTAGAAATTTATAAATTTATCACAACAATTATTTTAAATGAGATTACTCTAAAAAGTTATGGCAAAAAGAAAATCGCTTAAATAAAGAATAAATTATTTGCTCAATTAAAACCCTTAGAGGAAACAACAACTTTGGCTTCAGGAGTAATTTCTCATTCAAATAGTATTTGATATTATTTATTCTCCATTCTTTCTGGTTTTCCTTAAGAATTCATTGATTTTAGAAGGATATATAGGGGGAAGGTAAAAAGGGACAGAAAATTGCAATCAAGAGCATTAGAATCTGGATGGGGAGAACTTATTAAGAAAATTAAAGAAGGCAAGATTTAAAATTCATATTCAAAAACTTGGTCATAAGGAATAAAAAGTTCGCAGGTCTCCTTTATGCTTAAATTTTCCATAATTTTTCTAAAAAGCCGAATTGAATTGCCATGAGCAGAAATCGCTATGTTTGTTTTTTCTTTTTTTACTATCTTTTTTAAATCTTCTATAAACGACCTCACTCTCTTTTCAACATCTGCGAAGGACTCTCCTTTTGGCGGGCGGTAATTAAATTCCCGGTGCCATAAGTCATATTTTTTAAATCCCGACTTTTTTACTACTTGAAGATGTGTCTTTCCATTTAAGTTGCCGTAATTCCTTTCTACCATTCTATCGTCTTCAATCAATTTGACATTTTTATGAAATTTAAGAACTTCCTTTAAGGTGTCTTTTGACCTTGAAAGAGAGGTGTGAATTGCAACGCCTATTTTTTTATTTTTTAATCTTAAAGCAACGATTTCAGCGTCTTCTTTTCCTGTCTTAGACAAATCAGAATCAACCCACCCTGTAAACTTACTATCCCTATTATAAAATGTCTGTCCGTGCCTGAATAAAAAAACTTTTGACTTTTTCATAAGAGTTGAGTATTTTTAAGTATAAAAACATTTTTATAATGTCTTTTCCTTATTTTTTTATGATATTACATTGGGTGATTATAGTTATTTTGATAGTCTTTGCACTGGTTTTCCTTAAGTTTGACCACCACGCAAGAAAGATAAAATTAATAGTTCTCATATTAATTGCTTTTCTTCTTTACATTTCTATAAGTGGGGTTTTTTCTACTAAAGATGTGGATTTAGGTTCTCCGAGGGGAGTAGTTAATGCGGTTTATGTTTATTTTGGTTGGCTTGGTCAGACCATTGGAAACTTATGGGATATTGGAGTTAATACAGCAAGAACAGTAGGAAATGCAATAAAAATAAATTCCACTGAACAAAACCCGCAAAGATAGTACGCAAAAGTAATTAGTAAGATTTAAATATTAAAATTCTTAGAGAAATCATCTAAATATGGAGAGAAACTGAAGATATGAAAATCCAATACGAAGACGAGGAAACTGAAGAAGAAAGTGATGAGGAAGATTAATTAAAATCTCTATTTAATTTATATTTTTTATTTTGTATAAGCCACAGACGGGGATTGAACCCGTAACCTCGTCCTTTTTGGTTTTTCTTAATGAAATTTTTACCCTTTTTCAAGCTCACGAAGAAAATATGAAACATTTTTAATGTTGCTTTCGCCAACATTAGTTCTTTTATTTTCAGGGGGCTTTTCTTTATAAGAAAAGGAGCCTTACCAAGGACGCGCTCTACCTACTGAGCTACTGTGGCATATTCCTTTTTATCACTTAAATTTATAAATCCTTTCTCTATAATAAATTATGAAAAAAGCAACATTTAACAATGTTCCGAGTTTTCATTTTCAATGGAGACGACAAAAATGAAAAAAGATAGTTATGACTTAATTTCTGCCTATGAAAAACTAAGAAAGAAGTATAGTTTGCCAGAATATAGAGAACTATCCCAAGATTTTAACATTGAAAAGCTTAATGAAAAAGAATCAGATTATTTATTAAGAAACATACGGAAAGTTATTGATGAAAAACTTTCAGCTTATATGAATTTTTTTGAGATTATAATAAATCCATCTTTGCCCACTCTTTTTATTTTTCAAATAATCAAAAAAATTGATAGTGATATAAGAAAAAAAATAAACAAGAACTATAAAGTCCTCTCAAAATTCCAGATTGAATCAATGAAACTTGACACTCTTTACGACGAGAAATCAGAAGCAGGATTTATTAAAGAAATTTTTAGTGAATGGCAGAAACTAAAAAAAGAGATTTATGATTTAATTGAAAATTTTGAATATAATTTAGAAGAAAATGAGGAAGGAAGAAAAGAAAGTTATTTTGGTTAATCATATTTTTGTGTAAATTTATCTTAATTTAATTTCTTGTCCTTTTTTAACTTTTCTTCTAAAAATTCTTTTTCCCAGATTGGTTCTGTCAATTCTTCAAGCTCTTTGTTAAATTTTTCTAATACTTTTGTGTATTCTTTAGAATTAAGTACTTGTCTTGCGCATTCATCCTGAGGTTTAATATTTTCATTTAAGATATTATTTTTAAAATTGCTCCAATGGTCTCTTATAGAGCAGGGCATAAGCCAGTTGTGGGGTTTTTTAGTATTATTTAAACCATATTCTTTCTGCCACTTTCTACCTGCTTTGAAAAGTTCTGAAAATAAAGCGTCTGCCAGTTTTTTATTTTTTTTATACAAATCCTTGATATTATCTTCGTAATACGGGACAAACACACAAGGAGTTATGTTTCCGTTCCAATCTATGTATAAGTACCCTCCATACCTTCCATAAGCAATGCACCCGTTTGAGAGAACTCCTGAGTTCCAGAAATCAACGATGGCATAATTTTTTTCTTCAAAAAGTTGTTCCCATTTTCTATACAAATTTACTCTTTGCTCAGGGGTTATCATCATTTCCTTCATATCTTTTGCTTGTCCTATTGGCATTAATTGGAACATCCACATATAACTAGCTCCTAACTCTTGAAAAACATAATCATAAAATTTATCATCTAATAAAGTATTGATATTTTTAGCAGTTGCTGTAACAGAAACCCCAAAAGGGACTCCTGATTTCTTTAAATTATCTATTGCCTCTAAAATTTTTTTAAATATTCCCTTTCCTCTTCTTTCATCTGTTTCTTTTTCAAAACCTTCTACTGAAATTGCAGGAGTAACATTCTTAACTTCAGCTAATTTTTTTGCATTTTCTTTATTAATCAATGTTCCGTTTGTGTAAATTAAAAAGAACATATTACTATATTTTTTCCATATATCAAATAAAGTTTTTCCATCATCATTATACATAAAGGGCTCTCCTCCTGAAATTGTCATAAATCTATTACCCCATTCATTATAAACCTCGTCCACGATTTTGTCTACTGTTTCATAATCTAAAATAGGAGCATTAATTTTTGAAGAAGCATAGCATCCCTCACAATTTAGATTACATTTTTGAGTAGGAGATAAAACAACAAAAGAAGGGGGATATTGGTCGTATTTTTCTTTAAATGATTCTCTAATGTTGCTGGTGGCTTCTTTATCAACAAATCCGAATTTAACGAGAGTGTTTATAACATGTTCTGCAACTTCTTTTGAAATCCACCCCTTGTCATAATTTCTTTTTGTAGACTCCAGAAGAGAAACAAGAAAATAATATTTTTTAATCTGAACATTTTTCGGAAAGTCCTCGTTCTCTATTAAAAATTTGTACAATTTCTTTTTAAAGTTATTAAGTAAAAGAGCTCTTCCTTTTTTAAAGAAAAAAATCTTCTTAATCAGTGAGAGATGAAAATTTGACTTAACCTTATTAAATTTATCCTTTACCTGAGATACATAGGGATTCCCCATATTTATATTAAAATTCTTTTGTTTAAAAACCTTATTAAATATAAAAATCCAAGATTTAAGATTATTTTAATTTTCTAACTAAATAATTAATATCCTTAAAATAGAACTGTATTTCTTGTGATAGGAATATTTCATCTCATTTATATTTTATCTCAACATCATCTGTCCTTTCTCTCGGTTTAATATCAACCCTTCTTAAATCATTCTCAAACAAACCTTTCTTATACATTTTAAATCCAAGATAACCTATCATTCCTGCATTATCTACAAGTAAATTTTTTTCTGGACAGAAAAATTCAACGCCCCTTTCCTTGCACATTATTTTACACATTTCCTGAAGCCTTTTATTGCAAGCAACTCCTCCTCCTAAAAGTAATTCTTTTTTCCCTGTATGTGCCAAAGCCCTTTCTGCCACCTCAACAAGCATCGCAAAAACAACTTCTTGCATTGAATAAGCAATCTCCCTCAAATCTTCTCCTTCATTAATTAAATCCTTTATCTTTGTCTGCAAACCAGAAAACACAACATCCATTCCTTTAACAGAATAAGGCAAATCAAATATCTTTTCTTTATCTTCGTATTCTTCTGAAAGTTTCTGTATTTTTGGTCCTCCAGGAAAACCAAGCCCCATAAATCTTGCAATAGTATCTATAAAATTTCCAACACCCAAGTCAAGTGTTTCTCCAAAGATCCTATACTTCCCAGATTCATAAGCAATTATCTGTGTATTCGCCCCACTTACATATAGAAGAACTGGGTCTCTGGCTCCGGTTATTTTACCAATCTCCAAATGAGCAATGCAGTGATTAACACAAACAATTGGTATAACTAATTTTTCTGCAATCTTTTTAGAAAATTCCACTCCTTCTAAAAGGCAAGGAGCAAGCCCAGGAGCATTAGAAAAAGCAACTGCTTTAATTTTTTCTTCAGACATTTTTGCTTCGTTTAATGATCTTTTATATAACTCTTCAGCGACCTTTCTATGATGCTCTCTGACTTCCATAGGGACCATCCCACCTTTTTCAGTAGTATAAACACTTTTCACATTAGACAAAATCTTCCCTTCAAAATCCACAACAGCAATTCCAAAAGTATGCGCCGTACTTTCAATTCCTAAAATACATTTCATAAAATTACTTATTCTTTTAACTTAAAAATGTTAGTATAAAAATATAAATAGTAGTCATTCTTTTTTTAATTATGGCTACAGAAAAAGAAAAAAGTTTTATGGATTTTATTAAACTTGTATCGCCTGGAACCCCTCTTAGAAGTGTAATTGATGATTTGGTGAGATCTGATTTGGGGGGGATGATAGTTTTTGATTCTATAGAACTCCGCAAGAGTACCTTTTTTGAAAGCGGATTCAGAATAAACTGCCGTTTTACTTCGCAAAAATTGTTTGAATTGTGCAAAATGGATGGAGCCATAATTATTTCACCAGACTTAAAGAGAATCCTTTATGCAAATGTATTGATGTTACCTGACAGTTCTCTTCACACAAGCGAAACAGGATCCCGCCACAAAGCAGCCGAAAGAATCGCTAAACAGGCAAAAACTTTTGTTATTGCAGTCTCAGAAAGAAAAAGAAAAACAACTCTTTATTTTCAAAAGTCAAGGTATTATCTCAAGACAATAGAAGAACTTCTTAGAAGTATTAGTTCTACACTTCAGGTTATGGAAAAACAGAGAGAGATTTTTGATGAACAGTTGGACAATCTGAACATTATGGAGATGTCCAAATTCGTTTCTGTTAGTGATGTATGTAAGGTTATACAAAGAGCTGAGATGCTTTTGAAGATTTCCGAATCAATAAAAAAAAATTTTACTGAAATTGGAAGAGAAGGAAATGTTATGCAAATGAGATACCGCGAAATTCTCAGGGGAATTGAAAAAACAAGGAACGAAATTCTAAGGGATTATTCAATTCTTTCTCTGAAAAAATCAACAACCCTTCTCTCAAATCTGACTTTTGAAGGAATTTTAGACATAGAATCTATATCAAGATTAATCTTTGAAAAACTCCTTGAGGAAAATATCACCCCAAAAGGATTCAGATTTCTGCTACATCTTCCTCTTTCTGAAAAAGAAGTTTCCCAGATAATTAAACAATTTAAAAATTTAAAAGATATTTTTGAAATAAAATCCAATGAACTGGAATTTTTACTAAAAGGGAGGGCTAAAAAAATAGAAGAGGGAATTGCTAACTTAAGAGAAAAAATTCTTAATGGAAAAGTTATTTATTAATTACAAATCCCTTGCAAAAATAGTTCTTCTTCCATTTGCCTTTGCCCGCTCCTCGGCTTTCTTTAACATTTCTTCTGCTTTCTTTTCAAATTCTTTTTCAAATTCGTTGGAAACGCTTGACGCTATATATTTCCTTATATTACTCTTTATTACCAAAGCCATTATTTTATACCTTCTAATAGTTTAATAACTTTCTCTTTGTTTGCTAAAATAAGGCTCGCCAATCTTGGTCCTTTTTCTTTTCCTATTAAAACTCTATAAATTAATTTGAAGAATTTCTTTCCCTCAATATTATTCTTTTCTGCAATCTTGTAAAATTCATTAAATAATTCTCCTTCATTTAAATCTTTTTCAAGAGCATTCTTTAAGTCAATAAAAATTTTTTTTTCTGAATTAATCTGACTACTGATTTTATTTTGAAAAGTAAATTTCATATCTTCTCCTGCGTATTTATCAAGCCAGTTTTTTACTTTCTTTGCACGCAATAAATTTTCATCTTTTATATTGGAAATTTTTCCTGACTGTACTAAAGTAATTAAATGCCTGAAACCCTCCCTAGTTGGCTTATTTTCCTCAACATTCAAAACAGATAATTCGTAGAACCTTCTCTCTTGGGGGTTTGCATTTCCTGAAAAATATTTTTCTTCCAGAGCATCAAAATCTTCATAGAGTTTTATAATGTCATTATCAAAACTAATCTGAAAACCTTTATTAGGCCGTGTTCCAACAAATAAAAATCTCAGAACATCAGGTTCATAAACTTCTTCAACTTCTTTTAATGTAATTGAATTTCCAGAAGAGCTGGAAAAACTTTTCCCTCCTTTAATCCCTATCCATTCATAAAACTGATATAGGGGAGCTTCTCCACCAAAAACTTCTTTAATTATCTCTTTAGCTGTTGTAAAACTTCCTCCAGGAGTAGAATGATCAATTCCTCCAGGTTCAAAATTTATTTCCTCATATCTCCAACGAGCCGGCCAGTCAACTCTCCATTTCAACTTGACATATCCTTTTCTTTTAAAATCAATTTTTCCTAAATATCCACATTTGCAGACATAATCAATTTCATAATCTTTCCAAGACAAAATCTTTGTAAAATCTTTCCAACATTTCTCACAATAAACAATTACTGGCCACCATTCTTTTTCCAAGGGTTCTTTACGATATTTATTCAAAATTTTTCTAATAATTTCTTTATTCTCTAAAGCAACTTTAATCAATTCAAAATACTTGCATCTTTTATTCATTTCACTTTGTCTAATAAATTTGGGTTTGATACCGACAGTCTTCAAACTTTCTTCAAATTCTTCTTCAAAAAATTTCGCGTAACTTTTCTTTTTATCAAAAGGAGAAGCAAATTCTGAAATAGGCATTCCAATATATTTTTCATATTCTTCTGAAATATTCTTCGGGACTTTTCTAAACCTATCAAAATCGTCCCAAGAATAAATAAATTTAACTTTCCTGCCTAAATCTCTCAATGCTCTGACAACTAAATCAGTAGTAATTACTTCCCTAAAATTCCCAATGTGAACTTTTCCCGAAGGAGTTATACCAGAAGCGCAAACAAATTCTTCTTTTCCTGGATTTTCTTCAACAATTCTTTCTGCAATTTGGTCTGCCCAAAAAAACTTTTCCACCATATTCCAAAAAGAAGATTTTAGTTTATATATTTACCGAACAACAATTTTTTAAATAACCTTTTCTTGAATTAATTATGGCAATAAAAACCCTTTCTATTCTTCCAGGAGAACCTGGTTACATTTCTAAAAAAGAAAGAACTAAAAAGAGAAAACTAAAAGAGAAAAAAGAAAAGCAGAAAGAGAAATTAAAGATAGGGAATATATCCTTAGGTTCAAAAGCATTTAGAATTGGAAAACTAAAATTAACTCCGAAAAAAGAAAAGAAATTTGTTATTTGGCGATATACTAAAAAAATTGGAGAGATAACTGTTTCTCATAACGATGAAGTTAATCTTAAATTTTTCAGATTTTGGGGAGTAGGGAATTATAAAAGTTTAATTCAAGATGTAGATTTTCAGCATCGCTGGTTAGTTAAAGAACAAGAACTTTTAATTACTCAAGAAAAATGTTTTCTTTGCAATTCAAAACTTTCTAAATCTGCAAAACCAAATCTATATCATTCTAAAATGTGGCAAAAAAGAGCCCATATTCTTGAAGAAGCTGAAAAAGTTCCGAAGGAAATCGTTGAAGGAAAATTAACTATTGAGGGGGGATGGAAAAAATTTAATAAGATTCTTGAAGAAGGAAACCAATATTATATGTCACTCGAAGACACAGCCCTCATTTGTGCAAGTTGTGCTAAAAGAAAGGGACTGATTTATTAAATAGATTTAAATATGTAATTTTTATATAAATAAAGAGATGAATAATGAAATCTGAAATAATTGAAAAATTAGCCACCTTAATAACAGCAGCTTTTGGTTTAGTTGCAGCCTTAGCATGGAACGACGCGATTAGAGCATTATTTGTAGGCCCATGTGGAAACGAAGGTGCTGGAGCACTATGTAAAATTTCTTCTGGTGGTCCTTGGGTTTATGCAGTAATTATTACTATAATAGCAGTAATCTTCACTATCTGGATTGCTAAAGTTGATAAGAAATCTAAATAAATTTATTGTTATAATCACTGATTCTCTGTTGCCTTGTTAATTACTCACTTTTGTAAAAATATATTGTAAATTTGCTTTTGGGTAAACCTTTTTTAATTTATTTAATTCCTTCAAATTATAATTTTTTACTTTTATTTCAAAACCGTAATCTCTAACAGTTAATATTTCAAAATCAGAAAAATCCTTTTTATTATAAACTCCTTTTTTAAACTGGACAAGTAAAAAAGGCTTATAGTTTAAAGATTTATAAAATTCTATTGCTCTGTCTAAAGCTCCAGCATTTATTTTATTATATTTTTTAAAACCAATTTTTTCAAATTCTCGAACTAATCTCTCTCCAATTTTTCTTTTTTGAAACCTGTAATCTACAGCAATCTCACTCATTAACAAATAATCTTCTCTTGGAAACCCACAAACAACTCCAATAAGCTCATTTCCAATATAAGCACCAATAAAATAATCAGAAAATTTCTTAAATTTTTCTTTTAAAAAATCGAAGCTTCTAACTCGCTTTTTTCCAAGTTCGTTATCTAAAATATTAATTGCCCGAGAAAAATCTTTAGGCGATAATTTTTTTAATTCAAAGTTTGTTAAAAAATCCATTTTGTCAAACTCTAAAAAAATTAATTTTTCTGTTTCAGTTAATTCTTCAAAATTTACTCCTTGGGATAATTTCTTTAAAAAAAATTCATATTCAAGGGAAAACTTTAAATCAATTAATTTCTTGCAATCACAAATAAAAATACCTTTCCTATCATTTCTCCATTTTATTTGTTTTTTTAGTGCTTTTATCATTTTATATGCATATTAAATTCTTTGTTTAATCTACTTTTATATTTTTCAAATTTTTCCAATCCGAGAACTCGACCATTTTTAACACAAAACGGAGTTGGCGATTTACCATTTCCAAAATATCTAAAACTTTGTGCAATACATTTATTACATTTATGTAACATTTTACATCCTTCACAACCAAGATTCATATAGGACCTAAATTCATTAAAGATTTTTCCATCCCAAATTTCTTGAAGAGATTTATTTCTTATATTTTCAAATTTCATAAATTTTTTTGGAATAATTATTCTAGATAATGTACAAGGTGAAACAGTCCCATTTGAATGTATTTCACAAAAATTAATTGCTGCAGCACAACTATAAGCTGACAACCCTTTTTTTTCCATTTCTACTGGCATATCAACTAACCGAACATTAATTTTTTTATTTTTTCCATTTTCAGCAATTGATTCCCAAAAATTATTGTCAAAATACTCGTAAAACTCGGAAATAAATCTATTCTTTTCACCCCTTCCAATAGGAATAATTGGAGAAACAAACCAATTTAAGGGGTTTATCTTTTTTATTAACTCTTGAAACTCATCCATCTTTTTTATGTTTTCTTTATGCAAAACTGTTGCAATAGATAAGGAAATCTTCTTCTTTTTAAAATAATTTATGCTTTTCATTGTTAAATCAAAAATTTTCTGATTATATTTTTCTTGCGAATCTAATCTTAAAAATCCATGAGATTTGCTGTCTGGACCATCTAAACTTATTTTTATACTTATTAGATAATCTTTTCTATCCACAATAAAATTCCGAATATTTTTTGAAAAAACTCCATTTGTTGTTAAAATAAAATAAATTCCTTTTTTGATAAGTTGGTCAACAAAATCTTTAAAAATTGGGCTTTGTGTAGGTTCTCCTCCAGACAATACCACATAGAAAACATTACACCTAACCAAATCATCAATTACTTTTTTCCATTCCTCTAAATTCAATTCGTTCTTGCTTTCTTTAGAATAACTCCCAAAACAATGTTTACATCTAAGATTACACTTACTTGTCAAATTAATATAACAAGAGTAAGGAGAAATATAAATTTCATTAAGAATATCCATTTTAAGTTAAATCAAAGATATTTTAGTATTGATTATGACCGCAAGTTATAATATCGTTTTTTGCTAAGAAAACAAGATTCCTATTTTCCTCACTAAATCTTGTATTGCCTGAAGAAATTTTCTGAGCAACACCAATTGTTCCAGGGGAAATTGCTACAGAATCTACATTTCTTGTTTTATATTCCATATAAACTAATTAAAAAATGAACTTTATAAACTTTATTATAGTTGAATTAGCCTCTCTATTTCTTTTTACTGATTCTCTGCCAAACCTTTTCTGTCCCTGATTTGTTTTATTACTTTCTGCTGCAATTCACTTGGCAGTTTTTTAAATGTCTGGCTGACTAAACTTGAAACTCCCCGTCCTTCTGTAGCACTCCTTAAATCATTTGTCCATCCAATCATCTCTTGGACAGGAAGCTCTGCTCTTATTGTTACTCCTGTGACATCTTGAACAACATCTATAAGACTTCCGCGCTTGGACGAAACAAGGGAAGTAACTGCTCCCATAAAACTATTGGGAGCTTCAATCTGGTGAACCTGAACTGGTTCAAATATAGCAGGAACCGCCTTTGCAAACGCCTCCCTGATAGATTCTCTTATTGCAGGACAAACCTGCGCAGGACCTCGATGTATTGCATCTTCATGAAGTTTTAAATCAATAAGAGATACTTTTAATCTTAAGCAAGGCTCTCTCGCCAAAGGTCCTGCTTTCATAACATTCTCAAAAGAATCAAGAATTAACTCTATAACTTCTCCTATATGAACCTCTCCTTTAGTTTTATCAAGAAATACATTCTTTTTGAAAATATCTCTATATTGTTGTGTCTCTTCTCTTGTAACCCCAAGACCAACAAGAGTCTCATTAAGAGCTTTATCCTTTTTCTTAATTCTCCCTTCAGGAAGAATTCCATCTGAAATTGCCTTAACAATAGAATCTTCTAAAGGTTCAACACTAAGGAAAAAAGTATTGTGTTTATTTGGGGACCTTCCTTCAGCAGGCTCACTTTTTTTAATAACAGATTCTCTGAAAACTACAATAGGGGCAGACGACTCAACCTCAAGTCCTCTTTCAGTCTTAATTCTATTTTCAATAATCTCAAGATGCAACTCACCCATTCCTGAAATCAGAGATTCTCCTGTTTCTTCATTAATTTCAACTTTCAGAGAAGGGTCTTCTTTACCTACTTGTCTTAGAACTTCAATAAGTTTTGGCAAGTCGGCTGTTTTTTTTGCAGAAATTGATTTTGTAACAACTGGCTCAAAAAGATGAGTAATCGCTTCAAAAGGTTCTACAGGATTTACAGAAATGGTTTCCCCAACTTCAGAAGCAATTCCACCAATTGCAAAAACATTCCCCGCAGAGATTTCTTCAATCTGTTCTGGTCTTATACCATCGTATACCAAAAGTTGCTGAATTTTTTGTTTCTTTTTTGCTAAATTAAGATAAACCTCCTGACCAACTTTCAGTGTTCCGCTAAATAATCTTCCTGCAGAAATCTCTTTACCATAACGAGGATCAATAACAATTTTCGTAATCACAAAAGCAGGTTCTCCTTCAGGGTCGCATTTTAGTAATTGTTTCCCTAATGAAGATTTTTTATCTCCTTTCCAGATTCTTTCAATTCTATATTTTTGTGCTTCCAATGGATTTGGCAGATGATTAACAACAACATCCATCATCACCTCAAATAAAGAAGCGTTTTTCCAGACCCAATCTTTTCTTTCTTCTTCAGATAATTTCTCATCATAAATTTTATAAATATCGCTAAAAGTTATTCCTTTCTTCTTCATAAAAGGAATTGTTAATGCCCAATTATCTCGTGCAGAACCAAAAGAAACACCCCCATCAAGAACATTAACCTGCCATTTTGTTTTAAATTCCGACTCAGCAATTTCTTCTATAAGGTTATTAAAATCTTTAATTATTTTTTTAAATCTCTCCTGCATCTGTTCTGAATCAAGTTTTAATTCTCTAATTAATCTATCAACTTTGTTAATAAATAAAATAGGTTTTACTCTTTCTTTCAGCGCCTGTCTGAGAACAGTTTCTGTCTGAGGCATAATCCCCTCGCTGGCACATACGAGGACAATAGTCCCATCAATCGCCCTCATTGCTCTTGTTACATTCCCTGAAAAATCAACATGCCCTGGAGTGTCAATCAGATTAATAAGATATTCCTCTTCTCCATATTTGTGAACCATTGAAACATTAGCGGCATCAACAGTTAAAAGCCTCTCCTGTTCGTCTGCGTGTTGCCAAGTCGCCATTCCTGCTTCTAAATCTCCTGCATTCTTCGCTGCAAGTTTCCCTGCTACTGCTAAAAGATTATCTGTAAATGCGGTCTTTCCATGGTGAATGTGCGCAGAAGTAGCGATGTTTCTAATATTAACCTGATTCCTGATAATTCTTTTTATCTTATCAAAATTTTTTTCTTCTGTTGCCATTGAAATACTAAGATTAACTAACAATAAAAAAATGCTTTATAAAGTTTCCTGAAAATTATTCCTTTGTGCATTATCAGATGTTGGAAATGTATATTTTTTTAACACTACTCTCTTTGTTTCCAAACCTATCTGCCTTTGGCACTTTCTAAAAAATCTTCTGCATCCTAACAAATTCTCTATTAAAAAACATAATCTGCAAAGCTAAAATCCTCTAAACAACCTTCTTTATCGTAAATAATGTAAACTCCTCATTTATTAACTTTAAATCGGGGATAAGGAAAGTTTTTTGCGTAGCAAAAAATTTGGGAGAGAA
>Ga0315548_1001029_pt1 | contig 24259 bp, 30 predicted proteins | sample SalMarSW160110MG_2_FD_202540 | JGI IMG/M metagenome (GOLD analysis project Ga0315548, IMG submission 202540) | Salt marsh sediment microbial communities from the Plum Island Ecosystem LTER, Massachusetts, United States - Salt Marsh Sediment SW1601-110 ...
AGTTCCAGGGCTTTCCTGCGGAATATGTATTCCCTGGGGATGCCTGCATTCGCGATCAAGTCAGTAAATAACTCAATGAATCCGTCCATTTGTGCCCCGCCCGTGACAGCACTGCGGAGACCCTGATCCGCTCGACCGGTTTCCTCCTGCTTCTGTTGCTGCGCCGATCGAGTGGCCCAGTAGTATGCCACGGATTGCCTGGCGCGTTGATCGATTTGTTCTAGAGCGAACTCTTCTTTCATAACATCGAGACTAGCAGATCTGAGGGTTAGGATCAAACCAAGCGCCCGGATCTGATCTTCGCTCTAAATTCCAGCGACAACATACCTATTCTGGCTGGCCTCGCGTTTCGACCCTCGCTGTAGCAACATCATTTTGTCATCACTTCAAGATACATTCTACATCCTTCCTAGACCAATTGTGAAATAGAATTATGTGCCTCGAATTCCCACCTTTTTCTTGCCAGGGTGAACGGAGTCTACCATTGTATATAAGCTCATATGGCCTGTCAAATGCGCAACCGCTGGTCTCATCTTGTACCTCCACCATCGGATCGACTGGACCCTTCTGCAACTGTCTCCAGGGAAGGAGAAGAAGATCGTGGTGTGTCTGCTACACTTGCCTGTGTCGTTGTGTGTTGATTCCCCTCTCTAACTGTAGCGTATAGCTTCACCCGTGGTTCATACTCCCCGATCAGCGCCAGGTATTAGAGCTACCACCGCAGAACTTGGGGGATACATCACTTATTTCTGATTCTGTTCTTCCTTGCAACCTAAGGTTTGGCTGGATTGTGACACGTCACCCGAAGAACCCTATGCTGCCTAGAGAGCTAAGCGATGGCTCCGACAGACCGAGTTCGAAGGCAAGTAAGATGCTGGGGTGTCATCGGCCGGGTTAGTGTCCCCGGGTAAGGGTCACCTGGTGTCCCCACCCGATATCGGCTAATTATCCTCCATGTTGAGTAAACATGGAGGTGCAGATGGAGAGACTACACATGAATGACATACAAGAGATCATCTACAGGTTAGCTAAAGGTCAATCAGTGGAAGCAATCCACCGTGACACGACTCATGCCAAGAAGACGATCCGTAAGTACCGCAACTTGGCAGATAAACACGGCTTTCTGGAGGAGAACAGAGGACTGCCTGCTTCAAGCGAGCTGGCAGCGGTCCTTGAAGCGGTACGGCAAGGCAAGGTCAGAAGTGTGGCTCTGGCTTTGCGGTCACGGAGTTCGTTACTAGTGTCTGGCACTTCCCGCAGTTCGTTTTGTATTCCTGGCATGTGTTAGTATTTGTACAAAGGCGGTCGCATGATGGAAGGTACCAAGCTTGAACAGGTCATAGAGGAGTTGACGTTGCTGTTGCTCTACTTGACGTCGTGGGAGGAGGAACTCGTGCCAGGAGCGCTAAGAGTCCATCGAACATGGAAGAATCACCGGTTCGAGGCTCTGGATGCTCTGGTGGAGAAAGGCTACCTGGACACAACTCACAGGGCGAAGTCGGTTCGAATCACTGCCGATGGCCTCGCAAAAGCCCTGCAACTGCAGAAGAAGTACTTGGAAAGGTAGCGGCTGAATTACAGGCCAGCGCCGACTACCTGTAGTGGAAGACGGCTTTTGGGTCACCTATCCATTAGGCGGTGTGTATGAACGCAAGACAAAGCAAGGAAGAGCCACTAACTGAGGTCTACGAACTAGAAATCGCACTACTTGGCATTACACCACGGATTTGGAGAGGGTTTGCAGTACCGGGAAGAATAACGTTGGCAGGTTTGCACGACGTGATCCAATGCGTTATGGGGTGGACAGATTCGCACCTTCATGAGTTCATCGTCGGCGAGCGTCACTATACGGCCTACTTTCTCAACATGGATTGGGAGCTAGCTGAAGCGATGATCGACGAGGAGACAGTCAAGCTGCACGAGGTCGTAAATAGACTGGAAACACGGTTGAGGTATATCTACGACTTCGGAGATGGCTGGCAACACGAAGTAGAGGTGAAAAGGATCGGTCCACCAGACTCAACCGTTCGATATCCTACGTGTCTGGCAGGAGAGCGAGCTTGTCCGCCAGAGGACTGCGGCGGTGTGGGAGGATATGAGCACCTGCTGGAGGTTCTCTCAGACCCGTCTCACGACCAGCATGAGGAACTGTTGGAATGGGTTGGAAGACAATACGATCCGGAGCTCTTCGACTTGAGGGCTATCAACCGTATTCTTAGAGTACTCCAAGTGTCCTGAGGAACAGACAAACAGCGCGCTTTCAGAGATGTCCCCCGTTACCGAGAGGGATACCGGGTACATGGACAGGAGAAGTCTGTTGTAGTACCCTTCCTCGTGAGGTGATTGACTATGCCCAATACGTACAGGGCGGTAACCAAGCAAGATGGCAACTGGTGGATCGGATGGATCGAGGAAGTCCCCGGTGTCAACTGCCAAGAACGTACTCGGGAAGAGCTTCTTACCAGCCTGAGGGCAAGTCTCTCCGAAGCGCTTGAGTTTAATCGGCAAGATGCGATCCATGCAGCCCGGTCCGGCTACACCGAAGAACTCGTCACTGTATGAGACGCACTCAACTGCTAAAGCATCTCCGTGCGCAGGGATGTGTTTTCATTCGAGAAGGACGTAGCCACTCCTGGTGGGTGAATCCATCGCAGAACAAGCGGTCGTCAGTTCCTCGCCATTCCGAGATCACTGACCAATTGGCGCGGAAGATATGCAAGGACCTGGGAATTCCCTTCACGAAGTAGCGCCGAACGTAGGCATCCTTGTTGCGTGTGCTTCTTCTCACGAACGTCTGGGGTCAGACCTTCATTCTTTGGATTTCATCATCTCATGAACGTGTTTCGGGTAAATCCGTGAACGCATACCCCTAAATCGTGATGAGTAACCCGTGATAAGTGATAAGTGAAAAACGCAGGATTAAGGATTATGGATTAAGGGAAAAAAGACAGTCAAAGGCAGCAGCAAAAGCCACTTGAATGGTTAAGTGGGAAAAGCGAGAGCCCACAGTCGAGAGCCTAGAGTCGATAGTCGAAAAACAATGAAAGACAAAGAACCGAGAACCGAAAGCTGATGACTGAGAACTGATCACTGATAGCTGAATGAGTAACGTAAAACCACTATTACACTGGATTCCCGGGTCCTGTCCTGGATTCCGGCCTTCGCCGGAATGACGAATGCAAGGGGATTCCACGACGATCTGCGTTTAAATCGTGATGCGTGGAAGGGCAGTAACGAGTGAACCGCGAAGAAGCCAGAACTGAACACTGATAACCGATAGCTTCCTTTCCTGAAAGCTGATCGCTGAGAGGTAATAGTTATTTCTGAATAACTGAACACTGATACCTAATATCTGGTACCTAATACCTGACCTGCTTCTAACTTGCTTCCTCAAGGAGCAGCCTGAAACAAGGTCTATGTCCACAAAATTCTCATATCGTCTTAAGAGAGGACAGCAATAGAGTTGACGCTCACCGCTCTTCGACATAGCATATTGCGGAGTTGCGCGATAATCATTGTTCAGGCAACGGATATACGGATTCCACTTGATATAGAGAACAAAGGAGGCAGCCATCAATAGCAAGAGCAGACGGTGGACAATTCTGAGTTACAGTATCGGATCTAGAAATCCTGGGAAGGCAAGGGAGGCGTGTTATGGCTCTATACTATGTGAATAAACAAGAACAAGCTAATGGTGATCATGAAGTGCACAAGTCAGATTGTTCTTTTATGCCAACTGATGAAAACAGGCAGTACTTAGGATCATTTACTAATTGTCACGATGCAGTCCGCGAAGCGAAGAAATACTATTCCAAGTCTAATGGTTGTTATTACTGCTCAAAAGAGTGCCACACAACATGAGAACCACAATGAGGTTTGCCTGCTGAGCAGACTTGTTTGTAGAAGTCAGCAGGAACACATATTCACCGGTCTTAGAGGGAGATTCTCCTTCTTGGTATCCACAAGGAGGACGATACTTGCTACTGGCTAACCCAGTGCGGTTTGGGCACCAACCATGCTGCCTCATTTCTAGGATAAATGGGGTCACGTCTTGCAAATCAACATATCGCGGGACTCCTGACGTCCCATACCATGATTCGGCAAGGAGCAGCCTAGAATAGGATTTGTGTCACTCGAATCGATCAGGATATAAGGGCCAGAAGAGCTACTCTGCTGCTCCAGCTACTCTAAAGCGACTGCTCGTAGGCGGTACCGGGTTGTCTTCACCAGAGCAGCTGATCTAGTGCGGGATCTTCTTAAGGCACGGGACGCGCGTACGCTGGGAAAAGCTCATCAACGTATTAAGCGGACAGCGTTATTGATTGTGGATGAGTTTGGGTTTGTCCCGTTCGACCGTGCTGGGGGAGAGCTGTTATTCAACCTACTCTCGGAACGTCATGAGCGCAACTCGACCATCCTGACCACTAACCTCGCCTTCTCAGAGTGGGTACAAGTATTGGGTGATGAGAAGTTGACCACGGCACTGTTGGATCGTCTTGCTTACCGAGCGCACATCCTGACGACTAAGGGACCATCGTACCGCATGAGCCAAAGGAAGAAGTGACTGTGGAACTTAAACGGAGAGAAACTAGACGAGAGAGTGTGCCTCATGGTACACTGCGGACAGCCAAGGGGTGGGTCAAAAACTAAACGGTGAAAGGGTCAATTTCTAAGCGTTGCCAACATCGTTACATCCTTAAACCAATGGAGGAAGCGCTCGGTGTTTACGGACGTATTGAGCTGATATACGCTACTCTCCTGATTGTAACCATGCTTTGGAGGCCCGAAGGAATAGTTGGGCGAAAGGTTAGCCTAAGATGGCTCAGTTCTGTACTTCATCCACTAAAAGGGCACAAAAACCAATAAAAGGAGGTTATTGCTCATGCAGGGATTCTTGTTAGATCAACTTACTGGCCATCAGTATGAGAAGAGCAACTTCGATAAGGCCATTTTGGCTGTGGGGTCAACCGAAAATCACGGAGGCCATCTGCCTCATGGTACAGATACGATAGTGTCTTACGAAATCGCGAAGGAAGTGGCAAAACAAGTAGATAACCTTCTAGTTCTTCCCCCAATTACTTATGGAATGAGTGAGCACTACTCTAATTTTGCGATAACGCTGAGCTTGCGATCCGAGACCCTAATTGGAGTAATCAAGGATATTCTGCAATCCCTCATAAAACATGGGATAGAGCGGATAGTGATTATGAATGGACATGATGGAAATATCGCTCCCCTGGAGATCGCCACTCGGGAGGTTAAGGTCCTGCATCCAACTGTGAAGATCGCAGTCCTGGAGGCCTGGTGGGTAACAGCAGGACGGCTTCTACCTCCTGGGACCTTTGAGGTGTGGGATGGGCTGGGACATGCTGGTGAAGGGGAAACCTCGATAATGCTAGCTCTAAAGCCGGAACTAGTGGAAATGGAGTACGCCAAGGGCCGAGTGCCAGACGATCTACCCGACGAAATGCAAATCAAATGGCTCTTTGATGAACTGACCCCCTTTGGTGCTACGGGTGATCCTAGCAAGGCTACTCTGGAAAAAGGGAGAAAGATGAAAGAAGTGTTAGTTGAATACATAATCAAGTTTATTAAAGAAATGGATGCGAGGGATTGGAAATACGGGCTTGTTTAAGATTAATAGGGTTCCTCACACTTAAGCCAAGGTAGATCATAGAAAGGCTCCACGGATTTTCAGGAAGAAGTATTCAAAGTCTCGGTAGCCAAAAGCAATGCGCTTGATGACCTTGATCTTGTTGTTCATCCCCTCCAAGAATGACGTCGAGATCTTGTGCTTACAATGAGCCAAGATCCCATTTAGGTGTGCCTTGAGGCTTCGGGCAAAGTTCTTCACCGCCTTAATGCGGCTACGAATGGCCCAACTGTACCAGCGCTGAAACCATTTGATTGCCGCCCGTTCATAGGTGTAGCTCCAAAGGTGGCTAAGCTCCTCCTTAAGCATGTAAACGGTGAACAGTCGTCTGTTTAACTTGAATGGTTCATCCAGTCGCCGTCGATCCTTGCGCCTTAGGTTTCCGGGGCGAGTGTAGAGCAGATACATCAGTCCCTTAATTGCGTTTTTCTCTTGCCCTGTTACCTTCGCGTACTCCTCGCGACGGACCGCATCGATTACTCGGTTGAATCCTTGTTCAACATGAAATCGGTCATAGACAATTGCCGCATGGGGACACCGTGCCTTTGTAACTACCTCGTAGGGCTTCCACATATCCATTGCTACCGCTTCGATTCTTTGGCACCCCTCTGGGCCCAGGTGGTCATAGAACTCCAGCAACGATACTTCCTTACGATCTTTAGTCACCCACAATACCCGGTAGCGTTCTGCATCGGCGACTACAGTCGCGTATCTATGCCGCTTCTTGATCGCTATCTCATCTACTGCCAGTTTCCGTACTCCAGCAAAATCAGGCGGGTTCAACTCTCGGCCAAGTGCTTCCTTATCGATTTCCTTTACCGTCTTTAAGTGCAGATGGAACCGCTCTGCTACCGTCTTGATGCTCTGGAATAGTCGACACTCCCGCACAACTTCATCCGCCAGTCGTTTCGTATACCTTACTCGACTGTCGATCCATTCCAGGCTCTCTACTCTGACCCCGCACTTCTCGCAGTCTAGGTACACCTTGTCAAAATGGATCCAGGCAGATTTCCATTTGCCGTATGGTAGGTCTCTCGCGGTGTATGGCTGGGAGTGGTCGTAGGTGCAGTATTCCCTCCCACACCGAGAACAGTGATACACCGGTTCATCGCGTTTAAGGTAGATATCTACCCTTGGTATCAAGTGCGTCACCTTCTTAGGAACCTTACGCATCACCTTAGTCCGGTGCCCTTTCTTGTGGTAGAACTTCTCTTCCTTGTTCCTTGGGGGGTGTAGTAGCCGGTGCTGTTTACTACACCCCCCGAGTCTCTACCCGTTCCTCCTCTCTACCAAACTCGATCCGCCGTACAGAAAACCCTTGTATCGCCACCAGCCGCGTGATATCATCTTTCCGCATTGGTTCCTCCTTCTGATGTTTCTTGTGTTTTTTCTCACAAGAGCATACCCGCCTGCAGCACGCAGGTCAGAAGGAGGACCTTTTACCACCCCTTACCTTGCCTGGAGTGTGAGGAACCAAGATTATAAGCAAGCGCAGACTTAGGGTCGCACGATGCAGGAAGTTACGTGGAACACGCCTGTTGTGCTAGGGCGATCGCTCCGTATTCCACTGCCATCTTCCCCAACGGGGTGATCTGTACCGTAGGGGGGACCACGTTTAAGTGGTGAAGCATCTCTTTGTGCATCGGTTCGACAAGGTAAGGATGTGCGATTGCGATGCTTCCGCCGAGGGTGATCACCTCAGGGTCGTAGGCGTTGGCGATCGCGGCGAGGACAATCCCACCGTAGTGGGTCATCTCCCAGATGACCGCGCGCGCGATCGGGTCTCCCATCTTCTCCGCCTGAAAGATGAGGGGGACTTGACGAACCGCAGGAGCGAGCAGGGGTCCTCTCTATCGACTGTCTGGCCAGCGCGTGTAGACGCGTCCGTTGCCAGTTTGATCAAAGGGAGTCTCTCGGGGAGCTTCTCCGCGAGCAACCGGGTTCTGGCATTGCTCTCTATCCCGTTCCCCGAGCAGTAGGCCTCTGCACAGCCATCGTTTCCGCATCCGCAACGGAGCCCTCCCTCTTTGACGAGGATGTGCCCGATCTCGGCCGCGTTCCCGTCCTTCCCGCGAAGGAGGTGTCCGCCGGTCGATACCCCCGCCCCGAGCCCGGTGCTCAGCGTGACGTATACCAGGTGCAGAACGTTCTTGTCCACGGTCTTCTTCCCCACCCCGTAGATGACCTCGCCCAGCACGGCGGTATTGCAAGTCGTTCTCTAACCGAATCGAGGTCGAAAAGGCGTCCTGAAGCGGCTCTGTCAGAGGAAGGTAGATAGGCTCACGCGGAAACCCCGCAGGCATCGGGGGGAGATTGGTATTAGGGGAGTTGATGACGGCTCCATCCTGCAATGGCCCTGCCGAACCGATCCCGATCGCGGTGTGGGTGGAGATATTGGCGGAATCAAGGAGTCGGCCAAACATCTGCTCTATCTGCGTCGCGATCCCGTAGTAGGCGGTCCCGTCGCGCCACTGCTTAAAGAGCCCTTCTTGAAGGCACAGTGGTTTCTCATCACGCGCGATGATCGTCCCCGCGTGATCGGCGATCAGCACCCTCACCTTGCTCCCCCCAACGTCCACTCCGCCGAGATAACCTCTCTCCATGGCTCTCCTTTGTTTAGATCTTCCCGTGGTTCATCCCTGTTAAGGGTACCTGAACGATCGCCGAAAAGAAACGCGCTGTCACCAGTGGCTTCCCCATGAGGGCAGTGAACTATCGCCGAAGTTAGAACAGGATCTTCTTTGACGTCGCAACAACCAATATAGATCTGCCCGCTCGCTTCAGCTTTTCCTTGGCCTTTACCTGTGTAATGTGGTAAAACTTAAGACGGATGGATCGGACAAATCTTCCGAGGCGGGGGGAGGAAGCGTGAGCAATTGGAAATACGAGATCAACAAAAAGTCTCCCCTGCCCATTTATCACCAGTTGAAGGAGATTGTCAAAGGGAAGATCGAACGGGGGGAGTTTGCCCCTGGGATGCGCATCCCGACCGAGTATGAGCTGTGTGAGGAGTATGCGATCAGCCGAACACCTGTTCGGCAAGCCTTGACCGAACTGGTCAACGAGGGCCTCCTGTTGCGTCTCCGTGGTCGGGGCACCTTTGTTAACGGATATTCTTATTTAAATGTAAACTCGCTTAAGGTAATCGTCCCTGAAAAACGGTGGAGTCCGCCTCTGGAAAAGGCGGCGGAGATCTGGAATAGCGAGAATCCAGGTTCCCGCGTAAAGCTTGACATTTCCCTCGTTGGCTACCCACAGTTTCGATTCAAGATCATCGCTGCTGTAGCCCGGGGAGAGGCTCCCGACTTGGCCTTGATAGATTCCGTCTGGATGGCGGAGTTTGCCGAGTTAGACTATCTATACCCGTTGGATGAGCTCGATCGAGAATGGATCGAGAGGGATTTCAAAAGGGACTTCTTCCCTTCCTTTGCCACCAATTCTTTTCGTGGCCACCTATATGGTATTCCGCCTGAGGCTGATGTAGCGGGCGTCTGGTTTCGGCGGGATTGGTTTACACTGGAAGGGATCACACCTCCCCAAGACTGGGGTGAACTGCTTACAGCAACCCAGTACTTTAAAACAAAGAAGATCAAGAACAGGTATAGCTTAAGTGATTATCCTCTGGCTTTTCCCGGAGGTTTGGAAGCCGGGGAGACAACTTCATATATCCTTCTTCCTCTCCTCTGGTCAGCGGGAGAGGAGGTCTTTATTGATGGGAAGATCAACCTGGGAGAGGGAGCCAAACAGGTCCTCTCCTTTCTTGTCGATTTAGTGCACCGACATAAGGTGGCAGACCCAAAGGTCATCTCCTACGAATGGAACAGGGCCCCTATTCTGTTCGGGCAAGGGGAAACGGCTCTCTCTTTTGGGGGGAGCTACGAGAAATCGGTTATTTGTCAAGCAGCCGGGTGGGACGAGGAAGAGTTCAAGAAGCGGGCTGGTTTCATCCCTTTCCCAGCCGGGCCAAAGGGGAGGCCGATAACTATGGTAAGCGGGATGGTCTATTCCATTTTTCGCCAATCCAAGGCTCTTCGTCAAGTGCTGGAAATCCTGAAGCGAGCTGTGTCCCCAGGAGTGATGAGAGATTTTTGTTGCTCTACGGGCCAGAATCCTCCCAGGATCTCAGTGGCTCAAACCCTCGATCCCCAGAAGGATTGGTTCCTCTACCGTATCTCTAAGCTTCTCTACAACGCTCGAGTTCGTCCACCAATACCAGAGTATGCGGCTGTCTCAGAACAGCTGCAGGCGATGATGGAGAACGCCCTCTCCTGCCGAATGACGGTCAAAGAGGCGGTGGGGTGGGCTGAGCAGGTTATCGATGCGGTCATATCTCGGAATGATGGAAGCCATCTGGGTTACAACGGGCGTTTAAATATTCCCTCTTGACGGAGGCTCAAGTATACGCTATAATTGTAATGATGTAACTACAAACGAGGAGGTGAAGTAGCCAGAGGAAGCCACTCCACTAGAGAATTCGGGCTTCAAAATCTATAAGGAGGGAACAACGCATGAGAATAAACTGGAGAAGATCCGTATGCTGGATGTTGGTATTGTTGTTGTTTGTCGGTGTGGCCTTCACAGGAGCTTCAAGGGAGAAAGCGAATGTACTTGAAATCTATCACTGGTGGACCTCAGGATCAGAAAAGGCCGCGATAGGTGCACTCGTTGGTGTCTACACCGAGCTGTATCCTGGCGTGATAGTCTTGGAAAGCCCGGTAGCTTGCGGGGGTGGAATAACGATGCGGGAAGTTATCCACACTCTGATGCTCGCCGGGGAAGCCCCGGACTCGTTCCAGAGCTACCCCTTCGGGCTGGTGCCCTACTGGGAAGCGGATATGCTTGAGCCGATAGACGAGGTCTGGACATCCGAGGTTAAGAGCGCTCTCCCGGACGTTGTAGAGGATATGTGCAAGATGCCCGACGGGCATTATTATGCTGTTCCCTGCGGTGTCCAGCAGGCAGGCGTTATCTTCTACAACAAACATGTTTTCAATGAGTATGGCCTAGAAGAACCCCAAACCTGGGATGAGTTCTGGAACGTGTGCGATACTCTGAAGGCTAAGGGAATAGATCCTATAGCCTTGGGAGACAAAAACGCATGGCCGCTGACATACATCTTCAGGGCGATCACAGCTAGCGAGGGGATCGAATACTACGAGGACTTCATAAACGGGATGGTCGTTTCCTCGGGTATCCCCGAGCTCGTAGATTCGTTGACGAAGCTCAATAAAGTCTTAGACTACGTCAACGCGGACCACGCTGCCTTGACCTGGGATGAAGCAATGGGACGTGTAGTCACAGGAGAAGCGGCGATGAGCATTATGGGTGACTGCGGGGCAGGGGAATTTATAGTTGCAGAAAAGAGTTACCCTGATGACTTCGACGTGTTCTATGTCCCCGGAGCACAGGATATATTCGGGGTTAGCCTAGATGTTTTCGCTCTCCCCAAGGGCGCTGAACACCCGACGAACGCCATGAACTGGTTTAAGACCATTGCTACTGCACAGGCTCAGAGCGCATTCGCCGGGCCCAAAGGCTTCATACCAGCGCGGACCGATGCAACCATGGGTGCAGGTTTCTCCGACTATCAACGGGATGAGTCTGCGATGCATTTCCAGTCTGCAACGTATTACCGCCCTGGCATGTGGAGCGGTGCGCCCCCGGCGTTCATGGGCAAACTAACCGATATCATCTCCGATAAAATCGGGGTAAAAAGAGACGTAAGTGGAGCAGCAAGCGCGATAGCACTCCTTGAAGCGCAAACTGAGTGGCCAAGGTCTTGGGATCTTACTCCTTAATGGATAGGGAGTAGAGACCGATCTGAAAGGTGTGGGTGGCTCATTTGGACTTTGGAAGTTTTCCTCCTTGTGAGTCACCCCTTGCTTTATATATTGCATAGAAAAACATTTTATTGAACAACGGGGCAATGATAGGAATCTTCAAAATAGCTGGCTCGATTTTGGGCGACCATGAAACCTCTTAAGGCAGTTGGATTGAACCCGAAGACGAAGGAAAAGATAATCACTACGCTTATCGTTCTGCCACCCCTTATGAGCATATTCTTCTTTTTCTATGGCTTCAGCGGGTGGAATTTTTTCATATCCCTTACCGATTGGGAAGGCTTTCTTCCCACTCAGAATCTGGTGGGTTTTAAGAATTATCTGGCCTTATTCCACGATTCGTTATTCTGGACGTCATTGCAGAATAACTTGTTGTTAATCCTGATCTTTGTCCCCGGCGTTATCCTTATAGGTCTTATCTTAGCTGTGTTGTTGGATCAAAAAGTAAGGGGAGAGGCCCTCTTTAGAACCATCTATCTGTTGCCCTTTGCCCTCTCGTTTGTAGTTACCGCAGCTCTGTGGGCGTGGATGTATAGTCCGCGGGTGGGAACCATAAACGTTTTATTGGAGCAACTTGGCCTTGGATTCCTCAAAAGCGGGTGGATTACCGATCCAAGTATAGTTATGTACTGTATTATTGCAGCCCTCATATGGCAATTTGCTGGATACTCAACGATAATCTTCTTAGCCGGAATAAGATCCATCCCCGGATCTCAGATAGCGGCGGCGAAAGTGGATGGCGCTTCTACCTTCACCTTATATACGCGCATTGTCCTTCCCCAATTGAAAGCATCATTTGTGACTGCATTTATTATATTTATGTGTTTTGCTCTAAAGGCATTCGACTTTATTTGGGTATTGAATAGAGGGGGTCCGGGATACTCTTCCCATATCCTGGGGGTGTCAATGTATAAGGAAACCTTTGGCTTCGACAAATTCGCCTACGGGGCCGCCTACGCCACGATAATACTCGTGTTGAGTCTCGTCATCGTTGTACCGTTTTTGTGCCGCGTATATAGGAGGGAATAAGAGTGAGGATTTCCAAGCCCAGTCGCGTAATGCTTTACAGCCTGCTTGTACTTTTTGCGTGTCTTACCCTTCTCCCGTTCTGGAGTTGTGTTGTAACAGCTTTAAAGACTTCAAAAGAGGTGGTCCTCACAACCCCAGTCACGCCCCCCCTACATCCAACGCTGGCCCCGTTGATGGAATCCCTTAGCTACCTAAGAAGACCGTTGTTAAACAGCCTTGTTCTCGTGGGATCAGGCACGGTGGTCTCCTGTTTTTTTGGGTCCATCCTCGGATACGTTTTCTCTAAGCGTAAAGTCCGAGGCTCTACCCTTTTATTTGTTTTAGTCATTCTCGGCTTGTATATTCCACCCCAAGTACAGCTTATACCTATGGTTCGGGTCATCTCAAAAATAGGGCTCCATGGTGACTTGGGCGCACTGGTTTTATTGTACATGGTGTTTGGTATTCCCATGTGTACCTTTATCTTCAAAACTCTCTATGATGAAATTCCCGATAGTTTTATAAGAGCAGCCAAAGTGGATGGGGCTGGGACATGGACAATATACCGTCGGATAATACTGCCTCTCTCTGTGATTCCTTTTGTGGTCGCAGCCCTTCTTCAGGTAACTATAATCTGGAATGATTTCATTTGGGGATTGGTGTTAACTACTGGGATAAGAAACCTACCAGTTACGGTAGCGATGGCGAACCTGAAGGGGTCCTTTGTGGCTGAGTGGAACCTGCAAATGGGGGGAGCGTTATGGATTGCATTGCCCACGTTGATTATCTTCGTATTCTTAGGGAAATATATAATGCGCGGCTATGGGGCAAAGTAGGGGGCATTTGAATGGCTAGTTTGACTATAAAAGGCTTAACAAAAAGATATGGCGAGATAGTAGCCGTCGAAAAACTGGATCTAGAGGTAAAAGATAAGGAGTTTGTAGTATTGGTGGGCCCTTCCGGGTGCGGCAAGACAACGGTTCTCAATAGCATCGCGGGCTTGCTTGAAATAAATGAAGGAGAGATTTGGTTTGGGGATGAGTTGGTAACCGCTCCGGAACGGGACATATTTAAAATCCCGCAGAAGAGGGAAGTGGCGATGGTGTTTCAAGATTACGCCATTTACCCTCATATGACCGTGTTTGGCAATATCGCTTTTCCTTTAGAAATTAGGAAAGTCAAGAAACGTGAGATCGAGGCAAGAGTAAAGAAGGCCGCTCAACTGTTGAAAATTGATAACCTGCTGGGTAGAAAACCAAAGGCGCTCAGCGGTGGCCAGAGACAGAGAATAGCACTGGGAAGAGCGATGGTCAGGGGACCTAGAATCTTCTTGCTGGACGAGCCCTTTGCAAACCTCGATGCCAAGCTAAGAGTTCACGCAAGGATGGAACTGAAAAAGCTGCAACAGGAGTTGGAGGTAACCGCCATATTTGTCACTCATGACCAAGTAGAGGCAATGACAATGGGCGATAGAATCGCTGTCATGAACGATGGTTCCCTGGAGCAGATAGGCACGCCAGTTGAATTATATCATAATCCCAGAAATACCTTCGTCGCTAAGTTTATCGGGAGCCCGCCCATGAACATGTTGGATGGAACCCTGGTAGAGAAGAATGGAGATATTGCGATCGATCTAGGGTTTTTCGTCTATGGGCTTTCAGGAAGGATGAAAGAGCTGACAAAAAAAGTCAAAATGTTGAAGGTAGCCTTAGGAGTGCGCCCGGAGGAAATCGCAATTATGAAAGAGGGTACAAAGAACTCCTTTGAAGCAAAAGTCGTCTACATGGAGCTCGTAGGAAAGGAATCCAACGTTCACTTGGAGGCGGCGGGGAACCCTTTTATCGCGATAAGAACTTCCACCCAAGATCTGAAGGTCGGGAGTAAGGTTTGGGTTTCCTTTGATGAACAAAAGATTCATATCTTTGATCAAGAATCAGGGAAAGTGGTGCTTTGATGCGTGGAGGGAGCTATGAGAATTTCGAGAAGAATTGCAAGTTTGGCTATTAGCGTTGGGGTGTCTGGTGGCCTTTTTTACTATTTATCGGAAACATTAATGCAGTGGAGGATAGTATTTTCTGTTCTTATGTTCCTTGCTGCTTACATTATGCTCGATGGCTTCCTGAGACGTGCCTAGCAAATATGATTAGGGTTTGAAGACAGATTCAATTCCAAACACGGAGGCAACAAGGTGAACGATAAAAACATAAGACTCGCGCTAATTCAGATGGATTGCAGATTGAAGGACAAAGCTTACAATATTGATAAGGCGTTAACGTTCTTGGAGCAACTTGAGGGAAAGGCTGATATCGCTTGCCTCCCAGAGTTTTTCAGTACAGGATTTAGCCTCAATCTAATCGGGGATGCCTTCTATGAGCTTGCAGAAACTATACCCGGTCAGACAACCGAACAGATAGCCGAAAAAGCAAAAGAGTGCGGATTGACGGTGATAGGCAATATTGTGGAAAAAGATCCTTTGCGTGAAGAAGTCCTTTATGACACAGCCTTTCTTATCAATAGCGAAGGGGCGCTGGTCGGTAAATATAGGAAATTTTATCTTTATCCATCAGAGCATCAGTATTTTAAGCCAGGAAAGGACCTTCTCGTCTTTGATCTGGAGACGGTTAGAATAGGAATCGCCATCTGCTACGACCATGCCTTCCCAGAGTTGTTTCGGGTCTTTGCTCTCAAAGGGGCCCAGATTGTCTTTATCCTGTCGGCCGTTCCGAAAGGATATGAGTATCTCTTGAACCTGCGAGCAAGGGCGAGGGCCCAGGACAACCAGCTCTTCATAGCTCATGTAAACAGAGTGGGAAAAGAAGGGAATGTCCAATATTGCGGCTTGAGCAAGGTGGTCAATCCTAAGGGAGAGGTCGTTGCTGAGGCCTCCGCGGACCAGGAGGAGGCATTGTGCACGGAGATAGCCCTTGACCTAATTTCAAAGGAGAAAAGACAGGAACGCATCTTAAAAAGCCTGAGACCTGAGATTTACGAGTACTTATCCCGACTTTTATGACAGGAGGAACTTACTATAGCTAAAATGAACCCCAAAAGTATCGTCTGTTTTCCCTTCAAGAGTGAAGACACAGGCATCTTTACTAAGAACATTCGCGAGGCCGTCGCCCATCCGCGGGTGAACGCCGTACTCTGCGTGGGCTATGAGAAGAACGATTGCTACCAAGGTATAGAAAGGGTGATTCCCGAGATAGAGAAGGAGAGCAACAAGGAGATCCGTCTAATACTTCAGGAGCGGCTGGGAAGCAAGCGACCTGGGAAGGGCGACGGGATGAACACGGCGCTGAAGCATTTCCTGGAGGAGACGGAGTACGAGCGGCTTCACTTTTACGACTCCGATATTGAGACCTTCTCCCAGGAGTGGATCACCCAGGCAGAACTGCCAGCAGATGATGGCTACCAGGTCGTCAGGCACTACTTCCCGCGGGCTTCTACCGACGCAATGGTCACTTGGATGATCACCAAAACCGGGTTTGCGATCCTCTGGCCCGATACGGAACTCCCGTTCATCGAACAGCCTCTCGGGGGGGAACTCCTCCTCACAAGAGAGGTAGCGGCAAGACTGTATGAGGACAAGCGGAGCATCAGGCAATCCGACTGGGGGATTGACACAGCCTACACCTGGATCATGGTCGCAGACGAGTTCAGCCTGTATGAGACGTATGTGCCCATCGGCAAGGTCCATAAGCTTTACAAGACATTGGCCGATCTACAAGACATGGCGATAGAGTGTTTCGTCACCATCCAGCAACTGAAAGGGGAGAAAGTCGATACAGTAAGGATGGTTCACCGTGTAGAGCGGCCAGGGCCGGTCCCTGACAGGGTCAAGGAGAAGACCGCCTATGACTTGGAGGGGAGTCTGCACCTCCTTATGGAGGGCTGGTCAGATAAGCAACTTGAGCTTCTAAATCACTTTCCCCAGAACGTCCGCGAAGGCATGGCGGAATGCCAAAGAAAACCCCGCTTTACGTTTATGGACGCGGAGAGTTGGTATGAGACCTACAAGATCCTGCTTGAGCATTTCGATCCTGCAGATGAAGATTGGCGGGAGTTGTTCTTCAAACTGTGGATTGCCAGGGTGCTTAATTACACCACAAAGGTAGCGCTCAGAGGTTACGATTACACGCTCTTCTATCTCTACCAAATGGTTGAGGGATTTGTCAGGATGTCAAAAGGGGAGAGGAGTGGGATCTGAGGCGTTCGCAGTAGTGATGGCCGGGGGAGGGGGACAAGGCTCTGGCCAGTGAGCACCGAGGAGCGACCCAAGCAGTTTCTCTCTGTCGATAATAAAAACCTGCTCCAAGAAACAGTGGCCCGGCTCAGGAATCTGGGGTCAGACCTTCATTCTTTGGATTTCATGGTCTCATGAACGTGTTTCGCGATCACGCTGATCGTGGAGTAAAGCAATCCTACGCAATCTGCCACTTCTCTGAGAACTCCGGGGTCTACCATTGTATTTTACACAGGTGACAGGGCTACCTTTGTCAAGTAGAATATGTACTTGACGGGGGTGTGGCTCACGGGGTCCGCAGGCCTGTAATAAGGCACTGCTCGGTTCTGAATTGCCGCCCCCGTCTTCTGTTTCGTCCAGTGTGTCTGTCGGGATGATGCGCATCCGTACGGATGGTCGCTCTGTAAAGTAGACGAGAACAACTGGATGAGCTCTTATTACCTTTAAGGAGGTTACAGTGATTGACCAGGAGATTCGTGTTGGTATCGATGTTGGTTGTAAGGCACATCGGGTAGGTATTGCAAATACTACAGGAAAGATCCCTCGGGGGATGTAGTATGAGGATAGGGTGTTACTACATCCCCTAAAAAGAGTTTGACATCTCTCACACAGATGCTGGTTTCCAGGAGTTCTTCCGCCGGATTGAGCACCACAGGCACAAATTGAATCTTCCTGTAGCAGTAGCCATGTAAGGGTTCAACGGCTATGCCCGTCCATTGGACCGGCTGATCCAAGAATACGGGTATATCCTGTACAACGTTAACAACTTGAAACTAGCCCTGTAGAAGTAGAAATACTAGATTCACTTCACAGGGTAAACCCGGTTCAAGGAAGTATTCCCTGGTGCGGCAAAGACAGATCCCATTGATACCCGCAAGATCCTTGAGCTGTTTCACTTAAAGGATCACCTGCCATTGGCCAAGGATGCACTCCAAAAGGTAGTATCAGCTCCTGTTGTCAATGACAAGTTAAAGCGTCTTAGTCGCCGTCGCAGACAACTGGTAAATGACAAGGTACGGGTAGCTAACCGAATACAGTCCGATCTACAAGCTGTATGCCCGGAACTACTCGCCATCACTAACAAGCTAAGCAACCTGTGGTTCCTGCGGTTTCTCACCTGTCGTAACGACCTAACACAATTGGCACGGTTGCAGCGCTCCACCCTGCTCAAGGTTCATGGTATCGGGCAGAAGTACGCCAGTATTATCCAACAGTGGCAGCGCAAGGCAAGCTTCTCTTCCGAGGCGGAGTATGTAGGGCCGATGATCATCTCCGATGCCAAACGGATCCTCGAGCTCCTCAGCCAGATTCATATTCTGGATGAAGCGTTGGCTGAGTTAGCCGATCGTTCAGTGCTTGCTTGCCGGATCGCTTCCATAGGAGGCTTTGGCAAGACCTGTGTTGCTGAGCTTGCTGGTGAGATTGGAACCACACAGCGCTTTAGCGGTGAAAGTAGTCTTGCCCTCTACCTGGGGATGAGTCCTCTTTCTAAAGATTCGGGACAACATCACGGTAGCAAGTGTCCACGTCAGGTCAACCACCGGGCTAAGGCAGCGATGATGACTGCCGTAGCTCGACATATCGACCATGTGTCTGAATCCAAGGTTTACTACGATAAGAAGCGAACTGAAGGGAAGAAGCACAACCAGGCGGTCCGTGCTCTTGGTCGGCATCTCGTACGAGTGATCTGGTCAATGGTTAAGAACGAAAGGGACTATGAACTTCGAACCCCAGGAGGTGACACCAATGTGACTTGAAAATTCAAGTGGAATGTTCAGACCTTCATTCTTCGGGTTTGTTCCTCTCATCAATCTGTTTCGCGATCACGCTAATTGTCGAGTACCGCAACCCGACGAATGTGGCCTGCCTCCTAGGACTGTACCACCTGTAAGTTTTACTGGCCAGCACTTGATCTGACACGTGTCCTTTCCGGGGTAGGCTACCGGCACAATAGCAAAAAACAGAAGAGGCTTGCTGACTTAGCAACTTTGCTGGTACAGCTTTTTCGCCACAGCTTCACCTCCTGCTTCCAACAAGAGACTATTGTGGGATGGATGCTGGATGCCCGTGCAATCTCCACTGCTTCCCGATCCCCTTGCAGCACCTCCAATACCACCTGAAACTGAAACTTCGGTTCACCCCGTGGAATAAGGTAATCCTACCACACTAGCCGTTACTGACTTAGTACTGTAGGTGGTGCAACATTCCCACTGCACCCCCTCCCCTAAACCGATGAGCAGAAGCTTGTTATTCGGCTTACTGGATCTGGCCCTCATCCAAGTCGGCATCCTCTTCTTCTAGCTGGCCAGGTTCGGGGATGAATTGTTCCTGTATCGGAATGCCTGGGAGCCGTACTTCGATATCTGGGTCATGTTCAAGTTTAGCCCGTGGAATAAATCAATCCTTGTTATTCTATGGGCCGAGCTCAGATCTTCCTGCTCTACTTCTACAACCTCTACAACGCTGTCACTATAAGCCGTGAGTTTGGATAAAACCGATTGGCATCCCACATCTTCATCCGCTATACTCAGCTTGAGGTGGGGCCCAATAAGGATGGAGGAGATCCGAAAACAATATCAGGATGAATGGGTGCTGATAGAATATAGCAAACTCGATGATGATCTGAATGTGATTGAAGGTGAAGTCATTACCTATTCACCGAACAAAGAAGAGATGTACCAAGCACAGATGAAACTTCAAGGGAGATCGTTCGCTATTGAATATTTCGGTGAGATCCCCGAACAAGAGGATCTGGTAGTTGTACTGTGATACGTTGCTATCATGGGTTCGTTTTGAAGAGGCAATGCTGGAGCACATGGGGAACATAACATTACGAGGCTGATAAATGCCTTTAATTTACTTAGATGTCTGCTGTTTGAACCGGCCTTTCGATGACCAAGCGCAGGAACGCATCCGTCTGGAAACCGAGGCGGTATTGCCTATCCTCACTCGTTGTCAAAATCGTGAATGGCGATTACTTGGGAGTGAAGCGATCGACTTCGAGGTTTCTTGGATCCCAGATGAGGAAAGGAGGCGAAAGGTTGGGCTTTTAGTCTCATTAGCGGAATCTAAGGTGATCGTGACCGAACAAGTCGAACTTCGCGCCACAGAACTGGAAGAGCTGGGATTCAAAGCCTACGATGCCCTGCATATTGCCTGTGCGGAAGATGGGGATGCCGAGGTGTTGCTCACAACCGATGACCGGTTTTTGCGCAAAGCGGTAAGACATGGTAACATACTAAAAGTGAGGATTGAAAACCCTGTCTTATGGCTGATGGAGGTGACCACGGATGGAGCTTCGGAAGACAAGTCCGGTGCAGATTAGGAACCGGGGACTGGAGGCGCTGGCTAAGGCCCTGGGACCTGTGGGTATGGCGTATTTCCTCCAGCAATTCGACACCGGAAGCGGTGACTACACCCGTGATCGAGAACAATGGCTGGAACACATCACCGTCCAGGATGCTGTGGAGGAGATCAAGAAACAGCGTGGAGAAACAGGCGGTTAACCCCCCAACCCTCCCTCCTCATACTTCTACAACCTCTACACCAGCCCAGAATATCAGGACTCTAGAAGGATGCTCCCTTCCAAAGTCATGAATAATTTGTGGTTCGTCGCTATCAGACATAGCGCTGAGGACCACGGGCGTGAGCCCGCGGGTGAAAGCGCTCCAGCCAAAGGCTGGTAGATGTGTTTAAGTTACGGTTCATGATATCCTTGGACCATGGACGTCCGGCTGAGTGCACATGGAGCGTATCATCACGAGTTTCATGTTGTATGGATTCCCAAGTACCGAAAAAGGATTCTGAAGGACAAGCTCAAAGATTTCATTGCGGAGAGGCTGCACGATATTCAGAACTACCATCCGGATATAGAGATCGAGAAATACAGCATTCAGGCAGATCATGTGCACTTGGTCATCATCATCCCACCGAAATACTCGGTATCGGTGATTGTGGGAAGGATCAAAGCAAACACGAGTCGTGATGTTCGGAAGCATTTCCCTTGGGTCAAGAAACTGTATTGGCGCAACGAGTTCTGGTCACCAGGCTTCTTTTCCTCCACGGTGGGCATTGACGAAGAAGTTATCAAGAGATACGTCGAGTTCCAGGAAAAGGTCGACACAGGGCAACTCCAGCTAGGATTGGATTTCAAAGTGCCACGGGCGTGAGCCCGTGGGTATCTACGTGTCTCGCAAAATCCCAACGGCTCTTGGCACTCGCGCAGGCTGATCAGATAAGAAGGTCCTTTCAATCTCGTTCCTTAGTACCTTCTTTGGAGAAATTGTACCGGCTGAGAAGGGAACGCACTGATGCCCTCAACTGAGCCCCGCTCCTCGGATCCCAGGGCATTAAGAGATAAACACGTTAATATCCACTTGCTATAGAAGTGGCTGCCAGTCGACCTTGCAGAGAAGGCGGTCATCATTTATTATACAATGTGGCTTATGCAATGAATGCAAAGAGGCGGTGATCCCGATGAGGCAGACCAACATTAGCCTGGAAGAGTGGCAATATTACCACGTAAAGGAGCTGGCGGAGAGAGAGGGCAAGAGCATCTCCCAGATCATCAGGGAGCTGATCGACACACTATCTGAACTGGGAGAGGGCGAGATAGAGAAGGACCCCATCTTTGAGATTATCGCGATGGGCAGAGGGGAAGGTGGCAGTGTGGCCAGGGAACATGATAAGATCCTCTATCGAAAGAGCCACTAAGTATTATGGCACTAAAAAAGAAGAAAGGGATGACCTACCGAGCTCGGGGGATCTTCGCTGATACTAGCGGGTGGTATGCCTTGGTCGATGAGAGTGATCCGGATCATCCTCGGGCGAGAGACTGGTTTAAGCAGAACAGGCTCCCTCTTATCACCACCGATTATATCCTCGATGAAGTCCTGACCTTGATCAGGACTAGCTTGGAGCATAGGAAGGCAGTCGAGTTTGGGGAGAAGCTTTTGGCATCGCGATTGGCTCAACTGATATCTGTCACCAAGGAAGACAAGGAGAGAGCTTGGGCAATCTTCCAAAGATATGATGACAAGGTGCTGAGCTTTACCGATTGCACCAGCTTTGCTGTGATGGAGCGCTTGGAGATCGATACAGCCTTTACTGTAGATCATGATTTTGAAGCTTTACGCTATATCATGGTCCCGTCCTGATAGAGTCCGGAAAGAGTCCGTGTAGAGTCCGGGGTCAGATCTTCATTTATAAGGTTTCTTCGTCTGGTGAATGTGTCTGGCGATCACGCTAATCGTTGAGTAGCATAGAGTTCATTGGGTTCATGGAGTTCATGGAGTTTGAAAAGATCAAAGAAATAAACTAGAAATAGAATATGCCTGCAGCAGAGGAATACGAAGATTATCTGGACATCCTGGAATCGAGGCAGTTGCTCTAGCCGACATTCTCGGCGATAATTGTTGTCGAGCTGTTATCCACGGTTTGAGGAGGGAGCGATGTTAATCGGGTATATGCAAAAGGCGATGAGTAAGGCTGTATACGACAAATTGGAGGATGGGACTTACTCAGGCGAGATCCCTGACTGCCCGGGAACCATCGCCTTCGGGCGGACACTCCAGGAGTGTCAAAGCGAGTTACAGTCTGTCCTCGAGGGGTGGCTCCTAGTGAAGATTCGCCATGGGGATGACCTCCCTGTTATCGAAGGGATCGATCTCAATAAGATGATGCCCAAAGCGGAGACGATCGCTGGGCGTGGCTAGATGGGCGCCCTGCAAGCGCAGGGCTTTCATCCGAAAGCTGGGTGCATTGGGATTCGGTCTCCCTGAACAGGGAGGGCGCCATTTCTATATGCGCTATAGAGAGCATACTCTGACCATTCCCAACAACCAAGAATTCTCGGTTCCCCAGCTTAAGATGCTCCTCAAGCAGGTCGAGAAGATCCTGGGCCGGAGAATATCCCTAAAAGAGTGGCAGAGTTTGTCATAAGAGACAGCCGATGAGCATAAGGGTCTGTACCTTTGGGGTCAGACCTTCATTCTTCGGGTTTTTCAGGGGGGGGTCATACCTTATTTCCCATAGTCCAGGGTCCAGGGTCCAAGGTCCGAAGTCAACAGAAAAAAGTCGGGAGTCGAGAAACAGTAATGCGTAATGTGTGATGGGTAATGCGTGAAAGACGAAAAAGCCAGAACAGAAAACTGACGGCTGATAACTGACAACTGATTACTCACCCTCACCCCGGATCGGGGTCCGGGGCAGGCTCCAACCTCTCCCTTCATCTCGCCCCGTGTAGTAGTAGGATGGGAGTTACTACATGGGGTAAAGGAGGGAATTAAAGGGAGGGGGAGAAGCCAAGAATAGTCGAGCATGGGGAGTGGAGTCCCGAGATCCAGTGCTCAGTAGGTTTTCAAGCCAGATAGGACGATTTGAACTAGGGAAACTGGACGTGGTAAGATAAGTTTCTGGGGGATGCTAGAGATTAGAATAGAATGTCGTAAAGTACCGGAGGTGGGAAAGTATGTCCGATCAGGTAGATCTTGGAACACTTCTCAAGCGGGTTGATTCCTTGGAAGGGGAGATAGGGCGGCTTAAGCGTGACTTGCTCTGCAGTTTAGTGGTCCACCAGCGGGAAAAGAAGGCGAAATCCTTGTTTGGCAGTGTACGGGGTGGCGATGTGACTGAAGAGATGATCGAGGAAGCGAAGCGGACCTTGTTCCGCCCCCTGAAGGACTTGTAGATCGTATGGAAGAGGCGACGCTTTATGTTCTCGATACCCATGTACTCATCTGGTACTTCATTGGGAGTAACCGTCTGCGGCAGGAGTTCAAAGAACGCATCGACAAAGCTCGCCGACGGGGCGCTCGCTTGTTGGTCCCGACTATCGTGTTGTCCGAAGCGCTGGATGTCGCTGAAAAGGGTCGAGTGGAGCTGGATTTTGCTCGGATGTATCGGTTGATTCGAGAAGAACCGGAGTTTGAGATTGTCGGCTTTGGGCCTGACATTTTTGAGGAAACGATGCGAATCAGGGAGATTCAAGAGATTCATGATCGGATCATTGTGGCTACGGCCAGGTTTTACGGTGCTGGGATTCTGACAAAAGATCGAATCATCCGTGACTCAGGACAGGTTGAAACCCTATGATCATGTACTGTTTTGATTCTAAAAAGTCCGGGGTCAGACCTTCGAAAGCGCCGTCAAAGTTGGGGGTGCGTAGTTGGTGGAAGTCCGATACAGGGAAGGATTAGCGATCCACCCTGACCCCTCGGGGGGTGTAGTAACGAAGGAGGGACTTACTACACCCCCTGAGTCATGCGCTGGTGTCCGTAAGGACACGGGTGAAGCGTTGGCAGGGGTAGATGCGAGCCGGGTATTCAGCCGTGAAATTGACCCTAATACTCCAGGGTGCCTCCGTTATGAAGGTAGGCGAGGGGCAACATCGAGTGTACCGCTAAGTCGCGAGGTACACTCGGACCCTGCGCGGTCTTTAGACCCCGTGCGCACATCTAAGCACACCTCACAGAAGACGGGAGATCCCATGGTTGGCCATGGTGGATGGCACCCTGG
>Ga0315548_1001033_pt1 | contig 24213 bp, 24 predicted proteins | sample SalMarSW160110MG_2_FD_202540 | JGI IMG/M metagenome (GOLD analysis project Ga0315548, IMG submission 202540) | Salt marsh sediment microbial communities from the Plum Island Ecosystem LTER, Massachusetts, United States - Salt Marsh Sediment SW1601-110 ...
TGCGAAGTCTTTGCTGTTTATGAATTATCAGAATTGCTGCTGAAGGTTACTTTTTCATTGTTCGATTGTAGTTTGATTATATATGAATAATCAAATAATATCGAATTATGTATACCAAATTAAAACCCAGCACTAAATCTTCTTTGGGCATTTTTTTATTGCTCAGTATTTTTTTTCTTACATCTATGGCATCAGGTGCACAGTCTGGTGACTATAGTGACGATTGTACGTATTATGGAACAGTTATCGATTTGTCAGTTGACAGTTGCGGATATCAGATCATTATGGATAATGGGACCAGTCTTCAGCTTGCTGATAATTCTGTTCCGGATTTTTTTCACGACAGCCTGCGTATTGTTTTTGGCTTCGAAGTGATAGATTCCGTATCGAATCAGTGTGGTATCGGATTTCTGGTACATCTGACCTGTTGTCAGCCGGTTGAAGAACCTGAATGTCAGGCTTCATTTGTCTATGAGCGTATTCCCGTGTTTCCCGTGGATTCTGTTTCTTCTGATACAATCCCACCTATGGCTTATGTGTATCAGTTTTACGACCGGTCTACAGGTGATGTGATTGAATGGCACTGGCAATTTGAAGATGAGGTTATTGACGGAGTGGAAAATCCTGTGTATGAATTTCCAGCCCCGGGCAATTACGAGGTTTGTCTGACTATTGTAACATCAGACAGTTGTTATAGTAGTTATTGCGAGACAATTCATGTTACAGATTCTATTCCTGGAGATTGCAAGGCAATGTTCTGGTATTACTGTCCGGTTGATACTCCGGTCTATGATTTTCCTGGCAGTACACTGTTGCATTTTATCGATCTTTCAGAAGGAAATGTCACCAAATGGTACTGGGATTTTGATGATAGCACCACATCTGAAGAGCAACATCCGTTTCATGAATTTCCCGCGTCCGGTATATACAATGTATGCCTGACAGTGTCTTGTTCGGATGGTTGTGAAGATACATATTGCACTCATGTTACAGTTGGTATACCAGATAGTTGCGCTGCCTATTTCGAATATTGCAATTACAGCAGCATGGCCGATGATGTATATTATAGCGATGATGTTTTTGCTGTGGGCTTTAAGAACTTATCAACACCTGAACCTTATGAGTCAAGATGGGAGTTTGGCGACGGGTCGTATTCAAGCGAAAAGAATCCTGTGCATATTTACTATGAACCGGGGCTATATGATGTATGCCTTCATATATATTCGGAAAATGGATGTAGTGATACCTATTGTACTACTGTAAATGTCGGTAATGCTTATTGCTCTGTAGATTTCACCTGGGAATTGTTGGTGCCTGATTGTTTGGGTTACGATATAGCTCATATGTTTACTCCCATACTGGAACGTGAAGCATGGTCTTATTCCTGGGATTTTGGTGATGGATATTATTCTTATGATCCGATCGCTGCTCATATTTATACAAATGAAGGCTATTATGATGTATGTCTGGAGGTGTTTTATGAAAACAATTGTGCAGCAAGAACATGCAAAACAATCCTTGTATCATGGGAAAACAGAGACAGTATTTTCAGGGCCGAATGCAATCCCAGTGGATTCATTCCACCACAATCAGATAAAGCACTGTCTATACTGAATGCATACCCAAATCCGGCATCTGACAATCTGGTTATTGATCTTTTCAGTGATACCGAACGCCAGATCACAATCCAGTTTATTGACATGCTGGGGAAAGCAGTGAAGAGAAGAACAAGCTATTTGGCTACAGCCGGTAACAATCAGCTGGAAATTCCGCTGAATGAATTTGAGACCGGATCCTATATATACCTGATCTCCTCGTCTGAACTAGTTCTCAGAGGGAGAGTTAGTGTTATTAAGTAGTATTAATCGCTGCCAATATCCGGAGGGTTTTTACGAACTCTCCGGATACTTTAATTAAAAAAGAATCACAGTATGGAGAAAAGTTTAATTTTATATAACACCAGAATCATTAAATTTACAGGCCATACTGTTTATAGTACAGGTATTGAATTCAGAGATACTACAGAATACGAGCATTCACATAAGACTATTGATCAATGATACCTGATATGGCAGAAAAATTTTGGAGTGAAAAAAAAGATTTTCCATATTGTTTTTTTAATAGTATGCAATTTGTGTATGATTCATAGTTATTGCCAGACAGGTGATTCCATTGTCTGTGATACAAATTTGTATATTCATCTCGACTGCATTCCCTTATTGGATAGCATGCCTTTGCAAGCCGGTGATATGATTTCTGTGAATACTTTAGGTACTGATGATAATCAATATTACGAATCGATAGTGTATTATCCGGATTCATTAAATATGCTTGAAATCTTTAGTGGCGGACAGCTCGATGTGTCTCCTGATTATATGAACCTTGAATTTTCTGTCTACTCACTTTCAAGAGATTGCAATGCATCCAATGTTCAATATGCTATTGACTCTGTAGATGCTTCATGTGTGCTTACTATTGGCGCTTTTGAAGCCTCTTCGTATAGTTTTGATTATCCGGAAACAAGGATTTGTATGGGAGCTGAAAGAGTTTTGCCTGTTACGGATCTGCCGCTGGAGCAGGTTTCTTTTGTGTCTGATCCACCGGGATTATATATAGATAGCATGGGAGCCATCGTATCTGAAAGAAGTGCCCCGGGGAACTATACACTTACTCTTGAAACCGATTATTGTCTGGAAGAGGATCATATGGAAATATCCATACTTGAGACTATATTTCTGGACCTGGAAGAGGATACTTTTTCGGTTTGTGAAGGCTCAGATTATACACGTAATGAAATAAGTCTTGTTGATTTTACATTTTACGACGGCCAGGAAACTTACAATCCGGTAAATGAATTATCGGAAAGCGGGTATTATATTGTGATCACTGATCAGGACGGCTGCCAGGCAACAGACACCGTTTATATTGAAGTGATTGAGACCCCGGTGATCAATGTAATAGAACAACAGGAATGTGACAGGGTTGTGCTTCAGACAGATGTTGTATCAGAAAGTAATACTGTTGTTTATTGGTCGGATCAGATAACAGGTGAAACCATTGAAGTATTTGAAGATACCACATTAATTGTCAAAGCCGTTAACGAATATGGCTGTGCTGACTACGATACCATTCAGGTAGATGTCAACATACTGGAGATCTCCGCAATGCAATTTCATAAGGAGGAAGCTGATTGCTGGAATGAAGGCACTGTTGATATCACTGATTCCGAGGTAAGAAATTACATTGGAGAGTACAAGTACAGGCTGCGGAATATACTTACCGGACAATTGCACGCTTCATTATCTGGTGTACCCGAAGGTGTGTATAATCTTGAGGTGATCGACGACAGGGATTGTATTGCAACTTTCCCGGAAAGAATTACAATCCTGCAAAAATGCCTTGAAAATTATCCTGTATTTACTCCTAATGGTGATGATATAGAAGACAGGTATTTTATACCGCACGAAGGTTCAGTTAAGATATACAACCGTGATGGCAATCTCATAAAAGAACTGGCAACACCTGACTATTGGGACGGCACAAACAATGCAGGAAATCTTTTACCCATGGGCAATTACTTCATCGTAACCGATACCGGTAATGTGGTTAACATTACAATTGTCAGATAAAATCATTTTACTGTATTTAATACATCAGAAATATAACAGTTTGGGGCAACGAGTATTGTAAACGCTGAACTTATGAATAATAATTGTGACTAATTGTAATTACTTTATTGGAAGTTAATACTTGCAATCAAACCTGCTTTTTATTCGTGATTACACTGTGATTAAATCCTCTGTTTATTCAAACTTATAAATAGCGTAACTTACAGGAGGGACTTCCAGGGTATAATGATACTCTTTGTTTGAAAATTTCAGAGTATCACCTGCCAGCAACCGGAGTTTTTTGCTTTTAATATTCAGCGTGAAATCAGCTTTTTCTGTCCTGTTGGCCGGATTAAAAATGCAAAGTATTGTATTATCGCCGTTTGATCGTACATAGACTAAAGGATAGGTATTTTCTTTAGCATACACAGGAACAAATTCTGCATAACCGGCAAGGGCAGGCTCACTCTTTTTTAATGCAATAAGTTTGCGAACAATATTCAGTAACGAGTTTGGATCATTTTCCTGGTCAGCCACATTGGGCGCATCAGGAGCATCGTCAACCGGCAGGTATAAATCCTCAGGTTCGGCGGTGGAAAATCCAAGGTTTTTACCCGGAGTCCATTGCATGGGTGTGCGATTCCCTGCGCGTGGTTTGTATGCTCCTTCAACATATGGAAGTCCATACAACTGACGCATGCCAATCTCGTTTCCATAATAAATAAAAGGAATGCCCGGCATGGTTATACCAAAAGCATATATCATTTCAAGTTCTTTCCGGGTTCTTCTAACATTGATCCTTGCATTGTCATGGTTGCCAAAAGGAATTACAATGTATCCCATTGATTTTGTTGCAGAATATTGTTCCATATAGCTGTCGAGGAAATTCTTGATATTCCCTTGTCCCTGCTGATCAAAAAAACTGTGTCCTTCAGAATAACCATTCAATATTCGCCAGCTTTCCTTCTGAAAAAGATCATTATATCCTGCAAACCAGTGAAAAAAATCGGCATGAAAGGCATTGTCGAGTGCATCTTTCGGCCCCGACCATTCGGCGATCATGAATGCTTCGGGATATTCTGCATCCAAAATCTTCCGTATTTCCTGCCAGAATTGTTTGGTAGCTTCATCCTTGGCATTGAAGAATTGATCATTCCCTTTGATGTTTGCATTTTTCACCAGAGCTCCTGCCATATCGGCCCGAAAGCCATCTGCACCCATGTCCATCCAGAAGCGCAACATCTTTTTTAACTCAGCACCCAGGGCTAAAATATCGGGATGGTCAACCGGAAGCATCCATGGTTCTTCAGGTTTGGCAAAACCAAAATTGAGTGCCGGCTGACACCAGTAGAAATTTCTCATAAACTGTCCGTTCCGCCGGCTATACCCTTTTATAAACGCATCTTTATAGACATCGGGGGGATTCTTCCAGGTATTGTCATTCCAGATATACCAGTTCGAGTATTTGTTGGTATCCTGCCTGGCAGATTCAATAAACCAGGGATGTTCAATGGAAGTGTAACTCACAACATAATCAAAAATGACACGCAATCCCCGCTTATGGGCTTCTTCAAATAGTTTTTTAGCATCTTCGTTTGTTCCGTAACGTGGAGCTACTTTATAATAATCGGAAATATCGTAACCTGCATCGCAAAACGGTGATTCAAAAAAAGGATTGAGCCATATCGCGTCAACACCCAGACTTTTCACATAATCCAGCTTTTCTATAATACCCTTTAAATCACCAATTCCATCCCCATCGGTATCATAAAATGTTTGCGGATAGATCTGGTAAAACACTGCATTATGAACCCAATCCGGACAATTCGGCATAACATAATTACCCGTTGCGATGGCGCTGTCTTCTTCATTTGTTGGTTGTGAATAAAGTATAAAAGCATGCAGAAGACAAACAATTATAAACACTAGCGCTGTGGTTGATTTTTTCATAATGCATAGTATTTTTTTCTGAATTGATGCTAAAATTAAAAATTGTTTTATATATCTCTGAATCTTTATGACGGCTCAGGAGATAAAAATTGGTCATGAAATGTTAAAGATTAGTAGGTTGAATGTTTTTGGGTGAGTTGGTGGAGAAGTTTGGAGTTTGGAGTTGGTTGCTTGTTGCTGGGTTGTTGGGTTGTTGGGAAATGATTATTCGGTGAATCGGTGAATCGATGAAATGAAGTTAATCAACTGACATAATATTTGTTATATAACTTCAGTTAATCGATTATACACTATTAAAATTTGATCGTGTTGCAACCATGAGTCCTTGGTATAAAAAGCCCTGAAGGGGCGAAATTATTTCAGCCCGGGGTGAAGCACCGGGAATAAGAGATAAGATGAAAAATGCGTTTCAACTGCCGTCTTTTTTCTGAGGCTTTTACTTTCTATGAAACGCAATTCACCAGTTTACCTCTTAATTAGAGAAAAATAAGAAAATGAGGATCAGATATTGATTTAACAACCAATTTTTGAAATTTGGAGTTTGATCATTGGAGCTTAATTGGGATTTGGTTATTGTTGTTTGGGAATTTAAAAGAAAGAGTACTTTATTTATTGACCCTTTGCAGCCAAAGTAGCTGTGGCTAATAAAACAGTTCGACATTAGCTGACTGTATTCCCTTTTTAGTCGGTATTACTTCCTTTATTGTGCCATCTTCGTTGTAATATAAATAATCAACACACACCGACCTCCTGAATCCTCTGTACCGGAGTTCTTCGGAATCAGAAGGTTCTTTTTCCAGGAACAGATCTGAATTGTGGTAGAACAGGTACCATTGTCCTTTGTACTCGACAATCGAGTGATGATTTGTACCACTATTCACTTCATCCAGAATGACTCCTTTGTATTCGTATGGTCCAAGAGGGTGATCTGCCATACCGTAGTAAATTTTTTTGCCATTTGCCCTGCCTGAATAGGACATATAATAGTTGTCCTTGTATTTATGAACCCATACAGCCTCAAAGAATTCATTGGTACCCTTAACGATTTTTATGCTATCATTAAAAGAAATCATATCGTCATTCAATCGCACGGCATTTACATCATTCTGACCAAAGAACAAGTAAGGCGTTCCATCATCGTCAATAAATATACATGGATCGATCAAATCGCGTGTAGCTTTAACACCCGGAGTTTGTCTTGTGATCAGGGGTTTTCCCAGTGGATCAGTAAAAGGTCCTTCAGGATTTTCACCAACGGCTACCCCGATAAAATCCTGGTCGGTAGGATAGTAGAAATAGTATCTTCCGTTATAATAAGCACAATCCGGAGCCCATGCTTCCTTTCTTGCCCATTTTATGTCTTTTAATGCAAGAGCCACTCCATGATCAGCCCAGTTGACCAGGTCGGTTGACGAAAATACATGCCAGTCGGTCATATCGAATGTGCGGGCTGAATCACGATCATGGGACGGATAGAGGTACATCCTGCCTTCGAAAACGTGCGCTGACGGATCAGCCGTGTACATATGTGTGATAATTGGATTTTGAGAGTAACCGAAGCTAATGGTCAATAATAAAATAACGAATACAGGAATGTTTTTCATAGTTAACAGGATTTTTCCATTTGGTTTCAAAGCGTTAAAACAGTATTTATTTCATTCATTACGGAATGAATTAAATAAATATGGTCGTGAATAACAATTTGTATAAAAAATTATAAATTTTCTATGAAAATTATTTTCCCGGTTTCTGTTTTAACACCAGTGATAAGATTGTAAAAATAGACTCCGGGAGTTATTTTTTCAGGTTGCCATATACAATTATGGGAACCATGATTGTAATGCTCATCTATAAGGGTCTGAATTTTCTGTCCATTTAGATCATAAATATCCAGAATAACATGACCTGGAACATCGATTTCAAATTCTATATTTAGGTGGTTATTAAAAGGATTTGGATAAGCGAAGGATATAGCATTCTTTCCTGTATTATAAGTTGCATTTAATTTTGTGAAGATAGTTTCCAGATCTGAAGCTAATACTCCCTGACTATCTATTACCAGGTTGTGATAGCTATCAAATCCGGAATAGGTTTCAATGGTGCTGTTTTCCAGATCAACTTTCCATATTTTGTCAAAGTTTCGCTCTATTACTATGAATATATTCAGATTTAAAGGGTCGAATACAAAAGAACATTGTGTGGCAAAACTACCTGACGATTGCACTGTGCGCTGTAATGTTTCAAAAGCATCCTCATAATTAAAATCTTCGATATTCGACTCAATATATTCATAAGCTGCTTTGTATCTGTCTGTTCCAACTCCTGTAACCTCATAATAGGGTTGTCCTTCAAAATCACTATTTGGAAAATTTGTCATCACCAGAAACTGGTTTTGAATTTCTGTTATCAATGGGTCAGGATTGCCAACTTCAAGTACAATTGCATTGCCGGATGTGTCGGCAAATATATCGTGTAAAGTCAGTCCGTAGGTATGAATGACTTTCATGCCGGTTATTTGAAGATATTCAACAATTGTATCAACACTACCCGTATTTGTGAGGGATAGATAATATAACTGACCGATATGTATGGTATCTTCACCGGGATAATGCCATTCATTGACTTCCGGATATAACATTTGACAAGAAGAGAACAAACCTTTGCTGTTCATACCGACAGTGGAAGAAAAATAACCATTACTATTAAATTCGAGATGAAAATATTTAAGATCATTGTTCTCTGCGATAGAAAATCTCATTTCAACATGCTGATAATCAAAGTTCATACCATAATATATAGTTCCCGAATTACTGTATACGGCAAAGCTGGTGCAAGCTTTCAGGTTTTCGTTTATACTAACGAAATACAATAAGAGGCAGATGAAGAATAGTTTAGTGGGTATTATCCTCATGATGTATTTTTTATTCATCCTTTCCGGCCTTTTTCAATGAGAAAAGGAGAATATCCGGAATAGATTTTTATTATGAAACGAACATGAATTTTTAATTAATTTATTTTCAAATAATTATAAAGTTTTAAACGAATGAAAAAATACTAATTCTTTCTAAAGCAATATTCGATAATACTATTAATATGGATATCTGCTGTGTTGATATAATTTATGTCAAAATAGTCTTGATCAAAGATCAATGGCAGTTCCGTACAACCAAGTACAAGGGAATCGATTGCTTTTTCAGCGATCATTGATTCGGTAATATCAATAAACCTTTTTTTTGTGCTGTCCTTCACAATGCCAACAACCAGTTCGGAAAATATTTTTTCATGGATAAAGTCCTGGTCGTCGTTGCCGGGAACAATTATTTTCATTCCGTATTTCGCAAAATGGGCAGGATAAAAATCTGCCTTCATTGTGAATCCGGTGCCAAGCAATCCGATTTTTTTATTCCTGCTTACTTTTTCAGCGTACCTGGCGCTTTCTCGCACAATGCTGATCATCGGGACATTTGCATTTTCATTTACCTGATCGAACACAATATGGGGTGTATTGGAAGCGATTGAAACAAAATCGGCCCCGGCGTTTGCCAGCGAATCGACCGCCCTGGATAACAAACCAATTACCGAATCCAGATCGTTATTACCCAGGTAAGCTTTGAATTCGGACATGTCCACACTGTAAATGATGATTTCAGGAAATTGTCCACCTGATCTGTTCAGGTACCTGTCGATAAGTTCTGTGTAATACAGTTTGGTAGATTCCGGTCCCAAACCACCGATGATCCCTGGTTTTTTCATAGTAGAAAATGGTTAAGTGTTATTCACAATCCTGGTTTAAAAATAAGATTAAAAAACTAAATCCTGAATTCTTTCAAATAAAATATAAACTTTATATTTAGTCTCTTTTTTCGGTCTTTGCTTCTGCAATAAGCAATATTGCCAAAGGTGGTCTCTAAGATCAAAATTCAAATCAGCTCAAACAGCATATAAATATTCTTTCTAAATCTGTTACAAACAATTGGGATCAACAACAATTCATACTATAAATTCAAATATAAAAAATATGAAAAAAATACTTATTGCATTTTTTCTGATAACTCCTGCCTTACTTGTTTTTAGTCAGGATACACAGGAAGAAAAGAAATTCGGCATTTCCTTTTCAGGATATGTAAAAAGTGACTTTTTTTTTGACACAAGACAGGTAACTGCGGCACGTGAAGGACACTTTCTTTTCTGGCCAAGTGCCGAAGTTCAGGATGAATACGGCGATGACATCAATGCAAAGCCAAATTTTAATTTTCTTGCCGTTCAATCCAGATTGACGGGAAAAATTGCCGGACCTGATGCTTTTGGTGCAAAAACATCGGCACTTGTTGAAGGTGATTTCTTTGCCCAGACAAATGCAAATATCAATCTCTTTCGATTGAGGCATGCGTTTATTAAACTCAATTGGAAAACCACAGAGTTGATGGCCGGTCAGTACTGGAATCCTCTGTTTGTCACCGATTGTTATCCGGGTACCGTTTCCTTCAATACAGGTACTCCTCTGCAATCTTTTGCCCGGAATCCACAAGTCAGGCTTACCCAGAATGTCGGCGATTTTAGAATAATACTTGCAGCCCTGTCGCAAAGAGATTATTCAACCTGGAACGACAAAAATGCTGCTTCATCAGAGTACCTGAGAAATTCTGACATACCTGATATGCATTTGCAACTTCATTATAAAACCAAGAACGAAGATGCCGGAACAAGCTTTTTAATTGGTGCCGGGGTAGCATACAAAACGATTGTTCCACGATTGTCTTCAACGATCGAAGTAAATGACACCTTATCATATACCTATAAAGTAAATGAAAAGCTTGGCGGAATAACTGCAATGGCATTTACCAAAATACAATTAAAACCTGTTACCATTAAATTGCAGGCGCGTTATGGTGAAAATATATCCGATGTTCTTTCTGTCAGTGGATTCGCAGTAAAGGAAGTAACGGATGATGTAACCGGAGAAAGAACCTATACAGCGTTTAAAAACATTACCTTTTGGGCAGAAGTACATACCCATGGAGAAAAAATCCAGTTTGGTATTTTTGGAGGCTACCTGAAGAACCTTGGAACAAAAGAGAAAATGTCGGATGCTGATAATACGAAATTTGGTTTCGGTTACGATATTGAATCACTGATACGGATTTCCCCGAGAATACTATACAATATTAATAAAGTAAGACTGGCTTTGGAGTTTGAATATACAGCAGCCAGCTTTGGTGATGAAAACAGTTATGATTTGAATTCTATACCTTCAAGTACAACAACAGTAGCAAATCTCAGGACTCTTCTGAGTGTATACTATTTCTTTTAGACTGGATGAAGAGATTTTACCCTTCGGAATTCTTTTCCGGAGGGTTTGCAATAAAATTAAATAGTGTCAATAGGGAAATACCGTATCATTATATCTTCTACTTCCTTCAACCACAATATCCTTTCTTCTTCTGTACTTGTAACCATAACTCTGAACATCTTGCGATAGAAATTCTTGATACCACATAAGTAAAAAATACAGTTTTTCCAGATGGTTTCCAGGGGATCGAGAAAAATATTTTCTTCTCTTTCTCTGCTGGTATCCGATGTATTGAAAACTATTGCTGCTTTTGCATTCAATAATCCAACCGGGACTCCTTCTCCTTTATCTCCATCCCTGAATTCATATGCTATTCCAGGTCTGAATACACGGTCAATCCACCCCTTAAGAATTGCAGGAGGTTGTCCCCACCAGTTCGGATGAATAACAATGATTCCTTCACATTTTCTGATTTCATTACAGTATGTATCAATTACTTTATCCGTTTTGCCATCCATGGGTATTTCTTCGGCATTGAGTATAGGATCAAATTCTTCCCTGTACAGATCATGCAACTTCACTATATGTCCCCGCTCTTTAAGGATTTTGATGCAAGCGCTGGCTATAGCGTGATTGAAGCTGTTCTTTGAAGGATGAGCGAGTATGATGGATACATTCATAACAAAAAATAAAGTCCCACAAGGGACTTTAAGTTACCTTTTATTTCACAAAGGCACAGATAAATTAAGGTAAAGTTTTACCCAGTATGTAATCTTCAAGTTGCTTTATTGTATGGGTATGGCCTTGTATGATCTTATTCACAATATCACCAATAGAAACAATACCAACGACCTTTTTTTCATCCATAACCGGCAGATGTCTGACTCTGTGGTCTGTCATGATTTGCATGCATTCGTCAGTTGTGGCTGTTGGTTTCACATAGAATATTCTCTCAGACAATAACTCTCCGACAATGGATTCTTTTGAAGATTTTCCTTTCAGGATAATTTTTCTGGCATAATCACGTTCTGAGAATACTCCGACAACCTGGTTGTCTTTTATAACCAGCAATGCCCCGATATTTTTCCCAGCCATTTTTTTCAGCGCCTCATATACTGTGGCTTCCGGTTCTATGGAATAAACTTTATAGCCTTTTTCTTCTAGTATGTCTTTAACTGAATACATGATCTATAATTTTAAATTGATACTATCTAAACAAGCTGTCCAGAGTTTTTTTGAAAGATAATAAAAATTAACAATTTCATCAAAGCTCTTTCATTTAATTAAAACATAACTTCTTCCTGTTTTTTTGCCATTTTTATAAACAGAGAATTCTGATGGTTGATTTATTATCTGATCTTCAAGTTAAAACAAATTCATTGGATAACATTCCAATTTTTGCTGATAGAAGAATATTTAACATGAGCTTCTGAACTTTTTTCAATAGTTCAGGATACTTTTTTTCCAAGGCTGAAGACAATCGGTCGCTGAACGTCATGGCCTCAACTATTTCAATGGCTATTATGTTTATTTGATCAGGAAGTTTAAGACCGGACTCCCTGCCGAATTTCAGAGCCGTAATAAAGGAAATATCATGAAAATTGGAAACATGCATCGATTGCCGGAAGTGGCTGGGTGTGAAATGATAGATCTTTCCCGGTATACCACCGGAAGTTTTAATGGCATCGATCATGATCATGGATTTATATCCCTCCATCATCTCAATAATTTCCAATCCTCCACAACTGGCATTCTTAAAGTCGAAAGAGGATTTGTGAACTCGTTTCTCCAGATCGCGAACCAGCTTAATTCCTATTCCGTCATCAGTCAGGATTTCGTTTCCCAATCCCATAATGAGGGCTTTTCCATTTCGGTTCATATATCAAAGTTTAAGGTTTTCTCTTTACGGATCTGATGATTTCTCCCTTAGAATTTCTGAAGTTTACGACCAGGGGCATCTCACCGGGCAGTGAATGAGTTGCACAGGAGAAGCAGGGATCATAGGCTCTGAAAGCCATTTCGATCATGTTTAGAATACCGTCTGTCACTTCCACTCCTTTTTTAATGATATTCTGAGCTGCTTTCTTCAGCGACATGCATATGGCTGCATTGTTGTTTGTGGTACCCACAATAATATTCACCCTGGTAACGATCCCTTTTTTGTCTGTCCAATAATGATGTGTCAGGGTACCTCGCTGTGCTTCCACAATACCAATACCTTCACCCACTACCTTTTCAGGCATGTTCCGTAACTCTTTTCCAGTGATTTCAGGATCTTCTATAAGTTCCAGACAATGCTCCGAAGCATACAGCAATTCAATCAATCGAGCCCAGTGCATAACCAGGGTTGAATGGACAGGTTTACCACCCAGGGTATTGTACATTGCTTCATATTCTTTCTGTGCAAGAGGAGTGGCCATTCCATTTGCTGCATTAAGACGTGAGAGGGGTGTGGCATGATAAACACCCGAGTCAGCACCTTCATTGAATCCGTTCCATCCTTTTTGTTTCAGGTATGGGAATTTCAGGTAGCTCCAGGGTTCAACCCTTTCAGCCACATAGTTCATATACTCATTGGGAGAATATTTGCATAATTCCTTGCCTTCCGTATCGACCACCCTGACTTTTCCATCGTAGAAATTCACCTTATTATTAGAATCTACAAGCCCCATGGAATGGATTTTCAGAGAATAGGGTCCATGAAGAATAAGATCTACATAATCCTTGTTGCCCAGAACCAAATCATGAAAAAGCTTTAATGAGAATTTTGAAAATTCAATAAATCCTTTGGCTCTTTCCACGATGTCATCCCGCTGTTCTGCCGTCAATCCTTTCTTCACACCTCCGGGTATGTTCATTACAACATGGGTCTGATGTCCTCCGAGCAATGCCTGAATTTCCTGTGCCAGCCGCCGTTGTTTAATAACTTCCGTACCTGTTTCTTTTCCTACTCTGGCTATTACACCCAGGATATTTCTTTCTTCCTTTTTCGCGGTAGGACCAACGATAAAATCGGGTGCTGCAAGAGCATAAAAATGTGCTGTATGACTATGAATAAAGTGTGCCATGTAGAACAGTTCGCGTAATTTTTTGGCCGTAGGAGTCGGCTCTGTTCCATAGACGGCATCGGCGGCTTTCCCAGAAGCCATATGGTGACACCCCGGACATACGCCGCATATTTTTGTAACGATTTGGGAGAGTTCTTCAACAGGACGGCCTTCACAGAATTTTTCAAAACCACGTAACTCCGGTACCTGAAAATATACATTCTCAACCTCTCCATCGTCATTGCAGAATATTTCTATTTTGCCGTGTCCTTCAAGCCGTGTTATGGGATCGATGGTATATTGTTGCATCACGTTTATGTTTCAATGAGTTTTCTTCGAAGAATTGATCCTGGCAAACTAAAACGGTAGAATGTTCCTGCAGGATCTTCAATTTGCTCGATAATTTTTTCAACTTCCGCCGGATCGTTTGAATCGATCATGGTAGCAATAGCCGACATCATTTTTGCTCCGGGATCAAGTGATGTTGACGGAGGACCGTAACAACCGCGACAGGGGCTATTTCCTTCAATGCAACGATAACCGCAACCACAGCGTGTTGCCGGTCCCATACAGATCAGTCCCTGTTCCAGAAAGCAGGTTTCGCCATCATCGATTACTTCTGTAGGACGCTTGAATTCCCTGATACGCTTATTGTCTGTTTTAATTCGTTTGCACTCATCGCATTGTGTTTTTTCAAGGGCACCCACAACAGCTCCGTTCGGGGGTAGCTCAGTACCTTTGGCTATAGCCATGAACACATCTACAAAACGTTCGGTCTGGGGAGGACAGCCGGGCAGGTAGTAGTCCACATCGACAACCTGATCCAATGGACGTACATCATTATAAAATTCCGGTAGGGTAAGTATTCCTTCATTTACTTTAAAACTTGTTTGAGGTAAAGTTTTTTCTTTATTGACAGTCGACTCACTGGTGTTATACACTCTATCGAAAATCTGTTCCCTGTTATGAAAATTGGCCAAACCGGGAATACCTCCCATATGAGCACATGAACCGTAAGCTACTAAAATCTTGGATTTCTGACGTAGCAATTTGGCAATATGCTCATTTTCACTATTTCTTACTGCTCCATTATATAGTGTAACATCTATAAAACCGTCTTCCATAGCCTCCACATCGGCGTATTTCGTATCGAGAGCTATCGGCCAGAAAACCAGATCGGCAGCTGCTACAACATCAAATAATTTTTCATGTACATCGAGCACCGATACACAGCAACCACCACATGCAGCGCCCCAGTATATTGCCAGTTTAAGCTTGGGTTTTTCTTTGTTTTCTTTTGACATAATCTTTTCTCCAGGGTTTAAATTTCAGTTACATCTGCCTTATGCATTTTTACTCCTATGAATTACTATTTATTTTACTTCATTAAATCGAAATCAGGTTAGTGTATCCATCACGGTTTTTACCTTGCAGGGTCCAAGCTGCCTTATGGCTTCGGTAAAATCATTAGCCAGGGCAGCAAACTGTTTCCCTTCGCTGGCACTTATCCATTCCAACCGTAACCGCTCTTTTCTTATACCCATCTGCTGAAGGTATTTTTGTAAGAGGAAATACCTCCTCAGGCACTTATAGTTGCCTTCCTGGTAATGACAATCTCCCGGATGACAGCCACACATAAGCACTCCATCAGCACCTTCGCGAAATGCCTTTAAGACAAATGTGGGTTCAATTCGACCTGAACACATGATGCGAATGGTACGCAGGTTGGGTGCATACGGAATACGTGAAGTTCCAGCCAGGTCAGCCCCTGTGTAGGAACACCAGTTGCAGAGAAAAGATACGATTGTGGGTTCAAATGCCATATTCATGCTATTTAGATAGATTCTTTTTCAGTTTTAAGTAAACCTTCGATTTGCGATAATATTTGTATGTCGGTAAAATGGCGACTTTCGATGGCACCTGTCGGACAGGTCGATCCACATGTACCGCAACCTTTGCAAAGAGCCTCATTTACAACCGAAACTTTTTTCTCTTCATCAAAATGAATAGCCGTATAGGGACATACCATAATACAGGTCTGGCATCCACAGCATACATCCTCATTTACATGAGCGGTGGTGACTTCAACTTCCATATTGCCAACAGCAATACTCGCCAGCACGCGGGCTGTTGCTGCTTTTGCCTGTGCAATACTCTCAGTAATATCTTTTGGGCTCTGACAATTCCCAACAATATAAACTCCATCAGTGGTTGTAGCAACCGGGTCGAGCTTTGGATGTTTTTCAATATAGAAGTCATTACCACATAAGCTTACACCTGTGAGCCTTGCTATATCTTTGGCGTCAGGCTGGGCTTTCATCCCCGTCATCAGGATAACCAAATCGGCAGGTATTTCAATATCTTCGCCTGAGAGTTTTTCATGCATAGATATAATCATTTCTGATGTATCTTTTTCGGGTGCTTTACTGATTTTGGGAAGATTATTCTCCTGGTCGAACATCAGAAATAGTATTTTCCTGTGCGATGAATCGGAATAGAACTCTTCGCATCCTTTTCCAAACGTTCGCATATCGGCATACAATTCATAAATATTCGAGTCGGGTAAAACTGAGAGAAGTTGATTGGCATATTTCAGCGCTGTAGAGCAGCATGTCCGGGAACAGTAAGGATGATACTTTGCGCTTCGGCTGCCAACACAATGAATTATGACAATATTTTTTGGTTCTTTCCCCTTACTGGTAATCACATTTCCCTGAATCAGCATTTCTTCCAGTTGTAATGAAGTTACTATGTCAGGCAGCTTACCATACCCATATTCAGGAATCGAAGCCGGATTAAAAGGTTGCAGTCCGGTAGCCACAATGATATTTCCAAATTGTAATTCTTTTTCCAAACCCTTCAGTCGAATTTTCGATGTAAAATTACCGACGTACCCTGTTATTTCTTCGATAGAAGCGTTAAGAAAGATATCAATTAACTTGTGCAACTGAACCTGTTTAATCCTGGGTTTAAGCATTTGGCGAGCACTTTCCAGATAAGGGAAGGTAAGGTCAAGTTTAGCTGCAATTCCTCCAAGTGCATCCGTTTTTTCAACCAGATAAACCTTTTTTCCTGCTCCGGCTATTTCCAATGCGGCTGATATGCCTGTTATTCCTCCTCCAATGACAAGAGTGGCTGGATTAACTTCTACAAATTTTTTATCAAGAGATTTGTGATGCTCTACGCGGCTAACAGCTGCTTTTATTAGTGAAAGTGCTTTTAGTGTGGCATATTCCCTGTCGATATGAACCCATGAATCCTGTTCCCGAATGTTGGCCATTTGAAATAAATAGGGATTTAAGCCGGCTTGTTCAAGGGCTTTTCGGAATGTAGGTTCATGAATGCGAGGTGAGCAGGCTGCTATAACAATACGGTTGAGCTTAAACTCTTTAATATCGCCGATAAGTTTATCCTGTCCCGGATCGGAGCACATATATTTGTAATCGCGCGCCATTACAACATTTGGTAATTTTTGCGCTTCTGAAGCGATTCTCTGAACATCAATCATTTTTGCAATGTTCGAACCGCACCAACAGATATAGACACCTGTTCTTATTTCTTCCATAGTAAAAAATTATTTACGTTGTAACAGTAACTAACTCTTTATCAATATGTTTAATCAGATTTTCTTTTTTAATTTTTGCTATGTAAATAGCAAATGATCGATATAAAAAATGTGTCCACTTACCGAAAGGTACTATAAGAACTGCCCATTGCGCAAGTATTATCAGATGCACCAGGTACAGCCATAAATGATTGCCTATTATATTCAAATCAATAAACACGCGAACAAGGAAAGCTGTTAATCCCATGAGGAATAACCATATAATAAAAAGCCAGTCGGAAGGATGTGAAAACTTGCTTAACTCACTTTTTTTTCTGATTCGCCTTATGATAAAAAGAAAGGTAATAACGAAGGTAATAGCCCCGACACTATATCCGGTGGTTACTATGTAAAGGTTCTCCGTACCAAACCAGTTGAGAAAGACAGTAGTAAACAGTAACAATAAGTAGCCAAGTACAAGGATAAAATGCTCGAACCATTGCAGTTTGTTTTCTTCACATTTCAACGTTTTTTTCTGGGTGAACATATGTACTATCAAATCCACAAAGCCGGTTATGTAAAAGAAAAAAGGTGCTTTGACTTTTTCTTTTACCAGGGTAAACCATAGCATACGTAAAATATTAGGCAGCAATATGATAACGGCAACTGAAAGAATAGCAAAGAACTCAAATTTATGTCCGAACTCCATTATGGCAATCCTATCGAAATTTTTAAGAAATCCAACGCCGATTATTGAAAGAGCAACCAGCACAAAGGCTATGATAAGTGCAGGAAACGAGGTATATAAGATACGTGCTAAACCTGTCCAGTCGTATACTGTGGTCAGGTATCGCCGCAATGTCATCATCAATTCTCCCGGATTGGCATTTCGGGGACATGTTTCGCTGCAATCGCCACAATAGTAACAGAGCCATGGATCAACGTTATTATGTATACTATCAGCAAGTCCCAGTTGAATACTTCTTATTCCTTTACGGGGAAAAAGAAATCCTTCTTCAGTATGAGGACATGTTGCTGTGCAATTTCCGCAATGGTAACATTCGTTCCAGTTGCCTATACCAAAGGGTTTAAGCTTTTCTTTGAAATCAGGGTCGATACGGTTCATGTTTTAATCTCCGTTTAAGGGTGATAGTATCACAGCTCTTCGTTTGATATCTTCCGGGGGAATACTCTTAAGACTCTGAGGAACAGTTTTTCGATGAATACTCTGAATCACACTCGATGCCGCAGCAGAACCCTGCACTACTGAATCGGGTATGTCTTTTGGTCCCTGACATGTTCCGGCAAGCAGAACTCCACCGGTCAGAGTCATATTCGTATTGCATACTGCATCCGATTCTTGAAACCAGCCATCATCGGAACAGGATATTCCCAACATTGAAGCGATTTTTTTTGTGTCGTTCCCGGGTTCAAGGCCTGCAGCCAGGACAACCATATCGACCGATTGTTCCAATAACCGGCCATGTTCAATATCTTCAGTCCGCAGTAAAAGGTGATTGTTTTTTTCTTCAATTTTTGCTGTTTTCCCCCTGATAATGTGCACACCTTCTTCTTCGATACGCTTGTAAAACTCCTCGTAACCCTTTCCATAGGCACGCATATCAATATAGTATTCGAATACTTCAGCTTCGGGCAATTTTTCCCCGATAAGGTGAGCGAGTTTAAGCGAGTACATACAGCATACACGAGAGCAATACTTATTATAGTTTTCATCGCGACTTCCAACACAATGGATTAGCGCTATACTCTTGGGTTCGGGACTGCCGGCATCGAATATCCAGTTTCCTTTTTTATCTTGTGTACGCAGCACAACGTTGCCTCCTGTTGGCCCGGAAGCATTTACTAGTCGTTCCAACTCGAGAGAGGTTACCACATTAGGATACTTCCCATAACCATACTGTTCCATTCGCCCGGCATCGAAAGGTTTAAAGCCTGTGGCAACAATGATGTTTCCGACAGTCACCTCAACTACTTCATCCTTCTCATCGAGATTGATACAGTTCTCTACTGGACAAAATTTTACACATGTTCCGCATTTACCGTCTTTTACATATCGGCAGGAGTCGGCATCGATGAGGTATTTGTTTGGAACAGCCTGGGGAAAGGGCATGTAAATAGCTTTACGCAGACTTGTTCCCTGGTCAAATTCACTTTTGACTGATGAGGGACATTTTTCAGCACAGGTTCCGCAACCTATACAGGTTTTAACATTTACTCTCCGGGCTTTTTTCAGAATTTCAACCGTGTAGTTGCCTGCCACCCCTGAAACAGATCGTATTTCCGAATAAGTAATGAGTTCAATAAACGGATGCTGATTTACTTCAACCATTTTAGGGGTCAGGATACAGGCCGCGCAATCGAGGGTAGGAAAAGTCTTGTCAAACATGGCCATATGTCCCCCTATGGTTCCTGTTTTCTCGACAAGATACACTTTGTTATGACTGTTGGCAATCTCGAGTGAGGCCTGAATTCCGGCAATTCCGCCACCTATGATCAAGGTTTCCGGATTCACAGGATTGGGCTCGCCGAGTAATGATGCCTCGAAGGGAACCTCATACAGGGTACATAGAAGTTTTGCTTTCACCCATTTATTATAAGGTACTCCTTCCGGGATTCCATGAAAAATATTCATTAAAAGAATATTTTCCGGAGCTTTCCCTGCTTTTTGAAGTGCTTTGGCAAAAAATGGTTTGAAATATCCTGGCCGGAACCCTGCGATGATGATACGGTCAATATTGAACTTTTTAATTTCTTCAATAAAAAACTCCAGATTCGGGACCGGATTTTCTGAGAAATTCCAGATTTTTGTTACTTCAGGTACAATTTCAACAGAATCATAGAGTTCCTGATAATCGAATGAGTGAGAATGATTACTGTCTGAGTGAGAAAAGCAGACACCGGTAGCAAGTGTTTTTCTCATGTCTTGATAAGTTTGACATTAAGTTATAATGTACCAAATATCACAACAACAAATAAAAATACGTTTTTTCACGTAGTAAATCAATTTTTTGTGAAAAAAAGTACAATAAATTTGTAAGATTGAATCAAGAATTTAGTTTAAATTGCCTACTATTGAATAATATATGATATTTGGTTCTTTCTATTTGGATATTAATTATGTACTATAAATGAACAATAAATGGCCTTAGTCAGAAGTGATATCAAACGGTTATTGCAATATAAACTGTGTCTTTTACGGTTTAAAGAACTGGGTGTGAGTACCATCTATTCTCATAATCTGGGTGAAGTGGCAGGGGTAACTGCAGTGCAGGTGCGAAAAGATTTTTCTGCCTATGGTATAAAAGGGAAAAAAAGGGGAGGGTACAACATTGAAAATCTCCTGATATCATTGAACCACATTTTTGGAGAATCACGGAAGAACATTATCATATTTGGCATGGGAAATATTGGCAGGGCCCTGTCGCAATACAACGAACGGTTCATCAAAAAAAACCTTCACATTGTGGCTGGTTTCGACATCGATCCTTCAAAACAAAATAAAAGTTATTGCATACCTATTTTTCCTCCCGAGAAAGTCACAGAGATCATCAAAAAGGACAATGTTACCACGGCCATAATCGCCGTACCTTTTCAGGTTGCACAGGAAGTGTGCAACCTTCTTATTGCTTCAGGAATAAAGGGTATACTGAATTTTGCTCCTGTAATATTAAAGGTACCGGAAAAGATCATTATTGATAATATTAATCTTAGCAATAAGCTAGAGGGAATTATCTACAACATTGAAGAGTAGAAGGTGAAATAACACGGTGCAGGGATTTCATCCTGCACCGATTTGTCAACGATCTGATCCTGTTTTGTAACAGAAGATGAATATAGGATCATTCCCGGAATCAGATCTTTTTACTTAAAATTCAACACCTATTCCAAATTCTATATAGCCATAGAATTGAGTCCACCCGCTTATATCATGCAGTTCATCATCGTCATAATCATACCATTGATCATAGATATTGACATAAGCTCCAGCAAATGCACCAAGGTTGATATAAAATCCTGACCCAAATCTCCATCTGTAGCCAACATTTGTTATGATAACCATACCTGCACTGCTACCATACCAGTCGTCGTAATCATCAAAATCTGAATACTCATATTCAAATCCAACACCGTAATAGAATTTATTCTTTTGATTTTTTGCAGGAAAATGTTTAAATGTGGCACCTAATCCGAAACAGAGCATAGTATTTTCAAAATCGTTTATTACATTATAAGCCAGTCCCAAAGAAGTGTACCTGAACTGGGGACTCAAAACAAAATTATCACCAATTCTGAATCCCAGCTCAATTACAGGTCCGAACTGAAGAAATCCGGCAGGTTGAAATCCCAGGTGAACTTTGCCCAGTTCAGTATAACGCTGGGAGGATGATGTTTTCGTTGTTTTGGATGCAGGAGTTTTCTCGACATCTTTTTCGGTAGGTTCAGGAGGAGCTGGAGTTTTTTCTTCCCCGGGGGCAGTAACCGTCTCTTTGGTCACTTTTTCTATTTCATTCATTTCGAATATAAACAAACTTCCATCTGTTGTTTCAATCTTCAGGTTCGATCCGGGATTCATTTCCGTGATGTTTCCCTTGATGATGCTTCCGTTTTTAAGGTAAACTACATCTTTTTGCTGCTGAGCATTTGCTATGGTAGCACAAAGCAGCAAAATTACGAGCGTAATTAGATTCTTCATAGCTACTGGATTTATAGGTTAATAATTGAACTGTTTTGTTTCGTTTCGTTGTATTCACTTCTAAGCTTTATGCCCATAATATTACAAAGATTATTTTTTGATTGAAAGAGAACATTGATATCTGTTGGAATTTGTTTTATAAGCGTATGGATTTCTTAATTATTTGAAATTACTAAACATGTATAAGTATTACATTTGAGATATACTTTATTCAAATATCTCCGTACAATTTTACATTATTCGGAAATCAGATCGCTTTATTTAAAATTCGACTCCCAAAGCAAATTCTGCACAACCCCAAAATCCGGGGATCTGATCATACATATCGAAATATAGTCCAGCAAATAAACCAAGATTGATGTAAAATCCCGAACCGAACCTGAACCTGTATCCTGCATTAGGCATAGCGATAAGGCTTAATGTGTTTGTATAGTAGTCATAATCCTCATCAGGGGAAAATTCTTCAAAAAGGAGATCAACAGAAATACCATAATAAAATTTGTTCTTTTGATGTTCTGCCGGAAAATGTTTGAAACTAACACCGCCGCCAAAACAAAGGAAGGTATTCCCGAATTCATTGATGGCATTATATGCAAGACCCAGTGAAGCATACCTGAAATGAGGTCCGATCACAGATTTTTTTCCTACTCTGAATCCAAGATCTATTACAGGCCCGTATTGCAGAAAGCCGGCAGGCTGAAATCCTACACTCAATTTGCCTAATGTGGTTTTATCGGAATCATAAGTTGGTTTGCTTGTACTGGATTCCTGCGATTCTATGACTTCCTTTTCAGAAGTAGAACGAGTTACTTCATTAGCAGAGGAAGTAACAGTCTCTTTAGTTGTTCTTTCGATTTCATCCATTTCGAACACAAACAAACTCCCGTTTGCGGTTTCAATTTTCAGGTTCGAACCTGGATTCACTTCTGTAATGGTACCTTTAATTACACTGCCGTTTTTAAGGTAAACCACATCTTTTTGCTGCTGGGCATTTGCTATGCCCATGCAAAACAATGCTGTAAGAATAATTAGATGTTTCATTGTTTTCATTTTTAGTAGTTTATAAATTGATCTTTTTGTTTTCATCGCTTGAGTTAATTTCTACTGAATATTACGATGATTCCATGCATTTTGAAACGGCTCTTTTATATCTGCTATGATTCTCTTGTAATCGCATACTTTTATTTATTATTCGTCATAAAGGAATTCATCCGTATTTACGAATCGATTTTCCGGTATCCGGATGGTTTGCTACAATTCAGTGGTGTTTTTCCTTCCAGATTAGTCTGTGTCAGGGGATTAAATTCAATAAAAATATGTATAGTGTTCATTCGGAGATGAATTGTATAATAGTATAAAAAATGACCAGGGACGAAACCTGCCAAATGGAAGGGATCCTTACCTGGTTCATTTATATAGAGAAGGATATTTGCCGGTCTGTTAAAAATACTCAAAGGCATCGATGATATCCGGTGATTGAAAAATAGCAAATTTTAAAATTTCACTTACTTTTTAGTACAAGTGGCCGAACACATGTCTTCATCATAATAGTCTGCAATGGTATAATGAATGGTCAATGTATTTTCAGATATGCTTCCTGATCCGCTAAATGATATACCATCGAGGATCTGTGGGGGAATGATCAGGGAACTTCCGGAAACGGTTGCATATGCCTTTTCATCCCAGTCCCACAAATTGTAAATGTTAATGGCATTTTCAGCTTTTGATGATTCGGTAATCTCGATGGGATATGAATCATTTCCATAACCACAGGATTCAACAGCGCTATAGGTACCCAAAAATTTATCCCTGTCGGCTGCAGGCTCATCTTTATGATTGCACCCGGCACTCATAAGAAGGATACCAACAAATAATACTACAATTTTGCTTTTCATGATTTTAAAGTTTAAGATGAATACTTATTGCATTAACTGGTTATTAATTTGTATTTGTTAATTCGATGTTTGGAATATTTTAATGAGCGTCTTCTGATGTTTTCGAATTGTGATGATCCTCCAACGTTTCGATCCGTGCTTTCAGATCTTCAATAATTGCTTGTT
>Ga0315548_1001035_pt1 | contig 24196 bp, 23 predicted proteins | sample SalMarSW160110MG_2_FD_202540 | JGI IMG/M metagenome (GOLD analysis project Ga0315548, IMG submission 202540) | Salt marsh sediment microbial communities from the Plum Island Ecosystem LTER, Massachusetts, United States - Salt Marsh Sediment SW1601-110 ...
CGGAGAATTTCTTCGAAAAAATCAGTGTAGTAAAAGACGCCATTACAGCCTTCAGAATCGGAGGAGTCTCAGCTATGCATGATCCTACTGAAGGCGGAGTGGCAGGGGGATTGCATGAACTAGCTGACGCCGCAAACGTCGGCTTCCAAGTTTACGAGAAAGAGATTTTGATTCCTGAAGAGACGCGTAAGATATGTGTATATTTTGAAGTTGATCCTCTTCAGCTTATAAGCTCCGGATCGCTTCTCATCGTGGCTGAAGAAGAGAAGACAGACGAGATAATCAGCAGTTTGTCAAGAAACGGTGTTCAATCCTCGATAATAGGTGAAGTGATAGAGCCTGCGTTGGGAAGAAACTTTGTGACAAAAGCCGGAGAAAAAACCGAACTTGTCAGACCTGTCAGCGATCACCTCTGGACAGCACTCGCAAAACCTGTCAAGACCTAACTGACTCAGACTGTTTTGGTGGGGCTTATCAGCGTTAGCTTCAGAATAGGTCTTGCCGTAAATCTTCTGCCAGATTTTTTATTCCAACCACTTGAACCGCTACAAATCCTATAGCAATTCTAAGCCAAACCCGCAAAATCTGTATAAGAACTGTTGCCGCTGCGCCAACGGTAAATTCTACTGCAAGTAGACCGTAGAGCCAAGTCATGGCTGTATCTACAACACCTACTTCTGCGGGTATTCCAATGGGAATAGACTGAATGGTTACGCTGATAGAGTGAACAGCCATAATTATGACAAAGTCAACCTGCTGACCGAGGGAAACGAAAACCAAGTAAGACAAGAGTATGCTAAGGACCCAGCCAATTAGGGAAAAAAGGATTGGTGGAACTAAACTTTTAGGATTTTTACGAAAGGTATCGATTGAATCATGAAAAGCAATTAATGCCTTTATTGCCTTCGTCTTTATGCTGTCAACATTCAGACGCCCCCTCGTAACAAAGCCCAAAAAACGCAACAAAGAGTCAATTAATCTCTGCGCCAGCTTTTCTTTTAGAATGAAGAGAAATATGAAAAACAGCGAAATAAATGTGCCAATAATTATAAGTAAAGTCAGACCTGAGACAACAACAGGAACATTAATTTTACGAATGTAAAGCAGAGCGAAACTAAAAATTAGGCTGCCTAAAGGGATTATCATTGATAAAATTCTGTGACCTACAACCGACGCCACAACCTTTCCTGCGTTTTCACCTGACCCCTTGGTCATCACGTAAGCTTTTGTTGCGTCTCCGCTAATGGACTCTGCCGGAACCAAAAGGTCAACAAAGACTCCTATACAGGTATAGAGGAAAGTTTTTCGAAAGGGAACTTTGATCGAGAGGGGACGGAGAAAATATTGCCAAGTCAGAGAGTTAGTGAGCATGTTTAATACGAGAACCACGCCTGCAATGCCGTAGTAAAAAAGGTTGACGCCCTGGATTATGGTGACGATTTCGGGGATGCCGACGAAGAAATAGAGGTAGGCGACAAAGATCAGAATGCCTACCAGCATAAAAGGAACTGTTCTCTTTAGGGAAAACCCTTTTTCAGTAACCATCAGCTTCCTCGTCCATCGTGAATACGAGCAAATAGAAGTTTCTGCATATTATCTTTTACCCGGTTTCCCTCAATCAGGAGAACACGGTTTAAACTCTAAACTTTCAGTCTGTAGAAAAGACAAACATCGAGTAAAAATATTCAAGGCTAGATTCTACTTGAGCACATTAAGGATTATCTGTTCTTAGAATTCTGGTTTTGTTTTTCCCAGTTTCTTGTCTAAGCATGCTTTGATGAAGCCGTAATATTCTGGTTCTGGTTTAGTGGGTCTGCTTTTGAATTCGCCGTGGAACTGGGAGGCAAAGAAAAAGAATCTGCTAGGAAGTTCCAGAATCTCCTTTCTCCTGCCGTCGGGACTGTTTCCTGAAAAAACCACTCCGTTTTTCTCTAAGGTATCCCAATAGTCTGGATTGACTTCCCATCGGTGACGGTGACGCTCAAAAATCTTTTCAACACCATAAAGTCTGTGAGCCACCGTTTCTTTCTTCACCACGACCTCATGGGCGCCTAAACGCATAGTGCCTCCTTTATTGTTCACGTTCCTCTGTTCAGGCATCAGATCGATCACAGGATGAGGCGTGTCTGGATTTATTTCAGTGCTGTTTGCTCCATCCAATCCACAAACGCTACGGGCGAACTCGACAACTGCCAACTGAAATCCGTAGCAGATTCCCAGAAAAGGCACGTTATTTTCACGGGCAAAATGAATCCCGTTAATTTTTCCCTCGGTTCCTCGGGGACCAAAACCGTAAGGAATAAAGATTCCGTCATGCCCCTCAAGAAGCTTCAACCCGTCTGAGTTCTTTTCTAGGTTCTCTGCCTCAATGTAGTTTATTAGAACTCGTGTCTGACAGGCGGCGCCGGCGTGTCTGAACGCTTCATTCATGCTGACGTAACTGTCAACTAAGCCCGCGTATTTGCCAATCAACGCTACCTTAACTTCATGCTTGGGGTTTTCAGAGGAATCTACAAATTTTTTCCATTCACTCCACGCGGGAGTCTTTTTTGGTAGACCCAATCGTCTGCAAACGTAATCGCCCATGCCTTGTTTATCCAAGATTAGAGGAACTTTGTAGATGGATGGAACATTATAGGAGCAGAACACCGCTTCTTCGGGGATGGTGCCAAAGAGCGCTACTTTCCGAAGGGTCTCTTTGTCGATCATCTTTCTGCATCTGGCTATGATAGTGTCTGGCTGGATACCTATTCGGCGCAATTCGTTTACACTGTGCTGAAGGGGCTTGGTCTTCATTTCACCCGTGACATCCAAGATCGGAACAAGGGCAACGTGAACATAGAGGATATTGTCAAAGCCATCTTCTAGGCGCATCTGACGGATCGCCTCTAGGAAAGGCAAACCCTCTATGTCTCCAACTGTTCCCCCCAGCTCTGTGAGGACAATGGCGCCCTTTGATTGTTCTGCAACCATGCGGATACGTCGTTTAATCTCGTTTGTGACGTGAGGAATAATCTGGACGCATCTGCCCAGAAAATCGCCCCGCCGTTCCCCGTTGATAACTGTTTGATATATCTGTCCGGTTGTTATGTTGTTTTCTTTTGGCAGATTAATGTTCAGAAATCTTTCATACCCGCCAAGGTCGAGGTCCGTTTCGCCCCCATCCTCCGTGACGAAGACCTCCCCATGGATGTAGGGATTCATGGTTCCAGCGTCAACGTTCACGTAAGGATCAACCTTTATGACTGTAATGTCAAAGCCTCGGACCTGAAGCATTTTACCTATTGATGAGGTAACGATTCCTTTACCAACAGAGGAGAGTACCCCACCGGTTACAAAAATATACTTAACCATCAGAATGACCTCGTGATAACAAACCCCTAAACTGTGTTTGCCGTTAAAAATTCTTTCTACAAGATAACGTCTCTGTGCAATTAATTACGATTTTAGCCTGAAGTTTGCTCCTGCTTTGCTTCGCTTTAATGTAGCTAAAGCTAGTTCGCCAGCTTCTTTCATGGTTCTGCCCAGAGAAACAAAACCATGATTTTTTAGCACAATCAGATTTTTGTTTCCCAGAACCTTCAGGACTTCCTTTGCCAATTCTGTTGTGCCGGGTTCATATTTCCTTTCTGTGACAGGAAATCCCAGTTTCTCAGCATTCATTATGATTGCGTCATTGTGTCCATGAAATACTGCATTCACTTCTTTACGTGTCTTGTAGATTAGAAAATGCATTACCGCTTCTGAGGAGGGCTGCCTCCTTCCTTCAACATAAACGGTGTTACTCTGTTCATCATAATTTTTCACGTAAACAAAACAATCGTTACTGAGGTTTTCTTTGCTTTTCAGCCCAGACGCTGTTATTACGAATCCTTCTTTTGATCTGAAGCTCAAGTTGCCTGTATAATTTCCTTCAATCTCCGGAGTTAAACCGTTTTTCTGGAATTTTTCACTCCATTCTTTCAACTCTTCAATTCTGGCATCGCTGGGAACTTGATCAGAGACAAAACTTATGTTAAATCTTATTTTTCCCTCTTTCATTCAATCACTCGGCACTTTTTTCATTTGATCAAGCCTTTTCTAATCTGTATGTTCTTGTTGCTTTGACCGATCAAAATCTAAAACCGCTGTATAAACGAGGTCGATGGACCGATCTACAGCCATTTTTTCCTTCTGAAGTAAATCAGCATTACTGCGCTAACGGCGAGCATTACAGTGTAGACCAGTGGGTAGCCCCAAAACCAATCAAGTTCAGGCATGTATTTGAAGTTCATTCCGTAGATGCTTGATATAAGGGTCAATGGAATAAATATTGTCGCAATAATCGTTAACACTTTCATGACTTCGTTCATTCTGTTGCTGAGGCTTGAAAGGTAAATGTCAAGCATTCCAGAAAGCATGTCTCGAAAGGTTTCTAGTGCGTCAATAACCTGTATTGTGTGATCGTAAACGTCTCTCAGGTAAATGTCTATGGATTTGTCGATTAGGGGCGATTCCCATCTTTCCAGTCGACTGATCACCTCCCGTAAAGGCCAAACAGACTTGCGGAGAAAAATCAGTTCTCTCTTCAAACGATGGATGGTATGCAGAACTTCTGGCGTCGGATTCTTAACCAACTCGTCTTCTATGTCTTCAATTTTTTCTCCAATTTTTTCCAAAACCATAAAGTAGTTGTCAACAATAGCGTCTATCAGGGAATAGGCAAGATAGTCGACTCCCATCTTTCTTATGCGACCGCGATCGCTTCTGATTCGTTCTCTGACGGGATCAAAAACGTCTCCTTCGCTCTCTTGGAACGAAATAACAAACTTTGAGCTGAGAATTAAGCTGACCTGTTCAGTCTTCGTTTCGTTTTCTTCCTCATCGTAGCTGAGCATCTTTAGAACAATGAAGAGGTAGTCGTTAAAATCCTCCATTTTTGGGCGTTGCCCAGTGTTCATGATGTCTTCCAGAACAAGCGGATGTATTTTGAAGTGTTCTCCAATTTTTTCTATGTTGTCTAGTTGATGAATGCCATCCAAGTTTATCCATGTTGCAGTGGACGTGTCACTGAATGGAAAAACTTCATCAATCGTCTCTACTTCCTTTTCTTGAAAATAGTCCGCATAATAATCAATGCATGTAATCTTTACTTTGTCAGCTTTCTTTTTTCCAATGTATATTGGGGTTCCTGGCGGAAGACCAGACTTTTTTGATCGCTTGATAAAACGCCGCGTAACAACGCACCCATTGCTCGGTTTCCCTATGCTATATTTATATTTTTTCAGAGTGCTTTGCAGGCGTGACGTTCTTTTGGTTCAGAAACCTAAATGCTGATTACTAAATCCTGTTCGGCTCAATTATTACCTTCAATGATTTTCCTGCTTCTGCTACAAGCCTGAAACCTTCAGCTATCTCTCGGATGCTTAATCTGTGGGTTATCATGTCTTCAACGTTTATTTGTTTTTGAGCTAGAATCTGCAGGGATTCCTCGAGGTCTCTTGGCGCTGCTCCATAGGAGGTTCGTATTGTTGTTTCGTTTCGCCAGAATTGGGTTATGGGTATCGGAATTTTGGTTGTGGGGTCTGGAACCGCGAAATAGAGGATTGTTCCTCCGCGGTCTACGCATTCTAAGGCGGTTAATGCTGCTTTGACTGCGCCTGTGCACACTATTACCTTGTCTGCTGCTCTTCCATCGTTGAGTTCTTTCAGTTCTTGCGGCAAGTCTCCCTTGGCATCTATTACGTGATCTGCCCCAAACTTTTCAGCCAGTTCAAGACGATGCGGGTTTATGTCGGCTGCAACTATTTTCTGTGCTCCCTTCAGTTTTGCTAGCTGTATGTGGAGTATTCCTGCCATTCCGCTCCCGATTATCAGTATTGTTTCGTCTTTGTGGATGTCCGCTAGCCTTTGACCTCGGACTGCGCATCCTAGGGGTTCGATGAAGGTTCCTTCTTCATAGGACATGTTTGGCGTCAGCTTGTAAACTCCGGTTTCCACGTTTATTTTCGGCACCCGTATGTATTGGGAGAAGCCTCCGGGATAGTAGTTTGTTGTATGAAGGGTTTCGCAGGCTGTGTGCGAATCCTTTAGGCAGTAGCGGCATTTGTTGCATGGCACATGATGCGAAACGAAGACGCGGTCTCCAACCTTGTATTTTGTTACCTTTTCTCCCACTTCATCTATGATTCCTGTGGCTTCATGCCCCAAGACCCTCGGAGCCTTCGGAAGCCTGTACCATTCCACCACGTCGGTTCCGCAGATTCCGCTTGCCATGACCTTCAGCAGTATCTCGTCAGAGCCAATCTCAGGTTTAGGAACATCCTCGATTCGTATGTCCCTGTTGTTGTGGTAGACTGCTACAAGCATTGGTTCACCAAAAAATCTGGAATAGGACTAAGCCTTTCCAGCTTTTACTTGTTCGAATAATTCTTGTGCCTCTTTGGGAGTGAGGTTTTCGTGGATTAGTCCACGTATAGCCCGTATCATAGCCACCGGATATTGGTGCTGCCATATGTTTCTGCCAAGGTTCACGCCTATGGCTCCCTTCTGTAATCCGTCGTAAACAAATTCGAACACTTCTAATTCAGTGTCCACTTTGGGTCCGCCTGCGATTACCACGGGCACTGGGCATCCTTCAACAATCTTCTCGAAGTCTTCTTCGCAGTAATATGTTTTCACCACTCGGGCGCCTAGTTCAGCCGCTATTCTGGAGCACAGTGCCAAGTATCGGGCGGTCCGCTTTTCCAGTTCTCTGCCTACTGCGGTTACTGCCATGACGGGTATGCCGTAGTCTTCGCATTGGTCAACGAGCCGTGCGAAGTTCATTAAGGTTTGATGTTCATGCTTGCTTCCCACATAGACGGACATGGAGACTGCGCTGGCGTTAAGCCGAAGAATCTCTGTGATGGACGTTATCTGTCCCTCGTTGGATAGGTCTTCTCCTACTACGCTGTTGCCTCCTGAAACTCGGAGAATTACGGGTTTCGGGATTGCTGGGTCTACGCAGTTTCTGAGTACGCCTCGGGTCATCATTATGGCGTCTGCGTATGGAATTAGCGGTTTTATGGTTTCTCCGGGTTTCTCCAGTTTGCGTGTTGGACCCTGAAAGTACCCGTGGTCAACGGGTAGAAAGAGGGCTCTTCCGTCTTTCTGTATGAGCCTGTTCAGTCTGTTCTGGATTCCCCAATCCATCTCTATTTTCCTCCCTCATCCTTTGGTCTTACAATTAAATAGCCTTTCTCTATGAGCCAATGATGAAACTGGTAGGTAGTGTATCTGCAGTCTGTTTTGCATGTTTTTCTGACCTGCTCATACTCCTCTGAGCCTGAGGGCAGTTTGTTCAGTTCAACCTGCACCGGACACTCTACATCATTACAGAATTCTCTACGCTTATACTCAATGAACCCCTCTATACTCATTTTCCTTCCTCTTTAACTGGCTCTTATCTTCGAGTTGTCGGAACTAAAACCTTTCTGACCTTAACCGCCGTCTTTTAAGCGTGTTTTTCCTTTCACTTTGTGCATTGCGTTACGCTTCGAGTCAGCCTTTTTTTGGCGGTCACCCCAACAAAGGTAGCCATCAGGAATAATGGCAGAATAATCCATGAGGGAAACTCTGGGATATAACCAGCTGGCGTATACTTTTCATTTACAGATGAGTAAATGTCTTCAGTTTTTCCTCCAATTGTGTATATTTCATCATCTATGACGGCAACGCCCAATGACCACCTAGGGGTCGGCATTGGAGTGCCAGTAGTCCAAGCATCAACTTCAGGGTCATACGTTTGAGTTAGATTGTAAGCAACGCTGTAATATGAGCCACCTAAAATGTAGATTCTTTTTGGTGCAAAAGCACCAGTAGTGGCTTCAGCGTCAGCATGCCATAATCCTGTGGGAATGCTTTGTCCGAAGTCCCATGTGTCAGTTACCGGAGTGTAAATTTGATTGAGAGTTACAGGAAAAGTGCCCTCTGAAGTCTTGTTTCCTCCTCCTATCAAGTATATCTGGTTATCTACTACAGCCGATGAATAGCCCCAAACTGCAGTTGGAATAGGCGCTTTGGTAGTCCATGAGTCCGTGGCAGGGTCATAAACTTCATTTTCATGGAACTCCTGATGGAGGAATCCACCCACATACCTCACTCCTCCAATAAGGTAGATTCTATCAGATACAACATTAGCTTCCAAACCCTGCCTTTGCGTAGGCATCGAGGTCCTCGTTTCCCACGTATCTGTTGCTGGGTCGTAAACTTCAGTTACTCCTGTGAGTAGACTCTCACCCACAGCTATTCCAGAACCGATTGTTCCACCAATTACGTATATTTTGTTTTGGTAAACTGCTATTCCAAAATCGCTTCTCGCCGTTGGCATTGATGTTTTGGAGGTCCATTCATTTGTAACTGGGTCATATTCTTCGGTAATATTTAGAACTCCTTCCCCATTTTGACCTCCAATCGCGTATATCTTCCCGTCTACAACTGCAACTCCAAGTCCACTTCTGGCTGTGGGCATCGGCTCTAGGCTTGTCCATGAATCCTCAGCTGCCCTAACTACTGCAATATTTGGCAGATTGATCGATAAAGAAAAGAGAATCAGAAATGCAATCAGCGCTGCCCTTCGGTCTCCCATCATGGACACCAAATACATCACTGTTTAGAGGCGTGAAAAGGGTTTTTGTCAAGAAACTTTGACCAAACGTATCATTTAGCTAGTCAAGAAAATTGACCAAAAAGGTTACAGCGTTATCACCCAACCCGAGCATATTTTTTGTTTCAAGAAACTTTTCTACTGACGCTATCTACCCATCACTTTTCTAAGATTAACCCGCCTCATAAACAATGATTCCCCATCAGCGTTCATATTAGGAGACTAATAACAGTGCATTGTTGAAAACAGTCTTTTTTCTGAAAAACCAAGAAAGACAATGCTTGTGCTTTTTGATGGCTATTTCAAAGCGTAAAAGTCAAGGTTTAATAAGTGAAAATATATTTGATTCGCGTAACCTAATTGATTTCTTTGGGATGTGATGAAGGGTGTATGATGTGGTGATTCTTGGTTCTGGTCCGGCTGGTTTGACAGCGTCTATTTACACGAGCAGGGCTGGGTTGAAGACTCTTGTTGTCGCCGGAACATTGTGGGGCGGTCAGCTTATGCTTACACAAGAAGTAGAGAATTTTCCGGGATTCGAAAACGGAATCCTTGGACCCAAACTTATGGAGGAGATGCGGAAGCAGGCTGAACGCTTCGGCGCAGAACTGATCTTCGAAACCGCCACCTCTGCAGACTTCAAATCCAAACCCTTCAAGGTGACTGCGGGAAACACGGTTTACGAAGCCAAGACAGTCATAATAGCCACTGGCGCTTCAGCCAAGTGGTTGGGTTTGGAGAGCGAAACAAGGCTGAGGGGCAGAGGCGTTTCGGTTTGTGCCACGTGCGATGCGCCCTTTTTCAGGAACAGAAAAGTTGTGGTTGTGGGGGGAAGTGACACAGCCATGGAGGAGGCTTTTGTTCTCTCCAAAGTTGTGAGTGAAGTCAAAGTTATCCACAGACGGGACAAGCTGCGGGCTTGCAAGTTCCTTCAAGAAAAGGCCTTCGAGAACCCGAAGATAACGTTTGTCTGGAACAGCACAGTTCAAGAGATTCTGGGCAAGGAGCGAGTGGAAGGGGTTAAGCTTAGAAACGTTGTTTCCGGCGAAGAATCAGTTCTGTCGTGCGACGCTGTTTTCATAGCCATCGGTCACAAACCCAACACGGACATCTTCAAAGACCAAATAGAACTGGACCAAACAGGTTACATAGCAGCCAGAGAAGAAACACGAACCAACATAGACGGAGTCTTCGTCGCAGGCGATGTTGCAGATCACCGTTACCGCCAAGCTATCGCAGCCGCTGGGTCTGGATGCAAAGCTGCTCTGGACGCAGAAAAATATCTGATAGGAACCTGAGAAAAGGTTCTGAGACTCTGCCTCAGCGGATTCAAAAACTGAACAACCCGAAGGTCACATTTAACAAAGCTTTTACACGGGATAAACCCATAAACTGAATCTGATACTTTCTCCACAGACTACGGTAGCGGAGAAAAGGGGAAGAGTCAGCCATGAGCATAAAATCTTATTCGAAAAAGTTGGGAATCGTCGGCAAACCTAACACCGGCAAATCCACATTTTTCTCGGCTGCAACTCTAATTCCAGTGGATATAGGAAACTACCCATTCACCACCATCAAACCCAATCGAGGCATAGGATACCTGCGGACCCCCTGCGTCCACACCGAGTTCAACGTTAAAGACAACCCAAAAAATTCCCTGTGCCTAGATGGAATCAGATTGGTTCCAGTTGAGTTGATCGATGTAGCCGGACTGGTTCCCGGCGCTTGGAAGGGACGGGGGCTAGGAAACCAGTTTTTGGATGAAATCAGAAGAGCAGACGCCCTTCTTCATGTAGTCGACATTGCAGGGGCAACGGATTCTGAAGGAAGAATTTGCAAGCCCGGACAACATGATCCCTTAGAGGATGTTAAGTTTCTTGAGACTGAAATAACCATGTGGATGAACCAGATACTGAAAAAAGACTGGCCTAAAATGGCTAGAACAGCCGAGTCTGGCAAAGAAGATCTAATCTCGCTTCTTGAAGCTCGCTTGAGCGGACTAGCTATCAAACGATTCCACATAGTTGAAAGCCTAAGAAAAACCAATCTTAACATGGACAAACCAACCCTCTGGAGCGACGAGGATGTCATAAAATTTTTGGATATTCTTAGAAGCGTTTCCAAACCCACGCTGATTGCAGCCAACAAGATCGATCTTCCAACAGCAGAAGAAAATGTTGAGCGCCTAAAAAAACGCGGATACACGGTTGTACCTTGTAGTGCAGAAGCAGAACTTGCCCTCAGAAGAGCCGGAGAAAAAGGTTTAATTGACTACAAGCCTGGAGACTGCCGGTTAACTGTAAAACATCCTGAAAAACTCACGGAAGCTCAAGACAGAGCGCTGAAGATTATTCAGGAACAGATTTTGTTTAAATTCGGGTCTACCGGCGTCCAAGAAACCATCAACACTGCCTTCTTTAAGCTCTTGCAGATGGTTGCTGTTTACCCCGTGGAAGACAGCGAACATCTCAGCGACCACAAGGGTCGAGTGCTCCCCGACGTATACCTCGTACCCTATGGAACTACTGTGCGTCAACTTGCCTACATTATCCACACAGAACTGGGTGAAAGTTTCATCCACGCAATCGACATTCGTGGAAAAAACAGAATCGGGGAAGACTATGTGCTGAAGAACAGGGACGTAGTTTCGATAGTCAGCGCCAAGAAAAGAGGATAAAAATTTTACTTGCCAAAACGGCGCTTTCGTCTCTGGTACGTTCTAACCGCACGCAAAAGGTCTATGCGTCTGAAGTCTGGCCAGTTTACGTCCACAAAGCAGAGTTCACTGTAAGCGGACTGCCACGAGAGGAAACCGCTGAGTCTCTCTTCTCCTGAGGTTCGGATGATAAGGTCAGCGTCTTGCCTTGGCATATGAGCTGTGTACAGGTATTTTTCAAAAAGCTTCTCGGTTATCTTCTCGGGTTTCAGTTCTCCGTTTTTCACTTTATTAGCTATCTTCTTTGTTGCGTCAACGATTTCTGCCCTTCCACCGTAAGCCAGAGCCACATTCAAGAATCGGTCATTATACATTTTTGTTGCTTCTTCTACGCGCTGAATCACTTCTTGAGTCGATTTAGGTAAGAGGTCTAGACGGCCTATGGCTTTAACTCGGATTTTGTTTTCGTGAATTCTCTTATTCTCAAGGGTCAAACGCAGTTTTTCCTCAATCAACTTCATAATCTCCTCCACTTCTTTCTGTGGACGGCGAAAGTTTTCGGTTGAAAAAGCGTATAGGCTAATGAATTTTACATCCAGTTCTAGGCACCAATCCATCAGTTCATCAATCTTGTTGGCGCCATGGCGATGACCGATCCAAGGGATCAGAGCTTTATGGAAAGCCCATCTGCGGTTTCCGTCGAGGATGATTGCCACATGTTCCGGTTTTTTTTCATCTCTAACTTGGAACCACAGCCACTTCTCGTATAATTTGTAGATGCCCAACAGAGAGAGCAAACCTTCAAGCATAGTTTTTACCACAGAGAGTTAAATAATTCTGTTATTACAATTCTGCCAATTTGTTTAGTTTTTCCAATTTCATTATATGGATTCTGGAAGTATATAGACAGGATTTTTAGATAATAAACTTTCAATTTTCTGCAAGTCTTTGTATGTGCACAGAATATAAACAAGCATATATACGTTTTAAGGCATCCAACTGATCTGCCCGTCAGCTTTCCTCAAAGTCCACCATTGCCTCTTCTGTCTCTTTAAAGTAGCTACTGTATCTTCTGCGTAACAATAGCACTGTTAAGAACGTGGACACTATCACGGGTATGCCCCCAACGATGGCGTAAACCAATGTGGTGCGAGTGAACTCCGGGTCGATGAGAATCTGTGACGCCTGAACAAACATAACCGAAGACCAGGCGACGCCAACTACTATGACAATGGTACGCCACAACCGGAAGTCCCGCTCAAAGAACCAGCGAACCGCTCTGCCTGAAAGTATAACGCATATACCGATAGCTATGAGATATGTTGATCCATAAAGAAACTCTCCGATAAGTCTCGGAACCTGTGCAAAGGGGTCAGCCCCTGTTTCAGCCAGTGTGGCAACCACATTTGCCACTGCAGTTCCTCCCAGATAGCCGCCAACAAGAATCAGCAAGATTCCTGCAATCGCTGAAAAGCCTGCTATCTGCACAGTGAAGGTGGGTGGGGAGTATTCTTTCATCCATTTGTAAAAGTTACGCGCTGTTTTGTCAATTCTGAATCCTCTTATAAACAGGAATCCGCCTACGACTATGGCGAGGGCTTGTCCAGCGTACGATAACAAGTTGTAGAACCATAGGACACCTAAAACGATGAGGAGAATTCCTGGGAGACCTAGGAGCATTCGGGAATAGCGGGGGTTCTCTACAAGAACTTTCATGTATCGAGAAAAGAGGGCGGCTGATTCTTCGATGGATTTGCTGTGCTGTATCACGATTCTTCGAACAGAAGTAACCGGCACTCTTGATTCAATCAGTGGCAACACCATCTCGTCTGTGTAACCGTCGGTAACGAGGATAACATCTGTGGCCGGAAACTCGTTTAGAACTTCGGTTAGTTCAGCTACGAGTTGCCTGTCAGCCTCCACTCCTTCCAAATCGGAGCCTGCTATGGTTGCAACCTCATGCTCTTCTTTTCCCTTGGCGCTCTTCTTCAGGTTGTCGTAGATTCGGACAGCTTCGAACATGGCATTGGCGTCAGCTTCCTCAGGGTCTCGGAGGGCTAGACTCGCAGCAGCATTCACGTTCTCTTTTCTTCCAAGGACAGGCGTGTTTATTCCCGCTTTCATGCCGAGATCGTCGTCCCTGTCGACGCATAGAACGAGAATGCGCTCCGCCTTGGCTACTGTCGGCATATTTGCTCTCCTATATTATTCTTTTATTTGGAGGCACACTTTAATCTTGTCTTTATTTTTTCTATTCAAGATTCCGTGAAAAAGCTTTGTCTATGAATGAATCGAAATTATAGCATCCCTTTCTCAGCCAGAATCTGAAATTCTTCCCACATTAACTTCTCACCGCGTTTTAACTTCGCTAATGCCCTCTTCTCCAGCTCTTTCTGGAGTTCACTCTGGCGTTCAGCCTGTTTTTTATCCGCGGTTTCCTTCAAGTCTTGTTCGATGGTTCTGATTTTTTCTACAAGTTCGACGCATTTTTGGTGTAGTTTCTGGGCTTGCTGTTTGGTTTCCACATATTTTTGATGGGCATTATCAGCTTCAACTTGGAGTTTGCGGGTTTTGTCTAAGGCTTCAAGCATCTGTTCATGGAATTTTTGGCTCTGTTCAGCCAGTTCAGAAAGTTTTTCGTGAAGTGTTTTTGCTTCAACTCCAAAGCTTTTCTCTTTGCTTCGTAGCTCGAAGAGTTCTTCCTTCACCTTTTTTATTTGCTTTTGAACTGAGAGTTGGGCTTCAAGCTGCCTCACCTGATTAACTAGGTTCTCTTCTTCCTTTAACGGAAGCGAGGTTGTTTGAATCTTCCAGTCAATCTCCTCAATCTCCCTCTCTACCTGCCGCAGGTTTCCTTCTGGTCTCTTTTTATTCAACCCCCTGATTTTCTCTTTTAACTCCGAAATCTTGTCAAGTTTCTCTTTGCGTCTAATCTTCACCTGATCGCGCAGGTTTTTCAGTTCTTGAACCTTCTCGTTTAAGGCGTCTCTTTTTTCTTTAATGCTGGCAGCTTCTTTTCGCAGATTTCTGATTTTTTCGTGGAGGGCGTTTCTCTTTTCAGCCCACTTTTTTGCTTCTAAGTTCAGCTTGTTTCGTTCTTCCTTAAGCGGAGTTAATTCTTGGTTCAGTTTTTCTATTTTGTGTTTGGTGGAGTCAGATATTTTCTTTCACTTCCTATGCTGTCTTAGCTTCTGCAATGATTTTCTGAATTAAATTTGCGTCTTTTGATGAGACGGGAAAAGATTTCGTGATTGTAATGGTTAAGGGTTTTGTTCCAGTATGATTCTTGCATCGACCGTTTTTGCTCCTTTTTCGTAAACCATTACCGGATTTAGGTCGAGTTCTTTAATTTCTTGGTGGTCCATCACTAACCTTGATGTGTTTAGCAGGATTTTTGCTATCGAGTCTACGTCAGCGGGTGGTTGACCGCGGTAGCCTCGGAGGATGGGGTATGCTTTTACTTCTGTGATCATCTCTTGAGCGTCCTCTTCAGTTATTGGGGCAATCCTGAATGCCACATCTTTCATCACTTCCACAAAGGTTCCGCCGAAGCCGAACATCAAAGTTGGTCCAAACTGTGAGTCTTTGATTGCCCCTACTATAACTTCTGTTGAGCAAGGAGCCATCTCCTGAACGAGGATGCCGTTAATTTTTGCGTCGGGTTTCAGCTTCTTTACGTTCTCCACGATTTTGTTGTAGGCTTTTATAGCGTCCTCTTGACTGTTGATGTTAAGGATTACTCCGCCTACGTCAAATTTGTGGAGTACGTCGGGAGAAATTATCTTGAGAACTGTGGGGTACCCGATTTCCTCGGAGAACTTTGCTGCCTCCTCAGCAGTATTTGCTACCTTAAATTTTGTAACTGGGATTCCATATTCGCTGCAAACAGTTTTTGCTTCAGGCTCAAGGAGGAAGTTTCGTCCCTCAGTTCTAGCATCCTCAAAGATTTTGTTAACTTTTCCCGACAACATCAACAACCTTTTTTCTTGGCTGCAGAGAGGTAGGTAAGTTTTTCCCCTTTCTAACTCTTTCGCATACCTTATCTTTAAACTCTAATTTTTTTGTTGCTTAGGTTTTCCAGAAAAAGCTAGTTTTGATTGTTTAACTACCGTAAAAAATGATATTTGGCATTAAATTGCGTTTTAGCAGGAATCCAATTTTTCTCCGAAGTTAATCACAGAAAAATTGCTTTGGCCTGCTCACTTGAAAAGCATGCATTTAACACAACACATTGAATATCATCTTTTAGCAGTTTAAAAATCATTGCAAGAGCATCTTTTTTCACAAATTTTGCATTTCCCACTTCATCCTCTAGCACAATATCCCCTTGCTCAGTTCCATGCCCAGAAAAATGAACAATATTCGGTCTCTCTTGATTTAGATACAATTGCAAATCATTTACACGTACTGCTAATTTTTTTGCAACAATAATCTGATCTTTCTTTTGAACGCGTAAAATGTTATGTTCAATACCTCGAATTTCCTTATCAAATCGAACTTGATGGTCACGCCCGGGATTTGCAGTCAGAAACAAAATTTTAACAGGTTCTAATACCTCTTTGTTTCTCGATTCTAATATAATTGGTTCTCCTCTTTTCAAATGGGCTGAGACTTTTTTCTCAACTTCCTCATACATACCCCTTATGAAATCTCGTCTATCTTTCCAATGAGGAAGACTAGCAGCCCAATATCCGTGAAATTCGTCTAACGACGAAAATCCATTTGGATTAGGAATCCCAAATAAATTAAAATAAGGTTTCAATTTTATGTATAATTCTTGATATTCGTTTTCTGTTGGTCTTCCTTCAAGTGGACCCGTTGAGGCTCGAACCATTAAACTCTGGATATTTCGAATTTTTCCTAGAAAATCAGTTAGCTCAGCCATCACTTTTTAAGTACCATCTTTGCTTTCAGTTCTTATTGTAGTTTAATTTTGGGGTATAGATTATTCGATTTCAATCTCCAGATGCGCGCGCAAACCTGATTTCAACAATAAACTATGTTGATAAGGGACAAAATAAGGGACAAATTGAGATGCGTGCTTAATATTTGTAGTGAACAAGATTATGAACGCTATCACATCAACAGTAACCATGTAAGAACTCTGTAACCTTTATCTAACTATCAGCACTGACGATCTTGAATGCATGCTTATGTCATCGCTGACACTGCCGAGTAAAAATCTCTTCACGCTGCTTAATCCTCTACTTCCGACAACGATTAGGTCAACGTTTCCTTTTTTTGCCATTTTAATAATTGTTTCTGCTGGGTTACCATACTTCATAAACTTAGCAAATGCCACTCCTCGAATCTTGGTTGATGCGTTTTCTAAGATGGATTCCCCAACAGTTCCAATACAATCTAAGACTTGTGGTCCTCCAATGCGAATGAGATTATCATCCTCAACATGTAGCAAAGCTAAGTTTACTCTATATTTCTTGGCTAGTTGAACCGCGTACTCAAGTGCCCTGTCTGCATGTTTTGAGCCATCGGCCGCAACAAGGATTTTCTCAAGTAATGTTTTTTTCTTGACAATAAAAACAGTACACTCAGCATGCCTAGCAACTTTCTCCGTAACACTTCCTAACGCGTAACGCTCAGATTGATGTTCAGCACGATTTCCTATAACAACTAAATCGTATCCTTCATCTTTAACTAACTCGATTATGCTTTCAGCAGGATCCTCGCAGGTAATTAGCCGAGAGTCTATTTCTATTCCATCCTCTCTGAACAGGTCCTCGGCTTTTCGAAGAATTTTTTTCCCCGACTTCAAATACGCTTCTTCAATTCTATGTAAAATTGCAGGTGGTAATCGATACTGGGCTTTCAATTCAGGATGCATGCATTCATGTGTGGTAACATGGACTGCAGTTACTTTCGATTTAAATTTAGATGCAATCAAAGAAGCTAACTTTTTAGCATGAAAACAAGAGCGCGAATCATCTACCGGAACAAGAATATTCCGAAAAAAATGTTGATCATTCATTATTTTCGCATAGACATTATATACTTGTAGGATATTTTAAGTTTGTCTGATTATCAACAAAAAACAGGTGCTTTTCACAAAACGTTTAGGCAATCTCAATAATACACTAGATTGTTTTTGTGAATATCCTTATGGATGATTTTTGATTTTAGGGGTCAACGACAGCAACAATCCCAGTTTATTTACGCTTTTCTTGAGGTTCCAGTAAAATTATTCAATATAAACGGCAAAACGATTATGTCATATTATATTCCAAATTATAGTCTAGCTTTTAAGTACAGACAACAAATATTTATGGTGTATCAGGGAAAACCTTTGAAAGGAATAGCCCTTCTAGCTGACAGGCATACTGTAACCTGCTTTAAGCTAGCGGGGTTAAGTAACATATTTTCGGTGGAAGACGCCAAAGAAGCAGAAAAACATCTTCTTTCGCTTCTGGAAAAAAACGATCTAAGGATTATACTTGTTTCTGAGCATCTAATGAACCAAATTCAAATCTTCGAGAAGATTACCGACAAAAGTCCTTTGATTATTCCGATACCTGACCTACAAGGTCCAACGGTGCTCAAAACCGATCTTATAGCGGAACTTATCAAACGCAAAACAGGAATTGAGGTGAAGTTTTGAGAAATAACAACCAAAAAATTGGAACCCAAAAGCAGGATAACACGTCAAAAGGGACAATCCATCGTATAGCAGGTCCATTCATTATCGCCAAAAACATGTCAGGATCCCGCATGTATGAGTTAGTAAGAGTTGGGGACGCTGGGATAATTGGAGAAATAATCCGTCTTGAAGGCAAAAACGCGGCAATACAGGCATATGAGGAGACAACAGGAATAAGAATAGGCGAAAAAGTGGAGGGCACCGGAAAACCCTTATCAGTTGAGCTGGGTCCGGGCTTGATTACGCAAGTATACGATGGAATTCAGCGTCCTCTACCCGTTATCCAAGATTTAATTGGGTCACGTATCGAGAGAGGCATTATTCCCCCAGCATTGGATCGAAAAAAGAGATGGCACTTCACTCCCACTTTAAAGAAGGACACTCGGATTGTGGGCGGTGACATAATTGGTACCGTGCAGGAAACGTCTTTGGTGGAGCACAGAATTCTTGTTCCACCCACAGTCAACGGGATTGTAAAGAAAGCGGTTTCTGAAGGAGAATATACAGTGAGTGAGCCGATCGCAGAAGTCGAAACTGAAAGAACCATAGAGAGCCTGTATCTGATGCACTCCTGGCCTATACGACAGGCTCGACCTTCAAAAGCGACGTTATCCAGCGAGATTCCATTGCTAACTGGGCAACGAATAATCGATGCATTCTTCCCATTATCTAAGGGCGGAACAGCAGTTATCTCAGGCGGGTTTGGGACAGGAAAAACTGTTTTATCCCAAAGCCTAGCACGGTGTGCTGACGCAGACATCCTAATTCTTGTCGGCTGTGGTGAGCGTGGTAACGAAATGGCTGATACCATAGAAAGGTTTCCTCAATTGGAAGATTTTCGTTCTGGTCAACCTCTTATAAACAAGACAATTCTCATAGCAAACACTTCGGATATGCCAATAGCAGGCAGAGAGGCAAGCGTCTACTCGGCTCTCACACTTGCTGAGTATTATAGAGATATGGGATATGACGTTGCAGTGATGGCTGACTCTACATCCAGATGGGCTGAGGCTCTTCGTGAAGTGTCTGGTCGATTGGAGGAGATGCCTGGAGAGGAAGGATACCCTGCTTATTTAGCTTCTAGATTGGCTGAATTTTATGCTAGAGCAGGTCGTGTCTTGACCATAGGAGAAGAAGAAAGATATGGGTCTGTTACAGTTGTCGGCGCAGTTTCCCCACCGGGCGGCGATTTTTCGGAGCCTATAACAGAAAAATCTATCAGATTAACCAGAGTATTTTGGGCGCTCGATTTTTCTTTGGCGCATCGTAGACACTTTCCAGCTATTAACTGGTTCATGAGTTATTCTGAGTACCTAGAACCTCTTCAACAGTGGTATGAAAGTGTGGGTTCTGACTGGGGAGCGCTACGTGAAAAAGCTATGACTTTGTTAAAGGAAGAAGAAAAACTCCGAGAAGTGGTTTCTCTAGTAGGAGCCGAAATATTAGGAGATAAACAGCGTACCGTCTTTGAAGCCGTAAAAATGTTGAAAGAATATTTTCTTCTTCAAAGTGCATTTCACCCAGTTGATTTATACTGTCCTATGAAAAAGACCTATCGAATGCTTGGCTTGATTCTGAAATTCTATGAAAAAGCACAGCAAGCGGTGAATTCTGGAGTACCTTTATTGCATATACTATCCCTCGGCGTTAAGGAAGAACTTGCAAGAATGAAAATCATTAGAGCCGAGGAGTTCGAGAAGATTAGCATAAAGATCAACGAAAAAATGGACAAAGAATTTGATCAGCTTGTCAAAGAAGCTGGGGGAGATACGTCTCCATGAAGACCTTAGAAAAAAGCAGCCGCACTTTTCGAACAATAAGTGAAATTTCAGGACCTCTGCTCTTTATAGAATCTGTAACTGGCGTCGGTTATGGGGAACTTGTAGAAGTGACCGCTCCAAGCGGCAAAGTTAGGACCGGACAGGTTATTGATGTTAGCGAGGAAGTTACAGTTGTTCAAGTCTTTGAAGGTACTTCTGACCTTGACACGAAAACGACAACGGTCCGGTTTACAGGGGAAAGTATCAAGCTGCCTGTCTCAATGGACCTGTTAGGGCGAGTTTTCACTGGAGGAGGTAAGCCTGCAGATGGCGGTCCAAACGTTGTTCCAGAGGATTACTGGGATGTGCATGGTTACCCGATAAATCCGTATTCAAGGATACATCCAACTGATTTTATTCAGACAGGAATTTCAGTAATCGACGGAATGAACCCGCTGGTTTTAGGGCAAAAGCTTCCTCTATTCTCAGGGTCTGGTCTGCCCCATAAGATAATTGCTTCTCAGATAGTTAAGCAGGCGAAAGTGAGAGGAAAAGAAGAGGATTTCAACATAGTTTTCGCAGCTATGGGCATAACTTCCGAAGAAGCAAGATTCTTCAAAGAAGACTTCATGAAAATGGGTGTGCTCGGCAGGGTAGTGATGTTCGTTAATTTAGCCGAAGACCCAGTTATAGAGAGAATTTTGAGTCCCAGATTGGCACTTACCACCGCCGAGTATTTAGCCTTTGAGAAAGACATGAATATTCTCTCGATTCTGATCGACATGACTAATTACTGCGAAGCTTTACGTGAAATCTCTGCTGCCCGTATGGAGATACCTGGCAGGCGCGGCTACCCCGGGTACATGTACACTGATTTATCAAGCCTGTATGAAAGAGCTGGAAGGATCAAAGGGAAGAAGGGATCCATAACATTAATACCCATTTTGACCATGCCCGACGATGATATAACGCATCCAATTCCAGATTTGACAGGCTACATTACTGAGGGACAGATAATCTTGGATAGAACAATGCACAAAACAGGTTTATACCCGCCCATTAATCCTCTGCCTTCGCTTTCTCGACTTATGGACAAGGGAATTGGCAGTGGCAAGACTAGGGAGGATCATAAACAGTTGTCTGACCAGCTGTACTATGCATATGCCGAGGGAAAGGTTATCCGAGAAACGGCTTTGGTTTCTGGAGAAGCAGCGTTGACTGATGTCGAAAAACTCTATTTACGTTTTGCCGATCGATTTGAGAGAGAATTCATAAGCCAAGGAACTGAAGAAAACAGAGATATAGAAAAGACCCTTGATATTAGCTGGGAACTATTGTCGGAACTTCCCGAATCTGAATTTTCGAGGATTGATCCAGCTATAATCGAGAAGTATCATCCTAAACATAGAATTAAGGATGTGAACAGCTAGTTATGTCAGTTGAGCTTGCCGGTGTACACCCGACACGGTTAGAACTCTTAAGGCTGAAGCATCGGAAGTCAATGGCTGAGGGAATCGTTGACATCCTAAAAAAAGAAGTAGACGCGTTGACCCTCACCCTTTTCGAACTTGTAAAAAAGCGTTCTCCCTTACGTGATAAAATGTATGCTACGCTAAGAGAAGCCTACAATCTTTTTGTCGAAGCCGAGATGATCTCTGGTTCGAAAAGAATTGAAGAAGCTTCACTAGTTGCTCAACCGATTGACTGCAAGATTTCCGAAGAAAAAAAGAAGGGAGTTCTAGGACTACTGTTTCCAGTTTTTCAACTTGTTGAAGAAACTCAAATTTTTGGACCGCGCTTCAATCCCTTAGATACTCCCGCTAATTTAGATGAATCATCTTCAAAAATCAAGGATGCACTCTCTGACATAGTTAAACTTGCGGAAATAGAAGAATCTGTGAAAATACTCCTCGAAGTTATTGCCATAAAGAAGCGACAAATGAATAGGCTTCAGTTTAAGATTTTGCCCGAACTCGATGCTACAATTCGGTATATCGAATTGATTCTTGAAGAGACTGAACGGCAAGATGCCATTAGAGTAAGAGTTCTGCAAAGAAAACGAAAAGAACTAGCGTTGAAACATGCTTGAATATGGCGAAAAAAAGATGGTGGTCTTTTGATGTGCGCGTGGAAGTATAAACGGGTAATGCCTAAGATTACAGTTGACAAACTCAAGCTCATGGAGCCAAAGAGAATAACTGACTTGGTTGGCATGAGTCTCCCTCATATTTCTTCGGTGCTAGAGAAGACGCCGTATAGCGCAGAAATCTCTGAAGCTAGCGCAAAGGTGGCTGGTTCCATTTCTTTGGAGGATGCTCTTCTACAGAATTTTATAAAGACCTGTGAGGAGATCAGGGATTTGTCTCCTAACGATGTTCGTTTACTGCTTTCTGCTTTATTGATGAAGTTTGAAGTGAATTGCGTGAAAGTTTTGCTCAGGGCTAAAGAAGCTGAACTTTCTGTGGAAGAAGCCATGAAGTATATCATGCCCGCAGGAAGACTGAGCGAGGCTAGATGTAGACAAACTTTGGAGAATTCTGAAAGTATTACTGATGTTATTGATTCTCTTTCAGACTTGGAATATGGGTCAGTGCTGGAAAAAGCATTCGAAGTTTACCTGGAAGAGAAAAAGTTCTATCTTCTTGAAGTTGCCCTTGACAGACATGTTTACTCTAAGATTTGGAGGGCTATCGGAAAGCTCAGGGGTTTGGACAAGAAGATTGCGAGGACAGTTATTGGGTTAGAGATAGACTCTGTAAACGTCAAAACCATTCTTCGATGCAAGGCAATGGGAATCAGCGAGAATCAGATAAGGCGATACCTTATTCCAGTGTCAGAAGTGTTCGGTGAAAAAGAGTTAGAAGAAGCCATGAGGGGTTCGGATATGCAGTCAACCATTAATTCTTTATCTGAATCGGCTAAACGTGCCCTGGCAAGAGATCATCAGTATATCTTTACAGAAATTCAAGAGTTACACGTAACCTCTCTGACAACACTTGAGACAATTCTGGATAGGGGACTGGTAGAAACCAATCTAAGAATAATAAAGAGGTACACGCCTTTCTTCAATATTGGATTGCTATTAGCCTTCTTAAACATGAAATGGTTTGAAGTAAAAAATCTAAGAGCTATTATACGAGGATCTGAAGCCGGAATCGCTCCAGATAGAGTAAAGAAGCTGCTGATACTTCAAAGATAATTGACGTTGAAATGAAAAAACGCTATCGAATTTTATTGCGGTTTTCTTGAAGCCATTCCTTAAGTGCCAAACCTTTCTCTGCAACATCCAACTCCCTTAGGTTAAAGAGAGAGGGAGGAATATTTTTGTGCATAGACCTTCTGAGCTTTTTCTGGAAATTTCTGATCGGTCGAACTAAACTTTTCCGGCATTTCCTGACGAACAGTGAATAACGCATTTTTGAAGTGTTGCGTTTAAATTTTCTGTGGAAAATGGCTTCCTGTTTACTCTCACCGTGTAAGCGTTTAAGTAAGTTATTTTTTCTCAACGTCGACTTAGTTACGCTTATTTCTCTTTTTATCTTGAATTTTGACCCTTTATATTTCTCGGATTTCAATATGTTGGTCAGTCTTTCTATTTTCCTTTTTAATCTGATCGACTCTGCTATATGGGGATAAAGTTCAGAAAAACTTTGATAATCAGAAGTTTTAACTACTGACTGCTCAAGCTCCATTTTCATGATTCTTTCATAATGCTTGTAATGCTTCATCTGATCTTTCACAGGATTACTTCCAATTGCCAGACAGTTACTATATCTGACCGATAACCATGAACGATATCAACAGACCATAAATTGCGAGAGCTTCGGATAAAACCACCCCTATTACGTTGGAAGAAAACGTTTCAGGTCTTTCAGCTGTAGCAGCTATCAATGAAGACCCGCTGTAACTGATACCAGCGCCAGCGGAAACTGTTGCCACAGAAATTATTATCCCTGAAATGAGAGCCTTATTTGCAGATTCCATGGTCGTGATATCGGGTAACTTTCCCAAGAGCATGAAAGCAATCAGCAACCCATAGATTGCCAGTGCTTCACCCAAAACCACTGTTATGATCAGCCTACTGAGCAGCTCTGGTTTTTCTGTTCCTATTCCAGCTAGTGCAGTTCCACAGATTATGATTGTAACAGCAGCTGATAGAATAGGGATCCCAATCGAGATTGCCAAGCCGATGAGGCTTACGAGACTAGGGTCCATAACAATCCCCCTCTCTTTCTACTAAGTAGATTCGAATGGCTTAAAAGGAATTCCCTCACCGGAGTGGAATGTTGAAAACCATTCAACCCAGTGAAGACGAAGAGTATGCACAAAAACTACGAGACCCTCAATAATTAACACTAGAATAGTTCCTATAGCAATTAGAGGAATGCTCTGCAACGGAAAAACGCCATGCTCCACCCCACCCAACACCAAGAACAAGTAGTTCATTGCGCTGTGTATAAGACCTAATGCCATTAATCGGCTGTAGGACATAGTATGGCTTA
>Ga0315548_1001036_pt1 | contig 24195 bp, 21 predicted proteins | sample SalMarSW160110MG_2_FD_202540 | JGI IMG/M metagenome (GOLD analysis project Ga0315548, IMG submission 202540) | Salt marsh sediment microbial communities from the Plum Island Ecosystem LTER, Massachusetts, United States - Salt Marsh Sediment SW1601-110 ...
AAACGCGAAGCTTAAAAAAGTAAGGTGTAAATTCATAAAGGCGGACGTTACAGGTAAGTGGCCCGATTTGGGAAAGAAGTTTGATTTCGTTTACGACTGGGGACTGCTGCATCATGTGCTGCCCAAAAAGCGTGGAAGATACGTAAAGAACGTGCACAGGGTGCTCAAGCCGGGCGGCAAGTACTTATCGCTGTGTTTTCACGAGAGGGACAAGGCATTTGCAGGCAGCGGTTCGACAAGCTCACCACAAGGCGGAAAATATCGAAATACGCGAATGGGAACGGTTGTGTATTTATCGTCAAAGAAGGAGCTGCGTGAGCTTTTCGAGCGGCACTTTAAGATAATCGAACAGCGGGTGTTCGCGGCAGAAGGGAAAAGTCTGTCGCACGTTTTTAACTATTGTTTTATGGAGCTAAAGTAAGGCGTGGAGCTGCTGACGATAATTGCGATAGCGGTCGGGTTATCGATGGACGCATTTGCGGTGTCGGTGGTGACGGGTGCGGCGTATAAAGAGTTGCACGTTCGGCATACGATTCGGATGGCGGGATTTTTCGGAGGGTTTCAGGCATTAATGCCAATCATCGGGTATCTCACGGGGCTTACAGTCAGGCAATACATATTGAATTACGACCACTGGGTGGCATTCGGGATTTTAGCGGCTGTGGGGCTAAAGATGATATACGAGTCGTTCAAGATAAAAGAAGAAAGGCAGACGCCGCATCCGGCAAATATCGCGATGCTGCTGGCACTGGCGGTGGCGACGAGCATTGATGCTCTGGCGGTGGGAGTAACACTATCGCTTATTACGGAGATGATAATCCCGGCGGTAATCATTATCGGGGTTGTGACATTTTTCCTGTCATACGCGGGGGTGGCCATCGGCAAGCGGTTCGGCCATTTTTTCGAGAGTGGAATCGAGGCGATTGGCGGGCTTGTCTTAATCGGGCTGGGGGTTAAGATACTGCTACAACACGGAAGTGTGTGAAGCCGGCTGTGAAATCGCTATAATGCTTTTTTCGACATTCGATGTTTTTAAGGAGCAGGTGCGAATATGGCATCCGAAGTATATTTCATCAAGGCAACGACGAAAGACGGCGAGAAGAAACTTTCGGACAAGGCGAGGAAGCTTTTCAGGGAGGCGGGATTCGCGAAGTGCTTCAGGAAAAACGATTTTACTGCGGTGAAGATGCATGTTGGAGAACCGGGCAATGAAACGTATATAAAGGCGCCGTGCTACAAGGGCCTTATCGAAGAATTGATTAAACTCAAGACAAGGCCATTTTTAACGGATACGAGCACGCTTTATACCGGCCGACGGCATAACGCGATAGACCACGCGACAGTTGCGGCTGAGCATGGCTTTGACGTGCACGGGCTGGGGATACCGTTTATACCGCCTGACGGTCTCTACGGGACCAGCGAAACGGCTGTGAAAATCGACGGCGAGCCCTTCGACAGTAAGCTCAGGGCCGAACTGCTGCATAAGGAGGTTTCCATCGCATACGATATAGTTCGCTGCCAGTCAATTCTTTCGGTGGCGCATGTAACGGGACACATTGCGACGTGTTTTGCTGCGACGCTGAAGACGCTGGGAATGGGCTGCGCCAGCAGGAAGGGCAAAATGCGGCAGCATTCATCGATAAAGCCGAGCATAAAAAAGAGCAAGTGCACCGGCTGCGGCGAATGCTACAGGCATTGTCCAGAAGGAGCGATTAGCATCAAAGACCTCAAGGCGCACATCGCCCGCGACAAGTGTATCGGCTGCGCGGAGTGCGTGGCGGTGTGCAGGTTCGACGCGGTGAAATACGACTGGGGCACGCAGACAGAAACTCTGGAACGCAGCATCGCCGAGCACGCCAAGGGTGCGCTAAAAGGCAAAGAGGGGCGGGCAGCATTTATCAACTTCGCGATATCGATTACGAGCGACTGCGATTGTATGGACAGCCCGGATGAGAAAATCGCGGACGATATCGGGATATTAGCGTCAACGGACCCGGTCGCCGTGGACCAGGCGGCACTGGATTTGATTGAAAAGACAAGCGGAAAAACAATTGAAAAGCTCTCCAAATATCCCCGGCTTAACGCAAGCTGGCAAATTGAACACGCGGAAAAAATCGGCTTAGGCAGCAGAAAATACAACCTCATCGAAATCGGTTAGTTGCTTGGAACCAGGCCTGAATATAACCTTTCCGCGGAACGCAAAAATCCCCGGATTTTTCTTGACTATTGCCCTTAAAAAGGTATAATTACAATCGCCTTTGTAGGGATGGGCAAAATGCAAAGTCTATCATGGAGAGGCTTTTAAGAGGAGCTGATAAGAAGGGGAAGAGCATGAAAAGAGAGACATATCTAAAGGCAATTTTGTTTTGCATGGCTGTAATATTTTTCTTTTCATCTTATGCGACTGCAGAGACCTGGACTATTCTGAACGTACCTGAAGCATTAGGAACTCAGGCATTTGGTATAGATGGTTCCAATATTGTAGGCGGGTATTTCACCGGCCCGGAAACAGTAAATGGTTTCTTTTATGATGGAACAGCCTGGAACACTATCAATGCTCCCGGCGCAGTCAGCACATGGGCAAGAGGTATTTCGGGAAATAATATCGTGGGCTATTACCTGGATGAAGGCTATACTTCACATGCATTTCTTTATAATGGCATAACCCTGCAAGATCTCGAAGTGCCCGATGCAATCTCATCTGCGGCATACGGAATACAAGGAAACAATATTTTAGGTTCATACACTGATTCTTCCGGCACACATGGTTTTCTTTACGATGGATCAACATGGGAAACTCTCGATATGCCGGGCGCCACGTATGGAACAGAAGCTTATGCAATAGATGGCGGCAATATCATAGGAGGTTTCAATGTCGGCACCGGCACACCAGGTTCTTTCCTCTACAACGGTGAGACCTGGACAGAAATCGCCAAGCCGGGGGGTTACGTGACACGGGCATTTGGTATAGACGGAAGCTATATTGTCGGCAATTCCTTATATACTTCACGAGGTTTTATTTATGACGGGACGTCTTGGACAAACATTAATTACCCCGGTGCATCAGAAACATTTTTTTACGGTATCGATGGTCAAAATATAGTAGGCTATTACTATGGCCAGGATGGTATGACCGCCTTTATTTATACAACTCCCGAGCCCGCCTCCGTTCTCCTGATAGGAGCAGGATTACTTTTCGCTCGGTCAAGTCGAAAATATCGTTGAATCAGGACATGGGAATACTTCGGCGAGGCTGGCCGGGCAGCATTTATCAACTTCGCGATATCGATTACCAGCGACTGCGATTGTATGGACAGCCCGGATGAGAAAATCGCGGACGATATCGGGATATTAGCGTCAACGGACCCGGTCGCCGTGGACCAGGCGGCACTGGATTTGATTGAAAAGACAAGCGGAAAAACAATTGAAAAGCTCTCCAAATATCCCCGGCTTAATGCGAGCTGGCAAATTGAGCACGCAGAAAAAATCGGCTTAGGCATCAGAAAGTATAAGCTCATCGAAATTTAATGAGCTACAAGGTTTATCCGCCGGGGGCAACCTGGCGAAGATGACCCAGTCCGCAGATTAGGGCGTCTCAATTGCATTTGCTTTCTTTTTGTTAAAAACATTGCAGGTTTGTTAGTAAGTTATATAATACGTTATGATTGAAGATATCCTGTGGTCCACCACAAGGTGTCCTGTGGAGAGGTGTCGGTATGCCGTTAGGTGAAATACTCAGGAACAAGCGCGAAGAGCTGGGGTTTACACTCGACGAGGTCAGCGGCAAGGTGGGCTTTTCCAAGCCGTATTTGTCAACAATTGAGACGGGCAAGGTGAAGAATCCGCCGAGCGATGAGCTTCTTCGCAAGCTGGAGCAGGTATTGGGATTCGAGCCGGGTCTTCTCTTACATATCGGGCATATGGAACGGCTGCCTTCGGACGTAAGGGAACGATACGAATCGACGGAGGCAGAGAACAAACGCTGGCGCCAAATTGTCAAAAACCTGATGGCCAAAAAGACACAGGTGGAGCAGTTAAGCGAAACTCTAAAAGTAGATGAGCTGGAGGTCGAGGGGCCGAGCTTGCCTATTGCGCCGGGCAGATTAGTGCCGGTAATTAACAGGGTCTCGGCCGGCTACCCGACGGACTTCGACGATTTGGATTATCCGGTCGGCGTGGCGGATGATTACATTCGCTGTCCGGGAATGCACGACCCGAACGCCTTTGCGGTGCGGGTAGTTGGGGATTCGATGGAGCCAAGATTTAAGGAGGGAGACTTGGTGGTATTTTCGCCGGCGGCTGAGGTTCATAACGGCGACGACTGTTTTGTGCGATTTACATCGCCACACGAGACGGCGTTCAAGCGGGTGTTCTTCGAAGATAACAATATGATTCGTCTGCAGCCGAGGAACGAGAAATACTCGCCGACGATAGTGGAGGGCAAACGTATAAACGGGATTTACCGGGCGATAGTGAGATTCGAGCAGCTCGAATGAGCTTCGCAAATCACTAATGCGCCGGGAATTTCAAGGATGGACGGAGAACCTGGCAGGGATGGCGGATTCGACACTTCGACAAAGCTCAGTGCGAGCAAGCTCACCACGGACGATTCTGGCAGGGATTGATGAGGCGGGTTTTGGGCCGATTTTAGGCCCGCTGGTGGTATCAACGAGCGTCTTGCGGCTGCCGAAAAATCTGCTCCGTGCGAACCTGTGGAGAATTTTGCGCAGGAGCGTCGGCGACAAGCGAAGGGGATTGGGGGGTCGGCTGCTGATAGCCGACAGCAAAAAGGCATTCAGCAAGTCACTCGGCATCAAACATCTTCAGAGAACGGTTTTATCCGCGCTAAAGCACTTAGGCGCCGAGCCGAAAAATCTGACGGAACTGATTTGCGCACTGTGTCCCGATTCCCTTGAGCACCTGCGGCAGTATCCGTGGCACGGCCGGCTCGACGGCAGGAAACTCGACGCAGATGACGCGGATATTGCGATTGGAGCGTCGATGCTGGGAGCGGATTTGGCAAGTCAGCAGATTGAGTTAGTGGGATTAAAGAGCAGGTGCCTCGAGGTTGAGTATTACAACAGGATGGTTGCCGCGGTAAAGAACAAGGCAAAGGTATTATTCGCAGCGACGGCGGAACTGATGCAGGCGATAACAGACGAATTCAAACGCCAAGACGTGAACATAGTAATAGACCGTCAAGGCGGGCGCAGCCATTACCGGCGACAATTGCAGCTTATGTTCGAGGGTAAAGAACTGAAGATTTTGAAGGAGAACCAGAGAATAAGCAGCTACGAGATAATAATGGATTGCAGAAAAGTGAGGATTCATTTTGTGGTGGGTGCAGACGACCGGTATCTGCCGGTGTCGCTTGCATCGATGGCAAGCAAATACATCAGGGAGCTTCTCGTGGGAAACATTAACCGGTATTTCACCGCGTTCAGCGAGGAGCTTAGGCCAACGGCAGGTTACTGGAAGGACGGCCTTCGCTTTATAGAGGATATAAAGACGTATGTCCCGCAAATCAAATTTGACTCAAATCAACTCGTCCGTTGTCGCTAGCCAATTGATTATCGATAATTGATAATTGATTATTTTCCGTCAACCGCCATAATCATCAATAATCAATAAAAAACCGAGGCGTCAGGAATAATTATTATGGGCAGCAATAAAATAACGATAGTCGGGGCGGGCAACGTGGGAGCGACAACTGCGCACATCGCAGCGGGTCGAAAGTTGGGCGAAATAGTGCTGCTGGATATCGTGAAAGGGCTTGCCGAGGGCAAGGCGCTGGATATGGCCCAGGCGGGGCCTGTGCAGGGCTACAACGGGAAAATCACGGGCACGACGGACTGGTCGGCATCGGCGGGCAGTAATATTGTCATTATCACAAGCGGACTGGCTCGCAAGCCGGGGATGAGCAGGGACGATTTGCTCGCGAAAAACGTTGGAATAGTCAAAGAGGTCAGCGAGAACGTGGGCAAACACTGCCCGGACAGTATCGTGATAATGGTATGCAATCCGCTGGATGCGATGGTGTACGCGGCGGCGAAGGAGACGGGATTTCCAAAAAGAAGAATAATTGGTATGGCGGGTGCGCTTGATGCGGCGAGGTTCAGCCATTTTGTCGTTGCGGAGCTTGGGGTAAGCAGCGAAGACGTGCGAGGTATCCTTATGGGCGGGCATGGCGATGATATGGTGCCCTTGCCCAGATTCACTTCTGTGGCCGGTATTCCTATAATCGAGTTGATGGATAGCGAGATTATAGGACGACTTGTGGAGCGGACCAGGAAAGGCGGAATTGAGATAGTCAATCTGCTTGGGTCGAGTGCGTATTATGCGCCGGCGGCGGGGACGGTGAAAATGGCAGAGGCGATAATCAACGACAGCAAGGCGATACTGCCATGCTGTGCGTATTGCGACAAGGAATACGATGTTGGGGGTTACTTTGTTGGCGTTCCCGTGGTGCTTGGGAAAGAGGGGGTTGAAAGGATTGTGGAGCTAAAGCTCAATGCGGATGAGCGGGCGGAATTCGACAGGTCGCTGGCACATGTCAAAGAGCTTGTGTCGAAGGTCGATAAACTGCTGTAAATAAAGTGCTTAACGTTTTCTTCGATTTGGCGATAATAACTTGATACCCCTTATTGAGCGGGCAGTTTTTTTGCGAAAAAGGAAAAATGGAACTGATAAAGAAAATTAAAGAGGCGGAAGCGGAGGCGCAGCGGATAGTGGAACAGGCCCGTGCGGACACAGGCAAGGCGGCGGAAGAGGCCAAGACGGCCGGGCAAAAGGCCTTGGAACAGGCCGAGCGCGACAGGAGAAAAGCAATCGAAGCAGCCATCGCGGATGGTAAAAAGCAGGGCGAGATTGAAGCTGAAAAGCTCAAGGCCGAAGGACAGAAAAAGCGAGACCAGCTACGAAGCAGGGCCAAAGGGAAAATCGATTCGGCTGTGGCGAAGGTGATGGAGCATCTGAGGGGCTAACAATGGCATTAGCGTCGATGGCCAAGATAATGATTGTGAGCCACCGCGGCGAGGCGGGTGATTTGCTCGAATCGCTGCAGCAGGAGGGAATCTGTCAGATACTAAACGCCGAGGCGGCGACGGTCACCAAAGACATAGGCGAACCGTCCGCCGGCGGAGAAAAGCCCAGAGATATCGAGCAGCTTCTAACTCGGCTGGGCAAAGGCATCGATTTTTTGAAGGCGTATAGCAAACCGGCCGGCGGCCTTGCGGCGATATTAGCGCCAAAGGCGGTAGTCGACAGGCGGACATACGAAAAAGTGACCTCGGACGAGGCACTGCTGACGATTGTCGAACAGGCGGGCAAAACAGCCGGCGAGATAGAAAAACTAAAGACGGAGATAGATAACCTCTCGACGCGCTTAGAGGAGCTGATGCCCTGGGAGCAATTAGAGGTAGCAGTTGAACAGCTCAGCCGACTCAAAAAAGCAAAGTGCTGGGCGGGATTTGTTCCGGAACAGCGCTTCGGGCAACTACAGCAGGATATATCAGAAACGGGGGCGGTGATTGAACAGGTCAGCACGGCAGGGACAAGGTATGCCTGCGTGATAGTGGGGCTAAATGAGCAGGCCGAAGAACTCGGCAAGATGCTGCGTTCGGCGGAGTTCGAGCAGGCGAACCTAAGTGGCGTGACGGGGACGGTTGCCGAAGCGATAAAAGAAACTACGGAGAAACTCGAACAGACAAGAAAAGAGCTTTCAGCCGGGCACGAAGAGGCGGCGTCGCTGGCCAGGAATTTGCTGAAGCTCGAGATTCTTTACGACCACTACGCGAACCTGCTGAACAGGGAGCAGACCAAAGAGACGGCGCCGGCGACTGCAAGGACGGTGATTTTCGAGGGGTGGGTGAAGAAGAAAGACTACTCACGGCTTGAGAAAATAGTGAGCACGTTTTCGGCATCGAGCTTGCATAAGATTCAACCGGCTGAGGGAGAAGAGATACCGGTCGAGATAGAAAACGCGAACGCAATAAAGCCGTTCGAGGTGGTTACGCGGCTTTACGGGATGCCGAAGCACTTCAACGTGGACCCGACGGTATTTTTTGCGCCTTTCTTTACGGTGTTTTTTGCGCTGTGCCTTGCGGATTCGGGTTACGGGCTTTTGATGGTTGCGATAATGGCCTGGCTGATTATCAAGATGCAGGGCGACAAGAAGCTATTATGGATGCTGGCAATATGCGGAGTTTCGACCATCGTATTCGGGGCGATGACCGGCGGGTGGTTCGGTGACAGCATACAGCAATTCATTCCGGCGCTTCGGCCATTCAGAGAAAAGCTTATGCTGTTCGACCCGCTGAAAAATCCGATACCGTTCTTACTTTTGTCCATCGGGCTGGGATACTTCCAGATAAACGTCGGTATAACGATAGCGCTGGTGCATAACCTCAAGCGCAGGGAGTTTATCGCCGCACTGTGCGACCAGCTCACGTGGCTTGTGATGCTCAACTCGTTAGTGCTGTTCGGAGCCGGGAAGTTCGGTCTGATTGACGCAGGAATCGGCGGGATATTCGGCAAGGTAGCGATAGTCCCTGCGGTTGCGATTCTTCTTTTCAGCCAGCGAGAAGGCAGTCTTGGCGCCCGGCTTGGGATGGGATTCTACAACGTTTTCAGCACGATTTTCTTTTTAGGTGACGTGCTGAGCTACCTGCGGCTTATGGCACTGGGGATGGTTGGAGGGGGGCTGGCAATGGCTGTAAACGTTATCGCGAAACTGGCGATGCAGATACCATACGGGATAGGCATAGCGCTGATGATACTGATACTGGCGGGGGGACATTTGTTCAACCTGGCGATGTCGTCGCTGGGTGCGTTTGTTCATACGCTTCGACTGCAATATGTCGAGTTTTTCCCGAAGTTTCTCGTCGGCGGCGGCAGGGCCTTCGAACCGCTGACCAAACAATATAAGCACATTCACATAACAGGTGACGAAAAAAGCGCGATTTCGGAAAAGTAGGGACAACGGTTTCAAGAAAGAGAGGTTTGTCAGATGGATTACGGAATGGCATTGGCGTTGGCGGGTGCGGGACTGGCGGCATTTCTGGCGGGAATCGGCTCGGCAATCGGCATAGGGATAGCGGGCAGAAGCGCGGCCGGCGTGCTAAGCGAAAAACCTGAAAGGTACGGCCCGCTGTTCGTTATGGTCGTGCTGCCGGGGACGCAGGGCTTCTACGGCTTTCTTGGCGCGTTTATGGTAATGCTGAAGCTGAATATCTTCGGCGGCGGACTGAGCACGGAACTCGGAGTCAAACTCGGCCTGTCGGTATTGGTGGCGTGTATTCCGGTAGCCGCGGCCGGCTTTATGAGCGCGATTCATCAGGGCAAGGTATGCGCGGCTGGCATCTTAATGGCGGCGAAAAGGCCTGAGATGGCGTTCAAGGCGGGCGTGGTTTACGCGGTTATGGTGGAGATGTACGCGATTCTGGGGCTGCTTGTGACGCTGTTTATGCTCCTTTTTGCGATTCAATGGCCGGCGGTGGCAGCGGCGGCTGGCGCTTAATAGAGAGACAATCGAGCAGGTAAAAATTATGGAAGGCGAACAGGTAATAGAAAAGATACTGTCGGATGCGCGTGCCGAGGCGGACAGGATAAAAAAGCAGGCCGAAGAAAAAAGGGCCGAACAGAAGGCCAAAGCGGACGAGCAGCTAAACGACTATCGTAAACAGAGTGAGCAGCTTGCGGCCAAGGCGGGCGAGGACACAAAAAACCAGATGCTTGCCGCGGCGAGGATGCAGATTGCAAAAGAGTATCTCGCTGAAAAAGTGAAGATTCTCGACGAGGTCTTCGAACAGGCGCAGCAGCGATTGAAGAGGATGGGCGACGAGGATTATCGAAAGCTGATGGCCAAGCTGATGGCAGGCGCCGTCGAGACGGGCGATGAGGAAGTGGTAATCGACAAGGATGAAAAACGCATCGATGCATCGCTGATACAACTGGTCAACGCCGAGAAGAAGTCGAACCTTAAGCCGGCAGGCGAAAGAGAAGACATCGGCGGCGGATTTATCCTGCGGCGCGGAAAGATTAAGAACAACCTGTCGTTAGGCGTGCTTTTGGGGCAGGCGAGGAAGGAACTGGAGATTGAGCTGGCCAAGATGCTTTTTCCTGCGTGAATAGAAAATGAATGCTTTAGCTGAACAGGTTGGAATAGATTTTGGCCGGTATCCTCCGATAGGGCCGGAAGACTGGCAGTATGCCTTTGAGACGGCGCGCGTGCGGACGCTTGAAGTGTTGATGCTGCCGAGGTCTGTTTTCGTTGATATGGCCAACGCGGCGAGTTTCGAGCAGGCGGCGGATTACCTGCGCAGCGGCGAATACGCGATTGGTACCGGCTCGCCGATATCGGAGCTTGAACGGATTCTGCCGGACCGCCGGGCACAGGTAAGGCGGGAGTTTGCCGGCTGGATGCATGACGAGAGGATTGTGACGCTGTTCAGGGCCAGGGACGATTTTGCGAACCTTCGGCTGGCGATTCGCAGAGCGATGACCAAAAAGGAAACGGGCCGCGACTACAGCGACGAGGGTAATTTACCCGCCGAGCAGTTTGCAGAGGTGTTCGATTCGGAGCGATATGAACTGCTGCCGGAGCATATGACTAAGGCGGCCGAACAGGCGATTCTGGCATATTACAGCGACAAAGACATACGCGGAATCGATTATGCGATTGATGCCGTTGAGGCGGAGTTTAACGTGACTACCGCGGCCAAACTGGGCAGTGAATTCCTGCTGGGGCTTTTCAGGATACAGTCGGACCTGGCAAACATTCGAACGATGCTTCGGCTAAGATTTACCGAGGCACAACAGCGAAACGTCTTTTTACCCGGCGGATATATTGAACGCGACCGGCTGATGCGCGGGCTGGACGTGGGCGGCGAGGGCCTGGCGGCGCTATTTTTCGCAACTCCTTATTTCGAGCTGGTGCAGGCGGGCGCGGCATACGCGGCGTCGGAAAAATCGTTTTTGAAAATCGAGCAGCAGTGCGAGGAATACCTAAACGGCTATCTGCGAACGACCATATCAATAACAGCGGGGACGCAGCCGATTATCGCATATCTATTGGCGAAGGAAAATGAGATTCGAATGGTCCGGCTGGTTCTTACGGCCAGGAAGAACGGTCTGAATCCGAAACTTATTCTGGACAGGATTTCGTAAGCACACGAAAAGCAAAAATGGAAGGCAGAGTCGCAGTTTTAGGTGACGCGGATTTTGTGATGCCTTTTTCGGCGCTGGGCGTCGATACGTTTATGGCGGGCGAAACGCCTGAGCAGACGACAGAGGCGGCACAGAAAATAATCGAAGGCAAATACACGCTGGTGGTGGTGGCTGAGAACGCCGCCAAATCGGCAGAAGAAACGCTTGCCAGCGTGCAGAGTTTACCGACGCCCTGCGTTGTCGTTGTACCGTTTACGACCGAGCCGGAAGGGTTCGCGACGAGGGCTTTGGGCAAGGTGCTGAAAATGGCGACGGGCATCAATATCTTAGAGAGTAATCAGAAATCTTAGTTTTCGTTTTTATCGCAAGGGCCAAAAAATTCAGGTTGGAAAACGATGAGTGAAGCAAAAAAAGGCAGAATAATGAAAGTAGCGGGGCCGGTTGTGGTGGCCGAAGAAATGACCGGGTCGCGGATGTATGACGTGGTTCGCGTGGGTGAGCAGAATCTCATCGGCGAGATAGTGGAGCTGAAAGGCGACCGGGCCTCGATACAGGTTTACGAGGACACGACGGGGATAGGACCGGGCGGGCCGGTGGTCGATACGGAGGCGCCGCTGAGCGTTGAGCTTGGGCCTGGCCTGATACAAAGCATCTACGACGGGATTCAGCGGCCGCTCGATGATCTGTTAAAGGCGGAAGGCGCGTTTATGAGTCGCGGCTCGGCGATGCCGGGGCTTAACAGGGAAAAGAAGTGGCGCTTCAAGCCGACCGTCGAGAAAGGGATACAGGTTAGCGCGGGCGATATTATCGGCGAGGTCGATGAAACAACACTGGTCAAGCACAAGATAATGATGCCGCGAGGGGCAAAGGGCAAGCTGGAGGATATTAAGGAAGGCGACTTCACGGTAGAAGAAACAATCGGGACAGTGGCGGGCGAAGACGGCCGGAAGCACGAGATAAAGCTGATGCAGAAATGGCCGGTGCGTAACGCAAGGTCGATAAAGAAACGTCTGGCACCGAATACGATTCAGGTGACGGGGCAGCGCGTAATCGATGCGTTTTTCCCGATAGCCAGGGGCGGAACGGCGTGCGTGCCGGGGCCATTCGGGACGGGCAAAACGGTCGTGCAGCACCAGCTCGCCAAGTGGATTGACGCGGAGATTGTCGTCTATATCGGCTGCGGCGAGCGCGGTAACGAGATGACCGACGTGCTGACGGAGTTTCCGCACCTTAAAGACCCGCGAAGCGGCGAGCCGTTGATGATGCGTTCGGTGCTGATTGCCAACACCTCGAATATGCCGGTGGCGGCGAGAGAGGCGTCGGTCTATACAGGTATTACGATAGCGGAATACTTCCGCGATATGGGATATACGGTTGCGCTGATGGCGGATTCGACGAGCCGATGGGCCGAAGCGATGCGAGAGATTTCGACGCGTCTGGAAGAGATGCCCGCCGAAGAAGGTTACCCTGCGTATCTCGGCGCCCGGATAGCATCGTTTTATGAGCGGGCCGGGCGGGTTGAGTGTATGGGCAAGCCGGAGCGCGAGGGGGCGCTGGCGATAATCGGCGCGGTAAGCCCGCCGGGCGGCGATTTGTCGGATTCGGTGGTGCAGGCGACGCTGCACGTTGTGAAGGTGTTCTGGTCGCTGCAGGGCCGGCTGGCATACGCGAGGCACTTCCCGGCCATCGACTGGCTGACGAGCTACTCGTTCTATAAGCAGTACCTAAAAGACGGATTCGAGGACAAAGAGCAGGGTGAGGCGATGGTGGCATTGACGGTCAAGGCGATGGCGCTGCTGGAACAGGAAGCCCAGCTATTGGAAATTGTTCGGCTGGTCGGGGCGGAGGCGCTGTCCCCGAAAGACAGACTGGCGCTGGAGACCGCCCGGTCTATCCGCGAAGACTTCCTGCACCAAAACGCCTTCCACAAGGTCGATACCTACACGTCGCTGCCGAAGCAATATGAAATGCTTAAGACAGTGATGCACTTCCACAAAGAAGCGATGGGGGCGATTGAGGCGGGAGTTGAAACGTCGCAGATTTTCAAAGTAGCCGTGCGAGAGGAAATCGCCAGGGCGAAATATATTCCTGAAAAGGAACTCGACAAGATAAAGGCCATCCGCGAGACAATCAGCCAACAGATTAAGCAATTGCAGCCGACGGCACAGGTCGGGGCCCAAGAAAGTAAAGAGGAGTAACAGATGCTTTCACTTAAAGAATACCAGACGGTTACAAGCATAGCGGGGCCATTGATGTTGGTCGAGATGGTCGACGACGCGAAATATGCGCACATTGTCGATATTGAGCTGGCCGACGGCTCGATAAGGCACGGGCAGATTCTTCAGGTGGAAAACGACAAGGCGCTTGTGCAGGTTTTCGAGGGGACAAGCGGCATCGACGTCAAAAACAGCACGGTTCGGTTTTTAGGCAGGCCCCTGCAGCTTGGTGTATCCCGTGATTTGCTCGGCAGGGTCTTCGACGGGCAGGGCAGGCCCAAGGACGACGGGCCGGCGATAGTCCCGGAAAAGAATCTCGATATCAACGGAAGCCCCATCAATCCACAGGCCAGAGACTATCCAAACGAGTTCATCCAGACGGGAATATCGACAATCGACGGGCTTAATCCGCTTGTTCGTGGACAGAAGCTGCCGATATTCTCCGGGGCGGGACTGCCACACGACGATTTGACCGCGCAGTTGGCCCGACAGGCGGCGGTGCTTGGCAAGGAAGAGGAATTCGCGGTTGTTTTTGCGGCGATGGGGATAACGTTCGAGGCGGCACAGTTTTTTATCGACGATTTGCAGAGGACCGGGGCAATCGAGCGGGCGGTGATGTTTGTCAACCTCGCCAACGACCCGGCAATCGAGCGAATCGCCACGCCGAGATTTGCGCTGACGGCTGCGGAGTATCTGGCGTTCGATTTGGATATGCACGTGCTGGTTATCCTCAACGATATGACCAACTACTGCGAGGCGCTGCGGGAAATCAGCGCGGCGAGAAAAGAGGTGCCGGGCAGGCGCGGTTATCCGGGGTATCTGTATACGGACCTTGCGACGGTGTATGAGCGGGCGGGGAGGATAAAAGGCAAGAAGGGGTCGATAACGATGGTTCCGGTATTGACGATGCCGGAGGACGACAAGACGCACCCAGTGCCGGATTTGACGGGCTATATCACCGAGGGGCAGATTATCCTTTCGCGTTCGCTGCATCGCAAGGGAGTTGCGCCGCCGGTGGACGTGCTGCCGAGCTTGTCGCGACTGAAAGACAAGGGTATCGGCGAAGGCAAGACGCGCGAGGACCACGCGGACCTGTATAACCAGCTTTATGCGGGATACGCCAGGGGCAAAGAGGCGCAGGAGCTTGCGACGATTATGGGCGAGGCGGCGCTGTCGGAAGAGGACAAAAAATATATGACGTTCGCAGATTCCTTCGACGCGAGATATATTTCGCAGGATTACTACGAGAACCGGACGGTCCAGCAGACGCTGGATTTGGGCTGGGAGCTTTTGAGTATGTTCGATAACGTCGAGCTCAAGCGTATTGACGTGAAACTCATCGAAAAGTATATGCCGAAGTTTCGCAAGGCAAAAACGTGACCTGCGACTCGTATCACCGGTGATTAAGAATGCTTGAAAATATAAACGCAACTCGAATGGAGTTATTGCGGCTTCGGCGGCGAGTGACGCTGGCGGTGCGAGGGCACAAGCTGCTCAGTGAAAAACGCGACGGCATATCACGTCACCTTATAAAAATCGCACGCCAGATTCAGCCATTGCGCAAAAAGGTCGAGCAGGAACTGATGGAGACCTGTAGGCGATTTATGCTTGCGCGTGCGTCGATGGAGCCGGAGCACACCAAGGCGGCGCTTGCGGTCCCGACGAAGAAATTCACAATGGCGGTGAAATTAGCCAGCGTGATGAACGTGAGGGTGCCGGAATTAGCCAAGCAGATGGCGGGCGAAATTATCTGCTACGGCTACGCGACGACGTCTGGCGAGATGGATGTGGCACTGATGGCCTTAGAGCGGGCGTTCGACAGTATGATTGAGCTGGCGGAAAAGGAAAAGCAGGCGAGATTACTGGCGGTCGAGCTTCAGTTGACCCGCAGACGGGTCAACGTATTAGAGCACGTCGTTATCCCCGACCTGCACGAGACGATAAAATTCATTTTCGACAAATTAGGCGAAGCCGAACGTGACAACACCTCACGCCTTATGAAAATCGCCGATATGATTCGCGCATAGCAAATCGCGGCGGCCGCCAAAACAGGACTGAGACTCCCGAAATTACTTATCAGCGAGAACGGCCTTAAGCAAAAACTCGTGGAAAAATTTGCCCCGCTGTTCATAAAGACCAAATTCGGGGGCACAGAATTCCCAGTAATGCAAGCTCATCCCTCGCTGAACTGCGGTATCAGCGATAAACTTTGTCCATCTGGCCCGTGAGTCCATATCGGCCTTTTTGTAAGCACCGAACTCGCCGAGGTTCATCGGGCGGTTGTGCACTTTAGCCCAGGAGGCACCTATATCAAAGATATCGGTCATAGCCTTTTTCTCTTCATCGGTGCCGGTCCAGGTTGTGCCCAACCAGGCTTTGGAGTCTCCGTCGGTTATCCAAGTGGCACCCTGATGCGTAAACTCCATTGGGAAATAATGGTGGACGGTGACAATGATATTACGGTCGTCCTCAGGCAGCTCGAGGGATTTGATTTGTGGTATTGCGTTTAAGTTGGCTGGCCCAAAAATGACTGTTCTATCAGGATTTGACTCGCGAATGACAGCCAGAACCTCCTTTATAAGCTGATTCCACTGCTGTTCATTCAGCTCGCCATGAGGTTCATTAAGAGGTTCGAAGAGGAGTTGGTCAGGATAATCCTTATAATGCTCCGCAAGTTGTTTCCAAAGAGCAAGGAAACGTTGTTTGTGACCGGCCGGGTCAGCGTTCAACTCATTGTAGTGGTGGACGTTGACTATTATGGGCAAGTCCCGTGAGAGGGCGCAATTTACAGCCCAATCGACTCTTTTTAAGAAACTCTGGTCTATAGTGTAAGGGGTCTTCTTGAGTGCGTGGGCCGACCAGCGGACCGGCAGCCGGATAGAGTTAAAACCGGCGTCCTTTATCAACTGGAAATACTCCTCTTTTAACGTCACCCCCCAAGCGCCTTCCGTGGGCCCATCGAGTGCGTTGCCAAGGTTAACACCCCTGCCGAGGAGCTTGTTCATTCTGACCGCCTTGTCCTGGTCGGCGGCATTCGGCTCTTCGGAGGCCAGGCAAAAAGTCGTCCGCGTCACCAGTGCCAAGACGATTACAACCGACAATCCAACTGTCTTCAGCATGATGATTTACTCCTAAAAGCGGCAAAACGTGGATTAAGCTTCATTCTTAATTGCAGTTGTCTGCGCACCTTATGTTTTGGGTCATAGGTCCAGTCATGCCATCGAAGCAGAATAACAAGTACGGCGAAAAATTCAAGGCCGCGGCGAGCATGTGGTTATGAGCTTAAGCTGGTTCTTCTGCGGGGCTTAAGCAGTGAGACCAGAGAAGCACCCAAGCAAAACAAAACAGCGGTAGTCGGTTCAGGGGTTGTAATGATTAGCTCGACAGCTTCGAGCCGACCCGAGTTCGAGATGAAGGCATCGTAAATCCGGAGGCGCCACTGACCGAAAACATCCTGACCGTCAAAAACAGACAGTTTGAAATCAGATGCCGGCCTGAACGCCTGGTCAAAGGGTGGTACTGCCTGCTCGATTCCGAGGGGCGCCTCGTCGTCGAAGAGAAAGCGATTTGAGCCACCGACGGGCATGAATCGGCCATCCGGACCCCGTGTTATAAATGCATAGTTTTCGTAAGGATTCAGCATTATTTCGGTGCCTTCGGGGCTTTCTATCATAATCTGCAGGTCGAGAAAGCTGCTGTGATTGAGAGAGACAGCGATATTCAAATCGACGATTGAAACGTGCTGCTCGACGTCGATGAACGCGTCAACCATCTTGCCCTGGCCGAGTGGGGCATTAGGTTCGCCCGGTGAAGGAATGGGTCGGTCAAAACTACGAGAGATTATAATATCAGCGTGCGCCCTGCAGGCAAACAGGCCGGCAACTGCAAGCACCAGCACCGGCAAAAAAGAGCGTTCCGGGCATCGAGTAGACACAAATTCACCGCAAAAAGTAACATCACTGAACTACTCGATTCCCGCCCCTTTTGGTGAGCTTATATAACAGAACAGAACCACGGTGTCAAGGATAAAATTAAAGACGGAGTTTTTTATTTCACCTCGACTACCGAATTATAGCCGCCAAAGGGATTCAGCTCTGTGATTTCGTTATAGGGGTCCTGCTGCCACTGGCCATCAACGACGAGACGATAGCGGTATTTGCCGGGCGGCAGCTTGACCGAGGTCTGCCAGACGCCGCTGTCACCCACCTTCAACATAGGCATTTTCGACGGCTGCCAGTCATTGAAGTCGCCGGCAATATGCACCGATTTGGCCCGCGGATACAATGTAACAAATGCCACGGAGTCGCTGATTTGGTTGACGCCGTAGTAGTCGCTGAGCTTGGCGTCAGTGGCGGCAAAGTTTAACGGCTCGGCTTGGGCCTGGACCCTGGCTGCAACCGGCTGTGTCTGCGGCTGCCTCGGCTTAGGGGACTCAATGGCCTTAATCTGCGGCTTTGCCTGTTTTAGCAATTGGTCGGCCGTGGCGCTTATCGCTTCGAGCTTATGCGAGAGCGATTCGACAATCTGGCGACGCTGCTGGTCGGGCTGGGCCTGCAGGAATTCCCCGGCAAGTGCCTGAAAATCGCTGTAGCCCTTGCTGGCGGCATCGTATTCGGCGATGGGCTGGCCGAAAGACGTGGCCTCCTTGAGCTTGGTATTGAAATTGACGACCGTTTTGAACATCCTGTCGCCGAAGTTGCTCCGCAGCTCAGAGAGAATCTCCCGGGCCATTTTGGTGCGGATGTCATACATACTCGCGAGGACTTTGACGTTGACTTCCTGATTACATCGCTGGCAGAGCACCGCGAGCGTCTCGAGCTGCCTGCTAAGCCCGTGCAGGGAGAAATAGCCCGTTTCCACAGGCACGACGACGTCAGTTGCGGCCCGCAGCGAGTTGAACGTCAAAAGACTGACCGCAGGAGGACAATCCACAATTACAAAGTCATACTGTTCCTTGATTGTGTCGAGCGTTTTTTTAAGACACATCTCCCGGTCCGCAACGCCGGCCATTTGCTGCTCGAACGCCGAGAGGTCGAGACTGGCGGGAGCCAGTTCGAGGTTTTCACTAACTTCCCAGAGGATTTCAGCCAGTCGCATCGGTTCGTCCCGGCTAAAACTTATAAGAACGTCATAAATGCTCTGCTCAATCTGCTCTTCGGGGACAGCCAGCCCAACAGCACAATGTGACTGCGGGTCCATATCGACCAGCAGGGTCTTCTGGTCCTGCTCGGCCAGCGCAGATGCAAGGTTGATTGATACAGTGGTCTTTCCGACACCACCCTTCTGGTTGACAATAGCTACTGTTCTCATTGGTATCTGAGGCCTCAAAGTAATACTATTTCAGGCAAGTCAGTCTGACTCCTCTGGGTTTCAATAGCGGTTATCAGCATCGACAATCCATCGCCCAGAGGATTTTTCGGCAAGAGCCGGGAAAAAACTTTACTGTTTTATGGGACCAGCCGATAAAAATCCTATCTAACAACACTACAGGAGAGAATTATGACCGCTCTGGAAACGTCGGTTGATAAGGATTGGCAATGCTGATATCCCGTTTCGAGTGCTTTTTCAGGGCTGGAAAACGGCCTGCCTGACTCATATTTTGCAGTCGGAATCGTCCTAACTGAAGCTTGCCGGCTCTTCGAGTATCTTTTTGACAAAATCGAGAAACTGAGCAGCATAGGCGCCGTTTGTGACCTTGTGATCGACTGAAAGCGTCATATTCATAAGCTTGCGCACGGCTATGCTACCGTCCTGCGGCACACAGCTATCGTTGATTTTTCCTATTCCGATTATCGAGCACTGGCCGGGGACAACTATCGGAATAAATGAGTCGATTCCAAAGTCGCCAAGGTTACTGACGGTTATGCAGCCGGCTTCGATATCTTCGGGAGCAAGCCGGTCATTGCGTGCTTTCTCAGCAAGTATCCGGCTGTAGCGGGCTATCTCAACAACGGTTTTTTTGTCTGGGTCTTGAACTATCGGCGCCACTAATCCGGCCGGGACGTCAATCGCCAGCCCGACGCCAATCGAGCGAGCCAACTTTATACCGTCGGCCTCAAGCTGTCCGGTCATCATAGGGAATTTTTCGAGGCCCATTGCCACGGCCTTGATGATGAAGTCGTTATATGAGACTTTGACCGGGCTGGTCTGGTTTAACCTGTTCCTGTAGGCGACCAGGTCGGTAACGTCGGCCTTTACGTTTAGATAAAAGCAGGGTATTTCCTGTTTCGAGCGAAGCATTTTCCGGGCAGTAAGTTTCTGCAGCCGGGTAACAGGAAGTGTTCGGCCAAGCTTCAATTCAGCCAGCATAGTCTGCGTTAGCTTTGGTGTTTCAGGCGGCGTAATTACAGCCGGGCCGGCAGGTTGCGACTTCGACTGCGAAGATTCAACAGGGGCGTGGCCGGCATCGCCCAATGCGCGGACAAAATCGTCGCTTATCCGCTCATCTTTTCCACCCAGGATTAACAGGGGCGCGCCGACCCGAAAGTTTCGTCCTGGCTCGGCGATTATCCGCTTTACGAAGCCATCGGCCGGCGATTCAAACTCGATAGTCGCCTTGTCAGTTTCGATATCAAAAAGAATATCCCCCCTTTTGACCCGGTCGCCCGGTTTGACCCTGCAGTCAACGACAGTCCCTTCGTCCATCGTATCACCGAACTTAGGCAATCGGACTTCTATCGCCATTGCAATATCCCTTGCAATCCAATGCCGTACAATTTCCCCTTCATAAGCATAGAAAAGTGATTTTAGAGCAGAAGGGCTAAATTGTCAATTCCGGGTCTGTGGTAACGACTTGTCAAACACCACTAACAGCGGTTATAATGATTAGTTAGTACCTTTGCGGGCGTAATTCAGTGGTAGAATGTCGGCTTCCCAAGCCGAATGTCGTGGGTTCGAATCCCATCGCCCGCTGTCTACCAACGCTCGTTCTTTATACCCGGGAAATCCGCCTCACAGCTATTGCGCCACAAACACATAAACTTTGCCGACCAGCTACCGTTCTACAACCAGTTTCACGGATACGCCAATGTCGAGAACTCCCGGCTGGTCCGGATTCAGGGCAATCTCACCGCCATCGTCAACACGGTTGCTCCCTGCGCTGTAGACTTTATAGGAGACATCATCGCGGGAATAAAGCAACGGCCCACCCGTATAGGGGTCCAATGGAATCGACTCGATATAGCGGGGGCAAATAGCTTCCAGAGAGTCAGGCGCACTGCCATACTGATTACGATAACGTTCTACCGCGATAGCCGTAGTAACACATCTAACCGCAGCAAGCGTTTCCACTGTAATCCGGGTAAGAGGGGCCACGACCGAGATTAATCCCTTCGATTTTGACGGCATCACATTTATATCTACTATTTCATCGAGTGGTTCCGGCCAGGGCCGCTGCGAAGCCGCTATCAGGCGTGCGATATTGCGCAGGTACGCGACAGACTTGGAGAACATCCGCATTCGATGCCATCTGTAGCGGGGCAGGGCCAGACGCTCAGGCAATGCGGGCTCGTCCGCAGCCAAATAACGTGCAACCACGCCCCTGGGAATGAGGTTGCGTCCAACCTCCAATTGATATGCCCTTTCCGCCAGAAGCGTTGTTTCCAAACTTTCCGGCGGGAATGTCTCTTCCAGGAGATACTGGAGGTCGGCAAGCTTATGTTCTGAAAGACGACAACGCGTAATCAACAGGCAAATGTCGCTGCAGAGGAGTCTGATTTGCACGACTTTTCTTGACTGCACAAACAGTATAGGGTAAGTGTCAAACACGCGCATCAGTTTGAGTGTGCTGACTATGGATTGTGCCGCAGCGTCGCCGTTTTGGGCCCGGATTAAATCGAGCGTTCGCAGAGACAGTAGAGAAATTGCCGCCTGAACACTGTTGACTCTATTTTTACAGACCTGTATGCTTTGCATAATTCCTATGTCAAACTCCGACAATGGAAGTTGGGCCCCCTTGTCAAACCCGGCAAGTAAAGGCGCGGCGTTAGTGATGCTCTGAGCAACCTTTTCTCGCAGCTCGCCTGGAAACTGGCTTGCCGGAAGCGATACGAGGTTCAGGCGGTAGAAAGTGTTCACTTTCGTCAGGTCAGACAACTCGCCGGGTGGAATTCGCTTGAGGGCTTCGATATAATATGCAGCGGCATCCGGCTGTCCAGCGGTCTGAGCATGCGGAGGATGAAGTTCAGCAAACGTCAACGGCTGCCCGGCGGCCCTTATCCTTGCGACTTCCCGCCCCAGTTGCATTCGAGTAAAAGACGCAGTAAGCACCAAGTCCCCGACTAATACCATAGCGAGGATGATAAAAGCCAGTACAACTTTCCGCCACAAAGGCATCGCCCATACTTTTTTGTACCACTGAGCCATATTGCTTCCCGCCAAACTACAGACAATCTCTCCCGCAAACCAGAGAATTTCAGCTATGCCACAAATGATTATATCACTTCTTAGTGTCCTCCGGCCAATAAATCTCGCCTGCAACTATGGCTGAGACCCTTTAACTTAAGAACCGCCCGGATTTTCTGCATAGCACCGGCTATTTCCTGTTGCGGCCAAGTTGCGACGCTCTATAGAGCAACCGATAATGACAGTACGGAAGCCCACCTAAAAGCGCGAAATAACACTTCCCTGACCAGCGCTTTTACGCCGGCAAAAAACGCTAAAAAACCCATATTTCGTTTAGAAACGGCGTTTTAACATACTTTTCGCATTATCCAGAGTGTACACTTGATTTGTAAGGGGTATATGTTATAATGATAATAATTCTTTCGCCGCTTCCGAACGGACGCCAAGTTAGGCAAAGAGCTTGTGATTTCTGTCCAGGCATATGACAACAGTGTGTTATGGACAGGGATACGAGGAGGAGGTGGGCAATGAAACATCGGACCGTTGCAGTTCTAATGGTGGTGTTGCTTGTGTCAGCCCACTCGCTGGCACAGCCGGCTTTCGCCGCCGCAATCATCGCCTGGGGCGATAATACATATGGACAGTGCAACTCACCATCAGGCAAAGACTTTGTTGCCGTTGCTGCAGGCGGTCTGCATTGTATTGCCCTGAAATCCGACGGCTCACTGAGAGCGTGGGGCAACAATACCTACGGGCAGTGTGACGTTCCGCCGGACAGTGACTTTGTCGCAATAGCAGCGGGAGGATATCATAGTCTGGCCGTACGCTCCGACGGCAGCATTGTTGCGTGGGGATGGAACAAGTATCAGCAGTGCGATGTCCCTAATGGCAACAACTTCATCGCATTGGCAGCGGGAGGATATCACAGTCTTGCCCTTAGGTCGGACGGGTCAGTAGTCGCGTGGGGAGACAACACCTACGGGCAGTGCAATGTCCCCACCGGCAAAGGTTTGATCGCCGTCGAAGCCAGCGGCTACTGCAGCCGGGTCTTCAAACAGGACGGCTCCGCAATCGTGTTCGGCCTAAACGAATATGCACAGCACATCCCGCCGGATGCCGACTTTGCCGTTATCGCCAGCGGCGGCTTTCATACGGTTGCTCTCAAGGTCGATGGAACACTGTCCGCGTGGGGATGGGACGCTTTCAAACAATGCAATGTCCCTTCAGGCAACAATTTCATAGCCGTGGCAGCAGGCGGCCGGCACAGTCTCGCCCTGAAGTCTAATGACACGCCTGTTGCCGCCAGCATGGACGCATACCAACAGATTGACGACGTCACCAATATCGATTTTCTCGCAATCGCCCGGGGAATTTATTATCGCGTTGCTGTTCTTGGCGAGCCTTTCATACTGCTTTTACTTGGAGTTGTGGCGGTACTGCTGTGCAGGACGTCGGGAGCCGCGACAAAAAAATCGGTCAACAAGTATAACCAACAGCACCGATTTGTGCGCTTCTGGAAGTAGCCGGGGATACAAGCTTTTAGTTCCGTTTCCTGTGATGTTTGAGAGAATGGGCAAACCCGAAGAAGCAGAATATACAAGATATCACGCCCAATAAACCGGGAGTAAGACTACAAGTCAACCTCATCCGTCTCGTCGAACCCGGAGTCGGCGAAGCTTAGGCCAAACTTCGCATCACCTGAGACAACATCCAAGTCGGTGGCCTTTACCTTCACCGTAAACTTGCATTTGTAGAGGTCTATCTTAGCCGTTACCAGGCCGCCTTCGTCCGCAGTAATCTTGCTGCACTTGTAATATGAGGTGCCCGGCTTGACCGTAAAGCTGCCCGCCGGAATCGTGAAGGTCTGGACGTTGACATCGTTCGCGTCGCTCCAGGTAATGACAACATCTTCCGCGACCAGATTCGGCTCGCTGTCATTAATGTCCTCTACCGCAATTTCGCCTTTGGCAAACAGCGAATCGGATAACGAACGGCTGCTGTTTCTGGCCTTTGCCTTTGTGACTATCAGTGTGTCCTGATACGTCCTCATAAGGCGGGTCGGAATGGTCTTTCGGCTGCCATTAACAATATCTTCGTCAACTTCGCCCGACAATATATAGCTGCCAATGGTTACATCCAGCCGGAGAGAGCCGGCCAGGCCCGTCAGGTCGATTTTCTTTGCTATTATCTTAATGTTTTTCCTGGTGAAGCTCATTTTTAAAGAAGTTATTGCACCCGGCTCGCCTCTGGGAATCTTATACTTATGTCTGTATGTGTTTCGCACAACGTTTGTGGATGCATTGAAGTCCATTGTCTCGCTGTAAATGACCTCTTCATCGGCCAGCGAGGTAATATCAACGGTTACCTGATTCACATCATCGTAATCATCCGGAGCCGTGGAGAACGTCCCGAAGATATAAAAGCTGTCCTGTCCCTGGATTTTACCGGCCTTGACCTTGCATTTGGTGAC
>Ga0315548_1001037_pt1 | contig 24185 bp, 22 predicted proteins | sample SalMarSW160110MG_2_FD_202540 | JGI IMG/M metagenome (GOLD analysis project Ga0315548, IMG submission 202540) | Salt marsh sediment microbial communities from the Plum Island Ecosystem LTER, Massachusetts, United States - Salt Marsh Sediment SW1601-110 ...
CGCCAGGCGAAAGGAGAGGGATTTCTTCAACTTCTTCCATATCTTCTGCTTCTTCTGCGACCTCTAAGTCTTCTAAATCTTGTGCATCATCTAATACTATTGTTGAATCAAGGTCGCCGGGCAGTGAAGGAGTCTCAACTTGTGTGACTTCTTTATCATTGTTCCTGAGTTTGTTTTCGATAGTGCGCTCTGTTATAGCATTGGCGTTTAACACTATCATAAATATCCCAATAAGAATAATACATGAAGCAGTAAATCCTTCAATAAAGTTTGTTTTCATTTTTGGTTGATTTAATAAACGTTTAATTCTCTTTAATAATTTGTTTTTATTCCCGGCAGCAGTGAGTGCCAGATTATTATTTAGCAAAAGCTGCTCCTGGATATTGGCAAGAGCACGTGCATAGTTGGTCGAGTCTCCTGTTTGTGCAATGGCAATATCATCACAGCAGTTTTCTCTTTCTGTACGGATAACATTGTTGATCCACCATACAGCAGGATGATAGAAGAACAGAATTTCGACAACCGATTGCAGGAGATTAATAATGTAATCACGGCGTAATATATGGGCAAGTTCATGAACTATAATGCTTTCTAGCTGCTTTGGGGTCAAACCCGTAAAGGCGCTCACCGGTAAAAGGATTACAGGTTTAATTAATCCGATTACCATTGGTACTTTAGCAAGTGCAGATTCGTATATTTTTACTGCTTTCCTGATATTGAGCTTTTTACATAGCAGTCTTGTTTTTTTCTGCCATTCCTCTGAAATCTGGCTTATCCTGTAATATTTTAACCGCTGTGTATAAGCTAAAGCACCAATAAATTTAAGGGTAAAGAATAAAATTCCGGCAAACCAGATCGTGACAACGAAGGGGAAATGCCTGTTAAAAAAATCTTTGAGGGGTGCGGACTTTAATTTAGCGGTGCGGCCTTCAGCAATGATTTCATTATTTCTTGGGGTTGTTGTGAAGTCCCTTTTCAGAAACGGGGCATCAGAAAGGCGGGCTGGAGATGTTGAATTATAAGTTACAGGTTCGGGATTATAGTTTTTTATGAATGTATATACGGGACAGATCAGCATGAAAGCCAATGCAGTCACTGATAGAAAATAGCGTGTTACAGACGTGAATTTACGCGTAAAGAACATTAGTATACCCAACACCATAGCAATAAGTGCTCCCTGCCAGAGGGAATGGATTATTGTAAGGCCCAAAGCCTCAATAATCTTGTCTGATAATATACGGTAAATTAGGTTCATGATTTCCTCCCGTCTATTTTATTTATCAGCTCTTTTATCTGCTCAAGCTCTTCCCTTGACGGCCTGTGATTACCAAGCAACTGCATAACCAGTTTGCCGGCTGAACCGCTGAAAGCCGTCTCAATAAACCTGTCAAGGAGGAGGCTCTGGGTTTCTTCCTGTCTGATTACAGGAATATAAATATGACTCTTGCCCTGAAGCTTGCGCTTCAACATATTCTTTGCCGCCATGTTCTGCATGATTTTTAGCGTGGTTGTATAACCGACATTCTTTTTGGTATTTATCCTTTCATGGACAAATTTTACTGTTCCTGATTTGTGCTTCCAGAGAATTTGGAGGATCTCAAGTTCGGCAGCTGTTGGCTTTTTGTCGGATTGGGAATTCATAAAATAAATATTTAACTACGATGTTTATCGTACAAATATATACGACAATTTTCGTAAATACAAATTTTTTTGAAAAAAGAGAGATAAAAGAGGGACAGCGCCCATATTTTTTAAATTAAAAATAGGTATAATACTTCGGCGGAAATTATTTTTTTTATTTAACTTTATAAAGGGCAGTTCTCTCTATAAAAAATATGGGCGCTGTCCCTCTTTAATACTATGGAAAATAATAAATATCTTAAGGAGCTGAAGAAGAAGGAATCTGAACTTAAACAGCTTGAGAAAAAGTTGATCAAGGAAATTAAGAGCAGGGATTTCTATGAAAAGCAGATTCTTCGTTCAAAAAAAATATATTACTCCTCTTTTAATGCCCTGAAGGAAAGCATTTTTGTTATAGACCGTGATTTGAATATAATCCTGGAAAATAAAGCACTGAAGGAATTTAACCGCAGTGTTGGCATAAATGAGCCTACCCTTGGAAATTCCGTGGAGATATACTCAAATAACCTTGAAGGATTTAGCCTGAGCGATTATATACTGGTGCTACGGACAGGCAAAGAAATTTACGATAAGGAGGTGCGCATTGATGATAATACTATCGTAGAAATCAGGAAAAGTCCGGTTCATGACGAAAATGACATAGTATCCCGTGTTATAACCCTTATTAAAGATATAACCGATAACAAACAAACCGAGCATAAACTGATAAAAAGCGAAAAGAAGTTCAGGGACCTCATGGAGCTTCTGCCTGAAATGATTTTTGAAACCGACCTGGACGGCAGTGTGTTCTACGCTAACCAGTTTGCACTGGGCAGGCTTGATTATTCATACGACGATATTATTTCAGGACTTAATATATTTAGCATTTTTCCAGAAGGAGAAAGTGAAAGGGCAAGGGAAAACTTTAAAAAGCACCTCGACGATAAGGAGCGCGGTCCTGAAGAGTATTATATCGTCACCAGGGATAAGGAGACGTTCCCCGTAATACTTCATATAAATCCGATTATTGAAAACGAGAAATCAGTAGGCGTAAGAGGGGTGATGATAGATATTACCGACAGGAAGAAGGCCGAGGAACAACTGAAACAGAGCCTGCAGACGACAAGGGCCATAGTCAATTCAATTCCCGACATGTTCTTTCATTTTAATAAAAAGGGGGTATTCCTGAATTACAAAGACGATAAGGAGGAACACCTTTCAATACCGGCAGAAAAAATTCTTAACCGGAACCTGAAGGATGTGTTTCCTGATGATATTTCAGAATTATTAATGAAGGGTATAAATAATTGTATTGTCAATGGCGAGGGTATCATCGAATACCAGATGAAAGTGAAAAAAAAGATAAAGGATTTTGAAGGGCGGTTTGCAAAAATCAATGACAACGAGGTTATTGTGCTTATAAGGGATATGTCGGAGAGGTTATCCTATGAAAAGGAATTGAAGCGGGCAAAGGAAAGGGCCATAGAAGCAAATAAGGCAAAAAGCGAGTTCCTGGCAAACGTGTCACATGAGATCCGCACACCTATGAATGCCATACTCGGATTAACGGAGTCGTTGCTTTCTAAGATAACTGATCCATTATATACGGGCCATCTTAAAACCATTCATTCCAGCGGAGAGATACTTCTTTCCTTGATTGATGATATACTGGATCTTTCGAAGATTGAAGCCAACAAGCTGGAGTTCAAATATGAACCCGCGGAGATTAGGACAATAATAAGGGAAATAAGGCAGATATTTGTCCAGAAAGCAGACGAAAAAGGACTTGCCATTGAAATAGATATCGATAAGGATATTCCTCATATGCTTGTCCTTGACGAGATAAGGCTGCGCCAGGTTTTGCTTAACCTCGTGGGTAATGCCCTCAAGTTTACTGAAGAAGGGTATATTAAGATTGAAGTTAAGGGTGATATTAACAGTGACGGTGAGACAATGAATCTTCAGATAGCAGTAATAGATACCGGTGTAGGTATAGCATCCGACCAGCAAAAGATTATTTTCGATGCCTTCAGGCAGCAGAGCGGACAGAGCAGGAGAAAATACGGGGGGACCGGACTGGGACTTGCAATCTGCAAGAGGCTTGTAGAGAAAATGAACGGACGGATAAAAGTGTCGAGCTCGCCCGGCAAAGGTTCTTCTTTTAAAGTTATCCTGTCGGATGTCGTGATCTCTGATGTCAGCGCTTCAAAATCGGCCCTGGCAGAAGAGGATTATTCAAATATTGAATTTGCCAGGTCAACGATAATGATAGTTGATGATTTTAAAAGCAATATAGAAACCCTGGAAAGCCTGATAAACGGTGATGTAAAGTTTGTAGAGGCAGGAAACGGCAGGGAAGCAGTTGAAAAACTTAAAACTGTAAAACCCGATCTAATCATTTTGGATATACGTATGCCTGAGATGGACGGTATACAAACAGCGAAATATATACGTAATATACTGAAAATGAAAGATATTCCTATAATTGTGTTTACGGCGTCAGTACTGGGTTTTGATAACAGAATATCAAGGAAATATTTTACCGGATTTATACCTAAGCCGGCAAAGAAGTCACAAATAACCGGCGAGCTTAAAAAATATCTAAAATACAGGGAAATATTTGAGACGGTTCCCGATAAAAAAGAAGAAGTTACTGTTTCCCTGACACATCTCAGTATATCTGAGCTGAAAGAATTTATTAATTTGATTGATAAAAAACTTTGTTCAAAATGGAGGGAGATTAAGGATGATATGCTTATATTTGAAATTGAAGAATTTATAGACAGCATTAAGAAAGTTGCTGTCAAATATAAAGTACAGTACTTAACAGATTACGCCGATAAACTGGTTGAAAGCATAAGGTCATTTGATGTTGATGAAATAAAATCAGCAATGAATGAATTCCATTATGTTTATGAAAGTATAAAATCGGCAGAGAGTTAGGTGAGATAAATTTCAGTCAGACTTAGATATGGAAGATAACAAAAAACAAGGGACTATTCTTATAGTTGACGATAACAAAAAGAATCTGCAGGTCCTTGGAAATGTGCTTCATGAAGAAGGTTATAAAATTGCTGTCGCCGAAAATGGCTACCAGGCTGTGAAGCTGGCGGATAAGATCGTGCCCGGATTGATACTCCTTGATGTGATGATGCCGGGCATTGACGGATTTGAAGTGTGCATGAGCCTTAAATCAAAAAAGGAACTCAAAAATATACCAGTCATATTTCTTACTGCCAAAAGCGAAACAAGTGACATTATCGAGGGATTTAAAAGAGGCGGAGTGGATTATATTACCAAGCCCTTCAAGAAGGAAGAACTGCTCGCCAGGATAGGTACGCATATGGAGCTGGCAAATGCCAGAAGTCTTCTCAAGAAGAGGGCAGAAGACTTAAATGCTGCCAACGATGCCAAAGACAAGCTCTTTTCTATTATTGCCCATGACCTCAGGCACCCGCTGGCTGACCTTAAGACATTGCTTGAACTGCTGCTATTCGATTATGACCGGTTCACAAAGGAAGATATTATAAGGTGCTTCAAGGAAATAAAAGACAGTACGGATGAAACATATAACCTGCTTCAGAACCTCCTCCAATGGGCAAGGAAGGAAATGAAAAGCCTTCCCTGTGAACCTGAACCCTTTAACCTGGACGAAATTATTTATTCGGTTATCAAACTGTTCAAGCAAAGCACAAGTAAAAAGAATATCAGTGTAATATTTAATGACGGCAAGGGATTAAGGGTTTTTGCCGACAAGAATATGATTGAGGCAGTGTTAAGAAACCTGGTGAATAATGCCATTAAATTTTCATATAACGACAGTAATGTTGTTATTAGTGTAAAAAAGGAAAAGGATATAGTGGAGGTTCAGGTAAAGGACTTTGGGCACGGGATAAAGAAAGAGCATCGGCAGGCTTTGCTAGATGAAAATATTGCTGTATCGACAAGGGGTACAAATAACGAAAAAGGCACCGGAGTAGGATTAAACCTGTGCAGGGACTTTATAAGGCAAAATAAAGGCAGGCTATGGTTCGAGAGCGAGGAAGGAAAGGGATCCTCCTTCTATTTTACTATTCCTGCAGCTGGCAACCCACTATAAGCAGGCACCCCTCTCTAAGCCGGGCCCTCCCTCTAAGCCCACACCTCTCTTTCAGAGAGGCCGCGCGCTATAAGCTGGCAACCCTCTCTAATCCATGTTGTGAAGCCTTTGCTCAGCCTGTTTCTTTATATAAGTATCACCGGCATATAAAGCCAGTTCCCTCAGGACTTCCTTGTCTTCGATAAAACTGGCTATCTTAAAACGCAACCAGTCATCTTTAATCTCGCTAACCAGGTTCTTGAGAATCTGCTTGTCATGTATTTTAAAGGCAGCTGTGACCTTTATGCTGTTGCTTACACCGTTTAATATGATGTCAAGCAGCAGTTTTTTATTTGTAATATGATTTAATGCAATATCCTGGATAAAATAATCAGCCCCGTTCTTTGCAATATCAGATAATGCAAACTGGTCATCAAGCTCTATCGCTGCTTCAAGACGTATACTTTCGTTATCCGAATTTTTTAGCAGATTATGAAGGACGCGCCTGTTATTGCATTTTATCGCTGCTTCAAGCTTTATCCATTCGTCACTGGCATTTTTAGCAAGCTCATCCAGGATGCCGGGGTCATCTATACTGTCCAGAGCATCCTTGCGGGAGGGGTAATTTTCATCTTTGCTCCCTGCCAGGCCTGCAAGCTTATTCATATCTTCTATGTGCCTGGCTTTTTCGGTTGATCTGTCAACCTTTCCTATTGATTTACCATTTTTCCCCATCGTCTTAGTCTTATAAAAAATTTAACAATAAATAATCAATCAATGCTATAAAATACCGTTCGTATAAAAATCATAGCGGATTTGCAGTACTTCTATAGCATACCTGTCATGCTAAATGAGATAACAAATTTTATACATCAAGTAGTGGGGGAGGTATATCAAGTTCAAAATAAGATGATGAATGAGGTGATATAAATATTTCTTTCTTTAGTATTAGCAACTTTTTATGTCCGGTCGGCAAAACGCGAAACAATATCGTTTTATTATGGTAAAGGTTATGATCATCATTCTGGTCAGATCCTGCAAAGTAGGACTCCATATCTGGAAAAGCAAAAATATCATCAGCAGGCTTTATTTTATATGAAGAGAACGGTTGAATCGTCAAAATCGATGGTTCATGCATCCTGTCTGTAGTGTATTGCTGCATCGGAAAGGAATTACCAATATTTAGCAGTCCGCTTGCCAGAAGAAACAATATGCAGGATATAGTATTCAACAATTATGGTTTAGGATTTTAACGAAGCAAAAGTATATATTATTATTCTTATAATGCAGAATATTATTAAAAAATATTAACGGCTATTATGCTACAGCCATTTTTTCCTCTTAAAATACAGAAGCATTACCCCGGCGGTGCAAACCATTAATCCGAGCATTACAAAATATCCCCATTTGAAATGCAGCTCAGGCATGTAGTCAAAATTTGTCCCGTAAATACCTGCTATAAATGTAAGTGGTATGAATATTGCCGCGAAAATTGTCAGCACCTTCATTACATCATTTACCCGGTTGCTGAGATTTGCATGGTGAACGGTCTGTTGATCCGATGCCATGGTATAGTAAATTTCTATAGCCTCCATCGCCTGGGTTACCAGATCATCGAGATCATTAAGGAATATATGCGTTTCCCTGTCAATAAAACTCGATTCTGTTTTCATAAGATGTACCATTATCTCTTTTACAGGACGCACAGATTTTCTCATATAGCTTATTTCTGTTTTATGCCTGTATATGTTTTCAATAATATTCTTTGCAGTCCCTTTTAATACCGATTCCTCCTCGTCTTCAATAATATCACCCAATGCTTCTATATTCATTATGTAACTGTCAACAAGGGTATCGAAAAGTGAATAACACAAATAGTCGGGTCCCAGGAGACGTATTTTCCCCCTGCTTTTCCTTAACCTGTCCCTTACAGGTTCGAAATAGTCACCTACCCTTTCCTGTAAGGTGACCAGGTACCTGTCTCCCAGTATAAATGATATTTGTTCGGAGCTGAGAGAACGGGCATCTTTATCATAAGTGAGAGCTTTTAAAATGATTATTACATTATTCTCATCCTCGATAAATTTGGGGCGCTGATCGGTATTCAAAATATCCTCGAGGGCAAGCGAAGATAAATTAAACATCTTTTCCAGCTTTTCCATCAGTCCGACATCATGTAAGCCGTCAATATTAATCCATGTTACATACCCTTCCTTAATATAGCTGCTGACATCTTCAATTTTTTCCAGCTCTTTTTCAGTTATATTGTCTTCGTTATATTGAATTACCCTTATCCGTGACTTTTCCATCTTCCGGTCACCTATGAATATAAGGGATCCGGGTGCTTCACCACGTGATTTCTGACGGTTTATAAGAAAACGTGCCATAACTTATGTTTTAGTGAGTAATATCTTTTTTATAAACAATAGTCCGGTAAGGAAATGGAATCTCTATACCTTCCCTGTCAAACCTCTCTTTAACTGATTTGAACAGATCACATTTTAATATGAACCCTGATGTATGATCTTTTGACCATATAAAAGCCCTGAGGTTAACCGAAGAGTCGCCAAAGCCTATAACCCTCACCATTACAGGATGAATATTGCTTTTTTTCTCTTCCCTGGTCCTGTTATCGATATAATTCGGATGTTTTACAGCTTCATCCCTTATAATATCAATGGCTTTATTTACATCAGAATCATAACTTATTCCGAATTCCACGAAGTTGCATATCAGTTCATCTTTGATACTTGAGTTTACAAGGGTCTCAGAGGCTATAACAGTGTTGGGAATTATTATTCTCCTGTTTTCAAAATCCCGTATTACCGTGTGACGAAGGGTGATGTCTTCTATTTTTCCCGTTCTTAAAGATCCGACTTTAATAATATCACCTACCCTGAATGGTTTAAATATGATAATAAAAACGCCGTTAATAATGTTGGAGAAAGCCTGCTGGGAGGCGAAGAGTACTATAGCTGCCGCCACACCTGCGCCGGCAAACAACGTAAGGCCAAGTGCCCTTAAGCGCGGTATTGAATAGAAAATAAACACAAACGCACCAAAATACAGGATAAAACTAATGAGGTTGATCAGGAAGTTGTATTGGGTAGGATCAACGTTGAGTTTACTCGAAGCAAGATGAAAAAATTTTGTCAGCAGGGCTCTCAGTATCCTTGATATTATAAAAGCTGCAAGAAGTGCCGCTAAAACTATTAGTCCGTATTTAACATAATTTATCTGAAATACTTCTTTCATCGAATTCATGTTTTGAACATTTTTTAAATTAACAATTTCAGCGCAGACTATTGAATGCCGGCTGAGTTTTCATCCTCTTCTTTTTCTGATTTTTTCTTTTTTACAGGAATAAGTACACCTATTATTACACCAATGCATAGGCAAATCAGAAATAATAATGCCCCTGGAATATTAGTATCCCAGAAATAGAGTCTGACGGTTACTATCTCAGAATTCTGTATTGTGAATATCACAAGCAGTATAGCCAGAAGTATTGATATTATTATTCTTGTTCTCATATTAAAAAATTTAAGATAACGGTTGCTATAGCAAATTATAAAAATAAATCCTAATTAGGTTTTTTCCTTACTTTATCAATCTCATAATTTACTGAAATCATCCAGTCGCCATAACCAGGATCAAGAGTCTTTATTCCCTGAAAAAGTTCCTGCTTAAATGTGGTTTCCAGGGGAGCCCCTCTTCCGGGCCATATCTTGAATATCATCCTTTTATATTCCTTGCCGTCACTTGTTTTTATAACTTTTTCCCCCGACGGAGATGCCCTGAAAATATTGGGGTATCTCTCATAGACAGCTTTTACGGATGTACTTACCAGGGTATCAAATGATGGCCTTACATCCGGGTTAGCCGGAATTTTTATATCAACAATACAACTGATATAACCTTTAGGATAATTAATTACAATAGTAATGTTCCTGTTGGGGAAAAAGATTTCTGCATCCATCGCATTGCGGATAACAACAAAACGCATGCCTATAGACTGCACAATGCCGTTTTGCCCGTTAATTTCCACCATTTCGCCAATATCTATCAGATTGGAAACGATTAGCGTGAATCCCGTAACAACATCCTGCACCATCCCCTGTGAACCAAAACCCACTGCCAGTCCGATTACCGATGCGCTTGCTACATATGCAGTAAGTGATATACCAAGGTTTTTTAGTATATATCCCAGTGCAAAAAAGTAAATGACAAAAACCAGGATGCTTGTCAGAAGGCTTACCAAAGACATAACCTTGGCAACGGATTTGCCTGCCATGGATTTAAAAATAAGCCTGCTGAGGCGCTTAATAATAATTACCAGGATATGGGCACTTACCGTAATAATTATAATAATCAGAATCCTTCCGCCCAGGGTTTCGGAATTAAAAATACCTTTTATTGAGAAAAGGGGGATCATCAATGAACAGAGAAAAAAAGACATTTTAATAGTTACTTTAAATTTAATGCAAGTCTAAATTAAGGATGATTTTTAACTTTATCAACCGGATTTTCTAAAAGATTATTAAAGATGGTTGTGCTTTTATTAATTCTCGGATTTGTACTTCTGGTCAAGGGAGCTGATTTCCTCGTTGACGGGGCCTCCTCGCTGGCAAAAAAATTAAGAATATCCGAACTGGCAATAGGACTAACAATTGTGGCTTTCGGAACGTCAACACCCGAACTGGTGGTTAATATAATAGCCTCGGTCCGGACTGAAGCATTGTATGACCAATTGGTATTTGGCAACGTTATAGGCAGTAACAATTTTAATTTGCTTTTAATACTGGGCATAGCCGGGATTATTTATCCAATAACAGTACAGGTGAAGACGGTATGGAAAGAAATACCCTATTCCATACTGGCAGGAATAATATTACTTGTACTTGTTAATGATTCTTTATTGCGGAACAGGAATGATAATATACTCTTCCCGTGGGAAGGAGTAATTCTTTTATTCTTTTTTGTCCTTTTCCTGGTATATATTTTATTTAATCTTAAAATTGAAAAGGAGCAGTTCACAACAGGCACCAAAGTTTATGGGATGTTAAGAACAGTGATTTATATCGTAGCCGGGATGGCAGGACTTGTTCTCGGGGGTCGGATGGTAGTAAAAAATGCAGTAGAGATTGCCGGCAGGTTAGGTGTAAGTGAGAGATTTATCGGACTGACGATTGTTTCCATCGGCACCTCACTGCCTGAACTGGCGACTTCAGTGGTTGCAATAGTTAAGCGTAAAAGTGACCTGGCTATAGGAAATGTAATAGGCTCCAATATTTTTAATATTTTCCTGATTATGGGTGTAAGCAGTATTATATCGCCACTGGTATATGATGCTGCCTTTAATGTTGATATTATTGTCTATATTTTTAGTACGGCTTTCCTTTTTGTTGCTATGTTTACGGGCGGGAAGAGGAAGCTGGACCGCTGGGAGGCGGGAATAATGCTGTTGTTTTTTGCAGCATATATGACTTTTCTGCTGTGGCGAAAATAAAATTGGATTATGAAACGGATAAATTTAATTTTGTAATGTTAAAAATTCTGAAAATATGGGAATAAGATTAAAAATTTTAGCCGGATTTGTAATACTGGCAACGATGTTATTAATTGCCGGGTTAATATCTATACATGAGCTTATGAATATTGGGAATTACGTTCAGAAGCTGCTTGACGACAACTATAAGAGTATTGAAGCTACAGGGACAATGCTTGAAGCCCTGGAAAGAGAAGATAGCGGTATCCTGCTCCTTCTTATGGGTAACTGGGAGGACGGACGGAAAGTTATAAAGGAGGGCGATGACTTATTTAAAAAAGGATTCCTGTCGGCAGAAAGCAATCTGACTATCCCCAATGAAGATAAGTATGTTGAAAAGGTTAGCCTGGATTATGACATATATATGAAGACATGGGAAAGACCTATAGTCGGGACCGATAAAGAGGGTAATTTTGACTGGTACTATAATAAATCGCACCTGGCATTTCTGCAGGTTAAAAAATCGGTGAAGCAGTTAATGGAAATAAACCAGGAGACGATGTATAAAACAGGCTCAGAGCTTAAGAACAGGGCCCAGCGTGCAGTAATGCCCGGTATAGTAGCTATAATAGGAGCAGTGGTTTTTACTGCATTGTTTAGTTTTTTTATTAATCACTATTTTATAAGGCCTCTTGTTCAACTAACAAAAGGAATAGAAGAATATAACAGTACCGGGAAAGAACTCACAATTGCATCTGAAACAAGTGATGAGATGGGCAGACTGATAAATTCGATTAAAAATTTACTCCATAGATTGACCTATAAGTAATACTATAGATGAGGATTCATGTAATATCACGATATGTAGGACTGGTCCTGCTTTTTAACGCTATCTTCCTGTTCCTGTCATTCCTTGTTTCTGTGTTCAATTCGGATGCTGCTGTGTATCCTTTGCTATACAGTTTTCTTATTACTTTGCTTTTCGGGATATTTCCACTGATATTTGTGCCAAAGACCGATTTTATCAGCAAGGAAGAGGGATTTTTTATCGTTATCCTTGCCTGGCTTATTATCTGTTTTTTCGGAATATTGCCCTTTATTCTGTGGGGCGGCGAGTTTACATTTACAAATGCATGGTTTGAAAGTGTCTCGGGATACACAACAACAGGATCTTCTATACTTACCAATATTGAGGTTCTGCCCAAAGGCTTGCTTTTCTGGCGCTCTGCAACACATTTTATAGGAGGTGTGGGTATTATAGTATTTGCAATGGTTGTGCTGCCTAACCTGGGACATGCAAGATTTGTTTTATTGAGGTCTGAATTGTCTCCGCTGGCGGGCAGCAATTTCAAGTTCCAGACAAGGAAGGTGCTTCATATTCTTTTATATGTCTATGGGGGACTGACCCTGGCAGAGACAATATTCCTTCATATTTTCGGGATGAGCCTCTTTGATGCCCTTCTGCATTCTTTTGCCACAATCGCAACAGGAGGGTTCTCAACCAGGAATTTAAGCATAGCCTACTATAATAGTCCGGCCATAGAGACCGTAATTATAATATTCATGATCCTGTCGGGGATGCACTTCGGATTGCTTTTCGCCACAATAACAGGTTTATCATTTAATATCTTTAAGTCATCAGTTGTAAAATATTACGTATTTGCAATGATGGCAGGAATCATAATGGTTGCTGCCAATCTTTATATAAAAGGGTTTTATTCGCTGCCTGACTCAATACGCTTCTCGGCTTTCCAGGTTATTTCCCTTGGCACGTCAACAGGCTTTGCTAATGCTGATTCGGCAAACTGGACCGGCTTTGCACGCATGATACTTATATTCTTTACATTACAGTGTGCATGTGCCGGATCAACATCGGGAGGCATAAAAGTTGACCGTATAATAATTTTTATCAAGTCTATAAAAAACCAGGTGCTCATGCTTCGCCATCCCCGGGGAGTATTTACTATTAAAATAGATAATAATCTCATTGAAGATGAAATAATAAGGAATGCGCTGGTATTTATAGTACTATATGTACTCATAGTTTTTTTGTCAGCATTAGTCCTGGCAAGTTTTGGAGTGGACAGCACAACTGCTATATCTGCCTCTGCTGCAACCATGGGAAATGTTGGTCCGGGTTTCGGAGAGGTTAGTTCAATGGCCAATTTCAGTACTATACCGGATGCCGGCAAATGGTTACTGACCGCCAATATGCTCCTGGGAAGACTTGAAATATATGGATTTATTTCATTGTTTATGCTAAAGACATGGCGATGATAATATATGAAATCTGATATGTTAATAAATAAGGGGAATTATCTTTGATTTAATAATTTTATAATTAAAAATTAATAAATGAAAGACAAAAGTCAACTTTCTTCAACCAGGGATAAATGCCAGGCTTGTAAAAATAGTTATGATAAAAAAGATCTCTATCCGGTAGAGCTTGTCCGCCCGTCATTGCTCAAATTTATCAAATCAAAGGTCCCTGATATTGATTCCTCAGGTTTTATATGCCTGCCTGACCTTAACCAGTATAAGGCGGCATATGTTGAGCATATAATGAAACTGGAAAAACATGAGACAAAGGCACTGGAAAAAGATGTTGTCAAAAGTATGCGTGAGCATGAGCTGCTGGCAAAAAACATTAATGCTGATTTTGATAAAGGATTAACTTATGGCGACAGGCTGTCGGACAGGATTGCATCATTTGGCGGAAGCTGGAAGTTTATTATTCTTTTTCTGTCTGTGCTCTTCATATGGATAGTTATTAATACTATAGCGCTACTGAGTAAACCGTTTGACCCGTTTCCATATATACTGTTAAACCTTATATTATCATGTATTGCAGCTATCCAGGCACCGGTAATTATGATGAGCCAGAACCGGCAGGAGGCAAAAGACAGGTTACGGGCCGAGCATGATTATAAGATAAATCTGAAAGCAGAACTGGAAATACGTCATTTGAATGAAAAAATGGACCATCTTTTAATGAATCAGTGGCAGCGGCTTTTGGAAATTCAGCAGATGCAAACCGAGATAATGGAGGAGATACTCGGTAAAAAGGGCAAAGCCTAGACAGGTGTCAGACCTTTAAAAATTAAGTTTTAAACCGATGAAAGCAATATACGGGTACATTGCTCTTTTTATAGGATGTTTTCTCGAAGGCGAAACAAGCCTTATTGCCGGTTCTTTTGCTGCGCACAGGGGCATGCTTGAAATTGTGCCGGTTTTTATTGTAGCTTATATTTCAACGCAGTGTTCGGATTGGCTGTGGTTTATAACAGGCCGGAAACAGGGGCATAGAATACTTAACAAGAGACCTAAATGGGAAAAGAAATATAAAAGGATTGATAAGGTCATGAAAAAATATCCCGTAGCCATTTTACTGGGTTACAGATTTATTTACGGGTTCAGGACAATTCTGCCCATAGGTATCGGCATGAGCTCTATATCTACAATCAAATTTTTTATTTTCAGCCAGATAGGCACTTTTCTTTGGGCTTCATTGCTTTGTTGTGCCGGGTATTTCTTCGGCGCAATTGTTGAAGCTAATTTTAAAAAAATAGAACATTACGAAGTGGAGATATTGGTGGGCCTTATAATAACCGGATTAGCGGTGAGTTTGCTGATACGTCTGATATCAAGATGGAGAATGAGGAACGAGAGCGCAGATATTATATCCACTTAACCAGGTTAAAGTCCTGCCTGTGGGGCAATAATTTATTCTTTGGCAATATTCTTATCGCATAGTCATAAACTCCCGGTTTATCAATTAATATATCGCTGCTGTATGTAATATTGTCCCCTAAATTTTCTGCCAGCTTCATTTCAGCAACTTTCACTACTTCCCTTTTTTCTTCGCCTTCTATATTTTGCCTGAAGATCAGTTCAACGCCGATATCATTTTCAGAAAGCTCATGCAGATTCAGGGTTATTTCTGCTTTGAACTTATCTCCCAGTTTTAATGGTAATTTATCCGTATCAGGAAGGTTCAGAAATATAACCTCTATGCTTTTCCAGCTTTTCATCACTTTTCTTTTCCATGATGCAATTTGTTTAGCTAGTTTATAATTATTCCGGGTAATGGCTTTTGTCCTGTTCAGGAGCTTTTTATAAAAAATGTCCCTGTAATCATCTATCATCCTTTTTGTTGTAAATTGCGGAGCTATTTCTGCTATATCATTTTTTATGCAGGCAATCCATTCGCTATTTATGCCTTCATCATTGATTTTAAAGTACAGGGGAATTATTTCGTCTTCAAGCATATTATAGATTATTTCGGCATCCAGCCTGTTCTGGATATCCTGGTTATCATAAGTCCGGAAATCTCTGATGGCCCATCCTGCCCCGGACCTGTATCCTTCATGCCACCATCCGTCGAGTACACTGAAATTAAGTACTCCATTAATTGCTGCTTTCTGTCCGCTTGTACCCGATGCTTCCATAAGCCGGGTCGGAGTGTTTAACCACAAGTCCGCACCCCGGACTAATTTTTTTGCGACCTCAAGGTTATAATTCTTTATAAAAATGATTTTTCCAAGGAACTGCTGCTTTTTGGAAATCTCCACAATCTTTTTTATCAAATCCTGGCCTGCTTTGTCCTGGGGATGAGCTTTCCCCGCAAAAATAAACAATACAGGTTTATTCTCATTATTAACCATCCGCGATAATCTTTCAAGATCATCGAATAGAAGATAAGCCCTTTTATATGTGGCAAAACGCCTGGCAAAACCTATTATTAAAGAATCTTCATTAATAGATTCAATTGTTTCAAAGATTAAGTTGGGATTCTCCTGCCTGTCTGTTAAATCATCATTTAAACGGTCTTTTAAATAAGCTATAAGTTCCTTCTTTAATTCTTTTCTGATATTCCATATAATTTTATCGGGAACATTTTTAATCTTTTTCCAGAATACCGGATTGGACTGATCTGAAAGAAAGTCTTTACCGAATTCCTTTAAATAAAGCAACTGCCATTGTTTTGCTGTCCATGTCTGATAATGCACGCCATTGGTCACATGTCCGATATGCAGCTCACCAGGGAAAAATCCATCATATAAATCACTGAACATTTCCCTTGTTACTTTTCCATGTAATTTGCTAACTCCGTTCATTTCCTGTGATAGCCGGGCGGCAAGAACGCTCATGGAGAATTTTTCATTAGTGTCATTTTTTCTGAACCTCCCCAGGTTCATAAAGTTTTCCCAGCTGATATTAATATGCTCGGTGTAATGTGACAGGTAGGTTCTTAATAAATCCTCGCTAAAACTATCGTGTCCTGCCGGTACAGGTGTGTGGGTGGTAAATAACGTTGAAGATCTGACCAGTTCTATTGCCTGGTTATGAGTAATATTTTCCTCCTGAATAAATTTTCTGAGCCTTTCTATTGTAATAAATGCCGCATGTCCCTCGTTGCAGTGATATATCGAAGGAGTGATACCCAGAGCCTTTAACAGCCTTATGCCTCCTATGCCCAGCAGAATTTCCTGCTTTAGCCTGTTTTCATTGTCACCTCCATAAAGCTGATGAGTAATGAAGCGATCAGCTTCGGAATTATCCTCAATGTCAGTATCCATAAGATATAAAGGTATGCGCCCGACATTTACAAGCCAGACTTTCGCATTTACAATCCTCCCCGGCAAAGCAATACTTATTTTTAAAAGGTTCCCGTCATTGTCCATAACAGGGATTACAGGCATTTTACTGAATCTTTGTCTTTTATATTCACTTATCTGCTCACCAAGAATGGATATGTTCTGTACAAAATAACCATAGCGATAAAGTACACCTATGCCTATCATGTTAACACCCGAATCGCTTGCCTGTTTTAAATAATCGCCTGCCAATACCCCCAGGCCCCCTGAATAAGTTGTGAGAGTTTGATGTAATCCGTATTCCATACTGAAATAAGCAACAGGATTCAGAGGATCAGCTAAAGGCTTTGTTATGTAATCACTATACTTTTTGTATACAACATTTAGTTTGTCTTTAAATGTTTTACTTTTTGCAAGCCTTGTTAATTGCTGATAAGATAAAGACTCCAGAAGCAATTTAGGATTACCCTTTACTCTTTTCCATAAATCTTTATCAATAAGTTCAAAAAGTTCTTCAGCTTCATAGTTCCATGTCCACCATAAATTATTTACAAGTTTTTGAAGTTTTTCAAGATTTTCCGGGACACTTGGCTGAACGAGAATTTTTCTCCATTCAGGTTGAGTTTTTTCTTCAGTTGAATACACAGGGAGGCTCTCGGCAACTGTTTTCGATTTAAATAATTGAAACCTTTCATTAACCTTATCCAGTGCCAGGGAATATGATTGCTTGTAATAGGCAAACAGATTTTTCCAGGAGACCGATTTAGAGATTGACCCTGCATTTTTTCGTATTTTGTCTGTTTCAGTACTTGTAAGCCTGGAGAATTCAATTATGCTCGCGGCAATTTTTTCAACCACATCAGTATCGTTTGCATCTGTTCTGTCAATTATCCTGACAGTATGATTGATATCTGCGTTTATTGAAAGCAGCCACTTCCCAAAACCCGATATTGAGGTTGTAATTGTAGGAATATTGAATCCAAGGCTCTCCAGGGGAGTATATCCCCAGGGCTCATAATAGGAAGGAAAAACAGAGTAGTCAAAACCAATAAGAAAGTCATAATAACGCAAGTTGAATATCCCATCATCACCATCAAGATAAACGGGCACAAATATTACTTTTACTTTATCGGACGCTGAATTATTAAGTCCTTCATCTTTAATTTTCTTCAGGACAGGATCATTATCCGGTTCACGTAACAGGTGCGTCAGATATTTTTCTTTTACCAGGATTGAAGGATCCCTTTTTTTTAATTTTTCCTGTAACTGTGTATTTACTCCTTTATTATTAGCCGGAACGGCAATAAAAGCTATAATTTCCTTCTTAAGTTTTATATTCTTACTGTTTATTTTAACCAGGGCATCAATAAACAGATCCAGCCCCTTGTTTCTGAATTCATATCTGCCGCTGCTGATAATAAAGATACTATCCTTCGAGATTTTATAACCTAAAAGTGCCTCTGTTACTTCCAGAAGTTTATTGCGGGCTTTGTTCCTTTTGGTTAAAAAACTTTTTTCCTCAGGGACAAACGAATTTTCAAACCCGTTTGGAGTTATGATATCAGGGTATCTGTCGAGAAAATGTTTGCATTCATTTGCAGTTACCTCGCTTACTGTTGTGAATATGTCGCAGTTTTTAGCAGATATTATTTCAAGTGAGTTCTTTGAAACGACTTTTAATTGCTTTGCTGTTTCAGCGCTATTATAAGCATTTATTTTGTTGTATAAAGACATATCTATTCCTGCAACAGACCGGCCCAGGACCGTTGCATGTGTAGTAAATACCAATCCGACCTGTGGTACCCTGTCGCGCAGATATAAAATGCCCAGTCCTGTCATCCACTCATGAAAGTGAGCAACAATTTTATCCTGGGCAGAAAGGTTAAATTCGTAAAAGCTTTCTATTACCTTGCCTGCCGCATATCCGAAAAGTGCCGGTTCAACATAATCCCACTGTCCCGACAGTGAGTCTAACTGGTACTTATCCCAATACTCTTTAAATATTTTGTCCTTATTTGAGAAAAGGGCGGTAAAATTGATAAGAATTACAATTGGTTTACCGGGGACATTCCATCTGCCTATCCTGAAGGGGAGCTTATCGCTTTCAGCTTTTTCTTTCCATGCCCGGTAAAGATACTTGTCCTCAATAAATTCCGGATTAACACGGGTTTCCTTCCAGACATCAGGACCAATGAGAATATAGTTCTGATCCCCATATTCGTTGATTGTTGTTAAAACTTTTGTAGAAATTACGGTGTGAATACCACCAACTTTATTACATACTTCCCAGCTTACTTCAAAAAGATAGTCTGGTCTTAATAATTTCTCAGCCATGGGGTTAAATACATTTACTCGGCCTCATCTGTTTTTCAACCATTCTCTGTTAATGGGCATCCTATATAAAATGGGAACGAAATAAGTATTATCCGATACTTTTTCGTTATATGAATAATCTATGCAGTATTAATATACAAAGATTATGGTTAAGAGCTCAGGTAATATTATACTGTTAAGAGCGCTTAAGTTCATCCTCAGCCTGCTTCCAATCAGATTCAGGACTGCCGGGAAGACCCTTGGCTATTCTGTTGTTATAAATTTTTTCTGCTCTTTTACGAATATCTTCTTCAGTGATAGTCTTCTTTTTACTTGCAGCCGGGACTTTCTTTGCTACCGGTTTCTTCTGTGTTGCCATAATTTAAAAATTTAAGTTATTAATAATTAGTAGAATATTTTTATGAATGATACAATAACAACTATTGACAGATTTTGTTTTTAATTTACAAATCAATAACCTGAATTAATATTTAGACGGCAAAATTAATATTTTGTCACTCATGATTATATAATTAATATGAAATTTATTTATTTTTTATTTGCTGATAACTATCCCTGTATTTGAAATAAATAATTTTATCGCTATAGCCAGCAGTATAATTCCGAATATTTTTTTTAAAATCTGCAGTCCTGCATTACCGATAATTTTTTCAATCCGGTTAGTAAGTCTTAACACCAGGTAAACCACGATCATATTCAGGGCAAGAGCTACAATAATGCTCAGCATAGAATAATCTGCCCTCAACGACAGCAGGGTTGTTATGGAGCCTGTTCCTGCAATTAACGGGAAGGCCAGAGGTACAATAGATGCACTTTTGGGAGATTCCGTATGGAAAATCCTAACATCCAGGATCATTTCCAGAGCTATGATAAAAATAACTAACGACCCTGCAATGGCAAAAGAGGAAATATCCACACCAAACAGCCCCAGTATCAATTTTCCCCCGAAAAGGAAAGTCAGCAATATTATAAAAGATGCCATAGTAATTCTAAGGGGATGAATTTCCAGTCCGTCCCTTTTAAATTTGATTATAATAGGCACAGAGCCCATGATATCTATCACGGCAAATAAAACCATGAATACGGTCGTTATTTCAATTATAATTGTCTTCATTTCACATCCCTTGTCTCTATTTAAGTGTAAATGTTGTTGTTCCAATTTTTTGGTTCTCCGTAAATATTTCGACAAGATATAGACCCGGTTTTAACGAATAAGCTGGGCGGAGAGAGATACACTTGTTTGTTTTCGTATTGTTGTAATTGATTACATCCGGCATGGTATATTCAGTCTTAACTTTAAATACAGGATGAATAAAAGTTTTCACATTTTCATTCTGTTCCGCCAGAATTTTTCCATCAGGCGTGATAATTCTTAAATATATATCATATAGGCCCCTTTGAATAATAAGATTTTCCTGGATATCAAAACATACTTTAATCTGGCTTGCTTTTTTTGCCATAGCAGTTTTTTGCGGATGGCCATACGGACTTTTCTTTAATATTACGGCATTTATATTTTCAATTACAAATAATTCCGCTATGCCAACTTTTTTACTCAGGCTCAATATCTCATCTTCAAGCTCTTCAATGGTAACGTTTAAAGATGTATTTATACCTCTTTCAACAAGTAAAGAATCAATAGCTTCAAGGTAGTCTTCTCTCAAATCCCTTATTTCTGCTTTGAGCCTGTCATTTTCATTCTGGAATGCCGTTTTTTCTGTAAACAACCTGGCAATTAGTGATTCTTTTTCCGCGATTTTAATATTGGCATCTTTTATGACCGAATCCAATTTTTCTGATATATCTTTATATTTATTTATTTCCAGCCGGGCTTCCCTGAATTCTTTTTCCAACTGTTCATTCTGCAAAATAAGTTTATCGGTCTTCTTTTTACTGAAATACTGCACTATTATTAACATAATTAATATTAGTGCAATTATAGACAGTACTGTAATAACCCGGTTGGATTTGTCTCTAACCTTGGTGTCCATTGTTAAATTATTAAAATTGAAAATTTATGCAGAGGCTGCCAGCACATTACTTTGTTCAAAAAGTTTCTGCACCTTGTATCGTGCCCTCTGAAGCCTCATCTTTATCGCGCTGGCTGAAAGATTAAGTTCTTTTTGCAGATCCTTTATCGAGTAGTTTTGCTGGTATTTAAGAACAAGCATTTTTCTTTCTGCATCCCTGACAGAGTAAAGCATATCGTCCAGTGCCAGTTCACGCTGCTCGTAAAGCTCACGGTCACTTAAGTCGACCATCTCGTCAGCTATATTTTCATTACTGTAAATATCTTCAAAATAAATATTTCTTTTGCTCCTGGAATAAGTAATACAATGATTTTTAGTGATAGCGAACAACCACGTCGCAAATTTGGAATTCCCCCTGAATGAAGATATGTTTTCCATAGCTTTCATTAGCACATCCTGGGCCATATCATTGGCTTCATCGGGCTTCCTTGTAAAAGAAAGACATTTGTGGTATACTTTTTTATAGTACCTTTTATATAACGTACCCAGGGATTGGTAATTCCCGTTTTTGTAATTATCTACAAGCTGCTCGTCAGGAATTTTAAGGTCAGGTCCGTCTTTCATCTAACAGATTTAAATAAATTCAATTCAGGAAGTAAAGTTATGGACATAAATATACCTGTGCATCTGTTAAATCACGTATTTTTCAATGCAGGTCTTTATACTTAGTATTAAGGTAAATTACCTAGAAGAGTCTGGTAGTTTTTCGCAGAAAGAGGGACAGAAATATGGGCGCTGTCCCTATATTATTTGAAAGTCATTCTGAATTTTTAACAGATCAATGATCTCATAAAATTCGGGAGATACGTTTTTAAGAACAAACTTTGTCTGCTTACGCTTGGCAAATTTCCTCAATGTAACAAGGACCTGGGCTCCATAAGTGTCAATAAACTCAAGTCCCTCAAGATCTATAAGGATGTTCTTTATTTTAGGATTCACAATGCTCCTCAGTACTTTTATCTTTATCCTGTTGGCATTCTTCACATTTATCCGTTCAATATTCTCGAATGTGAAAATTGCAACATCGCCAATTATTCTCTTTTGGATAAAGCTCTTCGGGACAATAGTACTAACTGATTTGAAGTCCATATATCTTAATAAATAAGGCTGTTTCTTGTCTTTACAAAATTAATAAAAATAATCTTTTCTGAGAGGGATAGCGCCCATATTTTTAACAACCTTATTTCTGGATGACAGCTTAGGCTGTTTTCTCCATTATCACTATAAGTACCTGGCTGTGGGGCATCAGATAGTATTTCACCAGGTCCATATTAACCTCGGGCAGCCAGATAATAACGTTTCTTAAAACTTCATAGTTCTCTCTGTTATAAAATCTATGATCAATGTTGCGCATATATATGGGCTTTGAATATTCCGCATGCTCAGAAATTATTAATGATAAACGTTGCCCGTTTAAATAAACTCTGTAATTGTTATCATTAATATTTGTTACTTCGAGTTTAAGTATACTTTTATTATTATGGTTTCTCCTGAAACTTATTATTTTTATTTCACTGGCTGAATTCTTTTCAACTATCGGATAGCTGAATCTTTGCATATTGATATCCGCTGACTTTAATGTTGTTTTCATGATTATAGATATAAAAATTATTAATTAAAATGCTTTGAAAATAGCCTAATGGAAAGGTTAAGGTATTTATAGCATAAAACAACAAGGTGGAGGCAGGTCTGAAATGAATGTCAGGATAAGATGTCTTGTATAAATAATACTTTTAAAACTGAAGTCTGATATAATATCGGTATAAGGGATGTAGAGATCAGGATTTTCAAACTGGCAGAAGCTGCCAAAATCCGGCGAAAAATCCTCGTCTTCTAATATTGCAGCATGATTTTGAAGGCTTTCACAAATATCAGGGATAATATATTCTGCAGTTTTTTCAGGTATAGTAGCCTTGCCTGAGGAGAAGCAGAGGCTTTGTATTAAGCCCAGAGAAATTAACAAGTAAAATATCTGGATCATGCCTGATAATTTATGTGTCTTAATTTACTTATTATTGCCTGATTAAAAAAGTTAAATATTGTTAATGGGGGACATCACCCATGTTCAAAAAAATATGGGCGCTGTCCCTATTTTTTGTAAATTTATCGGAATTTTGCCCTGGTGCTGAAATATATGAATGAACCTAAATACGGATTTGGGAAAGACGGGACAGACATGTTGTTCCGTAAGATACAAAAGGGCGATGAGATTGCCTTCGAAAAGGTATTCAGGAAATTTCATCCCCGGTTATATAATTTTGCGCTGAAAGTGGTAAAGAACAATGAAATAGCAGAGGATATTATCCAGGACATTTTTATAAAACTCTGGGAAAAAAAGGAGGAAATTAAACCTGTCAATATTGAAGGTTTCATTTTTAAAGTTTTGAAGAACCAGTGTATCACCCACCTGAGGAATCTGAAAATTATTGAAAATGCGAGATTTAACCTCAATAATATAGCCTATATTGAAGAGCTTTACCGCATTGATTTTGTCAGGGACGAACCCTATGTTTTAATAGAAAAAGAGCTTCAGCTTGAGATCGACCGGGTATTTAACATGCTGCCTGACAGATGTAAGGAAGTATTTGTGCTTAGCAGGATAAACGGACTTAAAAACAGGGAGATAGCGCAGAAGTTAGGTATTAACATAAAAAATGTTGAACGGCATATAACAAAAGCACTGACTGCATTCAGAACACGATTCAAGAACAAAATTTCTTTAACGCTTATTATAGTCCTGTTACTGTTAATTTAGTTATCAGGCAATACAAAAATAATCCCTGCCCAAGGATGGGTATAATAATCCTGGTTCGTTATTTATATTAAAGGGTATTTTATGGAAAAAGGATTTAAGAACATTGACGGATTAATAAGGAAGTACCTGGCAGGTAGTCTTTCGGATGACGAGTGCGGAAAGCTTACAGGTTTCATCAAGGAAAATGAAAGTAATGCACAATACTTCAGGGAGCTTCAGGAAAAATGGGAACCTGAAAAAAATGAACTTACCGATAAAAACTGGGAGAAGCTCAGAAATAAAA
>Ga0315548_1001042_pt1 | contig 24178 bp, 25 predicted proteins | sample SalMarSW160110MG_2_FD_202540 | JGI IMG/M metagenome (GOLD analysis project Ga0315548, IMG submission 202540) | Salt marsh sediment microbial communities from the Plum Island Ecosystem LTER, Massachusetts, United States - Salt Marsh Sediment SW1601-110 ...
CCTGCATCCGAGAGGTCCCTCCTTTCTGTTGTAACCCCTCGGTTATACCTTAATTCTGTCTCATATGCATCTGAACGAATTCACCCTTCCCCTCATGTTGGGAAATAAGGTGAAGCCTTGTTTTAACTATACAGGGGTATTATATAATTATTAATGAATTGACAAGGAGGGTTGGGAAGATGAATAAAAGAATGTACGGGATTGCCCTGGTGGCTTTATTGCTCATCCTCGGGGCGGGCCTTGTTTCCTGTGGTGCTCGGATGGATGACCAGCGCAAAGTAGAGGCCATTTTCATCAAGCATCTTAACAAGACCGCGGCCAAGCTCGAATTGGGCCCCGAGCAAAAGACCGAGTTTGAAAACCTCAAGGCACAGATCCATCAAAACTTCCAAGAGGGACGGACACAGAGACAAGAGGCTATGGAGACAATCAAAAGGGAGGGTGCGCAGCAGCAGCCGGATGTGACGCAGATGACCCGCTTATTCCAAGGGGTCCTCTCCGATAAAACGCAGAGGATCAACAACACCTTCGACCTCATGCTCGAATTCAGCAACAAGCTCGATGAGCCCCAAAGGGAGAAGCTGACCGCGATGATCTCGGACTGGGTTGCCCGCTGGAATTAATTAATCGGGGACGTTATTCAAAAAAGAGGGTTGAACCACGGCTGTTGAAAAATCCGGCCGGAGTTTGACCCTCGTGTGGTTTTTCAATCAGAACATTCCGTTGGAATTGGCGGACTCTTCCGGAATCTCCTGGATGACGTCCCAATGCTCATCGATCTTGCCGTTATCCAGCCTGAATATCTCGATGATGGCGCGCCCTCGCATGTTTGGGGGACGTATGGAGTGAACATGGAGAATGACATAGTCACCATCCGCTAAGACCCGCTTGATCTCGCTTCTGGCTTCGGGAAAATTCGTTTTGAGGAATTCGATGAAGGCCTTGAGCCCCTCCGGCCCATCTGCCACCAGGGGATTGTGCTGTTTGTATCGGTCCCCCATGTGTTTTCTCGCAGATTCGAAGTCTTTCTTGTTGATGACGAAGTCGTAGAACTCTTGAACGGCTTTTTTGTTGGCTTCGAGCGATGATGACACGTTATATCTCCTTTACTAATGAATTATGTGTTGGCCACAATTGGTAACCAGTGTTTGCCCCGTAATGGCGCTTGACTCGTCCGACGCCAGGAAAACGGCTGCCGCTGCTATCTCTGATTCCTCAGCCGGCCTTTTGAGCGAATAATTCTCGACGAGCTTCCCCATGACTTCCTCAAAGGGAAGGCCTGTGGCTTCAGACCTCCCTTTCACGACATTGATGATCCGTTCTCCCCTGACGGCTGCAGGACTGATGGCGTTGACGCGGATATTATATTCCCCAACCTCGATGGACAGCGTCTCGGTGAGGGCGATGAGCCCTGCCTTGGAACAACAGTACGGACTGCGCATCGGATACCCGGATCTACCATCCCCTGACCTCCCCCCCTCGGAGACGATATTGATGACGACACCGCTTTTTTGCGGGATCATGTGCTTGAGCACGTGTTTGGCGCAGAGCATGCCTCCGGTCAGGTCGATGGCGAGCACCTCGTTCCACGCCGCTAAACCCAAATCTACCACCCGGGCTGTCGGCCCGGCAATGCCGCTGTTATTGACCAATATATCGATCCTGCCGTATGCCTGGATGGTCTCTGCCACCATCCGCTCTATCTGCCGCTCGTCGGTGATATCGGTTTGTATGGCCTGGGCTTCCCCTCCCTGAGCCCGGATCTCTTCAGCCGCTTCCTCCAGTATTGCGCGGGTTCGGGCTGCCATCACCACGCTCGCCCCTTCTGCGGCAAATGCTGAGGCGATGGCCCTGCCTATGCCTTTGCCGCCGCCGGTAATAATCGCTACCTTGTTGTGTAATCTCATAGCTGGTTGCCTCACGAATTTATTTGAAGGGTAACAGGTTTATCAATGTATAACTATGAAACTAATACTATAGACTTGTCAACAATTGTCATAATAAAGAGTGAAATACTTCCTCAGGCAACAAAAGCGGGTTCTCGTGCACTTGTTGATCCTCTTCAGCTTCTCAGGGGAAGAGACCCTAGAAGACGAATAGGTCAAGACCGCCCAACATATTCACCATAGCTCCAGTCATGTACCGGGCCTTATCCGATACCACATAGGCGACGGCATCGGCAATCTCCTGAGGATCAGCAGACCTGCCGATGGCTGTCCTCTTCTCGACCTTTTCAAGGGCCTCTGGTTTGAGCAACGAAGAGGCGTCCGTAGCGGCTAATCCGACTAACACGCAGTTTGCAGTGATATTGGATCGGGCCCCCTCCAAAGCTACCGACTTCGCCAGGGCAATCAGGCCCGCCTTGGCAGCACCGTAGCTCGTCTGTGCATAACCGCCCAAGACTCCGGCAACAGAGGTGATATTGACGATCCGGCCCCACTGATTGGCACGCATATCCTCCCATGCCTCCTTGATACAATAGAAGGCGGAATTCAGGCAGATCTTCACCTCATTATCCCATTCCTCTATGGTGGTCTTGGCAATGGTAATATTGTGACCCATGAGGGCAGCATTGTTCACCAAGATATTCACAGGCCCCAGCTCATCTTTTATAGCGGCAAAGCCCTTCTGAACATTCGCATACTCCCTTCCGTCCATTTTGATCGCCATCGATTTGCGGCCGAGGGCCCGTATCTCTTCGGCCACAGCCTGGGCCCCTTCCACATGACTAAAACCGGTCACCGCGACGTCCGCCCCGTGTCTGGCCAAGGTAAGGGCAATGGCCCTGCCGATGCCTTTCGGCATTGAGGCGCCTGTCACCAATGCAATCTTGCCTGCTAACGACATACTATATCCTCCTCGTTGGTCATTATAAGATAATAATAAATCTCACCCTTTTTCCGCCAGTTGTTGTACACGTACCTTATCACATCCCGCCTCCTCAAACAACGTAAAGTCCCCTCTATAAGAGGGGCTATATTGACTGCTAAATTCTTGAGAAGCAAACCCTTCTTTATTCTCGGCACTCCGTCAAGGGCTCATTACCGATCCACTCCCTACGGATACATCCCTGTTAAGGTCGCTTCTCCCAGGGTGTGCTCTTTGAGTATCTTCTTGCTCGGCCTTTTAATCTTCTCCACATCAAGGGCCGTAAGCGTAAATATGTATCGGTGCGTTGCTGGAGGATCAGGCCCTTCGTAGCCGACAGAGCCGAAATCATTCCTCCCCTGCTCGGCACCATTGTCCAACACCTTCTCCTTCGGCACTCCTTCCTGCAGACCCGTTACATTTCCGGGGATATTGAAGATAACCCAGTGCGTGAACGTGCCGGCAGGCGCATCAGGATCCTCAACCGTAAGGACATAGGATTTAGTGCCTTGCGGGGGATTCTGCCAGGTGAGAGGCGGAGACGCATCATCCCCCTTGCGGCTGTACTTGGCGGGGATCTTACCTTTTTCGGCAAACGCCGGGCTCTTGAGGACAAATTGCCCGGACCCCGCCCCTGCATGCTCTGTAAATGCCGTGAACGTAAAAACCATTGTAAGCGTTACCACCAAAAAACCGATACCCAATATCCTTTCCATCTTACCCCCCTCCTTTCTGTGAGAGCCTGACGGCCCCATTCCTAATAACTCTCTACTTCACCAATGAGTCCCTCCCGGCTAAAAAAGGTTCAAAGGAAATGAGTATTGCTGATGGGTACTTATTAACCCCCCCATTATAATAGCGTCGTAACTGTATTATATGCATAAAAAACCCCATTCTTCAAACACTAAAAAGGCTCTCCCGGCCATTGCACATCGTCGAAAACCCCTCTACTCTTGACAGAACCTCCCAATTCTCCTACAGTTACTATTGGTGAAGATATGTGGTCATCTTTGTTCCCTTTAATCTATGCTTTAAAGAATGGGGGGGATCATGAAAAAAAGCCTAATTATTGTAGGATTGATGGTCGGCTTGCTCATCTTAGTGGGGGCCAAGTATGATTATCTGCTGGAGATGGGAGACAAGACGGTAAAGGCCTCGGAGTGTAACAAGTGCCATAAAACGATCTACGAGGAGTGGTCACAGAGCTATCATGCAAAGGCCTATGACAACGACCCGTTCAAACAGGCAACGAAGGGCTACCAGGAGCAGGCATGTCTCCCCTGCCATGCCGCCCAAGAGATAGCAGAAGAGAAGGCCCTTAAGCTCAAACCGGTCCACATCGAGGAGGGGATCAACTGCACCACCTGCCACCTGAGAAATAATATGATCTACGGTCCCTATGACCTTGTTTCCAAGCACGAGACCAAGCAAGAGGAGTCGATGCTGAAGTCTGAATTCTGTGCTGGATGTCATATGCCGGCCTATCAGGAGTGGAAGGCGAGCGGTTCGCAAAAGCAGTGTCAGGAATGTCACATGCCGAGGGTGGAGAGGAAGTCGGTCCAGGGGTTTCCGATCGCCTCGTTAGTGCCGAAACGGATGGTAGGGCAGCATGTCCAGATGTACGAAGAACTCTTAAAAGAAGCAGCCTCCATCACCGGCGAGATAGGTGCGGGGTCGGTCACGATATCCCTCACCAACAAGACAGCGGATCACAACATGCCCACGGGAAAATATGGCGACTATCGCATCGTACTCACCACCACAGTATCGGACCCAGAGGGCAAAGCGGTATTTACAAAGCAAGAGATCTTTTCGACGCAGAAAAACACCGGGATCCCCTTTCAAAAGACCGTGGTCTTTGAATACCCTGTCTCGCTGAAAACAGGGAAGGCCAGCGCAACCCTCACTTATCAGGTCCCAGAAAGACCCCCTGTCTCGATGGCGACCTGGAGTGCAGATATGGAGGGTGGCAGGTAAAGAGGCGTTCATCTCAGCCCTAACCCTACCAGGCGAGGAACAATTTACCCCTTGACAAAAAAGGGGGAAATTGTTATCAAAACAGGGAGTTAATAAGATAGGCACGTAGCTCAGGGGGAGAGCGCTACCTTGACGCGGTAGAGGTCGACGGTTCGAAACCGTCCGTGCCTACCATTTGTCTTTATTATTTCATGATAAAAAGGGAAAGGGTCACGCGCATCAGCATATTTTAATTATTTAAGAGGAAAGGCGTCATTAATTTTTACTTATATTAATGATGCCTTTCCTTAGTTTTTTGTGAGAAATTGACAGATGGTCCGTCATCATGCAACCAAGAAAAAAGAAGACGATGCCCTCCTGAAGTTGAGGCACAGTGCGTCCCATGTCATGGCCCAGGCGGTCCAGGAGTTCTTCCCCGGGGTCAAACTCGCTATTGGCCCCTCGACAGCGGACGGTTTCTACTATGACTTCGACTACGAAGGCACCTTCTCCCCCGATGATTTTCCTAAGCTCGAAGCCAGGATGAAAGAGATCATCGCCCAAGACTACCCGTTCGAACGGGAGGAGATCTCTAAGAAAGAGGCCCTGCAATTTTTTAAAAAAGAGGGGGAACTGTATAAGGTAGAGCTCCTGCAGGCAATCGAAGACGAAGCGGTCACCCTCTATCGGCACGATGCATTTGTCGATCTCTGCCGCGGCCCCCACGTGCCCTCAACCGGGGGCATCAAGGCCTTCAAACTCCTGAGCGTAGCCGGCGCCTATTGGCGGGGTGATGAACATAACAAGATGCTGCAGCGAATCTACGGTACGGCCTTCCCTACGCAGAAGGAGTTGGATGAATACCTTGCGATATTGGAGGAAGCCAAGCGGAGGGATCACCGCCGCCTGGGGCAGGAGCTTGATCTCTTCAGCATCCATGAGGAGGCAGGGGCCGGACTCGTCATCTATCACCCGAAGGGGGCCCTGCTGCGTTCCATCCTGGAGGATTTTGAGCGGGGCGAGCATCTCAGGAGGGGATACCATCTTGTTATCGGTCCTCAGATCCTGAAGTTGAACCTCTGGAAGCAATCAGGGCATTTTGACAACTATAAGGATTACATGTATTTTACCGAGGTGGAGGAGCAGGAATACGCACTAAAACCCATGAACTGCCTGGCCCATATGCTCATCTATAAATCGAGGCAGCGCAGCTATCGAGATCTTCCCCTGCGGTATTTTGAATTGGGAACGGTACATCGTCACGAGAGATCAGGTGTGCTGCACGGGCTGCTGCGGGTAAGGGAATTTACCCAGGACGACGCCCATATCCTCTGTCGGCCCGATCAGCTGCACGAAGAGATCCAGGCAATCCTCACCTTTGTCAAAGACGTCATGGCCGTTTTCGGCTTTCCCTATGAACTCGAGGTAAGCACCAGACCTGAAAAGTCCATCGGGAGCAACGCGGATTGGGAGATGGCCACTCAGGCCTTGCTGGCAGTCCTCGATGACGAGGACCTCGCCTACGAGGTCAACGAAGGAGAAGGGGCGTTCTACGGCCCCAAGATCGATGTGAAATTACAGGACGCCTTGGGCAGACAATGGCAGTGCGCCACGATCCAGTGCGATTTTACCATGCCTGAGCGTTTTGACCTCTCATATATCGGTTCGGACGGAGAAAAACACCGTCCGGTAATGCTCCATCGGGTGATCCTGGGGGCCATGGAGCGTTTTATCGGTATCCTGATCGAACATTATGGCGGTGCCTTCCCCCTGTGGCTTGCACCGGTACAGGCCGTCATCCTCACCGTCACGGATCGAAACATCCCGTATGGCGAGGAAGTTTACCAGCGGCTATGCGAAGAGGGGATCAGGGTGGAGCAGGACTTCCGGAACGAGAAATTGGGTTTCAAGATTAGGGAGGCCCAGGTGCAGAAGATCCCTTACATGCTGGTCATCGGCGACAAGGAACAAGAAACAAAGACGATAGCCCCTCGGAGAAGGGATGGAACAGATCTCCAGGGAATGGAGTTTGAAAAGTTTTTGACCTTGATTCACAAAGAACGCAAAATCCCAGAAGCTCATCTTACCCTAAAGGAGGTGAAAGGACATAGAAAACAAGCAAGTCCGTGTCAATAGAGATATCAGGTCTCCTCAGGTGAGGGTCATAGACCCAGAGGGAAACCAGTTAGGGATCTTGTCCGTCGCAGAAGCTTTGGTAAAGGCGAGCGATTTCGGGTTGGACTTGGTGGAGGTTTCCCCCAAAACTGACCCGCCTGTCTGTAAGATCATGGACTATGGTAAGTATAAATATCTCCAGAGCAAAAAGGGGCACGAGGGTAAAAAGAAACAGGCGGGTGGACAGCTCAAAGAGGTCAAAATGAGACCGAAAACAGAGGAACATGACCTCCAGGTTAAGCTCAGAAACGTCGAGCGCTTCTTGAAGGAAGGATACAAGACGAAGATCTCCATCGTCTTCCGAGGCAGAGAACTGGCCCACAAGAACTTGGGAGAACGGATGATGGAGCGGGTCATGGAGGAGACCAAGGAATGGGGGGTAGCGGAGTATCCCCCTAAATTCGAGGGGCGCAGCATGGTAGTGATTTTAGCCCCTCACTAAGCGATTCGAAAAGCAATGACTTTTAAAAATAGAGAGTACTACATGGAGGTGACGTGTGCCTAAACTGAAGACCAGCCGCGGGGCAGCAAAAAGGTTCAAAATCACAGGATCGGGGATGAAGGTCAAGCGACAGAAGGCCTATGCCAACCACATCCTCACCAAAAAGAGCCCCAAGAGAAAACGAAACTTGAGGAGTGCTGATCTCGTGCACAGTACCAATATAAAATCAATCAAGCGATTGATCCCGTACGGGTAACGAAGAGAGGAGGACGTTGTCATGCCGAGGGTCACCAGAGGAGCCAGAGGAGCTCGCAAGAGAAAGCGGATCCTCAAGATGGCTGAGGGATATCAAGGGGCGCGGGGAAATCTCCTGCGCAGCGCCCGTCTGGCGGTAGAACGGGCCCTGCAGTACGCCTACCGCGACCGGCGGGTCAGAAAGCGGGAGTTCCGAAGGTTGTGGATCACGAGGATCAATGCCGCAGCCAGGACCCACGATATCACGTATAGCCGTTTCATGGAAGGGCTGCGCAAGTCCAATGTAACCTTAGACAGAAAGGTCTTGGCGGATATAGCCATCCATGATGCCGATGGTTTTGCCGATCTCGTTCAGCTAGCCAAGAAGCATGGCTGATTCTTTTGAACAAGCCCTACAAGCGGTCCGCGAGTCGGCGCTGGCAAAACTAGCCCAGGCCAGCACCGAAGAGGAAGCAAACCAGATACGGATAGAGGTTCTGGGCAGAAAGGGTAACCTCACCCTCCTCCTCAGGGGGGTGCGGGAGCTCACCCCTGACCAGCGGCGTAGGGCTGGCGAGCAAGCCAATACCGTAAAACAAGAATTGGAGGAGCGGATTGAGGAAGCCCTCGTTCGCCTTCACGATGAGGCGAAGGAACGGGTGCTTGCACAGGAGCGGTTGGATATCACCCTCCCCGGCACTCGGCTGCCGCGGGGGAGCTTGCATCCCATCACCCAGGTAATGGCCCAGATGGTGGATATCTTCACCACAATGGGCTTTCAGGTGGCGGAGGGGCCACAGGTAGAATTGGATTATTACAACTTTGAGGCCCTCAACATCCCCCGCGATCACCCAGCACGGGATATGCACGATACCTTCTACTTCTCCGACGAGGTACTGCTGCGCACCCACACCTCCCCTGTCCAAATTAGGGTAATGGAGAGCCAGCGCCCCCCGGTCCAAATCATCGCCCCTGGTCCTGCCTATCGACGCGATTCCGATATATCCCACACCCCTATGTTTCACCAGGTAGAGGGGCTTTTGGTAGATGAGGGGATCTCCTTTGCCCATCTCAAAGGGGTCCTGACGTTCTTCGTCCATGAGATGTTCGGTGAAGGGACGCCGTTGCGATTCCGCCCCAGCTTTTTTCCCTTTACAGAGCCCAGTGCCGAGGTGGATATCGGGTGTGTTATGTGCCAGGGGGAGGGTTGTCGCGTGTGCGGGGGGACCGGGTGGCTGGAGATCCTCGGTTCGGGAATGGTTGATCCGGAGGTCTTCCGTATTGTAGGCTATGATCCTGAAGAGGTGACGGGGTTTGCCTTCGGCATGGGAATCGAGCGAATCGCCATGCTGAAGTACGGCATCAATGATATCCGCCTCTTCTTCGCCAACGATCTTCGTTTCCTTAGGCAATTTTAGAACTATGAGAGTAAGCTACAACTGGCTACAAGAATATATCGATTGTGAGCTCCCCCCTGCTGAACTTGCCGATCTCCTCACCATGGCCGGCCTGGAGGTTGAGGGCATCGAGGAGGTGGGCTCCGCATTGAAGGGCGTGGTGGTGGCCCAAATTTCCTCCATTGCACCCCATCCCCAGGCTGATCGACTCTCCCTTTGTCGCGTCATGGTGGGCAAGGAGGCGTATCCCATTGTCTGCGGTGCCCGAAACATGAAGGAAGGGGACAAAGTGGCTTTGGCCCTGGTGGGGGCTGAACTTCCCGAGGGGCTGAAGATAAAGAAGGCACAAATCCGGGGGGAGCGCTCTGAGGGGATGATGTGCTCCGAGGCAGAGCTGGGACTCTCCTCCAACGCTGATGTCATCATGATCCTCCCCCTTGACGCCCCCGTAGGCACTCCCGTGGCGGATTTTTTCAAGGTAAGAGATCATATACTGGAAATCACCCTCACCCCCAACCGGGGGGATTGCCTCAGCATGATTGGTGTGGCTCGGGAGGTGGCTGCCTTGACCGGTGCCAGGTTTCACCCCCCAACCCCCCAGCTTCGGGAGGGGGACGATCGGATAGAGGACACGGTACGAGTATCCGTGCTGGACCCAGACCTGTGCCCCCGATATTCCGCTCGGTTCATCACCGGGGTGCAGATCGGCCCTTCTCCCTTCTGGTTGCGGACCAAACTTGAGCGGGCTGGGGTGAGATCAATCAACAATGTGGTCGATGTAACCAATTATGTCATGTTGGAGTACGGCCAGCCACTCCACGCATTCGATTTCGATCTCCTTGAAGGGGGAGAGATCGTCGTGAAGCGGGCAGCGGAAGGGGAAACCTTTGTGACCTTGGATGAGGTGGAGCGGGCCCTGGACAAAGACACCCTTATGATCTGTGATGCTGTTAGACCGGTGGCCATCGCTGGGGTCATGGGAGGTTTGAATTCGGAGATTCGAGACAACACCTCCCGCGTCCTCCTGGAGAGCGCCTATTTCTCCCCAAATGGGACCAGGCGCACCTCGAAGGCCTTGAGTCTACAGACAGAATCGTCGTACCGATTTGAACGAGGAATCGATCCCGAAGGGGTGCTCGATGCCGCCCTGCAGGCGACCGCTCTCATCACCCAGCTTGCTGGCGGTGAGGTTGCACAGGGGACCATCGATTGCTATCCAACTCCCATCCCCCGTGCAGAGATCAATCTGCGTCTATCCAAAGTCATCGCCGTGCTGGGGATGACCCTTGAGCGGGAGGAAGTGCACGGAATCCTGAAGCGCCTCCATATGGAGGTAAAAGACAATAAGGGAGAAGAGTGGGTGGTGTCACCCCCCGCCTATAGAGGTGATATCACGAGGGAGATAGACCTCATCGAGGAAATAGGGCGTCTCACGGGATACGATCGTATCCCAGTTCAGACCCCCAAGATGTGGGTGTTACCCCTCCGGAAAAACCGACTAGAAAAGATGGAGAAACGGGCCAAGGACGCCTTGGCCGGTCTGGGATTCTCGGAGGTGATCACCTACAGCTTCATCCCCCCCCAGGCCCTTGAGGCCCTCCGATTGCCCTCAAAGGATCCCCGGCTTCATCCTTTGGCCCTCCTCAATCCCCTTGCAGAGGGACAGTCGGTGATGCGCACCACCTTGCTCCCTGGTCTGCTGGATACTGCCAGGTATAATCTGAGTTATAACAACACGGACCTGAAGATCTTTGAATCGCGAGAGGTCTACCACACCCAGAAGAAAGAGAAGCTACCACAGGAGAGAAGGTCTTTGGCAGGACTCGCGATGGGGAGGGTCGCCGGAGAGGGATGGAATGTCCCGCCTCAGGAGATGGATTTTTACTATGTCAAGGGGTGTGTCGAGCAATTGCTCGCTGAGTTGAGGGTCCCTGCTCCGACCTTTACTCACAGCGAGGGGATCTCCTATCTCCACCCCAGCAACGGTGCGGTAGTAACGGTGGATGGAGTGGCGGTAGGGACAGTAGGAGAGCTACACCCTGCGGTGGCGGAGGCCTCTGAGCTCCCCCCCGGCGTTCTCGTCTTTGAAATCGACCTCCCTACCCTTGCGGAGCGCTTCTGGAGAGAGGTGACTTTTACACCGCTACCCCGGTTCCCCTCCGTGGACCGAGATGTGGCCGTGGTGGTAGATGAAGGGACAAGCGCGGAAGAGCTCAGGGAGATTATCCAAGGGGTTGATAATACCTGTATTGAGATGGTAGAGGTCTTTGACTGTTATCGAGGTGACCCCATTCCCTCAGGACGAAAGGGGTTGGCTTTTCGGATTCGGTACCGGTCGGGGGAGAGGACCTTGACCGACGAAGAAGTGAATGATTTTCACCAGGAGGTGCTGAAGCAGCTGCACACAGTACCTGCATTGACGATCAGGTAGGGCGTAACCTAAAGGAGGTGAGGGGATGACCAAGGCCGAAATCGTTGAAAGCGTCTACGAAAGGGTTGGATTTGCCAAAAAGGAGGCGGCTGAGATGGTGGAGATGGTCTTCGATCTCATGAAAGAAACCCTCGAACGAGGAGAGAAGATCAAGATCTCCGGTTTTGGCAACTTTGTGGTCAAGGAAAAGAAGGCCCGCAAGGGGAGAAATCCTCAAACGGGCGAGGAGATCGAGATCGCACCACGGCGGGTCCTGACCTTCAGGCCAAGCCAAACCTTAAAGAAACTGTTAAATACCTAAGAGGCCGCTTCCGTGGTAGTAGTGGGGAAGCATGTTTATCCTGATAAACTGTATTATCGTATTGGGGAGGTCTGTCGCATCACCGGGGTGAAACCGCACGTCCTGCGATACTGGGAGCAGGAGTTTAAGCTGCACCCCGAACGGTTCGGGGGGACACAGCGCCGATACCGACGGGAAGACCTGGAAACAATCCTCACCATCAAGAAGCTTCTCTATGAAGAGCGGTTCACCATTACGGGGGCAAAGAAGAAGCTGCAGGAGTTGAGCCGGCGGCGGAGGGGTCAGCTCGCGATGGATTTTTTAGAAGAAAACTATAAAGAGGTCTTGCGGGAGGTCAGAAAGGAACTACAGGAGATCAAGGAGGCCCTTGACTAAGCAAGGATAATCTGCCAAGATAGCCTGTGATTCGGGGCGTAGCGCAGTCTGGTAGCGCACTGGCATGGGGTGCCAGGAGTCGGAGGTTCAAATCCTCTCGCCCCGACCATCTATTAAAAATCCTGGTAGCAATTCTCCTCCTTTCCTTTCCCTCCAATGAAATGATCATGAAGATTTTAGTCACCAATGACGATGGTGTTTTTTCAGAGGGGCTGCGCACCTTGGCAACAACGATACAGGCCCTGGGCGAGGTGTATGTGGTGGCCCCTGACAGAGAGCGAAGCGCCGCCGCCCACTCCTTGACCCTCCATCGTCCCCTTCGAGTGGAGGAGATCGAGCCGAGGGTATTTGCGGTGGATGGGACGCCGGTGGATTGTGTCACTCTGGCTGTGTACGGAATCCTGAAAGGGCATCCTGATCTCGTCATCTCAGGGATAAATAACGGACCTAATCTGGGCGAAGACCTCGTATATTCGGGAACGGTCTCCGCCGCCTTTGAGGCCACTTTTCTGCGCATACCCGCCTTTGCCATCTCACTTGCCTCCCGAAAGGACTTCAAGTTTCAGGTGGCAGCCAACTTTGCCCTGAAGGTGGCGGCACATATCATGGCGGTGGGACTCCCCAAGGAGACCTTCTTAAACATCAACGTCCCCAACGTGGAGGAACATGAAATACAATCCTACAAGATCACCCGCCAAGGCAAGAGGGTCTTTGAAGATGCGGTTGTAGAAAAGGTTGACCCGCGAGGCAAAAAATATTATTGGTTAGGTGGAGCGGATCAGGGATTCGAGGAGATAGAGGGGACGGATTTTCACGCTATTGCGAACCAGCATATCTCCATCACCCCCTTATGTGTCGATTTGACCAACCACTCCACCGTGAAGGAACTGGAAGGATGGACGTTATAAAGTACAGGAAAAATAAGAGGAGAAAGGAGAAAAAAGCATGAAGACCACATTGAGTATTATCAAGGCAGATATAGGGAGCATAGGAGGACATATCAAGCCCAGTCAACAACTGATCGACAGTGTTCGTGAATTTGTGGAAAAAAACAGCAAGGGCTTGATCAATGACCTGTACGTGAGCCACACCGGGGACGACATAGCCCTGCTCTTCGCCCACCAAAAGGGAACGGGTCATGAGGCACTCCACAAGATGGCCTGGGAGGCCTTTGTGGCGGGGACCGAGGTGGCTAAGCAACAGGGGCTCTATGGAGCAGGGCAGGACCTGCTGAAGGACGCCTTCTCCGGCAATGTCAAGGGTATGGGGCCCGCGGTGGCGGAGATGGAGTTTGAGGAGCGGCCCAATGAGCCCTTCCTCTTCTTTGCCGCCGACAAGACCGACCCGGGGGCGTACAACCTGCCGCTCTTCCTCGCCTTTGTCGATCCGATGTACTGCGCTGGTTTGATGTTGAGTCCTGCAATGGCTCAAGGGTTCAAGTTCACCATCATGGATGTTGCATACACCGAGGGGGATAAAATCATCGAGCTCAACGCCCCCGAAGACCTCTACGATATCGCAGCCCTCTTGCGGGACAACGAGCGTTTTGTGGTCGAGAGCATCCACTCCCGCAGCACGGGCGATATAGCCGCAGCAGTAAGCACCTCCCGCCTGCACAACATAGCGGGGAAATACACGGGCAAGGACGACCCGGTGATGCTCGTGAGGGTCCAGGGGGGCTTTCCTGCCACCGGCGAGGTCCTTTCACCCTTCAGCATCGGGCACTATGTGGCAGGGTTTATGCGGGGAAGTCATACCGGTCCCCTGATGCCGGTAACGATCAACTCTCCGGTTTCCTATTTTGACGGTCCCCCAATCGTGGCATGCCATGCCTTTTGCGTGCATAATGGCACATTCACCGAGGCGGCCGATGCCTTCGATCACCCCTTCTGGGACTATATCCGGGAAAAGGTATCGCGCAAGTCCGTTGAGCTGAGAGAACAAGGATTTTCAGGTATTGCCATGCTCAACTATAGTGAGTTGGAGTACGGGGGTATCGTGGAGAAGATGAAGCGGTTGGACAAGCAGTTCAAGGTCCGGAAATGATGAAAAGGGGCGGGGGTCAACCCCGCCTTTTTTTGAAGTTGATTACCCTCCTTACCCTCAGTGGGGTGTTAGGGAGTGCAACCACGGCAAAACCGATTCTATATGAGGGCCTTCTCCTTATATTCCGTAAGCGTTATTACTTATCAGTTTTACATTTTTTGGAGGAGACATATAATAGTTAGGCATTGAGCCGAGAGTGGGGACTAAACATTTCTCATAAGGGTTTCTTTGTGCTGATGTATTCTGTGCAGAAGTTAATATTTGATCGCTGGCATGTTGTATTACGGCATATACTGGATACTTCTAAGATGTTATTATGAATAAGAAAGGAGGGTAACATGACTAAAGCACAAAAAAAGAAGACATTAGGTTTAGCCATTACAAGTCTGGTTTTTGGTTGTTTGTTTCTTATCCCATTCTTAGGCTTTCTTTTTAGTTTAGCAGCTATTGTTTTGGGGATAATTGCCTTGGTGTCTATTTCTAAAAATAAGGAAACCATTAAAGGACAAGGTTTGGCAATCGCGGGAATTGTGTTAGGTTCAATAGGCGTAATTGTTATTCCCATAATAGCTATAACTACGGCTATTTTTGTTCCGACAGTATTAAAAAGTTCGGAAAAGGCACGTATGGAGAGTGCAAAGGTGGCATTACGCACAATCGCGACTGCGTACGAATATTATTATACAGACAACAATAAATACCCAACATCAATAACTGATTTAACAGAGGCAGATCCACCGTATTTAGAATATGAAACTATAGATTTCGCTTCTAAAAACTATCATTTCAATTGCGACACAACAGATTCACACAACTACATTTGTACTGCAACCCCTAGTGAATGTGATGTTACCGGAACTAAGATTTTCAAAATAGATAATAGCTTCGAAATATACGAAGAAGATTGTAAATAAAGAATGCTTATTTTTATTTTATTGAGATATTTACAATACTGAATCTGTCAGTAAGTTTTGCTTAATTTCGTCTTTCCTTATACAACGTAGTCCATGAAACTTTATATTAAGACTTTTGGTTGCCAGATGAACGAACATGACTCAGAGCGGATGCTCGCCCTCTTGGAGGAGTGCGGCTATCAAGAGACCGTGAGGTGGGAAGAGGCCGACGTGATCCTGGTTAATACCTGTACGGTCAGGGAGAAACCTGAGCAGAAGGCCTACAGCATCTTAGGGCGCTTCCAACAGCTTAAGGAACAAAATCCCGATGTAATCATCGGCATAACAGGGTGCGTGGCCCAGCAGAGAGGAGCAGAGTTGCTGGCTCGTATGCCAACCCTTGATTTCGTCCTCGGGCCGGGAAAGATCCATACACTCCCCGAGATCCTGCGGGATGTTCAACAGGGGATACGGGGAATCTGCTCGGTGGGCTTTGAGAATGGGTACCCAACCGATCTCACCATCCCTTCCTCCCAGCGCTTGCGCGCCTATGTCACTATCATGCAAGGGTGTGATAACTTCTGCAGCTATTGTATCGTCCCCTCAGTGCGGGGGAGAGAGCGCAGCCGTCCCAGCAATGAAGTCCTTGCCGAGATAGATGCCTTGGTTCAGAGGGGAACGAAGGAAGTGATGCTGCTGGGTCAAAATGTGAACTCGTACGCCAAACATAACCCTGGTGAGTTGACTTTCCACCAGCTGTTGGCTAAGATAGACGCAATTCCGGGATTGGAGAGGATCAGATTTACCACCTCTCATCCTAAGGATCTCACGGAGGAGCTTATCGAGGCCTTCGGAAGGTTGGAACATCTCTGCGAGCATTTCCACCTCCCCTTCCAGGCGGGATCCAATGCTGTGCTGGAGAAAATGAACAGAGGGTATACGAGGGAAAAATATCTAACTCAGATAAGGAGGCTGCGGGAGGTGACTCCGCAGATCAGTATCACTGCCGATGTTATGGTGGGCTTCCCAGGAGAGGGAGATGACGATTTCACTCAAACCCTGGAACTGGTACAGGAGGTTGAGTTCGACGGACTCTTTTCCTTTAAATATTCCCCCCGTAAGGGGACACGGGCTGCCCAGTGGAGGGACGATTGCACCCTGGAGGTGAAGCAACGGCGCTTGGCGATCCTCCAAGAACTCCAGCGGGAGATAACGCTGAGGAAGAATAAAAGGCTGGAGGGGACCGTAAAGGAAGTGTTAGTAGAGGGCCGCAGCCGAAATTCCCCTCATAGAATGATGGGGAGGACGAGGTGTAACCGGATTGTCAATATCCCCGGAGGGTCAGAGATATTAGGAGAGTTGGTTACGGTCAAGATCGACGAAGGGTTGCAAAACTCCTTGCGGGGAGAACGCTGTCGATAGGGAGGAGACAGGATGTTTCAGGAGATGAAGGTAAGCGGGTTAACGGTAGATCCATACACCAATACCCCCATTGTGCTGCTCAAGGACTTGGCGGAGAAGGAGGTTGTCCCCATCTGGATAGGCTTCTTTGAGGCCAGCGCCATCGCCACCCAATTGGAAAAGGTGCAGCTCTCCAGGCCAATGACCCATGATCTGATGAAAAACCTATTGGACACCCTGGGAGTCACGGTGATCAAGATAGAGGTCACTGAATTACGGGAAAATACTTTTTTCGCCATAATCCATTTGGACATGGATGGAACGCACGTTGCCATCGACGCACGCCCCAGCGACGCCATCGCCCTGGCTCTGAGGAATGAGGTACCCATTTATGTGCATGAAGAGGTGATAAAAAAATCACGCAAAATAGATCTGCATCAGCAAAAGGAGGGAGAGGAGGTCCTAGACGACCTCTTGGAAGGATTATCATCCAAGGACTTTGGCAAATATAAGATGTAGGTGGCAGGGGCGATTCTTTCCCATCTTTTCCCCATTTTTTGCGTAGCATGTGAACAACAACCTGCGTATTGGTTATCCCAGCTAGAATAGTGGATGATATACAATACGTAGTGAAAATCTTCAGGAGTTAATTACTCCTGATCTTTCGTACCATTTCTCTTCTGGACGTGAACTATGATAGATCTACACACCCATTCCCTGTTCAGCGATGGGGAACTGGCTCCGGCCGAGTTGACCAGAAGGTTTGAGGTAGCCGGTTATAGAGCTTTCGCCATCACCGACCATGGTGACCAGTCAAATATCGACTTAATCATCCCCCGACTCGTCGCCTTTTGTGAAGAGCACAATAGTCGGGGAGGGATGCGGGTGATACCTGGAATCGAACTGACCCATATCTCTCCTGAGTCGATACCGACGCTGGTCAGTAGGAGCAGGGAGTTAGGGGCGAAACTGGTGCTGGTCCACGGAGAGACTATCGTAGAGCCGGTAGCCCCAGGGACCAACAGAATGGCCATCGAGTCCTCTGCGGACATCCTGGCCCATCCCGGTCTGATCACTGAGGAGGAGGTTGTGTTGGCCAAGCAACGCGCCGTATACTTGGAGCTGACCTCGCGCAAGGGACACTCGTTGACCAACGGCCATGTGGCCCAATTGGCCAAAAAGACAGGGGCCCCTCTGGTGTTGAACAGCGACGCCCATGCTCCTGGCGACATCTGGCCAGCAGCGCACCTGCAGGATCTCGTCGTAGGGGCCGGATTGACAGAGGACGATTATCACACAATGATAAAAAATGCCGAATACATTGTACAGCGATGTCTGACCTCAAAGATATAGTGGCCAAGTATATCCTCAATTTACCCCCCTACCCCAAGGGGAGGGATTGGCGGGGTGACGAGGATCTCGTCCGCCTCTCTGCCAACGAGAACCCCCTCGGCCCTTCCCCCAAGGCCCTCGATGCCATCACCTCGGCGCTCAAGGACATCAATCGCTACCCTGATGGGGCAGGAAGGGCTCTTAAGGAGAAGCTGGCACGGAGGTTGGCGCTCTCTTCCGATCGCATCATCCTGGGCAACGGTTCCAATGAGATTTTCGAGTTGGCCGCGCGGACCGTTTTGCAGGGAGGGGAAGAGGTTTTGCTCCCAGAACCCACCTTCGCCTATTACCGGATTGCCGCTCAGGCGCAGGGGGCGCGTTGTATCGCTGTGCCTCTCAGGGATTTTAAGATCGATCTCTCAAGGGTGGCCGACAAGGTAACCGCGAAGACTAAGTTGATTTTTTTGTGCAATCCCAATAACCCCACCGGCATTATCTTCACCCGTTCAGAGCTCGATGGTTTTTTGGCTCAGCTCCCGTCTCAGGTATTAGTCGTGGTGGATGAGGCCTACGGTGAATACGTGACGGCCCCGGACTACCCTCGCTTGCAGGAGTATATGCAAGGGGAACGGTTGATCATAATCACCAAGACCTTTTCTAAGTTTTATGGTTTAGCTGGGCTCAGGGTAGGATATGGGATTGCGAGGCCTGAGCTGATAGCACTTATGGAGAGGGTGCGACAGCCCTTCAGCGTCAACCTCTTGGCCCAGATGGCGGCAGAGGCCGCCCTAGAGGATGAGGAACACAGGGCAACAACAGCTCGAACAAACGAGATGGGAAAACGGTATCTGTATGAAGAGTTGACCCGTCTTGGTCTCTCCTTTGTTCCGAGTGAGGCAAACTTCATCCTTGTTCGCTGTGGAACCCATACCCCTCAGGTAATGGAGGGACTCATGCAAAAAGGGATCGTGGTGCGGGGCATGACGGGGTATGGCCTGAAGGATTATATCAGGGTTACCATTGGTCTCCCTGAGGAAAATAAGAGTGTCATCGAAGTCCTGGAGCAGTGGAAAAAAGGCTCTTAATCGTCATCGACGGCCCGGCTGGAGCCGGCAAGAGCACGGCAGCCCGTAGTCTGGCCAAGAAATTGGGATATAGATATCTCGATACCGGTGCTACCTACCGGGTTGTCTCCCTGCATGCTCAGGCAAGGGGAATAACCCCCGAGATGACGGAGGAACTGGACAGGCTGTGCGGCGAGATCAAGATAGAATTTAAGGATACCGAGAAGGGACAAAAGGTCTACTGTGACGGCAGGGATGTCACCGCGGCCATCAGGACGCCGGAGATAAGCATGCTGGCCTCCAGGATCTCCCAAGAACGGGTAGTCAGGGAGGCCCTGGTGGATCTGCAGCGGAGGTTGGGAGGTCCAGGGGTTGTAGCTGAGGGGAGGGATATGGGGTCGGTGGTTTTCCCCGAAGCAGACATCAAGTTTTACGTGGACGCCACCCCCCAGGAAAGGGGGACGAGGAGATATGAAGAGCTCCTGCACCGTGGTATCCCCGCCGTTCGCTCCCACGTAATTGAAGATATCAATAAAAGGGACCAGGAAGATCAGACAAGGGAAGTCGCCCCCTTACAGAGGGCATCGGATGCCATCCCCATTGATTCCACCGCCTTGACTCCTGCAGAAGTGGTGGAGAGGATGCTGGTGGAGATTGAAAGGAGGAAGCAAGGCCAGCGACAAATCCCATAATTTTTTTTGCATTTTCCTTTTTTTTTGTGGTATATAGGGTAGTTTCAGGATGATTAAGGAAAATAGTGGAGGGGGTTTCGGGTTAATGGAAAAAAATAACAACACACAACACGAAAAGAAAGAGGAAAAAAAGGACCTGAGTGAGTTCTACGAAGAGAGCTTCCGTGAGTTAGCAGAAGGGGAAATCGTCAAAGGAAGGGTCGTAGAAGTAGGAAAAGAGTTTGTGACCGTCGACGTGGGGTATAAATCTGAAGGGCAAGTGCCCGTATCTGAGTTTATCGCTCATGATGATAAGCCAGAGGTGGAAGCAGGGGACGAAGTAGATGTCTATCTGGAACGCAGAGAGGATGATGAGGGTATTATCATCCTCTCCAAAGATAAAGCCGACAAGATGAAGGTCTGGGATGAGATCAGCAGAGCGAGTCAGCAGGGAGATGGTGTCATTGAGGGAATGGTCACTTCCCGCGTGAGGGGTGGTTTGACTGTGGATATTGGCGTCCCCGCCTTTTTGCCCGGCTCCCAAGTCGATCTCCATCCGGTTCGAGATCTAGACAAGTTCATAGGTAAACGCTTCATGTTTAAGATCTTGAAGTTCAACCGTAGGCGGGGAAACATCGTGCTGTCTCGCCGGACCATCCTTGAAGAAGAGCGAGAGCAATTGAGAGAGGAGACCTTACAAATCCTCTCTGAAGGAGCCGTGGTTGAGGGGACTGTCAAGAACATCACGGACTACGGGGTGTTTATCGACTTGGGGGGTGTGGATGGACTATTGCACATTACCGATATCTCGTGGGGAAGGGGAGTGCATCCCTCTAAGCGCTTTTCTATTGGTGATCAGGTAACCGTCAAGGTGATCAACTTTGATAAGGATTCCGGAAGAATTTCTTTGGGCCTCAAACAACTGACGCCAGATCCGTGGGGCACGGTGGAGGAGCAATACTCTGAGGGCTCACGAGTGCGGGGGAAGGCGGTAAGCATCACAGACTATGGTGTTTTCGTAGAGCTGGAGGATGGCGTTGAGGGGTTAGTGCATGTCTCGGAGATGTCCTGGACCAAGAAGATCAAGCATCCATCCAAGTATGTCCATATCGGCGATATCATTGAGGCGGTCGTGCTGAATGTCGATCCTGAGAAAAAGCGCATTTCCCTCGGGATGAAGCAAGTCGAGCCGAACCCCTGGGATATCATCGAGGAGAAGTACCCCGTGGGAACCAAGATTGTAGGCCAGGTCAAAACGGTGACCGACTTCGGGATTTTCATCGGGATTGATGAGGGGATCGATGGTCTGGTGCATGTCTCGGAGATGTCCTGGACCAAGAAGATAAAACATCCCTCTGACATCTATAAAAAGGGACAAGAGGTAGAGGCCATCGTACTGAAGATAGACAAGGAGAATGAGCGTTTTTCCTTGGGGATCAAGCAGCTCCGGGCAGATCCATGGGAGACAGTCTCCCAAAACTATACGGTGGGACAGGTGGTGAGCGGAACAGTCACGAGCCTCACCGATTTCGGGGCCTTCGTTGAACTCGAAACAGAACTGGAGGGTTTAATCCACATATCAGAACTCGGCTCGGGAGAGCAAAAAGTGGGGCATCCGTCCGATATCGTAAAGGCGGGGGGTACTGTCACCGTCGTCATCCTCAACATTAACCCCAAAGAACGAAAGATTGGTTTGAGCATTAAGGCATTAATGCGCAAAAAGGAAAGCGAAGAGACAAAAGAATACATGAAAAGCGAAGAGGAGTTCAACCTAAAACTGGGAGATATGATACAGGAGGAGATGCAAAAGAACGAATCCGAAGAGGAACCTGAGGTCGAGGAAGAATGAGAGAGTTATTCGCCGACAATAACGCCACTACTCACGGGGCACGAGAGGTCTTGGAAAGGGGATGCATCTCTATTGGTGCGCCTCTATGGTAACTTTTCCAACAGCCACCCTTTCGCTGGCCAAGGAGGCAATCGCCGATTCTGCGGGTCATGTCTCCGTCTCCAAGAATCCAGCCTTCCCATGTCCTCTGAGCTATGGGAGTGACACAAATGGCTATCCTCGGAATCATCCGTTTTCCCCTCGGCAGATATAACACCGACGAGGAGATCGATTACATACTTGAGAACCCCCCCCTTCATCCAACGGCTGCGAGATATTTCTCTTTATTGGCTTCAAGAGAAAAGGGCGCCGGTTAGATCTTATGCCTATTTTTCTCTTCGTTCTGTTGCATAATTTTAGTTTCATGCGCTTCCCTGCAATTTAACCAACTCGATCTGCTGTTGGTCTCGAAATTAGTGCTTATATGAAATTTTCTCTTGACATTTTTATTTTTTGAGGCAAAATGTTCATAAGATGAGCGTTCACTTTATGAACATTATTAATCTATTGTTCTTAAATTGAGGAAAAATCCAAGATTGCTAAGGCAAATAATGTAAGATCTAAGGCTCACAGAACATATGGTTGACAGCCACAATACCCTATTTAAGCCTTCTGAATCGATGCGGGATCTCCAGTTTCTGGAGGAGCTGGAGAAGACCCCCAATCTCTCTCAAAGAGAACTATCCAATAAGTTTGGAATCGCCCTAGGTGTGACCAACGCTTGTCTTAAAAGAATGGTCAGGAGGGGCTGGATCAGATTGACTAAAGTCCCTCCCAGGAGGATTGGCTACTATCTGACACCCAAGGGGTTTGCAGAAAAGGCCAGACTCACCATGACCTTTTTTTCCTATAACATTCATCACTACTCAAATCTCAAGGCCGTGATAACAGAAAAATTGCTGGAGATGGCATCCCAGGGGGTAAAAAGAGTCATCTTCTGGGGTGTGAGCGACGAGATGGAGATTACCTATGTGACCCTTCAGGGAACCGAAATGGAGCTGGTCGCCATTGTGGACGATGACGATGGGGTGAATGGAAAAAATATCCTTGGGGAAAAGATAAAAAGTCCTGATGCCATAGATAGTTTGAAACCCGACGCTATACTGATTACCTCGATCCTTGACAAAGAAAGGATTTTAAGAAACCTGAGGGAGAGGAAGAACAAGATAACAACTTTTGCAATTTCCTGAGGTTTTATAGTTATTTATATTGTGCTCCTGGTTTCCAGGGGAGAATATTTTCTCGACGGTTAGAAGGCATTGTGAGTTCATGCTCCCTCTGGAAGAAAAACTACTGAAAGGCAAATACAGGTTAGTTGCTGTTCAAGGACCATGTAACTGACAGTGGCGGAGCCATGTTCTGGTACGCAGTTTATACAAAGCCCAGACACGAACGAAAGGTTAATACCCAACTCATCCGTGAAGGGATGACGACATTTTTACCGGAGATGGAGAGGTGGAGCCGCAGAAGAGATAGAAAGAAAAGAGTATCGTACCCCATATTCCCCGGATACCTATTCGTCAATACGGAGCTCAATAATGGCAGTCGCCTCAAGGTCATAAAAACGAAGGGGGTTGTCAGGATTCTTGGCACCAAGGGAGTCCCAACTGCCATTCCAGCGCATCAAATCGATGCGATTCAAAAAGCAGTCGATAGCAAAAACGACATTTCCCCCTATCCCTATCTGAAAAAGGGGCAGCTTGTGAGAGTCATTGGTGGTCCCTTGAACGGGGTAGAAGGTATTTTTGTCTCGGAGAAAGGAAAAGGGAAATTGATTATCTCCGTTGATATCCTCCACAGATCGGTCTCTGTCGCCATAGAAGAGGCGGACGTAGAACCAATCTAAAAAATTTATAATGATGCTCAAACACTCTCGAGATTTTTCGGCACAAGTGATATTGACAAAGGGAAGAAATCTTTAGGTGGTGAGTATTTACCACTCAAACTCCCTCTTTACCTCGTGATAGCGAAGGCACACTTTGAGATTATCTTACGAACGAAGATAAATTTTTGGGGAGACATAATATGGAAATAATGATTACTGGTGGTGCAGGTTATCTCGGTTCTGTCGTAACGAATGTGGCTTTGCAGAAGAAGTACCGCGTGAAAACCATTGATTGTTTGTGGTTTGATCATCGTGTTCCATTAATGCATATACATAACCCAGATTACCAGTTTTTCCGATATGATATTTCGGATGCAAGATGCTTCCCGGAATATCTCAATGGTGTTGATTACATTGTGCACACCGCAGCTGTAGTAGGAGAGCCGGCCAGTAATAAATACCCCGAATTAACCCGCAAAGTTAATTATGAGGCTTCAATAAAATTGATTGATGCCGCTCAGGAATATGGGGTGAAAGGCATCGTTTTTCTCTCTACGTGCTCCAATTATGGCGTATCTGAAGGTGTAGTCACCGAAGACACCCCCCTTCAACCTTTATCTCTTTATGCAGAAACGAAAGTGAATGTTGAGAAGTATTTAGAAAAGCAAAATGGCACAAATTGGGTCATTTGCAGATTGTCAACAATATATGGGTCATCTCCGAGAATGAGATTCGATTTGACGGTTAATGATTTTGCGGTGAATGCCTTTATGAAAAAATATCTCGACGTTTTTTTCCCCTACACGTACAGACCTTATATCCATGTCTATGATGTGGCTCATGTCCTTTTGAAAATCATTGAGAATTTTCAGGATATTA
>Ga0315548_1001043_pt1 | contig 24172 bp, 19 predicted proteins | sample SalMarSW160110MG_2_FD_202540 | JGI IMG/M metagenome (GOLD analysis project Ga0315548, IMG submission 202540) | Salt marsh sediment microbial communities from the Plum Island Ecosystem LTER, Massachusetts, United States - Salt Marsh Sediment SW1601-110 ...
TCAGGCACAATCCCTGGAGAGTTTGAAAAGTTTAATTATGTTGTTTAGTTTAATTCCTGCCGGGATTGGTGTTTTGTCGCTGCTTATATTATTATTCACATATCCCTTAAATGAGAAACGCGTAGCCACGATCGGAGCAGAATTAAAAGAGAGACGAAAAGCCAGCGGTGAAGTTGCTGCGACACCTTAAGAAACAATATAAAGGAGTAAAGAAATGAAAGAAACAATTATTGGTGACGCGTTACCGAATATTCCCTGGCAGGATAGACCTGCGGGATGTAAGGATATTGTATGGAGATATGATAAGAACCCTGTGATTGGAACGGATGTTTTAAATGGCTTGAGGGTTTTTAACAGCGCTGTAATTCCATATAAAGGAGAATTCGTAGGTGTTTTTCGAGCTGACCACAAAAATGGCTATCCCAATTTGCATCTTGGCAAAAGTAAGGATGCTATCCACTGGGATATCGAAGAAGAGCATATTACATTCAAGAATGAAGACGGTTCTCCCGCGAAACCGATTCTGTACGGTTACGACCCGAGATTGGTCGAAATAGAAGGGACTTATTACATTACCTGGTGTAATTTCTTTAATGGTCCGACGATTGGTATAGCAAAAACCGAGGATTTTAAAACTTTTATCCAGCTTGAGAATGCTTATGTTCCTTTTAATCGTAACGGGGTTTTGTTTCCGAGGAAAATAAACGGAAATTTTATTTTGCTTAACCGTCCAAGTGATAACGGACATACACCGTTTGGTGATATCTATATGAGTCAGAGTCCGGATTTAACTTATTGGGGTAAACACCGCCTGGTAATGGGTACGACTCATTATTGGTGGAAAAACGTGAAACTTGGTGCCGGACCAATTCCGATAGAAACAACAGAAGGGTGGCTTTTGATATATCACGGTGTTTGCCAGTCATGCAGTGGTTTTATATACAGCATGGGCGCGGCATTGTTGGATATCGATGATCCTTCTAAAATTATTGTCGATTGTGAAAATTATATATTGACTCCCGACGCTCCTTATGAAAGAACTGGATTTGTCGATAATGTAACGTTCCCCTGCGCCGCGCTTTATTGCGCGAAGAAAGGAAAAATAGCTATTTTTTATGGTTCGGCGGATACTACTACATCGCTTGCTTTTACACAGGTAGATGAATTAATCGATTATATTAAAGCGAACCCAAATAAGTAGATTGTAGGAAGGAGAAAAGTATGCAATTCGGATATTTTGATGATAAGAATAAAGAATATGTTATAGAAAGACCGGATACTCCAAAATCGTGGAGTAACTATCTCGGTTCCACCGAATACGGGGCGATAATTACGAATAATGCCGGAGGTTACAGTTTTTTGAAATCTTCGGCTCAGGGAAGATTCATGCGTCTTCGTTTTAATTCGATTCCCATGGATCAACCCGGTCGTTATATTTATATACACGATAGAGATAGTAAAGATTTCTGGTCTACTTCCTGGCAGCCTGTGGGTAAACCACTGGATAAATATAAATCGGAATGCCGGCATGGAACCGCTTATACAATTATATCTTCAGAATATTCGAAAATTAAGACACGAACCACGTATTTTGTTCCTTTAGACCGTTATTTTGAATGTTGGAATTTTAAGGTGGCGAATCAGGATTCTAAAAAAAGAAAATTGAGGTTATTTACTTTTGTAGAATATCCTAACAACTGGTTTATGTGGCAGGATATGGTTAATCTTCAGTACACTCAGGCTATTCTCGGTATGGATGTTGTGGATAACATAATCGACCATGGAATAAATGTTTTGCTTCCCGATGATTCAAGCAGTGATTTCGAAAATCACGACGGCAACCGGCATACTTTCCTTGGTGTTGCCGGCGCCGAAGTTACGGGTTATGATACAGATCGTGATATTTTTCTGGGACCTTATCGTTCTTATCACAATCCTCTGGTGGTAGAAAATGGTGAGTGCAGGAATTCTCTCGCTAAAGGTGATAATGGCTGTGGTACTTTGCAGATAGACGTCGATTTGGAACCGGGAGAATCGAAAGAAATAGTTATTATTATGGGTGTTGGGAAAGCGGCAGATGAAGGGAAGAAAGTTATTCGGGAATTCGGAGATATTAATAAGGTTCATGATGAATTTAATAAGGTTAAAAAGTACTGGCATAACCGTTTAGAAGGGATGTCTGTCCAGACACCTGATCCCGAGTTTGATAGTATGATAAATATGTGGAATCCCTTTAATTGTCTGATGACTTATACATGGTCCAGAGCCGCCAGTTTGGTATACAGCGGAGAGCGCGATGGTCTGGGTTATCGTGATACGGTGCAGGATATTTTGGGTGTGCTGCATCTGATTCCCGAGGAGGCAGGCAAACGGTTAGAACTTATGATAACCGGTCAGGTTTCTTCGGGCGGAGCTATGCCTGTCGTTAGACCCTGGGCTCATAATCCGGGAGAAGAAGACCCTCCGGCTAAGGAAGATTTCAGATCGGATGATTGTATGTGGCTTTTTAATGCTATTCCCGCGTATGTAAAAGAAACAGGTGATATTTCGTTTTATGATAAAATTCTTCCCTACGCGGATAAGGATGAAGATACAGTTCTCGGACATATGAAGCGAGCAATACAGTTCAGTCTGGATCACATGGGCGCGCACGGTCTTCCCTGCGGTTTGTACGCCGATTGGAATGACTGCCTCGAACTCGGTTACGAAGGGGAAACTGTGTTTGTAGCTTTTCAGCTTCGTTACGCGCTGAGGACTTATATCAATGTTTGCGAAATGCTTGGAAGAAATGACGAGGCAGAGTGGGCGAAACCCCATCTTAAGACTCTTGATGAAAATCTTGACAGGCATACCTGGGATGGAGATTGGTTCATTCGGGCATACAGGGATGACGGTATGAAATTCGGTTCGAAAGAAAATGAAGAAGGTTCTATCTGGCTTAATCCGCAGTCCTGGTCTGTTTTAAGCGGTTACGCGAATAAAGAGCAACGCGAAAAAGTAATGAAAGCAGTAAGAGAACACCTGGCTACCGATTACGGGGTTATGGTCGTTAGCCCTCCCTATGAAAAAACAGACCATAGAGTTGTTAAGGCTTCTCTTTTCAACAAAGGGATGAAAGAGAACGCTTCTATATTCTGTCATACTCAGGGATGGGCTGTAACCGCGGAAACGATGCTTGGTAATGGTAATCAGGCTTATGAATATTTCCGCGCCTCGATGCCTGCCGCGTATAATACTAAAGCCGAAGTGCGTGAAATCGAACCGTACGTTTATTGTCAATATACACACAGTAAATATAGTCCGAGATACGGCGCGTCGCGCCTGCCCTGGTTGAGCGGTTCGGCTACATGGGCTTATTATACGGCAACTCAATATATTCTCGGAATTCAAACTGAATACGATGGTTTGCGAATCGATCCTTGTATTCCTTCTTCCTGGAAGGGTTTTAGCGTAAACAGGGAATTCAGAAAAAAGAAACTAAATATAACTGTTCAAAATGATTCAAGTGTTCAGAAAGGAGTAAAAAAGATAGTCCTTAACGGGAAGGAGATTGAGAGTAATTTTATTCCGTTTGATGATATGAAAGAAGAGAATACTGTGCTTGTGGAGATGGGATAAAATTTTCAGAAGAAGAATAGTATTTTATAATTAAGTTATAATTTAGAAAACACCGCAGTATTTTCCGCGCAGAAAAATTCTGTAATATTTACAAGGGGGAGGTTCCCTTATGGGAAAAATTAGATTTGTAATCTCTTGTTTTATCTTGCTATCTTTTTTAAGTGTCGAATCAACTTGCGTTCAGAAAGAAACTTTTGAAAAGAAATCCGTATTCGAAAACTTTATAACAGTATCCGGGAATAAATTAATGGATGGAGAGCGCGAGTTTCGTTTTGTCTCATTCAATATACCCAATCTGAATTTTGTAGAAGACGAGATGGTTTTTACAAGAAAGCACGCGTTTGGATTGCCGAGCAGCTTTGAAATTCGTGATGCTTTAAAGTCGGTAAAACAGTTGGGAGGAAGTGTTGTAAGAATGTACACTATACCGGTGAGGCGTGAAACGGACACGGAAGATGTTCCCCGTTATGTGTTGGGTCCGGGAGAATTTGATGAAAATTCTTTTAAAACCATGGATACTGTTTTAGCTATAGCCAATGAGGTGGGTGTAAGACTTATTATTCCTCTGCTTAATCACGCGAAATGGATGGGAGGAGTTCCGCAATACTCGGGATTTCGGGGTAAAGCCAACGAGGATTTTTGGGAGGATACTCTGCTTATAAGCGATTTTAAGAAAACTGTTAAACATGTACTTACCAGGACAAATACCGTTACCGGAACCAAGTATAAAGACGATAAAGCGATATTGTGCTGGGAGACGGGTAATGAGCTGAGATGTCCCCATGGTTGGACTGTTCAAATTATTAAATATATGAAAAGTCTCGATTCCAATCACCTTGTGATGGATGGGTTTTTTGCAACCTGGAGAATTCCGGTAAGGGAAGAATCCATTTTGGATACTAATATCGATATTGTGAGTTCACATCATTATGAAAGCGACCCCGGCGAAATGATAAAAAATATAAGCGCTAATTTGGAAATTATTAAAGGAAGAAAACCATATATAATCGGCGAATTTGGTTTTATCGGTACTCCGGGGGTAAGAGCAGTTCTTGATAAGGTGATAGAAGAAGATGATATAGCAGGCGCTTTAATCTGGAGTTTGCGTTATCACAGAAAGGAAGGGGGATTTTACTGGCATTCGGAACCTCTGGGCGGAGGATTGTATAAAGCTTATCACTGGCCCGGTTTCGATTCGGGAGAGGAATACGACGAGATAGATTTATTGGGATTGATGAGAAAAAAGGCTTTTGAGATTCAGGAAAAAGAAACACCGAAAATAGCAGCGCCGGAGCCGCCCGTATTATTGCTTTTTAATGATGTATCGAAGATTTCATGGCATGGTTCGGTCGGTGCTTCATTTTATAATGTAGAAAAGGCGACTTCTAAAGGAGGTCCATGGGAAATTGTCGGATATAATATTTCCGATGCGGGGATTCAATACTATCCGCTGTTTAACGACAAAAGTGCTGAAATCGGTAAAGAATATTATTACAGAGTCGTGGCGAAAAACGTGGGAGGTATTTCTTTGCCTTCGAACATTGTCGGTCCCATTAAAGTCAGTCATAAAGTTTTAGTCGACAATATGAACAATTACGGGAGTCTGTATTCTCACAAGGGTGAAATTTCGCTGGCAACTACGGAAGATAGAAAATTCAAAGAAGATGCTTACAGGATAAAAGGTGAGGAAGGTAGCGAGTTAATTTATCTTGTTTCCGGTAATATAAAAGGCTGGAAAGTGTATTCTTTTTCAGAGGAAAACAGACAAACATTGGAGTTTTCTCAGTCTATTGATGGTAAGGATTTTGAAGAAATTAATATCGAAAAGGAAATATTCTTTAGCGGTAGGGGGGATTATAGTTACTGGTATCCTATTCTTTATGAACATAATTCTGAGGATGGGAAAGCCCGGTATTTAAAAATAAAGTTTACCACAACATCCCAGATAGGCAGGGTTGAAATTTTTTATAAAAACTGAAAAATATCTCACACGGAGAACACAGAAAAACAGGTAGATGGGTATATGAGTAGATGTGTAAATGGGTAAAGAAACAGTCAAACCATCCACCCATATACTCATTGACTCATTTACTTTAAACTAACCACGAAGACCACAAAGTTTATTTTGTTTTCTTACTTAACCACTCAATCATTTAACGACTCAACTTAGATTCAAAGAATTACAAAGATAAAACAGCTTGACAAAAGTATTTAAAAAATTTAGTATTGTTAATAGATATTATGAACAAAGATCTAAAACTAACTTACGGTAATGAAAAAATAAGTATTTCTGTTCCCGAAGGTTTTCTCGCGGGAGATTTGGTTAAGCCTAAGAAGTCCTCTACTAATATGACAGAGGCGGAAATGAAAGAAAAAATGAAAGAAGCTGTTAAAAATCCAGTGGATTCTCCGGGAATTCAGGAAATGATTGACGGGGTAAGAGTCGGATTGGTTATAAGCGATGAATTCCGTTTTGGACTTCAGGAATTAATTGTTTCTGTGATGATGGAGGAGATATTTAAAGGAAATCCCGAAAGCTTTGATATTTTTATTGCTAACGGTACACATGACCCAGAAGTTTACTGCGGAAATCTTATAAATTTCGTAAAAAAAGCAGCCAAAAATTTTAACAAAAAAATGCGCGTTATCGTCAATGAATGCGATAGTGATAAATATATTAATCTGGGCCAGACTCCGCTGGGTACAAACGCCCGGATTTCAAAAGAATGGCTTAAAACCGAAGTAAGGATCTACGGGCATGAATCTAAATATCACTATATGAATGGTTACAGCGTTGTGGATAAACAGGTTTGTCCGGGCCTTTGTTCGCGAGACACCATAGCTTCCACTCATAAGCATGCGTTGAAGCATAATTTGAGCGCTGCGGGTCGAATTTTCTATCATGAAGATGAGTCGAGGAAAGAGAATCCATTCGCAGAGGATAACCGTGATGTTAGAAAACTATCTGAGAGTTTTATTCTAAGGGATGGTAGGTTAACAAAAGAAAATATTCCTGTGTTTCTTTTAGATATGTTTTCTACAAAATCGACAATCGAGTGGATTGCCGCGGGTAATCCTGATGAAGTTTCCATGGAGATGACAAAAGCGGTCGATGGTTTAGCTTCTTTTAATTTATCGAGAACAAAGTATGTTGTTATTTCACCCGGAGGCCCTCCCGCCTGTAATGCGCTATACGGTGTTCAAAATTGCTTTGATATGGCGCTTAAATACGCGATTCAAGAAGGGGGAGAGGCTCTAATTTTAGCACCCTGCATAGGAAGTCCCGGACAACCGGAGGAAGTAAGAGGTCTCGCGACAAGTGAGAATTCAAAGGCCCTGTTCTGGGATAATCTTGTCAGATTGCGTGAGAAAACTCTTTCGGAGGCTGCTGAATGGATCGATAAGAATTTTGAGTTGTATCTCTGGAAGACTGATAGAGTTCTGAAATTAATGCTGCAGCAGAAGGTTAAACTTTATTTGTATTCCGAGTTACCGGCAGAGAAAATAAAACCGGGAGGTTTTATTCCGGTTACGAATCCAAACAAGTGGATTTTTGAACGAACAAAACGTGGTGATGGGAAGTTGAATGTGATCGATGAAGGGAATAAGTTGTTAGTTATACCTGCGGATAGAATACCAGGTAATAGCTAAAATATTAGGAATAGTTATTTGTCTTTAGGAAAAAAATGTTGTATTTTATACTTTAAGTTTTTTGGAATTAAAGCCAGTTTTTGGAATTCCAGTCAAACAGATTTTTTGATTATTTCGTTTATCATAGCATAGTTTTTCTACGGGCATTTTTCTAAAGAATGAAAAAAAAATTTGATAAATATATAAAAACTACCCCTTGCGTTTTTTTATATTTTTTGTATAAATAAATCAATCCGGGGTGACGGCAAATATATTACAACTACTTAAAAAAATGTAATATACCTCCTTGTTTACGTTATAATGTAATGATATAACATGCCCACCCCGGCATTTTTTTTCTCTTCGCTTTTTTAATTTAGAATTTTAGAACCATTGTTCTGTTAGTATAAAATCGTACCCCGTGAGTACCGAATCGCTGCTTATTGTTATATTCTCATATACGGTATCGGCAGAAAAATCCTCAGCGTAAGCGCTTATATTATATGTGTCTTCAGTAAGAAACAAAGAATAGCTTCCTGTGCTGTCCGATAGTGTGGTTATAGTATCTGTTGAATTCACAGCTTTTAAGACAGCAAATTTTACAGGTACCTCTAAAGTATCCTCTAATGTTTTTACTGTTCCCTGTATAAAGCCCGCTTCAGAGTATTCGAATATCCTAAAAATAGGATTTAATTCATAGGGTTCCGATTCCCAATTTATTGATCTTGAAGCGTCAAAGTCGATAATAAGTGTAATGTATTCACCAGAGGATATAGTAAAGTCTTTTTCGAGTTCAATCTTAAACGGATAGTAATCGTCGGGTATTAACAATGAATCCGTTACACTATCTATTACTACTGAATTTATTTGGGCGAGCGCGACTAATATACTTGTATAATCTCCGGTTTTTATATCGAGAAAATCCCCGCCCGTCCGGTAATTATAAGTGAGGGATGTAGATTTTCCTCCTGCAAGCCTGACGATATCGACTGTATAGAAATCACTCTGAAGGTCAATAATTTCCCCTTCAATGTTTCTTGCTGCCACTCCGAGTACTGTAATATATATATATTTTACGTTTTGTGCGGGCGGAGCATCCGTTAGCAAAATCCTGATTTTCCCCTCATCTTCACCGCACCCGAGAATAAAAAAAAGAACAGTTATTACTAATAAAACTTTATTCAATTAAAGCCTCCTTTTATCTGTTATGACCTGTACATTCTGTTTTTGGTTCCATAATTAATAATAAATTCTATTCTTGTAGAATTTTTATTGCATATAGTATAATAATTTTTCGTAAATAGTCAAATCGGAATTTCGTTAACGACGGTCCAAAGTCCAATGTCCAAAGTCAAAAAAGAGAATTGAACCACAAAGAGCACAAAGATCATAAAGCCCACACCCTACAACCCATTTTACTTTTTGTTTAACTAAAACCTAAGACCTGAAACCTAATTATGGGTTGACAAAAGATATATATGCCTTATAATGTTAGATACATCTAACATTGGAGGTGAAGATGGAATTAACAAAAAGTAGGGAAGATTATCTTGAAGCTATATGTGAAATTTGCGAGGAAGAAAAGGTAGCGAGAGTTACAGATATCGCGGCTCACATGGCTGTTTCCCTTGCCAGTGTTAATTATGCGTTAAAAGCTTTGAAGGGCAGGGGTTTGATAAAACATAAAAAGTACGGATATATAGAGTTAACGAAAAAGGGTAATAAAATAGGGCAAGCTATTTATAGAAAGCATAAATTGATACGGAGTTTTTTGATTAATGTTTTGAATGTTGATAAAAATGTCGCGGATAAAGACGCCTGTGGTATCGAGCATGTAGTTTCGGAAGAAACGTGTGACAAAATGAATTCTTATCTTAAATCTCAAGAGGTTTATGAAAATTATGATGTCACTTCTTGAAGCTAGAAAAAATGTCCCGCTTATAGTGAAATCCGTTGGGGAGGGTAAAAGAGACATGGCAGGCATGAGAGGTAGAGGCGGAAGGGGAGGAAGGGGTAGGGGAAACTGGTGTAGGAGATTTTCTAACATGGGCATTAGAGAAGGCTCTATTATAAATAAGGTATCTATGCACCCGTTTTTTGGTCCTGTGGTGATTAGAGTTGGGAATTGTGAAATCGCTGTTGGCAGAGGAATGGCGAGTGCTATAATTGTCGAAGAGGTGAACGAGTGAAAAGGATTTTATTGTTCGGGAATCCTAATGTAGGGAAAAGTGCGATATTTACTCGTTTGACCGGGGTGAGGGTTATTGCTTCCAATTATCCGGGAACAACTGTCGAGTATCTTAAAGGTAAAACAAGAATAGATGGAAATGATATCGAGGTAATAGATGTGCCCGGGACTTATTCTCTTATCCCGGATTCGCCTGCAGAAGAAGTAGCAAGAAAATTTATTGACGAGAGTAATCCCAAAGAAACGGTAATATTAAATGTGGTCGACTCGACAAATCTTGAAAGAAATCTCAATCTTACACTTCAACTATTATCAACGAATTTTCCGGTTATAGTTCTCTTGAATTTTTGGGATGAAACGAAACATAAGGGTATCTCAATAGATTTAAAGAAAATGAGTAAACTTCTTAAAATTCCGGTAATACCTACTATAGCAATTACAGGTTACGGTATTCAAGAATTAAGAGAATCTTTTAGTAAAGCAGTACCTTCTAATCTCAAAGTAAGAGAAGATGATACCTGGAATTTTATTGGCAAGATTATTAAAAAAGTACAAATTATAGAACATCACCATCATACTTTTCTCCAGGTTCTCGAGGATATTTCCAATCATCCTGTGCTTGGAGTAGTTTTTGCCGGTGTAGTTTTATTTTTATCTTTTGTAATTATACGTTTAATAGGTGAGGGTTTGATAGGTTTTGTTTGTGAACCAATTTTTGAAAATTTATGGACTCCTGTTTTAATGAAATTTTCTCCTGTATTAGGCGAATCCAGCTTATTACACAAGATTCTTATTGGTGAACTTATTGGTGGGAAAATAGATTTTTATCAATCATTTGGAGTTTTAAGTACAGGTTTATTTATTCCAATAGGTGCTGTTTTGCCCTATATTATCAGTTTTTATTTTGTTCTTTCAATTCTTGAAGATACGGGATATCTGCCCCGGCTTGCGGTTCTTATGGACAGGCTTATGCACCAGATTGGTATTCACGGAATGGGAATTGTGCCTATGTTCCTTGCTTTTGGCTGCAACGTGCCGGGTGTTCTGGCTACGAGAATCATGGAGACGAGAAGAGAAAGGCTTATAGCCGCAACAGTCATGTCGATTTCTATACCCTGTATGGCTCAAATTGCTATGATATTTGGCTTATTGGGGAAATATGGTGTTAAAGGTATTTTTCCGGTTTTTTTGTCTTTGTTTTTGGTATGGATTATTGTAGGTAAAGTGATGGCTAAATATGTTTCGGGAGAAAGTCCTGAAATATTTACCGAGATACCCCCGTACAGAATTCCCTACTTTAAAGTTTTGCTTAAAAAAGTTTGGCTCCGGGTGAGTTGGTTTCTTAAAGAAGCTTTACCTTTTGTGTTAATTGGTGTTCTAATCGTTAATTTATTTTATTTCTTTGGTTTTGTTGATTTCTTGGGTAAATTTTTCGGATCATTTCTTACTCGAATACTGGGTCTTCCACCGGAAGCTGTAGCTGCCCTGTTTATAGGTTTTTTGCGTAAGGATGTTGCTATAGGTATGCTTGCGCCTTTAGGACTTTCAATGGGACAGTTGATCACGGCTTCCGTTGTTCTAACAATGTATTTCCCATGTGTCGCGACTTTTGTGGTTTTATTTAAGGAATTGGGTTTCTGGGATACTCTTAAAGCTTCTGTGATAATGGTTTCTTCTGCTATTTTTGTCGGCTGGATTCTTAATTTGATTTATTGACATCAGGTAGTCCAGAGTCCATTGTCCAACGTCCAAAGTAAAAAAAAATTAAACTACAGATAACACAGAGAAAAGAAAATAGCTTTTCCCTTGACTTCTAATCGATAATTATTAATTTCTTGAAAACTTATGGAATATTCAAATGTCGGAATCGTAGGCGCTGGAAATTGGGGGACAACTCTTGCTTTATGTCTTAATAAAGAGAGTGTGCAAGTGACGCTTTTCGAACCAATTGAAGAGAGAGCCGGGAAGTTAAAAAATGATAGGGAGAATAAGGATTTCTTGCCGGGATATAAAATTCCCGAAAATATTATTATTACATCCAACCCGGAAAAACTTGTAATTAATTCAGATTTTGTTTTTTTTGTTATACCTAGTAATGTGTTAAAAGAAGTCGCGGATTCTTTTACTAAATATATCGATGAGGATAAGATTGTAGCTATTTTTACCAAAGGAGTGGATCCGGATACGTTACTCCGAATGTCAGAGATAATTGAAAATGAAATTTCATCTCAGAAGGGAAAAATTGTTGCTGTTTCAGGTCCATCGATTGCGAGAGAAGTTATTAAAGGAGTTCCTACTTCGTTAGTTGCCGCTTCGGATAATATGCGTAGGGCGGAAATTGTTCAGGATAGACTTTCGAGTGATATAATAAGAGTTTATACCTCTTCGGATATTGTTGGAGTCGAGTTGGGTGGTGCTTTTAAGAATGTTTACGCTATTGCTTCCGGTATATGTGATGGAATGGGGCTTGGAATGAACGCGAAGGCGGCTCTTGTAACAAGGTCAATGGCGGAACTTTCGAGGCTTGGAGTTAAGATGGGTGGTCAGAGTGAAACTTTTGCTGGACTTTCGGGTTTTGGAGATCTTATCGTTACATCTTTCTCATCTTATTCGAGAAACAGAACTGTAGGAGAAGAATTGGGTGAGGGAAGGAAATTAGATGATATACTTTCGGAAATGGTGGAATTTGTTGAAGGAGTGAGAACAACAGAATCGATTTGTAAACTTGCCGATAAATATGAGGTAAATATGCCTGTGGCACGAGAAGTTTATTCTATATTGTATAAAAATAAAGATCCTTTTGATTCTATAAAGGATTTAATGAAAAGAGAATTAAAAAGGGAGAAAAAAAATGAAGAAAATGTTTTACACAATCAAAGAAGTATCTGATCTTTTAGATGAAAATGAGTCGACTTTGAGATTTTGGGAGGGAGAGTTCAAGGATCTTAGACCGAGAAGAAGCAGCGGAGGAAAAAGACTTTATTCCGATGTTGATATTGAATTGTTAGAAAAGATAAGATATCTTTTGAGGGAAAGGAAATTTTCCATTGAAGGGGCAAGGGAACACATGAATGGTAAAACAGAAGAGCTGGATTTGATAGGGAGATTAGAGGAAGTAAAGAGAGTGCTTGGATGAAGGAATTGAAATTGAAGAATGCTTTAATATCTGTTTATAATAAAGAAGGCATTGTCGAGCTCGCGCGTGAATTAGATAAGAAAGGGGTAAATATTATTTCCACTTCCGGAACACACGCGAAATTGGCAGAGGAAGGTATTGATGCTGTTAAAGTTGAAGATATCGCATCCAGTCCCGAATTGCTTGGAGGCAGGGTTAAAACATTGCAGCCTGAAATTTTCGCTTCTATTCTCGTAAATAGGGATAAAAAGGAAGATCTTGAACAACTACAGGAATTGAACCTTGAACCTATAGACCTTGTTGTGGTTAATCTTTATCCTTTTAAATCCGGACTGAATAAGAATCTTTCCGATGATGAAATGATAGAATTAATCGATATCGGAGGAGCTTCTTTAATACGGGCTGCTGCGAAAAATTATAAGAGTTGTTTGATTTTATCTGAACCTTCTGATTACGAGATTTTTATTGAAAAATTTAAAGAGGGGAATGGTGTTATCTCGCTCGATTACAGAAAAAAACAGGCAGGAAAAGCATTTCGTCAAATTTCTCTTTATAATAAGATGATCGCGGATTATTATATAGATTCACTCGGTGAGGAAAGGGAGAAATTTCCGGATTTACTATCACTCGATTGTAAAAAGATTATGGATCTTAGATATGGTGAAAACCCTCATCAGGAGAGTTCGGTTTACAGATTCATAGATGATAAAACAAGTCTGGTGGACGCGAAACAGCTCTGGGGTAAACCTATGTCTTATAATAACTGGATGGATACCGACGGAGCTATCGGTTCGGTGTCTGAATTTGAGCATACCTGTATTGCTATCATTAAACACGCGGCTCCCTGTGGTATTGGGATTGCGGATAGTCTTTTAGATGCTTTTAAGAAAGCTCAAAGTTGTGATCCCCTTTCCGCTTTTGGAGGAATTGTTTCCTCGAATAGAGAAATAGATATCGATACGGCGAATGAAATTAATAAATCATTTTTTGAAGTAGTGATAGCTCCGGGCTATTCGGAAGAAGCTCTTGCTAAACTTAAGGAGAAAAAGAATATTCGAATTTTACTCGCTGATTCCGCGCTCTTTTCTCCTTTAAATTATAGGAAGTGTTACCCGATAACAGGCGGTGTTTTAATTCAGGAAAGCGATGCCGTCATTGAGCCTTCATCGGCTTGGGAAGTTGTCAGCGAGAGGAAGCCTACCGAAAAAGAATTGAAAGATTTAGATTTTGCCTGGAAGGTGGTTAAATGGGTGAAGTCTAACGGCATTGTTCTTTGTAAAGATCAAAAAACAATAGGAATAGGAACCGGTCAGCCTTCCAGGGTCGATTCTACTGAGATTTCAGTGCTTAAAGCAAAGAAACATGGGCATGAAACAGAAGGATCGGTATTGGCTTCGGATGCTTTTTTCCCGTTCAGGGATTCGATAGATAAAGCAAAAGAGGCGGGAGTTACCGCCGTTGTCGAGCCGGGTGGATCGATTAGAGATAAGGAAGTTATCGACGCGGCGAATGAGCATGGTATTGCGCTTCTATTTACCGGTAAAAGGCACTTTAGACATTAGTTTATGTAAAGAAAGAATTAAGGTTTAAAAACGCGGAAACTCTTTTGTTTGGACTGATAAAGAAAAGGGGAGTAACTTATGAGGATGAAATCTATATTTTTGTTATCGGTTGTTTGTATGTTTACAGTAAATCTTTGCTTTGCCGAGGATGTTGTTTCGGCTAAAGTTACGGAGGATGCTATAAATAAACGTATATCGGAAATCAGGAAGGGTGGGATTATAGTAAAAACAAATCCGGGCGCGGAAGTTAAAGTGGAGCAGGTGAAACATGAATTTCTCTTCGGAACCGCGATTACGGATAATCTCGCGGAGAAATCCGAAAACGCCATGTCGGATAAAGACAGGAAGATGTTTCTTAAAATACTTGAAGAAAATTTTAACTATGCTGTGCATGAAAATGCTTTAAAATGGTATGACACAGAAGTAGAATATAAAAAAGTCGATTATTATTTGGCTGATAGAATATATGAACTATGTAATGAACGTAATATCCCTATGCGGGGTCATTGTGTTTTTTGGGCTAAAGATGAATTTCTTATGCCGTGGTTGAAAGAGCTTGATAACGAAGCGCTTCGTTCTGCAGTAGTTCGCCGGGCGACCGGAGTAGCAAAACATTTTAAAGGTAGAATAGAAGAATTCGACCTGAATAATGAAATGATAAATGGCGATTTTTTCAGACGTCGTCTTGGTTATGGTGTTATCAATGAAATGGCGTGGGCGGTTAAAGCGGCAAATCCGAACGCAAAGTTGTATATGAATGATTATGGAATTCTTGTTGAGGATGGTTTTAATAGAAGCTCTTACCTGATTCAAATCGAGAACTTTCTTGCAAGCGGAGTCCCAATAGATGGAATCGGATGTCAGGCTCATTTCGTCACATCTAATAAGAATAACAGAGGCGCTACAGCCGCTACTACCTCCGAGCATGTACAAAAAACGCTCGATCAATTGTCAAAATTCGGACTTCCTATCAAGATTACCGAATGCCTTGTAACTGCAGATACGGAAGAAGGTAAGGCTGAAGAACTGCGAAGATTTTTCAGGCTTTGTTTCGCGCATCCAAGTGTGGAAGCCATTATTATGTGGGGTTTTTGGGAAGTGGGACACTGGATCCCCGAATCGGCTATGTGGAAAAAAGACTGGACTCCAACTCCGCAGGCTCTGGCGTATCGAGACCTCGTTTTTAACGAGTGGTGGACAAATATTTCCGGTACGGCGGATGGAAAGGGTTTATTCAAAACTCGTGCATTTTATGGAGATTATTTAATTACTTCCGATGGGGAAACGAAAAAAGTAACTCTGAGCAAAAAAGATAAATCAAAAGAGGTTGATTTCAAATAACGAGAATCTTATAGCCGGTTAAGTTGTAGTGAATTAAGATTTGTATACCTGTTAGTGATATATGAAGGAGAGGTTTATGTCTGATAAACGATATTTGGAAATTTTAAAAAGGAAAGAAAACAAAACTTTTAGTTTTGTTCTATTGTTTTCCTTAAAAATTATTTTTTTATTGTTATTACCTGCCTGTCTTTTTGCAGGTTCGGTTTCGGTCATTGTGGTGGGAGATATTATGATGGGGTCAGATTATCCCGACAACAATCTTCCTCCGCATGATGGGAGTAAACTTTTTGCGAACGTTAGTTCCATTTTAAAAGATGCCGATTTAACGTTGGGTAATCTTGAGGGGACATTATTGAAAGGTGGGGTTAGCACAAAGCAGGTTAAAAAAGGGAGCTGTTATGCTTTTAGGACACCTCCCGGGTGGGCAACAAATCTTCGCGATGCTGGTTTTGATTTTTTGAATTTAGCTAATAATCATATGAACGATTTTGGCGCGGGCGGGATAAACGGTACTACAGGAGCGCTTACCGATGTTGGTTTAAAATACGGTGGGGCCTATAAGAAGGTAGGGCAGTTTAATGTTAATGGAATCAAGGTTGCTGTGGTCTCTTTTTCGACCTCACCTAACACGAATTCTGTTTTAGAAATTTCAAAAGCCAAAGAGATAGTCGCGGAACAGGCTAAGCTTAATGATATTGTTATTGTATCATTTCATGCCGGAGCGGAGGGTCTTAAGTTTTTACATACTCATGATACACTTGAATATTTTATGGGGTCGCCCAGAGGTAATATTGTTAAATTTGCCCGGGCGGTTATAGACAGCGGCGCGGATTTTGTCTGGGGTCATGGTCCGCATGTGCCCAGGGCTTTGGAAGTATATCAAGATCGGCTTATTGCCTACAGTCTTGGAAATTTCTGTACCTGGGGATTTAATCTTGTCGATGAACTTGGTTATGCTCCGATGCTCAAGGTAGAAATGGATTCATCCGGTGTTTTTAAAAAAGGTAATATCTTTTCGGCAATACAGAAAACATATAAGCCCTCCGAACCCGATTCTTTAAACCGGGCTGCAAAATTGATAAAAAAACTCTCGAAAGATGATTTTCCGCAATCGGCGCCCATTATTATGGATGACGGAGAATTTTATCCGAGGCAATGATTATAAGCTTATAGAGTTTTAGGTGATTTTTGGATTTTAAGTTGAAGCTTATTTTACTTAAATGGAGGTAAATTGTCCTATTATGGAGGCTAAAGTTAAAAACAGGTTGTTCTTCTCTATTTATTTGTTATTTTTTGTTGGTTTAGCGCTAAAAGCTTTTTATTCTGAAGCTTCACCAGATGTCCGCGTCTGGGAAATGCAGGAAATCGTTCTTAAGGCAGAGAAACATTATGATAACTGTTATAAGGAAGTGGAATGTTGGGTAGACCTCGAAGGTCCTGATTTTTCCAAACGAGTTTATGGTTTCTGGGATGGATATAATGTTTTTATTGTGCGGCTGGTGGCAACAAAACCGGGTAAATGGACATGGAAAAGCGGTTCAAATCAAAAAAGTGATAATGGTCTGAACAATCATACAGGAGAATTTAATGCCGCCTCCTGGAGTGAGGAAGAAAAGAAAAAAAATCCTAATTGTCATGGTTTTATTCGTCCAACATCTAACGGTCACGCATTACAATACGCTGACGGGACCCCCTTCTTTATGATAGGTGATACCTGGCTTGCCGGAGCTACATGGCGACTTCCTTTTAGAGGTACTGCTTCCGCGGAAGATTACATTCCCAGCCCGGGTATAGGTTTTGAAGATGCCGTGGCTTACCGTAAAAAACAGGGGTTTAATTCGGTAAGTATGATTGCCTGTTTTCCGAATTGGGAATCGGATTGTAATCCCAGCACTTACGCTGATAAAAATGGTATTTACCTGCGGAATGCCTGGGAAAAGTTCGATTACTACATTAAAGAAGGGGAACTTACCGCAAAAAATATGAGAGATGAATACGGTAATAAACCTTTTCAAATGTCATCCGAACATGAAGGTGTCGCCGATTTTGACCGCATTAATCCTGAATATTTTAAAAGTCTGGATAAGAAAATGCAGTATTTATCAGACGAGGGTTTTGTGCCTTTATTGGAAACTGTAAGAAGAGACAATTGTCCGGCCTGGAAAGCATATTTTGATTTCAATGAATCATACGCAAGGTATGTTCAATACCTTGTTTCAAGGTATTGTGCTTATAATATAATTTTCAGCGGTATACACCTCGATTGGATTCCAAAAGAGTACAGCCTTACTGCTTTGGAGTTCAACAGAGCATTGGCTTATCATTTTAGAAAATACGGAGCGCTGCCCTTTGGACAGCCTCACACGACTCTAATAAATAATTCCACTTATACTCAGTTTGGTCATGGGGAAGATTGTCCATGGTTAACCATGCATAGTGTTGGTAACAAGCCTCGAGATCATCGAATCTCCGATTCCATCCAGATACTTTTTAATCTTGAACCTCCTTATCCGGCCATTAATTTTGAACCGTATTATACGGGCTGGGACCATGAGATAAATATGCCGGGAGGTGAACGACCGCTGGCTAATTCATCTCGTGACAATTATTTCGCGCGCGCGCAAATGTACGGTTCGGTCCTTTCGGGAGGGCTTTCCGGACATGTTCACGGAACATCCGCTTATGATATTACAACCACGGGAGAGCCAGATGGAATGAGACATCACTTCTGGGATGCGTTGAAGTTCCAGTCGGCTCTTTATATGCAGCATTTAGGAGTTTTTGTTCTATCCGAGGGTGATAAGTATCAGGAATTAGAACCCTGTCCGGGAAACATACACCCGCAAAAAGCTCCGGATAGTCCCGAGGAAGGTCTTGATGGCTGGGCATATATGATGCGTACACCAGAGAAAGATTTTGCCTTGCTTTATTTTGAGAACCGATCGGTTCTTCCTTATTTAAGCGGTTTCATAGAAAATGAATCGTATAAATTTAGGTGGTTTGATCCCCGGAACGGGAAATGGGAAAGTATCGTTGAAATTAAGTCGGATGAGAAGGGGGAATTGGAACTACCAGCTTTTCCCGATGGAAAAGATCCATCGGTAACCGACTGGGCAGGTAAAATCAGGAGATAGATAGTAGCTAAATATTAGTATAATTTATAAGAAGACTATTAAGGAGGTATGTAATTGATATGAATCTGAAACAATTATTAAGTAATAAAAAAGTTTCCTGTCTTTACATTTTGACAATAGTTATTTCTCTGGTGTTTTTTTCGTGTAAAAAACCCGATGAGATTGAAACCGAAATCTTCCGGACGGAAGATAATTCCCCTGAGGTTATAGGAAGAATGGTTATCGATGATTTGTTTTCCAGAAAGGATTTAATGATGTATGTGGCCGATTTTTGGACAGGAGTCCATTATGCTGAAGCCTGCACTGGTTTTGGAGCGGCGCGTTTAGCCGGCCTATTGAATGATTCGGATATTCTTAATAAATTATCAGATCGTTATACGAGGGTAATAGAGGATAGTCTGGTAAAGGGTACCGCGCATGTGGACGCGAATGTCTATGGTATATTGCCGCTTGAGTTGTATATGCGGGGAGGGGAAGAAAAATTTTTGCAGCAGGGTCTTAAATTGGCTAACGAGCAATGGGAGGATACTCTTCCCGATGGCTTGACGCGTCAGGTAAGATATTGGATCGATGATGTATGGATGATTGCCAGTTTACAGGTTCAGGCATACAGAGCCACAGGTAATGAAATATATTTAGAAAGAGCGGCTAAAGTTACTGATTCTTACCTTAATAAATTACAGCAACCAAACGGATTATTTTATCACGGAGAAAATGCTCCCTTTTTCTGGGGAAGAGGGAATGGTTGGGTTGCGGCGGGGTTGGCGGAATTGTTGTCGGAATTACCCGAAAATAATGAATATTATCAGTTGATTTCAGAAGGGTATAGGAAAATGATGAATGCTTTACTCGAATATCAGTCTAAAGATGGTATGTGGAGACAATTGATAGATAACGAGCAGGCTTGGGCAGAGACTTCATCTACGGCAATGTTTGGTTACGCGATAACTGTGGGAGTTAAAAAAGGGCTTTTACCTGAAGATAAATTTACCCCCGCGTATCAAAAAGCATGGAAGGCTTTGGTAGAGTATATCGGGGAAGATGGGAAAATAACGGATGTTTGCGCCGGTACGGGGAAAGGCGATAATATAGATTATTATCTTGATCGTCCAAGGATAACAGGAGATTTACACGGTCAGGCACCTATCTTATGGTTTGCTTATAGCTTGTTGGCAGGATATTGATTTTAGCGAGTAGGTGTTAGAGAGTAGTGAGTAGTAAAAAAGAAAAAAATGTAAAGAGATTTGAAGGTAAAAATACGATGAAAAAATTAATATTGATAGTTATTTTTATTTTTTTCTGCATTTCTTGCGAGAAAATAGGTGATGATCTTAAGAGGTATACTGATTTACTTGTTGAATATTCTGAATATGATTATGAGGAAATAAATGATATTGAATTTACTTACATGGATAGTAGTGATGCAGATCTTCGAACCCTTAGAGAAGAATACAATTTAGATGCAATCGCGGGAGATGGCGATGAATTGTCCAGGATAATGAACTTGATGTTTTGGGTAAACGAAAATTTGGAGCACGATGGAAGTTCTGAGAACCCTTATCCTCCTAATGCGGCTAATATAATAGAAACTTGCATGGATGAAGATAGAGGGGTGAACTGTAGAATGCTGGCTACCGTACTTAATGATTTTTATTTGTCCATGGGATTCAAATCGAGATTTGTTACCTGCGAACCTTATGAATATGACTTTGATGATTGTCATGTAATAAACATTGTGTATTCTACTCAGTTTGACAAGTGGATTATGATAGATCCTTCTTTTGCCGGCTATTTTACGGATGAAAATGATAATTTTCTAGACCTCTTTGAAGTAAGAGAAAAATTAATCAATGATGACATATTGGTTTTTAGCAGTCATTTAAACCATAACGGGGGTAGATACACAGAACAAACATATAGGACATATCTATCGAAAAATCTATTCCGCTTTGCATGTCCGGTTGAAAGTTCTTTTAATTATGAAGCTTTGAATTACAATGATAGAGAGTATATCGAATTAATTCCTTTGAATTATTCTTCACCCGGGCAGAATCGTTTCACATATACAAGAAATCCGGATATTTTTTGGGCAGAACCGTGACGGTTTTTAATTAAATCTTAATAATTGCAAATTCTTCGAATCCAAGTTAAATAGTCAAATAGTTATTTTAGGATTTAGGATTTGGGATATAGGATTTAGTTAAAGAAACAAAAAAAACTCTGTGTTCTCTGTGTGTTTGTGTGAATTATAGTTTCGGGTTTTGAGTTTCTAGTTTCGAGTTATAAAAACAACAAAAAATCCTGTTAATCCTTTTTTTATCTGCGTCCAATTATTGGTGTGGGGTATGGTTCTGTGTTTTCTGTGATTATTTGGTGGCTAACGAATAAAGTAGCGCGGTGCCAAGGGGTAGTGCTTTTTCGTCGATATTGAAATTGGTAGTATGAAGTTTAGAGTAGATACCCTTTTTCTTATTCGCTCCACCCATAAATACAAAAGTACCGGGAACTTCCTGCAGGTAATAAGCGAAATCTTCTCCTCCCATAATCGGACTTTCCATGAATTCCATTTTTTTGAATATGTTTTTTGCGATTTTTATTAGATTTTCTGTTTTTTCAGGGTCGTTTTTCATTATGGGATAGCCTCTCTGGTAGGCAAGTTCATAATCTACGCCTAAGGAAAGGTTAAGTCCTTTTAATATGTTTCCTATCCACTGGGGCGCTTTTTGCCATAATTCTTTTTCTATTGTCCGAACAGTGCCTTCCATTTTAACTTCTTCGGGTATTATGTTGAATGCTGTTCCTCCGTGTATTGTACAGATGGAAATCACAAAAGGTTTTCCGGGGTTTGCCTTCCTGGATACAAGTCCTTGAATTTGATTTATAAATAAAGAAGAAGCGTAAATTGGGTCTATTGCCTTGTGTGGTTCTGCTGCATGTGCGCCTTTGCCTCTTATAGTTATTTCCATTTCATCCGCGGCTGCCAGCATAACTCCGGATTTTAAGGTTAGGGTTCCGACTTCCGATTCCGGTTCGATGTGTATAGCGTAAATTTCCGATATTCCTTTTAAGGCACCCTCTGCAATCATTCCTTTTGCTCCTCCCGGAATTTTTTCTTCGGAGGGTTGAAATATTAATCTTACGGGAGGGGGATTTTTTGTTTCAGATAAAAGTTTTGCCGTTCCAAGGAGCATTGCCATGTGTGTGTCGTGTCCGCAGGCGTGCATATAACCTTGATTTTTCGATTTGTAGGAGAGAGAGTTTTTTTCGGTGATGGGCAGAGCGTCCATATCCGCGCGTAAAGCTATTTGTTTTTTGCCTTTGCCTATATCTGCTATAAGTCCTGTTTTATTTAAGGTTTTATGTTTAAGCCCCAGGGCTTTCAGCTCTTTTTTGATAAAATCATGAGTCCAGTTTTCCTCGAACGCGGGTTCGGGATGTTTGTGGAGTTCATGTCTTGTATTTATTATGTAATCTTTAATTGAATTTGCTTTCTTAAGCGCGTTTTCCATACCGATATTTTATTGAAAAAAAAGATTATAGCAAGGGTATGTAAATTTAAAGATCAAATATAAAAAAGCAAAATGATAAATAAAAATACAAAAAGCAGAGTAACAACGAATCCCGCAAATAACACGAATAAAAACAAAAGTATTCTGTTTTTTAAAGAAAAAATATTGTAAATACATTTGTGCTATTTGTGTAATTTGTTGTTAAGAAAATGGGTGGTTGGGTGAGATAGAAAGAAAGCACGCAGATTTATGGAGGTCCTCAGTATAAGAAGGGGAAGGGGTTTTAAACTGAGTGAAAGGTATAAACCTGCGTGCATAAAATAATATTCTTCTATTCTATGGAGATTTTGACTTTTTCGTGTTCGTTATTTACTTCTACAAGGGTAAAACTTCCCTCGACTTTTTGTATATGTTTAAGAGCCTTTCTTAAAAATAATTTAGCTTTCTTCGCGTCTTCGGCATCTTCTCCGATTTCAGGTATGAAGAAAGGTAAAATTTTGACGACAGTTAAAGGCAGCCTTAGATTTACATTATCTTCTTCATTATCGCTTTGAACGTTTACAATCAGCTTCTTAGGAGTTCCGGCTTTCTTTATTATATCTTTACTGTCTTTTATCCAGAAGCGAACTACTTTATCTCCATCCTCGATTTCTATTATTGGCTCGTCGCTTATCTCGGATTCTTTTAGAATTTTAAGAATGCTGTCACGCGGGATTTTTTCACAATCTTTTTCCCAGGCTTCATCGTAGAATTCCGCGAATTCGAGAGCTTCTTCCACTAAAGCCTTCGGCACATTAATCCTGACAGTTTCTCCGTTATTTTCCGAGACTTCTAAGGTTAGAAACGGTATCGCTAAATTCAATAAAATTAATAAATTCATATTTCCTCCTTTGTATATTGTACTAATATAATAATACAAAATTAAAATTTGTCAACCCCTTTTTTTTGAAAAATTTTTTTAACCACAGAGGACACAGAGAAGCAGGTAGATGGGTATATGAGTAGATGTGTAAATGGGTAACTCATCCACCCATACACTTATCATCTCATTTACTTAAACTTAAGCCACAAAGCCACGAAGTTTTTTCTTTTTATTTTTTCCGCTTAACTACTCAACCGTCTAACTAATTCGAAGAATCTGGGAATTGAAGTTCTTGACATGATGGTTTGATTGTATAAATTATATTTATATATAAATAGTAAACAGAGGAGGAGTATAATGATTAAATGTCCAAAATGTGATAAGCCTCTAAACGGTTTTAAGTTATTGTTTAAGTTGGATTATTCTAAAATTGAGTGTAGCAACTGTGGTAGCAAATGGAATCTGAAGGTAAAAAAGAATAAATCGTTATTATGGGGAGTTTCTGGAGGGGTTTTTGCAGCTGTATCTTATTTGGCGTTACTTTTTTTAGGTTTTTTGTGGGGTTCAATTGCTGCAATAACTCTTTTAGTAATTTATTATTTAGTTATGCACAATTTTGTTGAAAAGTTTATAGAGATTGTGAAATATTAGTCTTAACTTGTATTTTCAACTGTAATGGTGACGGTACTAAACTTTGTGAAAGGTATATTGTTCTTCTTTTATTTAGGGTTGTTGACATAATAGTCTAATTGTTTAAATTGGGTATATAGATAAGAGAAACTAAAAATATAGCAAAGGAGGAGATAAATAAAAAAATTTAAACAAACATTAATTGGTTTTTTTGTTATTCTTGGGATGTTGTTATTCGTTAATAATGATGTGTTTGCTGCCGCGGCGACTGTCGATACCAGCGAAGTGCATCAAACGATGGAGGGGTTTGGAGCATCGGTTGCCTGGGAAGTTTGGCAGCTTTACAATCATTCGGAGAAGAGTGAGGTTTATAATTATATTTTTAAGGAGCTTGGCTTGGATATACTTCGTCTGCGAAATATATATGAGAATGTGGGGGAGGAGTATATTTTTGGTTTATATGGGGAGATTGTGGACAGTTTTTATTCTCTATCGGAGAATGAACCGAAGATAATGATATCTTCCTGGTCGCCGCCTGCGGATTTGAAGAGTAATGATAATC
>Ga0315548_1001044_pt1 | contig 24146 bp, 18 predicted proteins | sample SalMarSW160110MG_2_FD_202540 | JGI IMG/M metagenome (GOLD analysis project Ga0315548, IMG submission 202540) | Salt marsh sediment microbial communities from the Plum Island Ecosystem LTER, Massachusetts, United States - Salt Marsh Sediment SW1601-110 ...
TTTTAGTGTAATCAACTGACATCTAACCTCAACCTACTAACATCACTTTGCCACATAAAATTATTATTATGAAAATTGGTAATTATTAAAAACATATCCCGGATCAATTAAAAATCAATAAGTTTGTATTTAAGATTCCAAATAGTTAGTATAATATACCGTATATATATATCCATTTATGCCCGTTTACACCTATCAGCAAATTGAAAAAACAATAAACAATTGTTGCCAGGTTAATTATGAACCGGGCCCGGATGTATCGGGGCGAGTTGCACCATACAATTAAAAGCAATGATATTATGAGTATAAAAAAAGAATGAAAAATAAAATAACAGGTATATTTTTCTTGTTAAGATTTGTTCTTAAAAATTTCAAGGCATCTGTCAATTGATTCTCCACAGTTTTGTGGTTGATCTTTAATTCTTCAGCAATTTCTTTAATACTCAACCCATCGAACCGGCTTTTTATGAATATTTCTTTACGTCGCTTGGGTAATTGATTTAAGAGTTCTGATATATATTGATATAGCGAATTATATGTAATTTTCTGAGAAGTATGTATATCAAGATCAGCACTTATTCCGGTCTTAAAATATTCAGACAAATAAGCTTTTTTTCTGAAATGCTTTCTTATTATGTTGAAGGCAATTGTAAATAGGAAGGATTTAAAAGATAGTTCCGATTTCAGATTTGTACGTTTCTCCCAGATTATGGTAAAAACCTCCTGAACCAATTCTTCAGCCTCAGCTTCGGATTTCAGATAACCCAATGCAAAACGATACAGACGTCCACTATACTCTTTATACAAGGTATTAAATGCCAAGAGATTACCTTTTGATAAATTACGTACAAGTAGTGACTCGTTTTTTGTTGAACTATCTTGCATGTAAAAAAGTTTTGCAAAAAAATTAATTTTAAAATTAAAAGAATTAATTAATATAATAGTAGGTTAACATTAATATTAACTTCTATTACACAGCATCCACATGTTTCTTATATCAAAAAAAAATTTATATATACAGAAATTTTTAATAATGTTTCTCATATAAAAAATATAAAATTTTCAATATACAAAAAGTTTTTAATGGTGGTGATAGATTATTCATACTTCTTATGTCAGACATTTTTTTAGGCAGATAGAAAGATATCCATCTGTTGGGTGACAATTGATTTTATACTTTCTCTGACCTGTTGAATCATTGCTGGATAGTCGTGATAAGTGTATTTATTATGTTGGTTATTGGTTCAAAGGTTTAAACTTGATCGAAAGGGATATTGATTCTGTAAATCCACGATTTTTCCCCAATTAGTGATTGTGCCGGTCGTTGTCAGGTCTTGTAAATTTTGGGCGACCGCATAAATGGCTGTAAATACTTTATATCTTCCCGGACACTTTTGACTATATTGTAAGGTGTAAATATAATGTTGTGTCAGGGAAAAAAATCTGAGAAACTCTCAGAATCTCATTAATGAAAAATATTTTATAATTCTCTTGGTTTTTTCCCTTGCCGCCAATGTTCTTCAATTTCTTCCAATGAGTGACCTTTTGTTTCAGGAATAAAATAGTAACCCCATATTAAACCTAAAATTCCTATTCCTGCATATAGCCAGAATGCGCCTGCGGGTGATAAAAAATTTAGTAATGACAGAAATGTAAATGATACAAGTGCATTAAATGTCCAATTAGATAGTGCGCCTAAACTCGCGCCTAAACCTCTTACTTGTAAAGGAAATACCTCGGAAATAATTAACCAGCCTAAAGGTCCTAAACTAACGGCAAAGAATAATATATAAACAAGTACTGAAATAACAGTTATTAATTTAATAGACTCTCCTAAAGTATCTTTGAATGCAAAAGATATTCCTAATGCAATAAGAGCAACAATTATTCCACTTAAACCAACAAAGTATAGTTTTCTTCTTCCAATCTTATCTATAATAAACATAGCAACTATAGTAAAAAATACATTTACTGAACCAACTATTACAGTAGCGGTTAACTGGCTATCAACAGTTACAAAACCAGCTTTTTCAAAAATCTCGGGGCTGTAATAGATTACTGTATTTATACCAACCAATTGTTGGAAAAACATAATTCCAATACCAATAATCAATGCATTTCTTAACCATGGTTTAAAAATCTCTTTTGAAGAAGCTTTATTTTCTTTATCCTGTCTAATTTCTTCTTTTATTTTGCTTATTGAACTTTCAACTAATTCAGGGGTTTCAATTTTTTCCAGTATCTTCCTTGCCTTAGCTTCTTTCTCTTTCTTAAATAAGAATCGGGGAGTTTCCGGGAGTACTAATATTCCAATTAGTAAAATTATTGCAGGAATAATACCAATTAGAAACATTGGCCTCCAGCATTCTTCTGTTGCGGGTAATCCAAAACCTGAATTATTAAAAAACTTAGCTAATACACCTACTTTTTCACCTTCAACAATAAAACTTTTATCACTAAGATATGAAACAAGAATTCCAATTGTAATAAGCAGTTGGAATGCACTGACAAATGCTCCTCTTCTTTTTGATGGTGATAGTTCCGCTATATAAAGAGGAACTGAATAAGAGGATATACCGATAGCAATTCCAAGGAAAATCCTTCCTATAAATAAACTTGTTGGATTTCCAGCCAATCCTGTCCATAAAGCACCTATTCCAAATATAATTGCGGATGCCAGAATTACCAGCTTTCTCCCAATATAATCTGTTATTCTTCCACTAAAAGCAGCACCAATAATAGCACCGAATAAACCTGCAGTAGTAATCCATTCGACTTGTTTAAAATCTAATGACCAAAGTTCTTTAAAAAACTGCTTTGCACCGGAGATCACACCGGTGTCAAATCCAAATAACAAACCACCAGTAGCAGCAATGGCGGCTATAACAATGACTAATACTTTGTTTTGTTTGCTTTGCATAATTTTACTTTAAAAAATGATTATCGGCTTTTACGTGTTAATGATATCTAAAAGTGTACCGCTCCAAAGTTAAAAAAAATTGTGTTACTTCGGACTTTGATTGACTTTGGATTTCAATGTTTATTTTTGCTCTAATTTCTTTTATACGGCCTGATTATCAATCGAAGTGCCTTGTCATAGGTTAAATAATTCCAGATCCAATCGGTTAAAATGACTAAACGATTTCTGAAACCTATCAAAGCTATAAGATGAATAAACATCCAAATAAACCAGGCAAAAATACCTGATATATGTAAAAAGGGTAAATCAACTACTGCTTTATTTTTACCTATGGTAGCCATTATGCCTTTGTTGTTGTAAAAATAAATTTTGAGCGGGCGGCCCTTTTGCATACGGATAAAATTTTTGGCTAACAGTTTTGCCTGTTGAATAGCAACCATTGCCAGCATTGGATGCCCGTTAGGGTATTTTTCGGTAGACATGGTTGCAACATCTCCCAGGGCATAGATATTGTTATAATTGATAACCCTGCTGTACCTGTCTACTATTATCCTGTTCGATTTGTACACATTTTCATCGAGCCCTTTAATAACAGAACCTTTAACCCCGGCAGTCCAGATTACAGTATCTGATGAGATTACATGGCCGTTATCAAGTTTCACCTGTTGTCCGTTATAGTCGATTACCCTGGTTTTTAAAAGTGTGCTGACCCCCAGCTGTTTAAGATATTTTAATGATTGTTCAGATGATCTCTCTGACATACTGGATATAAGTTTATCATAAGCTTCAATGATATAGACATTCATTCTTGAGAAATCAAGCTCAGGATAATCTGTCGGAAGTATATGTATTTTCATCTCGGCAAGTGCACCTGCCAGTTCAACGCCTGTCTGCCCACCTCCAACTATTACTATATTGAGAAGTTCATCCCGCTCATCCCCCTGTAATGAGATAAGTGCACTTTCAAAGTTCTGAAGTATATAACTACGCATATCAAGAGCCTGGGGTATAGTCTTTAATACAAGCATCTCATCTTTAACTTTCTCAAATGAAAAATAGTTTGGTTCACTACCACTGGCTAATACAAGGTAATCATAATTAATACTACCCCTGGTGGTTTCAATTTCGTTATGCTCCGGATTAATATACCTGACTTCAGCCATCCGAAAGAACAGGTTTTGTTTGTTTTTTACGATTCGTCTTATGGGGTAAGCAATTGAGTTAGATTCAAGACCTCCCGTTGCCACCTGGTATAATAGTGGTTGAAAAGTATGATAATTGTTTCGATCAATAATTACTACCTGGTACTTACTATTTTTCAAGCCTTTTACCAGTTCAATGCCGGCAAAGCCAGCTCCTATAATGACGATTCTTTTTAACTGACCAGGGTCAGCAACATTCAAAACAGACATAATTAATTATTTTTAAGGGACAGCGCCCATATTTTCCCTCTCTGAAATATGGGCGCTGTCCCTCTGTGATCCCGAGAGGATTATTCGCTCCCACATGTCCTATCCACATCCTGCTCATGAGATCATCCCGACTATGTCGGGACTAAGTCCGAACCCCCGATGTGCGTCTCAGCCTCATCAGCATCAAAATGGAAAAAGCTGCCCTTGTGGCGGCTTTTTCCATTTTTGTGATCCCGAGAGGACTCGAACCCCCACCATGAGAACCGGAATCTCACGTTCTATCCTGTTAAACTACGGGACCTTAAATAAAATACTTTATTACAAATTTATCTGTTGTATTATTATTTTACAAATAAAATTATGCAACCTTCATTAATTAATCAATTTTTTTACTTTTGTTGCTTAATTCACTGATTATAATTTCAATTTGATGAAATACAGTTTCACAGAGATAGAGAAAAAGTGGCAAAAGTACTGGGATGATAAGAAGACCTTCAAAGTTAATATAGATCCTTTAAAGCCCAAATTTTATGTACTTGACATGTTCCCCTATCCTTCGGGGAGCGGACTGCATGTCGGGCATCCCGAGGGTTACACGGCCACTGACATTATAAGCCGTTATAAGAAGATGAAAGGATTCAATGTCCTTCATCCCATGGGATGGGACAGTTTCGGACTGCCGGCCGAGAATTATGCGATCAAAACAGGCACCCATCCGCATGATATTACTGAAAAAAATATTAAGATATTTAAAAAGCAGCTTAAATCACTGGGATTTGCGTATGACTGGGACCGCGAGATAGCGACGAGCCATGTTGACTATTATAAATGGACACAGTGGATATTCATAAAACTTTACAACAAGGGACTGGCTTATGAGGATGAGGTTTATGTCAACTGGTGCCCCGAACTGAAGATCGTGCTGGCAAACGAGGAGGTTGTTAACGGCAGGTCGGAACTGGGTGGCTATCCTGTTATCAGGAAGCCCATGAAGCAGTGGATGCTGAAGATTACAGAATATGCCCAGCGCCTCCTGGAAGACCTTGATGAACTGGACTGGCCCGACAATATCAAGGAGATGCAGAGGAACTGGATAGGCAGGTCGGAGGGGGCGTCAGTAATATTTAAGGTACCGGATTTTGAGGAGACTATCGAGGTATTCACCACAAGGCCCGACACATTATTCGGTGCCACATATATGGTGCTGGCACCGGAACACAGGCTGGCCAGGGAAATAGCAACCGGTGAACAAAAATCAGCGGTCAATAACTACATAGATAATGCATCAAGGAAGTCGGACCTTGAAAGGACCGACCTCAGCAAGGAGAAGACAGGGGTATTCACTGGAACATATGCGGTGAATCCGGTTAATAACCAGGAGATACCTGTATGGGTCGCAGATTATGTGCTCATATCATATGGCACGGGTGCCATAATGGCTGTGCCCGGCCATGACCAGCGTGACTGGGAGTTTGCAAAGAAATATGATCTGAAGATTGTCGAGGTACTAAAAGGGGGCGACCTTGAGAAAGAAGCATTTGAGGGCGACGGCATACATGTCAATTCGGGATTTATAGACGGACTGAACAAGGAGGATGCTATAGCAAAGATTACAGCCTGGCTTGAAGAAAGGAACCTGGGAAAGAAAGAGATTAACTACAAGTTGAGGGACTGGGTATTTTCACGCCAGCGGTACTGGGGAGAGCCCTTTCCTGTGTTGAAGTATGAAGACGGCACGGTGCGCTGCCTTGATGAGGATGAGCTGCCTGTTGCCCTGCCAGAGGTTGATAAATATGAACCTTCAGGTACAGGTGAGTCACCGCTGGCAAACATTAAATCATGGCTCAATATCACTGATCCCAAAACAGGGAAAAAAGCAAAAAGGGAAACAAATACCATGCCCCAGTGGGCGGGCAGCTGCTGGTATTATTTGCGTTTTTGCGATGCCTCCAATGAAAAGGAACCCTGGTCAGAGAAAGCTGAAAAATACTGGATGCCCATTGACCTTTATGTGGGAGGAGTCGAGCATGCGGTCCTGCACCTTCTCTACGCACGGTTCTGGCATAAGGTGCTCTATGACCTGGGATACGTCTCTACTAAGGAGCCATTTAAGAAGCTTATAAACCAGGGATTGATACTGGGTGAGGACGGGGAGAAGATGAGCAAGTCCAGGGGAAATGTTATAAATCCCGATAAGGTAGTCGAAGATTATGGAGCCGACAGCCTGCGCCTGTACGAGATGTTCATGGGACCACTCGATAAAGTTAAGCCCTGGTCAGAACAGGGTGTAAAAGGAGTATTCGGATTCCTGAACAGGGTTTACAAGTTTTTCGCTGACCCCAAAAATATTCATGACGGCGATGAGGACCCTGAAATACTTAAAGTGCTGCACCAGTCAATAAAAAAAGTAGAGCAGGATATTGAGAACCTGCGCTTCAATACAGCTATTTCACAGATGATGATTTTTACCAATACCTGCCTTAAGAAGGGCAGGGTGAATAAATCCACGGCCGAATCATTCGTTAAAATACTGTCACCTTTTGCGCCCCATATATGTGAAGAATTATGGCAAAAATACGGGTATGATGAAAGTATAAGCAAAGAGCAGTTTCCCTCATACAACAAGGATTATATTATTGAGGATACATATGAATACCCTGTTTCCTTTAACGGGAAGCTGCGCTTTAAGGTAGAGCTGCCCCTGGATATGGAAAATGAAGATATAGAAAAAACCGTCCTCGGGCATGGTAATGCCCGGAAATGGATAGAAAACAGGCAGGTGAAGAAAGTTATTATAGTAAAAAATAAAATTATAAATATAGTAGTCGCATAGTAATGAAAAAAAACAGGATCCGCATACTTATAATCATAATATTATTGATACTTCTGTTACCTGTACTTTATTATTTCATATTTGTAAGAAACATATTAAAAGGTGATATTGAAATTTCTGCCAGTCCGGACACAATCCTTATCAGTGAACCGGAAAATACTCTGTATGGCATACCCGTGGATTCATTCTATATTGAACACGGCAGGATAAGAAAGAACCAGAACCTGTCAGCCATCCTGGCAAAATATAACCTGCCTCAGGGCAGCTTTCAGCAGATCCTCAATAAATCAGAGGGAGTTTTTGATCTGAGAAAGATAAAACATGGCAACAGGTATACTGTGTTCCTGACTGTTGACACCCTGTATGAGGTCAGATATTTTGTCTATGAGCATACTCCTGTGGATTATGTCTTTATTGATTTGAGTGACAGTGTGACGGTAGAGGTAAGGCAAAAGGAAGTGATCACTGTTGACAGGATTGCAGAGGGAACAATAAACTCATCGCTGTGGGAAGTTATGATGGAAAAGAACCTTGAGCCTGAGCTGGCCCTGCAGCTGTCAGAGATATTTGCATGGACAGTAGATTTTTTTGAATTGCAGGTGGGTGACAGTTTCAGGGTTATTTACCAGGAACAATATGTTGATACAGCTCTTACAGGGATTGGCAGGATTCACGCAGCTTTTTTCAGGCATATGCAAAATGACTATTATGCTATTCCATTTGTCCAGGATAGCGTGGAGAGCTTTTATGATATTGATGGTAACAGCTTGAGAAAAGTGTTTTTAAAGGCTCCCCTGAGATACTCGAGAATAAGCTCAAGGTATTCACATAGCAGGATGCATCCCATACTCAAAATCCGCAGGCCCCATCATGGCATCGACTATGCAGCACCTATAGGCACGCCTGTCCATGCTGTGGGAGACGGAGAGGTAATAAAGGCCGGGTATGATGATGGCGGGGGATACATGCTTAAAATAAGGCATAATAGCGTTTATACAACATCATACATGCATCTCAGCAGGTATGCCAAAGGGATAAGGAAAGGCGCACATGTAAGACAGGGGGATGTTATCGGCTATGTAGGGAGCAGCGGACTGTCAACCGGACCGCATCTGGATTTCAGATTTTACAGGAACAATCAGCCGATCAATCCATTAAAAGTTGAAGCCCCGCCGGTTGAGCCTATAAGGGACGAAAACAGGCAGGCCTTTGATTCTGTCAAGGCTATTGCTATACGCCGCCTTTCAGCCACCATCCGGTAAGGGGATGCATGAATAGACCCTTTTTATTTTTCAGATGAATTTTTTATAAGCTGTTCTATTATTACAGGGTAGTATTTGTATTCGAGCTGGTGAACCCTTTTGGCAAGTGATTCAGCCGTATCACCGCTTTCTACGCGGCATCTTGCCTGGAAAATTATATTGCCCTCATCGTATTTCCTGTTTACAAAATGTATTGTTATCCCTGTTTCAGGGTCTTTATTTTCAAGTACTGCATTGTGAACTTTAAGGCCATACATACCCTTACCCCCGTATTTGGGAAGCAGCGCCGGATGGATATTTACTATCCTGTCAGGAAAAGAATCCACTATATTCTCAGGAACAAGCCATAGAAAACCCGCCAGGACAATCCAGTTAACCTCATTTTCAACAAGATAATCCAGAACTTTGCCTGTTTCATAAAATTCCTGCCTGTTAAAGATGAATGACGGGACATTTAAATTCTGTGCTCTTTTTAAAACATAGGCATCGCTTTTATTTGAGAGCACACAGGATACAACAGCTGTCTTTCGGGAATTGAAGTACTCGATGATATTCTGGGCATTTGTCCCTGAACCCGAGGCGAAAATGGCAATTTTGTTCATATTCAACGTTTTAATGCTGTTTTAGGGCCAAAAATAATTGTTTTCACAATTTGTGATATATAAGCATAAATATTTTATATTTGGAGTAATAAAAATAATTTTTTTTGTTTGTTTTTTCTCAATTATTGCATTTCTTTGCATTTTTATTTTAAAATCAATTATTAATTAAAATTTAATAATTATGTCAGATATTGCGTCACGCGTAAAAGCCATCATTGTCGACAAGTTGGGAGTTGATGAAAACGAGGTTACACCTAATGCAAGTTTTACAAATGATTTAGGTGCCGATTCACTTGATACCGTTGAATTAATTATGGAATTCGAAAAAGAATTCAATATAGGAATTCCGGATGATCAGGCTGAAAACATCGAAACCGTTGGAGAAGCAATAAAGTACATTGAAGACAATGTCAAGTAAAAGGAAATTCACCAAATTTTTACTTTCTTATGGAGTTAAAAAGAGTAGTTGTAACGGGACTAGGAGCGATTACACCTTTAGGTAATTCTGTTAAAGACTTATGGGAAAACCTGATAAATGGAGTAAGCGGTTCTGATATAATTACCCGTTTTAATCCGGAAAAATTCAAAACAAGATTTGCCTGCGAAGTAAGGAATTTTGAACCCAGTGACTACTTCGATAGAAAGGAATTAAGGAAACTTGATTTATTTTCCCAGTTTGCCATTGTGGCATCTGATCAGGCTATTAAAGATTCCGGAATTGAAGACAGTTCACCTGACAAATCCAGGATCGGGGTGATATACGGTTCTGGTATCGGGGGTTTTGGGACCTTTCATCATGAAATAACGGAATATGTCAAATTTACTGAAACCCCCAGGTTTAATCCTTTCTTTATTCCCAAGATTATTTCTGATATCGCGGCAGGCCACATATCAATAAAATACGGATATATGGGGCCTAACTATGCAACGGTGTCGGCATGCGCAACCTCTACCAATGCTATTATTGACGCCTATAACCTGATAAGGCTTGATAAGGCTGATGCCTTTGTTACGGGGGGATCAGAAGCATCGGTAAATGAAGTCGGGATTGGCGGCTTTAATGCTATGCAGGCTATCTCAACAAACAATGCCGAGTATAAAACAGCTTCCCGGCCCTTTGATAAAACCAGGGATGGTTTTGTTATAGGAGAGGGAGCAGGTACTCTGGTTGTTGAAGAATTGGAGCATGCCAAAAAGCGGGGTGCCAAAATTTACGCCGAATTGATCGGAGCGGGCATGTCAGCGGATGCCTATCATCTGACCGCCCCCCATCCCGAAGGCCTTGGTGCTTTTTATGTTATGAGGAATGCGCTCGAGGATGCAGAAATAAATTATGATGTTATTGATTATATTAATGTGCATGGTACGGCTACACCTCTTGGTGATATTGCCGAAGCAATAGCCATCGTGAGATTATTTAAAGAACATGCATACAAGATGAATATCAGTTCAACAAAATCAATGACCGGCCATTTGCTGGGCGCTGCAGGTGCTGTTGAGTCTATTGCTGCAATCATGGCCACTGTGCATAATATTATTCCTCCAACAATAAATTTCACTACTCCTGATCCTGAAATTGACAACAAGCTGAATTTTACATTTAATAAAGCCCAGGAAAAAAAAGTAGATATATCGATAAGCAATACTTTTGGGTTTGGAGGGCATAATTCATCAGTGATATTTAAAAAGTTTTCTAAATAATTTTGCCGAACATAATCTCGCAAGGCCGGTACCTTTTTAAGCCTGAGAAAGATTTTTTAAAATACCTTAAAAGGATTATCGGTTTCAGTCCCAGAAACTGCACACTGTATCAGCTTGCCTGCATACATAAGTCATCATCATTCGTTGTTTTCAAGGATCTTAAAATAAATAACGAGAGGCTCGAATTTCTGGGTGATGCCATTCTTGATGCACTGGTAGCCAAACGTCTTTTCCTGAAGTTCCCGGAAAAAGATGTGGGATTCTTAACCCAGATGCGCTCGAAAATTGTTAGCCGTGATAACCTCAATAATATTGCTGTCAAGCTGGGTATCTCAAATATGATTATTACAAGGGTAAGCAGTGAGAATCATAAGTCATTATATGGGGATGCCCTTGAGGCACTGATCGGCGCACTTTTTCTTGACAAGGGATTTAAGAAAACAGAGAAGATAGTCCTTGAACGTATAATCTATCCCTTTATTAATTTAAATACGCTTCAGGATACTGAAGTCGATTTTAAGAGCAGGATAATAGAATGGGGACAGAAAAACAGGAAAGAGGTCAGCTTTGCCTGCTTTGAAGAAGTTGACAGCAAAAAAAATACAACCTACTTTGTTTCTCACCTTGTGATAGCAGATAATTTGATCGGCAGAGGTACAGGTAACTCCAAGAAGGAGGCTGAACAAAATGCTGCAAGGCAGGGACTGGAAAAATTAAATATAAGCAGTGTTTAATGCCCGGGCAAATCATTACTTTACCTCAATTTGAAACTTGCCGCAGCCTGCCTGTCCGTCATAAGTTATTCCCTCCACAATAATATCAAAATAGTCAGTGTCATCCGAAGTATAAAAAGAAAATGCTGCTGTGCCCTGGCTGTCCGTTATAATTTCGGGATTCCAGTAAACAGTATTCCTGTAGTCAGGGATCCTGCTTCCTGCAGTTTTTTCCGAGTCATAGCGGGGCGAAGTAAACACTTCGGAGCAGCCCCCATTTTCAGGATTTTGACGGATGGCTGTTTTAAGTTTTGCCACATTTTCAAATTTATTGTTGTGGGTTTGAATATCAAGTATGCCGTCAAATACCATATCCCCATAATAATACTTTGAGGAAACTACACTGATTTTTTTGACTGCTGCGGGCTCGAGGTTCAGTACTATTGAGGGATCAAAAACGGGCACCCCGTCGACCAGGTAGAGTGGCGAATTTCCGATTATCTCGTTACTGTTCTTATCAATGATGTGTATATATTTAACACCTTTTCTGACGCTGATATAAACACTTTTTAAAATTTCCACAAGCACTTCCTCCATTACAGGAAGCTTAATATAATCACTCAGCATTATTGACTCATCAGGATAGCCATAAAAGGGGGACAGCCCCCCAGAAAAATGGGCGCTGTCCCTCTCATACATGTCCCTCTCATACGCGGCGGTAATCTGACAGTTAATCATGCTGCGGAGGATATAATCCTTATATTCACTTTTCAGGGCAGGTTGAGCATGCTGTTCTTTAAAGCTGTTTGAGAACTTGTCATTCAGAAGCAGTATATATTTTCCATTCTTGTCGTCGAGCTGGATTACCAGCTCGCTATTTGAGAACTCCTCACCGGGGGAGAAGCTGAATTCACCAGCCCTGTTTGTTTTACATGTATATATTTGTGCATGGGGACCCACATATGACAGATAAACCTCAAGGTTCCATACGGGTTCCTTTGATACCTTGTCTATGACTTTACCGCTTATTATCTGTCCCTGTATCTCCGGGAGAAAGCTGACTTTAAAATCACCGGACAAAGGACCGGAAGAATCAATAGAGGCCGGAAGGGCATCGTTGATCTCAGAATAGCCAAAGATATCTGCCAGCAGTATATTATCCATCATCATCCGGTTCTGTATGTCAGATTCCTCTCCTTCAAAAGGATCGCCGGACTTTTTAACTTTTACCGAGAGGTTGGCTGAAACGGGACTGCCATTAACGGAAGTTCTGACTGTAATGTTTACCTTTTCGCGTGTGCCGAAGACAGCTTTATCAACAGATATATTTACATACAGCCTGTCCTTTGGCTTCTTATATGCCGGCCTCCTGCATACTATCTCATCCTTATCATCAAGCAGGGTGACAAAATATATTCCTTCGGGAATATATATATCAGGGATCCTTACTGTCCGCACGCTGTTGTATAAGGATAATGATTCAGAGTAAAACACATACCCGTCCTTTTCGATATTTATTTTAAAAGACCTGTTTGCGTCTGTGCTATCGCATAAAGAGCTGCTGATAGTGAAGCTAACGGTTTTATCGGTGAAAGCGGACAGGTGCATAACTGTCCCTTCTTCATGCACTTCGGGCAGTGCGAACGAGGCTTGCACAGAATCATCCGTTATCACCCTGACATGATACTTGCCGGAATAAAGGGGCTTAAGGTCGAATGTCCCTATACCCCTGACTATATCAAATTTCTGAAGTGTATCATCATTTATACATAACAGTCCCCTGCCGTCAACACCTTCGTTATAGCAGTCCGTTACCCTCATTATAATATGGTTGTCGAGGTTACTGATTATCCTGCCTGACTCGGGGAAAAAGCCGGCAGTTATTGCTGTCTGTCCCTTAACCGGGGGCTTCCTGAATAATACCTCTGCATCGGGATTGATAATTATCAACTTTTTTTCAAAAAAGGAGCCATAACCGAAATTCTTCATCCAGTTGGTATATGCCCTTATCCTGTAGTTGCCCGGGGCAATGCCTTTGGGCAGTACAATGCAGCCGCTGCCAAATCCCCCTTTGAGTGCGCTTTTATGCCGGTAAACCGGATTGTTGTCAGCGGTCAGCAGTTCATAGTACACAACCTTGCTAAGATCAACAGGCACACCGTATATGCTTTCAGTGCAGATAATTTTTAACCATATATTTTCTCCCGTAAAATAAATATTCCTGTCAGTTATCACCAGCAGCCTTTCTTTCATGTAGTTCTCCCTGTCCGCCTGCACGCCGGCAAATGTATTTTTGCAGCTGCTGATCGGTAAGAGGACCAGCAGGGCAGTGAGGTAATATTTGAATACAGGCTTATTCATTAATTAATTTTTTAATCTGTCCAGAAGTCGGGCCTGACCGGTGACCCGTTCACAGAGCAGTCAAAACATGCTACGGAGTTTGTCAGGTATGTGTAAATATTCGAACCGCTGGTCTCCTGGAAATAAATTATCCATCCTTCGTTTTCAACCTTTCCAATATAAGAGGGCCTCGGGTCACCCAGAGAATCGGTATACATCTCCGATTTACAGTATTCAAAACCGCCTGACACAAAAATCTTATGAACCATAATCTCTGACCTGTCAATAAATATCCTGCTGCTTGTTACCGCTGATGCCTGGAAATAGCCCAGCACAGGTTTATCCGGATTGCCGGTGTCTTTTATATTTCCTGCCACCTGCGTTGGTATGGGGTCGAAAAGGGTACCGGTATTTTCATTTGTCTCCCTGATGCGTGACCAGTAATTGAAAGCTTCCTTTGTGAGGGAGTACTGCTTTACAAGAACACTGTACCTTACTGCAAGCCTGTTTGTGCTCCCTGAGATATAATAAAGGGGGTAGTTCTCCAGGACATCTTCCGTAAGGTGGTCGGTGCTTCCTATCTGTATGACGCTGCACGAGTCATATTTCCAGCAGTGGGAGGGCAGCGTATCTTTATGGTAGGGAGTAAAGAACTCCCATGTCTCGTACCAGCTCCAGCTATAGTACCTTGTTTTATTTTCAGGATCATGAGTATCAACAAGTATCTCAATACCCTTTACAGGGTTATCGGGATCGAGCGACGGCCTTTCCTTGTACTGCCAATGTATGCTGTCAATCCCGGGGGCCTTCTTCATCTCTTCAAAGTCAGACTCATACCTGCTGCCGTCAGTTGTTTCTATCAGCAGCTTGTATTTCCTTCCTGCCTGTCCGGTAAACAGAGAGGGATCTGACCGGTAGGTTCCCGGTGATACTTCAGTAAAAGCATATAAATTTCCCAGATCATCTGTTACCTGCACTACCGCGCCGGACACAGGCTTCTTGTCTATATCGTCAAAGTGCAGTGTCCGTGAAAGCCTGACCGTGTATACTGTATTCTCATCGGTTATAAGTCCGTCTACCACCAGCACATTCTCATATTCTTCAATATCGGGATAAAAGGGGTCTATGCACCTGGCCACAATGAACAGCATGCAGGCAGAGAATATCAATATTTTTATAAACCTTATCATTATTTAAAATCTTATCGAGTATGAAACTGTATAAATGGGCTGTCCGAAGATCGATAATTTATAGCCGTTTACCTTTCCTGCCTTGCTCACAAAATATATTGAATATACATTTTTTCGTCCGGTAGCATTATATACTGCAAATGACAATGAGCTGTGGGCAATTTTTTTGGATTTGAGGTTACCCTCTATATTTACTGAGAAGTCGAGCCTTAAATAATCAGGGATGCGGTATTCATTTCTGTCGGTATAATATAACAATTTGTAATTCCTGACATTGTAGACGGCGACGGGGAATGTAATAGGCCTGCCGGTGCTGTAAGTGAAGTTGCCCGACACATTCAGGCGCCTTGAAAATTTGTAGTTGGCAACACATGTCAGGTCATGAGGTTTGTCAAAGTTGGCAGGGAAGTACTCGCCCGAATTAATCTTTGCTTCATCAAAGGGACTGTCGGCTTTTAATAATATCCTGGAATAGGTATAGCTCAGCCAGCCATTGAACCTGCCCGTATTCTTTTTCAGCAGTAGCTCTGCCCCGTATGCTTTTCCCGAAGCCTCAATAAGGTCGGTTTCAATAGTCTCGTTTAGCAGGAGCTCCGCCCCTCCCTTGTACTCGATGAGGTTTTCTATATTTTTGTAATATACCTCTGCCGAAGTTTCAATATTTCCGGAAAGGAAGTTTTTGTAATAACCCAGGGAAAACTGATGCCCTATCTGAGGATTTATATATTTATCACTAAGTTTCCAGGTATCAGTTGGTGAGATTGCCGTAGTATTGGATAACATATGCAGGTACTGCCTCATCCGGTTATATCCGAACTTCAGCGAATTATTGGGATTAAGCTTGTAGCGCAGTGACAGTCGTAATTCGGGCCCCGAATATGTCTGGATTATCTTTTGTCCCGGATAGTATACGGTGTCCTCAATGTAGGAGGTGTTTCTCGGTATGCCTTCCCTGTATTCATAGACCGTCCTCGGCCCCAGCAGGTTAAACAATGAATACCTTAGTCCGGCATAGGCCGTTATCCTTGAACTTATAATATATTCATCGCTCAGGTAAAGAGCCGATTCAACAGCCTTCTCAGTTTCCATAACTACAGGAATGATCAGGGATTCTTCGTTCTCAGACCTGTAAGAACCCGGATTTAAATTGTAAAGGCCGCTGTTCAGCCCGAAATTTATTTTGTGCGACGAATTAAGGAAGTAGTTGAAATCCGTTTTTAGCTCGGAATATTTGATGTCATATGTAAGTTTGGTCCTCTCATCGTTTTCCAAATTTTCGTAGATGCTGTATGAATAATGGCTGTATGTACCTGACAGGTCAAGGATAAGCTTATTTGAAAATATATGTTTAAGCTGCATGCACAGGTTCCTGTTTTTATAATTGTACTCCGTATTTGTACTGAACTTGAAGTAATCACTGCTCATGTAGGCTGAAACATCCACTGTGTTTTTATCATTAAGGTCATATACGACCTTACCTATAAGATCATAAAATGAAGCTTTGCTGTCGCGTATATCAGCTCTTTTTATACGGCGCAGGATCCAGTCGGAATAGGTTGTCCGCCCCCCGGCAATAAAAGACAGTTTGTCCTTGATTATCGGTCCTTCAATAGTGAGCTTGCCTGTAACCGGACTGATACCGAGGCTGCCGGAGAGGTTTTTCCTGTTGCCGCTCTTTGTGTCAATGTTAAAGACAGATGAGAGCCTTCCTCCGTATTTGGCAGGGATCCAGCTTTTATAAAGCTGAAAATCCTTTACTACATCCGGATTAAAAGCTGAAAAGAATCCGAACAGGTGAGAAGTGTTAAAAACAGGTGATCCGTTAAGCAGCACCAGGTTCTGATCGGCATTGCCTCCCCTTACATTAAATCCGGAAGCCCCTTCACCCACAGTCTGCACCCCGGGCAGCAGTATGGCGGTTTTTATAATATCTGTCTCACCCAGGGTTGCAGGTATCTGCTTTATGGTCTTTATTTCAAGCTTATCCATGCCCAGCTGGACACCTGCCACATTATGAAATTTACTTGCTGTCACCACGACACCGCTGAGCTGTATAAGCTTCTCTTCCATCTGAAAGTTCATGGTGCCGTCGGAGTAAACAATAATCTCTTTGGTTATATCTTCCTTGCCGAGGCTATGCAGGGTAATGCGGTGTTCGCCCCTGGGCATATTGATAATATAATGGCCGGTGACATCGCTTATCACACCCTGCTGCAAATCATCGATATATACCACACATCCTATTACAGGTTCTCCTGTTGACACTTCCTTTATAAAACCCGAAATGGTAGCCGTCCTGCCGCTTCCGTTAAGGGCGGGACTGCCAATCTTGATAATGTCCTGCATGGCGTCTGATGATACCGGTTCGGACCTGCCGGGAGAGGGAGTTTCAGGTTCAACCGGACTCCCCTCAATAGTTGCTGAAATATCAGCCGTGTCATATACTTCCTTTATACCGGTTTTTATTGTATAATCCCTTGTGAGTATGATATTATTATTGACTATGAAATATGAAATACCGGTCTTTACAAAGGTGGCTGATAATATGTCAGGCAATCCGGTTATACCGGGGGGATGATTGACCCTCAGACTATCTGTCCATTCATTCCTGAAAAAGAATTTATATTCATAGTTTTCTTCAACATATGTTACCAGGTCGGCAAAAGGGCGGCCATGGAAATTCCTTTCAATACGGATATCAATATCCTGTGGCAGTCCCTTTACCGCCTGCAGCACTAATAAGATACAAATGAAATACTTCCCCATGTACTGTTAATCAATTCATTCATTTAATATTACTGCGGATGCCGGATGTCTATATGAATGCGGGCCTGTTTATAATCTGTCATAGTACTTCAGCAGTTCAATAAAGTCATCAGGTTCGGCTGTTCTTACAAAGAATCTTCTGCTTCTTATATAATTCTCAATATCCTCACCCTTATCGGATAAGCAGCTGATAAGTGTTTTCCTGTTATTTATTCTAAATATTTTATCATTTTTCCGGATATATATTGTATTTTCAATGCGGGCTACATCTTTATCAAGGACCGATGACTTGCTTATATATTTTTCCCATCTCATCAGAAGTGTGGCTCCTCCATCATAAAGCAGTTCATAGTATCCGCTTTTGTCTTTTAAGCCATTGCCTGTTGAGGCCTTAATAAACCTGTGTCCGTCAATATAAAATCCATCAACGTCATTCCTGTTTAATTCAATGAAGCGTGGCCCTTCAGAATAAAATTCGTTGGCTACCAATTTGTCACTGACAATATCATAATTAATAAGCAATTCCTTTTGCACGTCATTTCTGAAGTATACCGTTCCCTTTTCCCAGCCACTTAAAGCCAGGAACTGATGACCAAGCAATTCGGGATAATAGTCAGTGTAAATCTTTCCGTTCACCAGCGGACCATAGGTGCAGTTTGAAGAATAAAACAAGTCCCTTACATTACCTGCAAGAGTGGTTATGTTTTTGTTTTTTTCAAGAACATTTATCTGTTGCGCGATACAGTTATTAAAAATCTCCGGTGGCAATAACAGTGAAATAGCAATAATACCTTTAAACCATATGCATTTTATGTTCTTCATGTACAAAGTAAAATATCCTGGCAGGGAAGCCCCTTTTTTAGTGAATAAAAACTTTGAGTATTAACACTTAAATATATATTTTCGTGAAAAATTAATATCCAGCAAAAATAAAAAAACCTTTCTATTACTATTCAATACTTATTAAATTAACTTGAAAAAGAAAACACATAAATTATCTATTAATGCCGAATACAGCTCGGCAATTATTGCCATATCCTCCCATGAGAATGATTACAGGCTTAGCTGGGCAATAAACAAACAACTGGAAACAAACTTTGTAAAAACAAATAACCTGGTAGTTTTTAATAAGAAATATAAAATCGAACAGGAATTCAGTTTGTTTGTGTTTGAAGATGAGGACAACATGATTAAATATCACCTTGTTGCCAACAAGTGCGATAATGGATACCTTATCCCTGAACTGAGCAACATGGATTTTTTTATTCAGATTTATGGAGAGATTAGCGCTGATTTTAAGGACCGGCTGCTGGAAAAGTTAAAAAAAATCAATATTGTAACGGGCGCCTTTGTTATTGATCCGGCCATACTAAAATCCGGCAAGAGGCTGATATATTAATGTTAAAGATTGTTAAAATGTTATATATTAATTATTTCTGAGACTATCTTTGTACTGCTATGAGCAGGAAATGGATATGGATACTGGCATTTTTTATGGGCCTGGCAATGATAAGCCTTATTTTCGTCCAGGCCTGGTGGATTAAAAATGCTGTAGATGTTAAAGATGAGCAGTTTGACCAGCTTATTACAAGAACACTGTCCGATATTTCCGGTGAATTTCAAAAACAACAGGCAGCACGCCATATCATTGATGAACTGAATCCTTTTTATCTTGATACTTCTTCAGATGTCTATGATAGTGACTTTCATTTTGAAAGTGAATTTTATTTTTATAGCGAATCATCGGGAGATCAACTGACATCTGAATTAAGAAGGAGAAATCTTGACAGGAGGGCCCTTGTTAATAATGTATTATCAAGAATGCTCAGCATCAAACCTGAAATCGAAGATATTATTAATCCAGGAAATTTTAAGGCATTGATCAGGAAAGAACTTTTAAACAAGGGCATAGATATGGATTTTGAATATGCCGTTACCAAATCGAATAATCTGCTGGCATTTAAATCAGGTAATTATAAGCCTGATACAGATGCAGATTATTACAGGGTACAACTTACACCTGATGATTTGTTTGCCAGTTCAGATTATCTGACAATTTATTTCCCGGCAAAAAGAAATTTTATTTTTAAGTCGCTGGGCTACATGGCTATTTCTTCCATACTGCTGACAGTGATTATTGTCTTAAGTTTTGCCGTTACAATATATATCATTATCAGGCAAAAGAGGCTTTCCGAGATACGCACCGACTTTGTTAACAATATGACTCATGAATTAAAGACACCCATATCTACAATATATCTCGCTTCCCAGATGCTTGGTGATAAGACTATTCCTGCCACATCAAAGAATATTGACAACCTCTCTTCGGTAATCATCGAAGAAAGCAGGAGGCTCGGCTACCAGGTGGAAAAAGTGCTGCAGACGGCAATATTTAAGGAAGGCAAACTGAAGTTAAAGCTGAAGGAAACAGATATCCACGAATTAATACAGGGAGTAATAAACAATTTTTCAATACAGGTCAGGCAGAAGAATGGTATTATAATACCGTCGCTGCATGCAGAGAACAAAATATTAAACATAGATGTCGTTCATATTACAAATGTTTTGTCAAACCTTATAGACAATGCAATAAAATATTGCACCCGTGACCCGGAGATATATGTTGAAACACAGGACCGCAAAGAATACCTTTTAATATCCGTACGTGATAATGGTATTGGCATTGGCAAAAATGACCAGAAGCGGATATTTGACAAATTTTACAGGGTATCCACCGGCAATGTTCATCCCGTTAAGGGATTCGGACTCGGACTGAGCTATGTTAAAAAGATTGTCGAGGAGCATAAGGGATATATAAACCTTGAAAGTGAGCTCTATGAAGGAACGACTTTCAGAATTTATCTGCCGGCAAATTTGTCTAAACTTTAATTTTACAAATGTATGTACAAATTGAAAATACTGCTGACCGAAGATGATGAGAACCTGGGTTCCTTGCTTAAGGAATACCTGAATGCAAAGTCATTCGATACGGACTGGTTCTTAAACGGTGAGAAAGCTTATAAGAGCTTCATAAAAAACCATTATGACCTTTGCATACTTGATATAATGATGCCTGTGAAGGACGGGTTCACTCTTGCCAAAGAAATAAGAATGACCAATTCTGAAATTCCCATAATATTTCTTACTGCCAAATCATTGAAGGAAGATGTTATTGAAGGATTCAAGGTCGGGGCTGACGATTATATTACCAAGCCTTTCAGTATGGAAGAGCTGCTGTTCAGAATTGAAGCAATATTAAGGAGGACTAAAAAGGATGCCAAAAGTATTTCGCAGGCAGAATTCAAGGTTGGGAGTTATATTTTTGATGCGCATAAGCAGGTGCTCAGGCTGGGTGACAAAGAACAGAGCCTTACCACCAAGGAGTCTGAATTGCTGAAGCTATTATGCACCAACAAAAACATTATCCTTGAGAGGAACTTTGCCCTTAAGACTATATGGATAGATGATAACTACTTTAATGCAAGGAGCATGGATGTTTATATAGCCAAGTTAAGAAAATACCTGAAAGATGACCCTAAAGTGCAGATAATCAATGTGCACGGCAAGGGTTTCAAACTTATAGACTGACCTGTCCCCTTACTCTCCGCTCCAGCCTGCAATCCGCGCCAGTATCCACCACATGGCATATGCTTTCCTGTTTGCCGTTATATGTTGTGTATTGTGTGCGCCGTACGTTGCTGCGCCACCCGGATTGGCTTTGTTTTCGTAATAATCTGTTCCCGGAACATGCTCATCCTGCCAGTCAGTATAAAACATCTGGCTGCCATTGCCTGTGCCGGCGGCATATGCTGCTGAATTACCGTCATCGCCGGCATCTTCCCAGTAGTTGTCATCCATGTCATGTGTGTCTATGCTGTAATAATCGAGACAGAACTGTTTTGCAGTGTTGCAGTGGTCGATTATCAGTTCGGACTGGTCTTTAGGATGGCCTGTTCCGACATTACTTCCTGAATTTGCATGTCCGGTCATGAAGATGAAGGTCACGGCATTGGCTCTCTGTCCCTCCCCGCTTCCTATTTTAGTGCCGCCCTCTCCGTATTCGTCAATCAGGGAATCCATTCCCGGCAGGTAGTTGTCCGGTACATTATGGCCTGCAATATTGCACCATGACCACATGACAACATTTATTGCGGCATTGTCAGGGTCATCAAGATAGTTTCGCGTGGCCTGGATAAACGCTGTCTCATCCCTGCTAAGATCGGCCGCATCCACTCCTGGAGCAGCATAGTCTGCCATCGCACAGTCACGGAAGTCAAGTTTACCGGACTCGGGTGAGTTATTGGTTATTCCGAAGAGGACATCATCCCCGTCCTTGTAATCCTGCAGTCCGAATACTCCGTATGCCACATGTGTGCCGTGCGAGGTGTGCTGATAGGCAATATGAAGGTTGCTGCGCGCAGCATTTATATATTGCTGCGGTATAGACCTTAAAACACTTTCTTTGGCCTTTAGATGGCCTGCTATATATATGCCGGAATCGGTGATGTCACCGTTGCCGAGGTCACCATTATCTGTTTTTTCACAACCAGTTAACATAGATAATACTAATAACAGGTAGAATAAAGTTTTGCCATTTTTTTTCATGATAAAACGGTTTTGAAATTAAATACTTGATAAATTAGTAGAATATGAATTAATTTATTCTCTTAAACGGGATAAATATTACATAAGTTTCATCTGCATATTCATAAAAGTACCTGGCAGAGATGGATGTCAGCAGGATCATCGAATTTATACACAGTGACAATTTCAGGATTCTCCTGTCTTTTTCGGTTTATTATGTGATAATAATAGGTATTGGAATTTATGCCACAAGGTTTTCTTCCAGGGGCATAAAAGAATACTTTATTGGAGGGAGGCAGATGCACAGGTTCGTGGTGGCTCTCTCGGCAGTGGTATCGGGACGCAGTGCGTGGCTGCTGCTTGGGGTATCGGGACTGGCTTATCTGAAGGGACTAACAGCAGTATGGGCAGTAATAGGGTATATTGTTGTCGAGTTTTTCCTGTTTTTATATTATGCCCCTAAAATAAGGAGATATAGTGAGGAGCATGACTGCATAACCATACCTGACTTTTTTGCTGCACGCTTCAATGACAGGAATAACATGCTTCGTATTGTTATTGTGGTGATATTTATAATATTTATGGTTACCTATGTGGCTGCCCAGTTTGTGGGGGGAGGCAAGGCATTTAATGCCAATTTCAGGATTTCAATGGATGGGGGATTGCTGATCACTGCTGCAATTATTCTTATTTATACTCTTCTTGGCGGATTCCTGGCTGTCAGTCTGACCGATGTTTTCCAGGGCATATTTATGCTGCTGGCACTGGTATTGCTGCCGGTTGCAGGAATAATCAGTATGGGCGGGTGGAATGCCGTATTCAGTGAACTCGGAAGCATCGACAGAAGCTTGTTAAGCCTTTTCTCCCAGCCTGCTGCCCTGGTAATCGGATTAATAGGAATTGGACTCGGCTCTCCGGGTAATCCGCACATACTGGTACGGTATATGTCAATAAAAGACCCTGCCCAGTTTAAATGGACGGCAATTGTCGGCACTACATGGAACACTGTAATGGCGGCCGGTGCAATAATGATCGGACTCGTGGGGAGGGCATATTTTCATGAGGTGGCGGCTTTGCCCGGTGCAGACGAAGAAAACATATATGTTTTTTTATCAGGGAAGCTGCTGGACCCGCTGGTAGTCGGATTTATCCTCGCCTCCTTATTTGCGGCAATAATGTCTACCGCCGATTCGCAGCTGCTGGTCGCAGCTTCCAGCATCGTGAGGGACCTGTATGAAAAGGTGCTTTTTAAAGACAGAACACTGTCGCATAGAAAACTTGTAATGATGAGCAGGGTGGTGGTGCTGCTGCTTGTTGTAATAGCAGTAGTGCTGGGCGTCATTATAAAGGACCAGATACTATGGTTTGTGCTTTTTGCATGGGGGGGACTGGGAGCGGCAATAGGGCCAACCTCAATACTGGCCCTTTTCTGGAAAAGGACTTCCAGGACCGGAGTTATAGCAGGACTGCTGGCAGGCACGGTATCGGTGTTTATATGGAAAAACATCCCGGCATTGAATAATCTGATATATGAGCTTATACCGTCGTTCTTTATAGCACTCGCGGTGACGTTGCTGTTCAGCGTTATCAGTCCGGTGCGGAGAGCGAAAAGAAAGCGATAGAGGCAAGGGAGCAGCACAAGGAAGGAGAGCAGCTCAAGGCACGAGCTCTACCAGGCACCCAGCAATTCCATGGAGCGGCTTATCTTTTCCTGCATGGGCATGCTGCCGTCAAGCCAGTGTATCCGTGCCCCTTCACGTTCCATCTTCCTGAACCATGTCATCTGCCTCTTCGCAAACTGCCGGATGGCTGTGTTAAGCTTT
>Ga0315548_1001050_pt1 | contig 24043 bp, 19 predicted proteins | sample SalMarSW160110MG_2_FD_202540 | JGI IMG/M metagenome (GOLD analysis project Ga0315548, IMG submission 202540) | Salt marsh sediment microbial communities from the Plum Island Ecosystem LTER, Massachusetts, United States - Salt Marsh Sediment SW1601-110 ...
AGTCCGTTATGCTATAAGAGATTGGGTTTCGGCGTTGATCTGACCGAAGTCTAAGGTCTGCTTATCATATTTTATGAGCGCATACAAACGGGGGACCATATTATGAAGACAAGTGCCAAGGTGTTTGTGAGCTATGCTCGCGAGGATGCGAACTTCGTCAAGCCGCTCCGACAAAGGTTAAAGTTTCTGAAGGATGAGTATTCAATTGAAGACTGGTTGGACCAAAAGCTTGTGGCTGGTCAGGAGTGGAGTACTGAGATTGCAAATAAACTTGAGTCGGCAGACATTGTCCTATTATTGGTAAGCCCTGCTTTCCGCGACTCCCACTTTATCACTTGCAATGAATTACCCATTGCGTTGAAGAAAAAGAAGGACGAAGGGGCTCTAATTATAGCTATTCTTTTGCGGCCCGCAGGTTGGGAGAATTACAAAACACTCAACTGGCTCGAGGCTTTGCCATTGAACCAGGCTGGACGATTGCTTCCGGTTTGCAACTGGCAGAAGCGAGACAATGCATGGGAGGCAGTCTACACTGGACTAAAAAAGTCCTTGGATCGCTTTGGACTTCTGGGGAGGATGGAGCAGGACTTGGGGACGTCTGTGAGAGTCATTAAGGCTGGTGCCCAATTTTGTCCACGCTACTCGGGCAAGGAGATTATCGCTTTCAATCGTATAACGGATTTCTGGAGTGCTGACCCTACTTTACAAGAGGGACGCCTCGTCTCCATAGAGGGCACCCTCTCCCGCTATGCACCATTAGTCATTGCCCCACCATCGACCAAGCGGGAGATGCATCTTGCGTTTCGTACGAAGTTGGCTGAAGGGCTACCAGAGGAACGCGAGGGAAGAGTAAACGCAATGCTTTCCTTTACTGCAGGTCAGATGGTCTGGCGACTCCAATTGCCACAGATTCAATCAGAATACCTTGGGCTCTACCACTCTATTGTACGAAATTCCGTGCCGATTTTCGTAACCCATAATTACTTCCGAAATTTCGTAGACCCCCTTTTTCTTAAAGAAAGCAGGAACACACTTGAGGCTCGGGTCATAGGAAGGGTCACGCAACTACAAAATGATTTCGTGAACGCATTCACGGACGAATCGCTACTTGGCACAACCATCATCAGACCAAAAATTATTAGTATCCGAAACCGGCCCAACTACGGTCTGATCATTGATGGTGAAGATACAAGCATCGATAAACTTGGCCACACTCGATACCTCGATGGTGATATCTGGGTAGCCCTTCGATGGCAGGGCAAGCGTCTTTTCCATAGCCGGTTCTGTGATATATCGGACGACGCAGATATTGCACAACAAACGCAGGCACTCAAGCAAGATATTGACAAACAGTGCCCGGGGCATGAAGTAATCCTCCAATTTGACCAGGTGAATCCTAGACTTCTAGGTAAGCAGGCTCTAAATATAGAGGAACTCGTCAACCAGATGTTTTAAGTTCATGGTATGCAGCGCGTGAAGCAGTAGTGCCTGCAAAGCCCCGAAATAAAGAATACAGGATATGGAGATAGGACATAACCTCTAAGGATTGACACGACCTGCAAGGTCGCATTCAATCTATTGTTCAAGAAGCCCGGTAGTTGATTAGATTTTTCTGTAAGGGTATTGCTTCGATGATCTGAGTGAGGGAGGCACCCCTGAATCGATAAAATTCGGGGTGCCGGAGATGAACAGAGGCTTTCTATCGATAAAAAGACATAGTTTTGAAGAAAAAGTTATCGGTATTCGGAGCCAAAAGTCGGATTAAGGCGTAGCTATCCTGTGCCGCTTCAACCAGAGATCGGCAGCCTGTTCAATTTGGGTAAAATAGTATTTGCAGGTTTTCAGCTACCTTGAATCTGCCAATACTATTTTGAACGGCAACAGTGACACCCGGAACACCAGACTCCCGCCGCAACTGGTGCAGATCATCGGCTCAGGAGGTTCGAGCACTGTTTTGGGTGTAACGATATCAAACCCAAACGCCAGTTCAATCAGGGCTGAGATCTTTTCCAACGGGACTGAAGATCCCGGGTGCAGGAATCCGTAATAACGAACTTTCATGAACCCGGTGGGCAGCACGTGCTGAAGAAAACGGCGCAAAAACTCCATGACGTCTAACGCCATGGTGCGCCAGCGGTTGCTTTTATTTTTACGGTATTTAAAAAAGACCTTTCGATCTTCGATTTTTACGATGCGGCTGTTTGAAATGGCCACTTTAAAAACATAGGGAGCGAGGTATTTGATACTCTGCTCGCCGGTACCGATGGCCTGACAGTTAACGACCCATTTCTGATTCCAGACATCGGAGGGAATTTGGGGATAAAGTTTGCTCTTTTTCATAATGTTGCGGAATTTGGCCTTGAAGATTTTTGACATGGCCTTGACGGGCAGAAAAAAATCGATTCGAGAGCAGTGCCATTTGCCGTCGGTTCTCGATAATGCACCCCCCGGGACGATATAATGGATGTGTGGATGATAGGGCATTTGTCGTCCCCAGGTGTGCAGTACCCCGAAGAATCCGGGCATGTCTCCACCGATGTATTTTTGATCGGCGGCCAGTTTTTTAATTGTCTGTGAAGAGGCGGCAAACATGGCCGAGTAGCACACCTGCTGGTGACTGCGGATGAAGCGTCTGAGGTTTTGTGGTACGGTAAAGGTGGTCATGAAATGATGTCCGGGTAATTAGCGGCTCTGGGGTCGGACCGAGATAATAAGCTGAAAAAATTAATAAAACAATAAAAATTAAGGTGATTTTTGGGGCTTAGAACAACGATTTTAATGGTAAAAAGGCGGGTTTAAGGTTGATCCGCTAACTTGGTCTACTTATGGCAAGAGCAAACCGATACTACATACCGGGGCTGATTTGGCACATAACCCATCGATGTCATAAGAAGGAGTTCTTACTGAAATTCGCAAGGGACCGGCAGCGATGGCTAAGATGGCTGTTTGAATCAAAAAAGCGCTTTGGAACCCGGATATTGAACTACACTGTTACATCGAATCACATTCATTTGCTTGTTCAGGATGACGGTAGCAGAGATACACTGCCCAAGACAATACAATTGACCGCCAGCCGCACCGCGCAGGAATATAACATAAGGAAAAGTCGAAAGGGTGCGTTTTGGGAGGATCGGTATCATGCGACCGCCGTGCAGGATGATGATCATCTTATTCGTTGTATGGTTTATATCGACTTAAATATGGTCAGAGCTGGTGTTGTTAATCATCCATCGGAATGGCCTTTTAGCGGCTATAATGAAATACTAACACCTCCCCGGAAATATTCTTTAATCGACCGTCGGCGGCTATTGTCCCTGTTTGGATTTGACGACAGTGACATGTTCAGTAAGGTTTACCAGGGCTGGGTGGAAGATATACTCCGCACCAGCGGCCATAGCCGCGAGGCAAAATGGACACAGAGTATCGCCGTTGGCAGCAAGTCTTTTGTGGAAGACATAAAGGATAAACTTGGATTCAGGGCTATCGGTAGAAAGGTAGTCGGCACCAAAGATGGGTATGAACTCAAAGAGAACATGGCTTCTTACAGCGCTGATTTTGGTACTAAAATGAGCACTTTAAGATCAGAGAACAGCTATAAATGGCGCGTTTGTGAAGTAAATTCAATATAGTATCTCGGTCCGACCCGAAAGCTAGGTGGAGATTTCCTGTTGCCGTTTCTCGTTCCGATCGTCGAGGCTTGTACTTACTTCCTAAGATTCCGTTGCTTGACTTCCCCTCAGGTTGCAACGTTGATGGAGAAGGAGCATAAGAAAGCGATTACTGAACCGGGACAAGCAGAGTGGATAGGGCAAACCTTCGTCATGGTGGAGTGTCCAAGAGGGTGATATCAGTAAGATCGGGGTCAAACCTCGATCAGTGATTAGAATCTTTTAATGTAAATTATATCCAATGGTTGTATTGATAGGGTGGATGGCTTGTTGGTAATATTAATCACAAATAACGGTTTGACCCTATAACCCACGAAAGGTATGGAAAAGAGCCAAAGCTTTCCTCTCGGCAAATCGTTTCCTTTGATATTACAGGTACGGCTTTAGCACTAACCAAAGCCAAAGAAAAGGAAAACGTGAAAGGGGACCTCATTGCATTTCTGTCACCGATTCAATTATACGACACAAAATGTCTTTATGATGTAGCCATTCATAAAGTGAAGAAAGTGGGTGGGAAAATGGACGACAATGGAAACCTACCATATAAACCATTCATGGAACGTTTGGACACCTATATATATGTGAAGAATGGTTACTCGGTCTTGACACACTTGGTTCCCTTTTCAATTGCAGCATTGCTTCTACTTACGCTTTCGGTCCCATCGACCAATATGCTCTTAAAGCTTGCAACATTGTTACAGAAACCCAATTGGGCATGGTTGCCAGCTGCATTACTTACCGCTGTAACTGCATTTGTGTACCTTATCACCCTTAACCTCCAGATACGTCAAGGATATCCTTGGTCAGATCATGTTCTTCGTAGGACTATTTTCACATCCCTCACCTATGTCACCCTCTGTTCCCTTATGGCTTATGCAATGCTAAAGTCCGCACCATCGGGAGAAATAACATTTGGAAGTATTTGGGCATGCATTTTGATTTCATTGCTTTCCCTTACTGGTATTGGCTGGAAAGGCCCCGATTCCTGGGTTAAGTTGCTAGATGCCAGGTATCCAAACTATTCAGATTTCCGTCTTTATTCTAAGAAATTATCGCAAGTTTTGCAACGAGTACAGAGTAAAACGCAAGGAGATAGGGCTGATGTACAGGATTTCTATGAGGCAGCCAAGAATTTGCGTGCCAGTATAGAGAAGAACCTCGTAATAGAGCCCAAGTGGGCAAGAGGCAATCTACAAAAAGCCAGTAAAGCACTACATACCTTAGTGGACGAAATTGATAAACATTTCCCCCCTGACAATGCGGATGCTCTTATGGATTTTGTGGCTGTCTGTAGATGCCAAAAAGCGGTCCAGTACGAACAATTCGTCGCAGCCCTGAGAACATTAGGCATGTATTTTGGTGATCTTAAATGCGAGGATCCATAATAGAGGAGGTTACCATGAGATTCAAAAATTATATTAAATTGTTGGCACTGACATTCACCCCTAAGACTTGTAGGTCTATTCTGGATTGGACACCATTTCAGGGTGGTGACACGCTTAATAAAATCATCGATGATCACAATGCCAGTTGTTTAAAGTGCTACAAAAGAACTGGACTGCTACCAGAATTAGTTGAGAAATATGTTGAGGAATCTGGAGAGGGTATTTCTGTTGATTTGCGTGATCTATCTAAGGTGGACAAATTGCGTAGCTATGATTTTGCCGTTATCCGCATTTTACTTTTTGATCTTGACTCCATTGGGAGTGAGACTTCAGAGCTAAATATCATCAGAAACTTGCTATTGTTAAGTCTAGGAAGGCAATTTCAATGGTACTACTTGCTCCAAGTGTCACATTCCTCAGGATGGGCGTCACGAGCTAGCGAATTTCTTGGACTACCGGTTCTGCCTACTAAACCAGAAATCCTACCAAATCAGGATGCATTCAAAGACTTTCTTATGCGGCTTTGCAAAGCATATCAAGATAACCTCATAGTATTGGGGCAACCTCCCAGCCCGTCCCTTGGTACAATTGGTCCAACGGATAAGTTGGCCAGTCGGATATATCGCTCAGCCATACGAAGAATGGCGAACGAAATTCGCGATGCTACCATTGTACGAGACTTGTCTAAAACAGATGCTAAGAACCTGGCGCGTCAAGTATCATTGCAGGAATTCACTCTTGCACGAATCGCGGCGCAAGTTAGGATGCAAACCGGTAACCAAGTAATCGTAGACGCTTTACGTGAGCCAGTCATTAACATGCAGATCGAGCCAACTATACCATTTAAAGACATGAGAAAGGTAAGTCTCGTAACTCTTCAACTCAATCGTACCATACGCGGACTGCCAGCGGAGCAGCGGAAGCTTTTAAGTGATCTAGGTGTTGAGGGTAAAAGATTTGTGGCAGTACATGCAAATAGGGAAGGTATTTGGAATACATTAGATAGCTTGAAGGGAACAGTCAATGCCACCAAGTTTTCCGCAGTGGTGCCTCATGGTTTCAAAATATAGGAATAGAAGAGGGGATATCCCATAAATTTGTCTAAATGAATGGGGTCACCCATTAAAGGTCGGGTCAAGAGAAAAAACACCTCCCCGATGCAAAAAATATACTTTTTTCGCTTGGCCCTTGATGGATTCGCAAAAAGCCCGAATTTGGAAACTGATATTGTAGCTAAAGTTAAATATTCCGGACTTTTTACGAATCCATCAACTTTACGCAACAGCACGACCTTGCTTTAGCCTCTTTTCGCATCCGTTATTTCTTTTTTATCGGTTTTCGGTCACATACTGATCCGCACCAGTCACCCATCAGGTTCAAGGCGATTGTATTTTAGGCAAAATGTATGTGCTGCATGCACAATGCTTAAAATACGGCCCCTGGTCCATTCGGACCCCAGAAAATCTTCGGTGCCCCTCCAGAGGCGGGTAAACATACCGTGTTCAATTGTTTTTATCACAAATCTTATGGTTATTAGCCAACCCCTTGTGGACTCACGGCATAGGCGAATCAAGATCTAAACAACGTTTTCCGGCTGTTGGTGGGCGTTGCAGTTGCCAATCAAACCTTGTGGTTTTATGCCAACCCCATTGCCGGTTCGCTGCTACGCCCAAAATTCAAAACAAATAATGCTAACGCATCATACCTCCCTTAAAATTTTTCCATGGTTTAACTGCTCTTTGTTTCTGATAACAAGGCCATGATCTTTTGTTATTTGGGTGCGGCAGATACCAATCAAAGCTTGTGGTTATACCAACACCAAAGTCTGAACCTACCCCAAAATAGTGGACACACCGAATAGCAAAATTATATAAGAGAGCAGGAGGTGTGACACAATGGGTAATAAAAAATACGATAAAGAGTTTAAATTAGAAGCCATACGCCTTGCCATGGAGCCAGGGAACTCAGCTTCAAAGATAGAGCGAGATCTTGGCATAGGACAAGGGGTTATCAGTCGATGGAAACGCCAGTTCAAACATGATGGTGAACAAGCATTTCCAGGAAAGGGCCATCTAAAACCTGATGACGAAATTGTCCGTAAGTTAAAACGGGATAATGAACGACTTCGCCGGGAGCGTGACATCTTAAAAAAAGCAGTGGCCATCTTCTCGACGGACCCACATCGATATTCGGGTTCATAAGCGAGCACCACACGGTTTGGAGTGTTTTGGAGATGTGCCGAGTTCTTGAGGTGTCTCGCAGTGGATATTACCGATGGCTGAAACGTAAGCCAAGCCAGCGGGCGATTGATAATCAGAGATTGGATGCTGAGATTCGCGAAATCTATGATGACAGCAAGGGGCGCTATGGCAGCCCCAAGATCACCCAGGAGCTTCAAGATCGGGGCCGCAGGGTCGGTAAAAACCGTGTGGCCAAGCGGATGCGTCATACGGGCCTTCGTTCCAAGATCCGCCGCAAATACCGGGTGACGACCGATAGCAAGCATCATTTTGCCGTATCGCCGAATCTGCTGGAGCGGAATTTCACCGCAGAGGCTCCTGACAGGGTGTGGGTGTCGGATATAACTTATCTGGCTACCCGCACGGGTTGGCTGTACTTGACGGTGATTATCGATCTTTTCTCCCGTCTGGTGGTCGGCTGGGCGCTGAGCAGTTCGTTGAGCCATGAGATGGTGGTCACGGCGTTGAAACGGGCGATCAGAAGACGTCGTCCGGGCAAGGGACTTGTTTTTCACTCGGATCGTGGCGTTCAGTATGCATGCAACGATTTTCGCAAAGAGCTCGGTAAACATGAATTCATCCAGAGCATGTCCCGCAAAGGGGACTGCTGGGATAATGCCGTAGCCGAGTCGTTTTTCGGTATTATGAAAACCGAGCTGGTTTATCATGAACGCTATGAAGGTCATCAGGATACCTTGCGTTCCATTTTTGAATATATCGAGGTGTTCTACAATCGGCAGAGAAGGCACTCAACACTGGAGTATCTTTGCCCGGCTGAATATGAAAAACAGAAGGTGAAACTTTGCGCTTGACCGTGTCTACTTTTTTGGGGCAATATCAAGGTAATCTAAAAATTTAACCGCAAATGGACACAGATGAACACAGATTATTCAATTGGCCACAGACCCACACAAACCATTATTTTTTTATGTTCCAACAAAAAATTGGGACCGAGCAAATCAAACACATCAAATATTTTTCCTATTTTGTTTACGATCAAGGGTGTTACCCCCAATATTTGCTTGCTAAGTTTATCGACCAAATTATTTCATTGTTTCTTTTTCCAAGATCATCTCAGACAATTGGTTTCCGGCTACAATGCCCGCTTCTGCAAGGGCGCTCAGAGCAGCCTGTTTCTTTAAGCGGTGAGTCCCCTTAACTTTAAAGGGATACTCAGCTACTATCTGCTTGTCTACTGTTCGTTGGGCCGAGACACTCCCTTGTGCATAAAAAAAATGGTTGTTCATTATATAACTGCTTTCTATTACAAAAACATTTCCGTTAATCTTGATAGCCGGTAGTTTGTCTGTAATGGTAAACCCATGTTCATTAAGTGCGGCAACAAAATTGGAAATGAAAGTTTGGTTTGACCGGGGTGGACCCTCAACATGTATTGAGAGTTCAACTCTTGATAGCTGCAAGTTCACATTTTTTAAATGAGCCTGTATGCTCAAACGAAGTTCATCACTATTTTTAATGTCATGACTGCCCGTAATTATTGATAGATCTTCAATACTCTCCACAACAATAAGTGCTTGATCATAATATCTCCGTGCATCATAATATTTTTGCCGCTTTTCTTCGTTTAAGCCGTTTAGATAATAATTATAAGCAGTTTTTATTTTTTTCTGTTTTATTTTCTGCTGACGATCTATTTCTTTTACAAATTCAGCTTTAGAAAACTTGACAAGCACATAAACGTCATATCTTTCAATTTTAAAATTCTTTTCAATTCTGGTCAGTTTTTTATAATATGAATCCACTACCCGCGCGCCCTTGACCGTGGCGGAGCTTTTGCTTTTGAATTGATGCATCAGTTTCTGCTCAACCTCGGAGATGTATTCTTCAAATACCGATTCAACCTTACTGCCCATGAAATTACCAATGTCTGACATAGCATTTCTGAGGGCGGCTTTTCTGCCTTCCTCTAACGTTTCGGCAGATGTTTTGATGCCCACAAAATAAAGCGTTTCTTTTCCTTGCGGCGGTGATTCAATCCATTCAGGCTTTATAGAAGAAGAACGCTCTTGTATTATTTGTGTTGGTGCAGCGCAAGAGGTCTGCAACACTATAATGAGCAAGAAAAATAAACATGCTCTTGGGTAACGGGAAAAAAGAAAACTTTTTTGTTCTGAACGGATCAAACAAAAATACCGAATAAAAATGCAAGTTAGTTCGCTTCGCTCACAATTGGAATAATGCAATATTGGGTTAATGGTAAAATTAAAAATGGCTAATATCCTTTTAAAAACCAACCTTCCATTATTCCAGCATTCCAATTGGGGCGAAGCCCCTAAGTTCTGATATTTGGTCGTGTCCCCTATGAAACTTAGAGAAATTTTCGGACATCCGGTATATATAGACCTACTTCCCAAAATATCAATTGAAAGCATCCGCTTTACCCTGTGTTTCCAAGAACATAACTCAACAAAACGCCACCTCTCGACCGAGAAACCGGGTTTCTTATACCATCATATTTGCTCTTCTTTTCCTAATGATTTCAGGAAAAATTCGAACATCTTAACCAAACTTACCCTCATAAATTTTTTTGTCAAGAATATTCAAGAAAAACAGCACAGTGTGTGAAATCAAATCTTGACAAAAACCGCCGGAACAGGGAGTATATGTTTATATTCATTGTAACCGTTCACGGGTTCAGAGGTTCAGGGTTCAACCGACGTAAGAAAGTAGGCCGGACATGAAATGGTTTCTTTATGCCATCAGCTTGATCTGCATTGGATTTGGATGTTGCATTATTCTTTATACCCGGGAAACCAGAAATTTTGTAAAAAGTCTGTTCAACAATGTTGATCGAAAAATTCTCTCGGTCTTTGAAGCCATAATGGGCATCCTGCTTTTGTTTACCGCCACTGCAAGTCGCCACTCATGGTTTATAAGGATAATCGGACTCCTGGCTATCATTGAAGCAGGGGTTATATTTTTAATTCCAAAAAACCGGTACGATGAACTCATTGATTGGTATCTTAATTCAGCATCAGATAAAATATACAGACTATTTGGAATTCTTTCAATAATCCTTGGAACTGCAGTATTATCTTGGATTTAATAGGAAAAAAGGAGCAACTCGCCATGGCACTTACAAAAGCTCGGATCGTAAAATTAATCCACAATCAGATCGGTTTTACCCGGAACAGATCCTCGGAAACTGTAGAAATTCTTTTAGAGATCATCAAAAGCACACTGGCATCCGGTGAGGATGTTTTGATCTCCGGGTTTGGAAAGTTTTGTGTAAAGCCAAAGAAGGAAAGAAAAGGCAGGAATCCAGCTACGGGTGAAGATTTAATGCTGGCACCCAGGAAGGTCGTTACATTTCATTGTTCTGGTAAATTGAGGAATAGAATTAACTCAAGTTAGTTCGCTTTGCCCCGCTTGCCATTACAAGCTCGCCTGCCGGCCAAATCCGCCCGGCATACGCCTTCGTCGCAGCCGATGGCGGACGGGCCCGCCTGCCACTGCGAGGTCGCCCGCCAGCTGAGCAAGGCGAGGCGGCCTGGGGCCATATCCGAGTTAAATATTTGAGGGGTCGGGGAGTTTTTTCGATTCAATAGCTCCATGAATAATCAGCGACTCCATCATACAAACTCATACATAAGGGTTCGTAAAGATAGAACAGAAAACATGGCACTAAATAAATACGTTATATGGATACCCGCTTAAAGGATTTTAATTACGGACACAAAATACCGCTGTTCTATCTTAACGATCCCTAATATATTCAAACAGTGTATGATTTCGCTGCTGATCATTCATTACGCTATGTACAAAGCTTTATAAGGAAAACACCCCGACTGCTGAAATATTTTAGTCTTAAAACCTATTTAATTTCAATGAATTGTAGAATTTCCGTGGCCCTGAAAAGCAAAACCCATGTGTGGAAGATTCGTTCAAAACAGTCCGTTACAAATAATTCAGCAGATATTCAATACAGACAAGGTGCTATTTGAAGTGATTCCCAACTACAATGTAGCTCCTACCCAGAAGATTCTTGCGATTATAAACCAGGATAATGAAAATAAACTGGAAAAGCTTCATTGGGGTCTGGTACCGTTTTGGGCAAATGATATTTCCATGGGTTCCAGAATGATTAATGCACGAGCAGAAACGGTTTCACAAAAGCCCGGTTTCCGTAATGCCTTCAGAAAACGCAGGTGCGTGATACCCGCAGACGGATTTTATGAATGGAAAGGTGAGAAAGGACACAAGCAACCCTACTATATCACTGTCCCTTCCGGTAAACCCTTTGCATTTGCGGGACTTTGGGAAACTTGGGTGGATAAAGAAAATGATGAAGAATCTGTTTATAAATCCTGCACAATCATAACCACTACAGCAAGTGAACCCCTCAGCAGCATTCATCATCGTATGCCGGCAATCCTTGATCCGGAGTTTCACGAAAAATGGTTGAATGAAAAAATACAAAATCCAAAAAACTTGGAGATTATTCTGCGAGATGGTTTAATCTATGATATGATATATTATTCGGTATCAAAATCAGTAAACTCGGTTAAAAACAATGATCCGAACTGCATTAAACCGATTTTACAATAATAATCGAGTTGTGGAAAAAACTGCAAAAGATTTTTATTTATACGGGTAGGGAAGTTTGACAGGTTCAAAAAATGAGATCTTTTCAAAATATCACAATTTGAAACGCTCTTTGGAGGGAATCTTCAACCGAAAAATTAGACTCAACCCTAACGTTGGAAAAGTCGAGGATACCGCAGGTCGAAGATCCCGCGAATAGCGGGGAGATTCGGTGTCATCGGCTTTCCTGAAAGGTAAACAACACAGCAAAAAAGATGCTTTCATTGGATGGCACCAACGGTTAGATCTTATGATGGTTACTCCAATCAACGCAAAGCCTCTGTCTAAGCTGTCTAACGTATCATCTGATGTGTTGTTTATGCAACGATAGGGTCAATCTGAGGGAAGGAATGTTATGGCGAAAAAGACGATCGGCTTTGTTGGACCGGATGGCAGGACCTATATGTGCGCCTATACGGTATCAACCGTTGAAAATGAGAAGTTTATTGGCGCAATAATCAAGGGCATGACGGGTATGGACCCGGTACTGGACGCTGTCAGGGGAAAAAAAGATTGGACCGTGAAAATTTTTCCCGTTGCAGGAAACTCAGTTATTAATCATAAATCCGCCATCATAACGGCGTTTGAAAACGGAGAAATAGACTGTGTTGTGATTATGCCTGAAGATCTGATTTATGAAGGCATCGTAAATGAACTCATCGAGGCGGGTTATGGGGACCGGGTCATCGGCCTGACAAGGGAAGCGGCGTTCATTGAAGGGGATAAGGTTAAGGCAAAGATTTGGATGAGGAGAGCCGGTGTGCCGGTTGCCCCTTTCAAGGTGGCTGATGCGAAAAACCTGCAGCAGGTTAAGAGCATTGTTACTCAGTTCATGCGCAACCATGGCGGTGCGGTTTTCAAGTATCCTTACAGTGCGGGCGGCAAAGGTTCCCGACCGGTTTTCCGGGTTGAAGACATTCTCGATGTATGGAATATACTGCTGAAAGATTATAGCGAAAACTACAAAATACGGCACGGAGACAATAAATGGCCGCTTTTGATTGAAGCCTGGAAATCCGAAATTGAGATCAGCTTTACCGCCCTCATTGACGGAAAGGGCAACTCTTGCATTCTTCCCACGGCCATGGATTATCCGCTTCGCTTTGAAGGGCCCCCCAGCCAGACCAACCCGGTTACCGGGGGTATGGCTGCCATCGGTATGCACCCCGCCGAGACACCTGATCTTATAAAACTGGTCGGCGATAAAGTGATCCGTCCTTTTGTGAAGGAGATGAAAAAAGGAGGGATTCTCCGGCCATGTATTCTCTATCCGGGTTGTCGCGTATCCATGGATCCGGTTACCGGAAAACCGGTGGGTATTCTTGTTTACGAAATGAATATTCGGGCCGGTGAACCCGAGATGCAGGTTGTTGCCCGGCGGCTTAAGAATCTGGGCGAACTGATTGTTGCCGCACTTGATGGTCGGCTTGATGCGGTTTCTCCGGATGTGCGCAGGGATCAAATTTCTATCTGTTTCGCGCTGGTTACCGGTCCGGGTGGGGCTCAGGGGCAGAGGGGATACCCTGATTCTTATACCAAGTATGAACCGGTTTTCATCAATTTTAAGAGCCTTGCAAAGAGGGGCATCCTCATTGTTCCGTCGAATATTAGCTGGAATGAAGAGAATCAACAACTGATATCCGACGGCTCCCGGGTGTGCTACCTTAGCAAAAATGCGACGGTCAAACCCGGACAGAAGAGAGGTAATGTATCGGAAAAACTCAGGAAGACACTATTGCAGGCATTTGACCAGGGTCTGGTCAGAGTGATTCCGCGGGAGGCAAATGAAACTTTTGAGGCAGCGGAGATACTGTTTGAGCAAGGCAATATTACCGAGGCTGAATTTAAGATAGCCCGGGCGGCTTTTGAGAAATCGAATCGTCTTGATCTTCGCCGCGACCCCGGCCGGATTTATGAGGAATGGGATGAACTTTACCCTGACTGGCAAATTACAGTATAAACGATTATATGGATTTTATTTAAATAAGGGGTAGATAAGTTTTTTCAATTGAATCGCTCCATAAATAATCAGCGACTGCATCATACAAACTCATACATTCAAACAGTGTATGATTTCGCTGCTGATCATTCATTACGCTATTTTCAAAGCGTTATAAGAAAAACACCCCCAATGAGGAGAAATTTCATGAAAGTGTTGGTCAGTGATAATCTGGGACAAGCCGGTATCCAGATGTTGCAGGAAGAAGACGGGATTGACGTTGATGTCAAAACCGAACTGGCCCCCGAGGAGCTTAAAGGCATTATCCAGGAATATGACGCCCTTATTATCCGGAGTGCAACAAAGGTGTCAGAAGATCTTTTAGACGCCGCAACGCGACTTAAAGTTGTGGGTCGTGCGGGAATCGGTCTTGATAATGTGGATATCCCTGCAGCGACCAAGCGCGGGATCATTGTTATGAATACTCCCGGCGGCAATGTTATTACAACCGCCGAGCATTCCATTGGCATGTTACTGGCGCTTTCGCGCAATGTGCCCGAAGGAACCGCATCATTGAAGGCCGGACGCTGGGACAAGAAGAAACTTCAGGGAAGAGAAATATTCAATAAAACCCTCGGAGTTATCGGATATGGAAAAATCGGCTCTATTGTTGCCGATCGTGCACGGGGTCTGAAAATGGAGGTAATTGTTCACGATCCTTATGTAAAGCCTGAGCAGATTGAAAAAGCCGGATTTGAAAGTGTTTCACTTGAAGATCTATACCGCAGATCCGATTACATCACGGTGCATGTCCCCAAGTTTAAGGAAACAACCGGTTTACTGAACAAGGAGGCCTTCGAACAGATGAAACACGGGGTCATGATCGTAAACTGCGCCAGGGGCGGGATTGTTGATGAGGATGAACTTTATGCTGCCTTGCAGTCAGGGAAAGTTGCCGGCGCTGCATTGGATGTCTTTGAGAGTGAACCTCCCGGCATATGCCCGTTAATTGAGCATGAACGTCTGATTTGTACGCCCCATCTCGGTGCTTCCACCCAGGAGGCCCAGACCAAAGTGGCCGTTGATGTGGCCGCACAGATTATTGATTATCTCAAGTACGGCACGATTCTGAACGCCGTTAATGTTCCGTCGGTAACCGGTGATCTGCTTAAAAAACTGAAACCCTTATTGACTCTTGCCAATCATATCGGCAGTCTCCAGACACAGCTTATTCGAGGGCCCATTGAAGAAGTTTCTATTGAATATGCCGGAGATTTTAAGGGACTTGACCTGTCACCGGTGTCCATAGCGGTGTTAAGAGGTTTGCTGGCGCCTGTGGTTAAGGATGATGTCAATTTCGTCAATGCCCAGGTCCTTGCAAAGGAAAGAGGGATAACGGTCAAAGAGATAACCAGTGATGCGTCTGAGGAATATATCAACCTGATTACCGTCCGTGTGACCACGCCTAAGGTTACAAATATGGTGTCCGGAACACTATTCGGCAAGAATAAAATTCGGATCGTAACCATTAACAATTTTCGGCTTGAGCTTATCCCTCAAGGTCATCTGGCGCTGATATATACGCTTAACAAGCCGGGGGCCATTGGAAGTTTTTCAACACTTCTCGGCAGTAAAAAAATTATCATCGACCAGATGCATTTGGGCCAGGAAGAAACCGGAAAAATGAACATCATTTTTCTTAAAACCAATGTCCGCATTTCCGATACTGTTGTTGAAAAGTTGCTTGACCTGCCGCTGATTATATCGGTGACCCGACTTGAATTCGAAACTTAACCTGGCCCGGATATTCCATGGGTGGCTGACGATTTCGCCAGTTTATTTAATCTTGAAAACTTGGTCCTCTGGGCCATGTCAGAGTTATCCGGCTCTGCCTGAAGAAACGCGGTAAGAGTTTGAAGTGAACTAAATCCGCCAAAGTACGGTGGCGGATAAAGTTTAAAGTGAGCTAAAGCCCGCCCTGGTGCGACTCGTCCATGTATGTTGATATCGGCTATACATCATTGCAAACCTGCTTTTTTGAATATAGCGTATTGGTGATCGGTCTGGGCCAGGGTTAAGGAATTTTGTCAATTATATAAAATCAGCGGAGCGCAGCGACCCCATAACTTTAGGCACTTTAGATCACTTATCACTTTTAACTTGTCCGGCTTATAGGATAACAGACCCTTTTAGGGTCAAACCAAAGCCTGGTTCTATGGACCAGGATTCTTTACTTTTGCTCTATCGAGGTGTTGTCTTTTTGGTTCAAAAAAGTCGTCACGGCTTCTAAAGCTTGATCTCGATGCTTGAACCGAATCCGTGGATAAATGACCTTGCAGTCTTCAAACCCCAGACGGTCCACGAGACGATTGGCCGCGGCCTCGTCTTGGCTGTGGGGCGCCTCGGATCCATGGGGAATCATTTCTTGTTTTTGGATCAATTTGATATAAATCAGACTCCGGGCGGCCAGCAAATCTGCCAGATCTTTTTTGATTTTTGAATTCAATGCGTAATACAAGGTGAGAATGTCTCCGGGGCCCATATTGCGTCGTTTGCATCCGAGTTTTCGGAATACGGTGTGCAAAAGGTAAACCACTCGTATTTTGGAGCGCCCTTTAAGTTTTCGGCGAAGATAGAGGTAAAGGGGATAATGAATATAACCGGACTCAACAAATATCTCCCGTGTCGTATCCATGGATGCAATGGCCCGTGCCCGCAACATGGATCTCAAGTTGGAACGCTCGGCGTCGGCTTTGGCAAACGCGTTCACGGATGCAATTACGGCGCTGAAATCGGTTTGGATACTGCGACGGTAATAGGTGATCAATGCGCCGGTGGCTTTTTTTTCCGCCTGGTATACCGGGTTTAATTCCGGCAATTTTAATATATCTGCGGGGGTTTTGCCTGCGGCGAAGTGTTCGTGGATCTCGAGCAGCCGCTCCAAATAGGGTTCTATCTGCAGGATCTCTTTGCCCTGTTCGTGGAGTTTTCGGAGTGAGCGGCACATCAGGCGCTCAAATTCGGGAAAACCCGAATCGATCTCCATTAAGCAGTTCTCAATGGACATATCCCGGTTGAGCATATGGGTAAAATTCGAATTCGGAGAATCTTCGAGCACAATGACCTGATGCCGGGCCATGGATCGAACGATAAATGGCAGGGCTTCGGCACGGTGGGGTGAAAAACCGATGGTGATCAATAGCTCATCTCCGGCAGGATATCCCCCATGTGAAAGGGAAAGACGCCCGTTAAAAAATCCTCGAAATATCGACGAAGGACTTCCCGAACCACAGAAAACGCCAGATTATCCCAGGGGATCTCGCGTTCTTTAAACAGCCGGGTCTCCAAACTCTCATGTCCGGCTCGAAAGTTCTTATCCTTGAGCGGTCCTTGAAATATCAGATAGACTTGACTGATAAAGGCAAGATTGTACAGGCCATAGGGTTCGAGAAATTCGACGGTTGCGCAGGCCTCCTCATGAAGCTCCCGTTTTGCACCCGCTTCAAGGGTCTCACCCTGTTCATAAAATCCCGCGGGAATTGTCCACTTACCATACTGCGGTTCGATGGAACGCCGGCATAACAGGATGCGGTCCTTCCATACGGGAATACAGCCCACCACCATTTTGGGATTTTCATAATGGATGGTCCGGCAGGCATCGCATATAAACCGCGGCCGGTCATCGCCTTCGGGAATGCGATAATCTAATTTTAACCCACAATTATTACAATATTTCAATTTTTTTGAAAGTCCTTTTGGTTTGCCGGGGCAGTCTTTGGGGCGCAAAAAATAACTTAGCGCTTATGGCGTTACGCCTTCATCATTGGTTTAAAAAAATCCTTCGGGATCATCCCGTGTGCAGCACAATACCGGCAGGTAAAGATTCTCCGAAAATGTTGGTTTGCTCCTGTTTTGCCAGGGGAACCACTTCTTTTAGGTATCGGATGTGCGGCTGTAACAGTTGTTTCCGATGGGGATCTTGGGTCATCCACGCCATAACCGGTTCAATATCGGCGTGATCCAAATCACGGGTACGATCGCCGGTTTTGCGGGCCAGCTGGGCAATGGCGGCGGCAATGGGTCTGGGGTCGCGCCATTTTCTTGAAAGCAGCGTTTCAATCCAGGCAACCACTTCTTTGGCCGGTATCACACGGTCCACGGGTCCGTAAAGGAGTTCACGGGCACCCATGCGCGACAGAGACCAGAAATGCTGGGGCCTGCATTTTTTTGGTTTTATTTCCGACAGCAGCATGCGGCCGCATTTGATCTTGTCTTTTGCCAGCAGATGTTCCATGTTGGCCACGGCCATCCAGATTTCCAGCCGTTGCTGGGGCGGCGCCTTTTTTCGGGTGCCTTTGCCGGGGAAAAGTATGGGTGTCAGGTCCTGGAAGAACTGCCGTTGCCGGCCGGGCTTCAGGCCGCCGGCCACCCGCCGCCACATGATCCACCACTCGCTTTGAACCTGCAGATGATTGGGGTGACACATTCCCTGTATGTAGATCTGCCATATCTTTTTCATCCGGTGCGGATCCAGAGCGTCGGCGAATCCGGGACGCATGCAAAATCCAAAAAAGTTAAGCCACCTGCCTTCGGACGCGGGCGAACCGGTTCGGACGTCTTCAAGTTGAATGAGTTCGTCGGCGATGCTTCGGATAAAGGTCAGAGGCCATTTTTCCCGCGGTCTTTCAACGCGTTTGGAAATATCTTTGGCAAGGGAGACCCGGTGCGTGTCCGGGGTCCCATCTTCAAACGCCTCCCGGACCATTTCGCGAACATCGTCGACAACGGAAGATTCAAAAACTTCCTGATCCGCGACCGGGGCGGGCGCCGAAACCGTGCGAAGTTGAAACTGAAGGTGCCACCGGTGGGCGCTCACCAGACTCCGGCACCAGAGGGCCAGGGACCCCATTTCCGTATAGCTGGCCGCAATATGAATGGGGATGCGGGTTTGAACGCCTTTTTTTCCATACTGAATAACGGTTTGAATGGGCGGCAACGGGGTGAGGGAGTCGTCTATGGTGACAAGATCACCGCACCGGTCGCCGCTTCGAAAGCTGGAGCTGTATATGTCAAAAGTGACCGGCCGGTTGGTCAGCACTTCAAATTGTCGGTCTTGCAATTCGATGTCGGTCCCTTCTTCCAAACCGCGTTCCACAAGGCATAGGGCCTGTTTGCGGTCCTTTTCTTTACGGGCGTCTGCCTCTGCCTGGCCGGCCACCCCCAGATAAAACGCCCGGGGGCTGCCGCTGCCCACCCGAACTCCGTGGCCGATTTTGACCCATCCGTAATAGGCCGCGCCCATTGCAACCGCCAGATCGGGATCCGGATTTTGCAATACCCGAGGAAGCGTATCATCCGGTTGTCCGAACCACTGCCGGATGGCGCCGCGAATCCGTTCCCGGATCACCGCCGGCTTTAACGATCCGCCGTTAAAGAGAATAATATCGGGTTCGGGCCGATCCTTTTGTAAAAATGCGGTTACGTCCGCCGTATGTTGTTCCAAAAACCAGCACAGGTGGCGCGTGATGGCCGGTTCCTGTTCATAAGGGAGTCCGAATTCGGTGATGCCTTTGCGAATGGCCCGTGGTTTTTCCTCGCCAGGATCCACAAGGGGAAAAAATCCGTTCAAAATGGTTTCCGACACTTCCCTGTACTCTAAGGTGGCCGTCAGTGTTCCGGCAATCAATTGACCGCCTTCTCCCATGAGGGTAATTTTTTGGGAATTCGCTCTTCCGTCGAGAAGGGTTTCTTTGGCCTGGCGGCATTGGTGGCACAGGGTTTTCCACCGGTCGCCGCTCAAGGAATGCTTGTTTTTGGAAAATTGTACTTCCAAGCGCCGTGCCAGTGCCAGATCGATATTGTCCCCGCCCAGAATCAGATGATCCCCCACGGCAATGCGCTCAAAACGCGGGCTGCCGTCCACCTCCCTTAAATAGATCAAGGTAAAGTCCGTGGTCCCGCCACCCACATCGCAAATCAGGATGAGGTTGTTTGGTTTTACAAATGTGTTCCACTCATGTTCATGGGTCATCAGCCAGTTGTAAAAGGCGGCCAAAGGTTCTTCCAGTAGAATCACGGTGTCCATACCGGCCGCGCCCGCCGCTTCAAGGGTCATTTCACGGGCCACCTCGTCAAAGGAAGCCGGAACGGTAATGATGACTATCTGATGTTCAAGAAAGGCCTCCTCGTCGCTTTGTCTGCGATTCCAGGCGGAGCGAATATGCCGTAAATAGGCGGCGGTGGCCTGAATGGGAGAGATTTTGCGAACCTCTTTGCTTGAGCCCCAGGGCAGTATGGGCGCTTTTCGATCGGCATTGGCGTGACACAGCCAGCTTTTGGCCGACGATACCAGCCGGGCGGGCACTTTGGCGCCGTGATCTCTGGCATACGCCCCGGCGAAATTGTCGCCATGGCATCCCCAGTCAGCGACAAGGCTCTGTTTGGAGATATCATAATCGCCGGGGATGTAGAGAAAAGAGGGCAACACCGGCAGCCGGGAGATCTCACCCGGACCGGTCAGCTGGGGAATGGGAAACAGCTGGATACGCGACCGCCGCTTGTCTTCGGCATGCAAATCCACATAGGATACCGCCGAATTGGTGGTGCCGAGATCGATACCGATAATGTAGCGTTGGTCGTCAAGATTCAAGGGCTTCTTTCTCCCGCACATTGAATTTTAGTGTATGTTACACCAGACCTATCCCGGATATTTCACGAGTAAAAAGACCTCTTGAAAATTTTCATGAAATATTCGGGCTAAAGGATTTCCACCTCGGCCGGAGCGATGATGCGTGCATCTTGAACACCGGATAAAGCGGGCAGTTCCAGTTTTCGGGTCCGCCAGCCTTTATGGCGCAAAATACCTGTGAACGGCGGATCTCCGGTCACATTGCCGGTCAGTTTTATGGCGTCGGGATCAAACCCCGGTTCAACCCGGATCTCTTCTCCTTCGCTGCGGTCTATGACCGCTTCAAGGGCAAGGCTTTTGTTGACTGCTTTTTTGCAGTTCTCGTGTATGGCGCGAACCGCGCCGCCGATCTGGGCATCTTCATAAAGATTAAGATCCTCCGAGAAAAAATCTACCAGGCGGCCTTCCCGCTGGAGCACGGACAGCAGGTGTAAAAACAAGCGTTGCTGGTTCTGCTCTTGCGCTTCTCGCTCAGCGGCGGATTCTGCCAATGCCTGAACATGTTTTTTCGGCACGGGCTTACCGGATTTTTTGAAAGAATTCACAGCGATTCGCCGCAAAACTCCCCACAAAATGAGGCCGAAAACCATAAAAACGCCGGCCCATGCCCCCGCAGCATACATAAAATACTTGTGATGAATCAAAGAGATCGGGTCAAGGAGTGCCATTGACGGAGTTTCGGGAGTTGCAAGCAAAGATATGTCCTGGTACATAACCTGAAGTACCCAGTAAAACGCTGAAACCGTGGCTGCCAGCAATATGGCGCCCAATACTAAAATTAAAACAAAAGATCGACGTGAATAGGACTTTATGAATTCCATTGCCCAATCTCCTTGTTACTATTTTATATAATATCCCAAAAACCACCATAATTATTGCAAATTTGTCTCTTTCATAAAAAGTTAATGTAGGATTAAAAGCAAACTATATATTTTATACATTATTTTCCAAAATGCAAGGAATCTTAGGTGGTCTAAGGCGGTCTAAATTTTGTTCGGCAAACAACTTACGGAATTCAAAGATGAATCTTACACAGACAATATTTTGAGGAAATTCGGGGTTCAGTGATTAAAAAATTACGATATGGGAATTTTGAAAATATTACAACAAAAAAATAAATTGAATTAACCGTCCTGATTTATACTTGAGAGTTCGATATCGCAATTTCTGAAGCCGTTCTTAGATTCAAAATTACTGCTGTCCGGTTTAAATTTTTAACAGTTTTATAACACAATGGAATCATACATAATATGGTGATTTATGAGTGGGATCGATTTGAAATCGTCTCCCTTCTAATACAATAACTCACCGCCCATTCGCTTCGCTCATTAGAGCCGCAGAGAACCCAGAGGTTATTGATTTTATTGTTTTCCGTTGAGAGGACGGAAAACAATAAGAAACATGCCCTGCGGGCAATTAGAACCCAAAAATATCGCGTAGCGATTGATTTTTTTTCTTTTGCCGTCCTCTCAACGGCAAAAGAAAAGTATCTTTTCTTTGCGCCCTCTGCGTCTTTGCGGTGATATTAAAAAACGAGATCAAATTACATAAATTTACACATTTTAAGTGAAACGCATTTCTAACAAAAGCCTATTTTAAAACGGTTTACAAAAATTAATGACAGGAACTAAACTAGTAGCACATTCTTCTGCTTGAATTTGTTCCAAATTAAACCGGACACTACTGATTCAAAATATATTGCAGATAGTACAGGTCTCGTTTTTTGTATTTCAAATCAGAATCGTAAAAACTCGCTGGGAGCTATTCCGGTGGAATTGTCCATATAAAAAAGGGATTAACCAAGGGATAAAAGATATGATTTTAGGTTTGCCTTTTTGTTCTTTATACCAATTTTTTTCCTGATACTTTCTCTATGGGACTTGATCGTATGAATAGAAACATCTAACAAATTTGCTAATTCTTTTGTTCGCTTACCTTGCTTTACCAAATTTGCCACCTGAATTTCTGCTGGAGTAAGATTCATATAATTTGATAATAGTGTATTGGAAAATTCTGAAATAATTTCATTAATATTTGATTCCAAGATCTCTAAATATGTTTCTTGCTTCTCATCTACCACGACATTTTTCAATTTATTCACATAGGGTAAAACCAAATTGTTTACGTTGGATAATATATTTCCTTCTAATTTTTTTTTATCTTCCTCTCTTTTTTCCAACAAAACCTTTAAAGCTACGTTCATTTCTTCAAGACGAATGCTTTTTCTTTCCAATTCCTTTTCTCTCTCTCGCAGCTCTTTCTCGGCCTGCTTTTGCTGGGTAACATCAGAACCTATGACGATAACGCCGGTAATGTCGCCGTTATCTTCAATGAAAGGATAAGCTGTTCTGTCATAAATACGACCATCTGGTCGGTATCGAAGGGCTCCGCGGGTCACTTTTCCCTCATTTAAAACCTTGATTGCCGGACAACCTTCACAGATGTCGTTGCGTCCGTAGAAAAGCTCATAACAGTGTTTCCCCGCATACTCATCGAGAGAAACGTTGTAGGCTTGAGCCAATGTAGAATTTATCAGCTGTAGTTTGAAATTCTGATCTAGTAATACAAGTAGCTCTTTAATGCTATTTGTAACATTATTAAAAAGATTCTCGCTCTCCTGCAACGCTTCTTCTGCCCTTTTGCAATTAACGGCCTCTTTCTCTAAATCCTTATTCCTTTGCTCTAATTCTTCATAGGTCGGTTTTCTATCCATTATGAATTTCTCCAAATGACAATAAAAAAGACCATACAATAGTATCCCCTAACACCTTGTATGAGCTTTTACATCACATAGGTCTATCTTTTGAACCGAAATCGAACATGGCATATCTTGATAGTCATCTAAAAGGCACCTCCCGATCGCAAAGAAGGATGCGATTTGTTATAGGTGGTTAAGGCAATCAACAACCCTTTAACAAAAGGAGGTGCTCAATGGAACTATACGCCGGATTAGATCTTCATTCAAGAAATACTTACATCGGTATTATGGACAAAGCGTTCAATCGTGTATTTAAAAAAAGAGTTCCGAATCATCTTGAACACATCTTGCAAACATTAGCCCCTTTTCGGGATCAAATCAAAGGATTTGTGGTTGAATCCACCTACAACTGGTACTGTGGCTGGTAGACGGCCTTATGGATGCAGGATATTCATCTGCTCATTTAGCCAATCCAGCTGCTATCAAACAGTATGAAGGATTAAAGTATAGTGACGATCAACACGATGCATTCTTTCTGGCTCAACTTCTCATTTTAGGTATTTTGCCACAAGGGTATATTTACCCTAACGTTGCAAAAGCTCAGGATGCCGTAAGTCCAAGGCGTCCAAGGGTGACGCTGTAGTAAACTACCGCGAACCCTTGGCAACGAAGGAATTACGGTGTCATGGGCTTTCCCGAAGGGTTAAAAATATGCCTTACCAAACGTTTTTTCCTGGAATTCACGCTGGGTTTATACCAAAAACTTCTGTGTGATATGCGTAACATATAGAAATGTTATAATATAATATATTTTTGGCAT
>Ga0315548_1001051_pt1 | contig 24033 bp, 16 predicted proteins | sample SalMarSW160110MG_2_FD_202540 | JGI IMG/M metagenome (GOLD analysis project Ga0315548, IMG submission 202540) | Salt marsh sediment microbial communities from the Plum Island Ecosystem LTER, Massachusetts, United States - Salt Marsh Sediment SW1601-110 ...
TGAAACGCTTTGGGCAGGTTACCGCGGTGACGCATGTCTCCATACAGATTAAAGATGGTGAGTTTTTCTCTCTGCTTGGCCCAAGTGGCTGTGGAAAAACGACCACTCTGCGTTTAATTGCTGGCTTTGAAATGCCTACATCTGGAGAAATCCATATTGGAGGAAAACCACAAGGATATCTACCAGCTTATAAACGTCCCGTCAATACTGTATTCCAAAACTATGCGCTTTTTCCCCACATGTCAGTGAGGCGAAACGTAAGCTTTGGACTGGAAATGCAGGGAATCTCCGAACCTGAGATAAAGCGTCGGGTGGGTGAAGTAATAGAGCTGGTACACCTTACTGGTATGGCAAACCGCCGACCAAAACAGCTTTCGGGAGGACAGCAGCAACGGGTAGCCTTGGCGCGCGCCCTGGTCAATCAGCCGAAAGTCTTGCTGTTGGATGAACCTTTGGGTGCTTTGGATCTGAAGCTTCGCAAGGCCATGCAAGTGGAATTGAAGGCACTCCAAACGAGGGTGGGAATTACTTTCGTCTATGTCACCCATGACCAGGAAGAAGCCTTGACCATGTCTGACAGGATCGGTGTTATGAACCAGGGAAAATTACTCCAAGTTGGAGCGGCGTTGGAGGTCTATGAATTGCCCAAAACCCGCTTTGTCTCTGATTTTATTGGCGAGACAAACTACCTTGATGGTCGCGTGAGCAGTATCCAGGATCGCTATGTGGAAATTGTGATCGAGCCTGATATTAGGGTGTGGGCTCCTACGCTACCTGACTTACACCAGCGACAACAGCTGACCATTGCATTCAGGCCGGAGAAGGTGCATCTAAATTCTGGGCAGAAGGAAGGATTGAACCAGGTAGCCGGCACGATCCAGGAGGTTGTTTACACCGGATCTGCTACCACCTATAATGTCATCCTGCCAGATAAGTCAGTAATAACTGCCCGTAGGCAGAATATCGAAATCACCCCAGGCACACAGTTTTCTACGGGAGAAAAAGTTACGGTTTCTTGGCCTGTTGAAATCACCAGGGTCTTCACAGAATGAAATTGACTTGTTTACTGAAAAAATCAATCATTGAACAATTAAGGAGTATTAATTTACTCGCTTGTCGGGTGTAATCTATGCAAAAGATGATCCGCCGATATCCCTCTTTAGGAGCCTGGTTGTTGTTGTTTCCAGCCGTGACTTGGTTGGTTGTGTTTTTTGTGGCGCCTTTATTTATTGTCCTGGTGTATAGCTTCTTAGAACGAGGCACCTACGGGGGAGTGGTATGGCAATTCACCGTTGAAAATATCAGCCGAGTATTCGATCCACTTTACCTCAATACCTTTATGAGATCAGTCTATATCGCCATGATAACCACGGTTATCTGTCTTTTCCTTGGATTTCCTCTGGCGTTTTTTATCGCGACCCGCCCTCCGAAGCGACGGAATACACTGCTGCTAGCTTTGATGATCCCTTTTTGGACCAATTTCTTGATCCGCACTTACGCCTGGCTGACTATTCTTCGGACAAACACGGGCCTGATCAATACTTCCCTGATGTCTCTGGGCATCATAAAAGAGCCACTGCCTTTGTTTGGCAATGATTTTGCCATCATTCTAGGATTGGTATACGGGTGGTTACCCGATATGGTCTTGCCGATCTACGCAGCCTTGGAACGATTGGATTGGAGTTTAATTGAAGCAGCCAATGATCTTTATGCTTCTGGGACGAAAGCTTTCATGCGTATTATCTGGCCACTTTCCCTACCTGGCGTAGTAGCAGGTTCTATGTTGGTGTTTATCCCCTCACTGGGTGCCTTTGTCACTCCAGCCATTCTTGGTGGGGGAAAATCCCTCATGATCGGGAATATCATCAGCAATCAATTCCTGGCAGCGCATGATTGGCCATTTGGATCAGCTCTTTCGATGCTGATGATGGTATTGATGCTGATGGCAACCTTAATTTACTTCCGGTCGACAACCAGCAAGGGGTCATAATGATTAGCGCTTCTGCTGAGACTACTGCAAGTCGTATTGCAAGGTGGCAAGCTCGATTGGCCAACTTTTCCCTATCAACCTACGGGTTACTCGGATATCTTTTCTTCTACGCCCCTATCATCCTCCTGGTTGTTTTTTCTTTCAACGATTCACGTTCTACTGCTTTGTGGAATGGTTTTACTTTGAGATGGTATGGGGAAATGATAAACGACGAGCAGGTCATCCTGGCCTTGTGGAATAGTCTATTTGTGGCAGTTGTATCGACGGCAGTATCCACTGTCCTTGGGACTCTGGCTGCTATGGCCATGGAACGTTTTACATTTTATGGAAAATTGGCCATGGATGCCTTGCTATATCTTCCGATCATAATCCCAGATATTGCTATGGCGATTATGCTGTTGATCTTCTTCAACCTATCCGGAATTGGATTTGAGCCGTGGAGGGTAGAACTCTTTGGTATCCGACTGGCGGTTCCTTACTCAGTAATCATAGGGCATGTTGCCTTTAATATCTCTTTTGTTGCGGTGGTCGTACGCGCCCGTCTGGCACAAATGGACCGCACCTTAGAAGAAGCTGCCAATGACCTCTACGCCGATAGTTGGATGACATTCAGGCGAATCACTCTGCCGATGATGATGCCGGGCATTCTCGGGGGAGCTTTGTTAGCTTTCACGCTTTCTCTCGATGACTTTGTGATCACCTTTTTTACCAGTGGGGCTGGATTTAATACGTTACCGGTGCGGGTCTTCGGTATGATTAAAAAAGGTGTAACTCCAAAGATCAACGCGGTCTCGACACTGATGTTAGCTGCCTCTTTGTTGTTGGTCATCATTTCATTGGTAGCAAGGAAAGGAGGTGAAGACGCACCTGTAGATCTCAATTTGTAATCACCCCAAACTATTTAACCTTAATTCAGGAGGAGAAGAGTGATGAAAGATAAGAATATTTTCCTTTTTCTGACATCGATATTGATCCTTGGCATGCTGCTTAGCGCTTGCGGAGGTGCCCCCACACCTGTGGTGGAGACAATCGCTCCGCAAGAAACCCAGGCTCCCACAGAACCGGTTGAAGTAAAGCCTGCCAATGAGATCGTCATCTACAACTGGTCGGAATATATAGACCCGGAGATCTACACGCAATTTGAAGAAGAATTCGGGATCAAAATGGTTGAAGATAACTTTTCCAGCAATGAAGAGATGCTAGCAAAATTACAGGGTGGGGCGACAGGATATGCTTTAATCGTCCCTTCGGATTACACGGTAAGCATTATGAAAGCTGAAGGGATGTTAGCTGAGTTGGACCAGAGCAATATCCCTAACATGAGTAATCTGGCAGACCGTTTCCACGACCTGCCATTTGACCCCGGGAACAAATATTGCGCTCCCTATCAATGGGGGACAACCGGCATAGGTTATATCGATGGGGAAGTGGAGAAACCAACCAGTTGGGCTGTCTTATTTGATCCAGATCCTAACGCTGTCACCTATGGCAGGACAACTATGCTTGACGATGTGCGGGAAGGTTTTGCCGCGGCATTGGTGTACCTGGGTTACGACATAAACACTACCGACGAAGCGCAGCTTCAGGAAGCAAAAGATGCCCTCATTCGGGCCAAACCAGGTCTGGCAGGATACGATAGTGATACTTTTGAGGACCTATTGGCCTCGGGTGAAAATCTGATGGCGCATGGCTGGAACGGTGATTTTCTGGTAGCTCAAGAGGAAAATGAAAACATCGCTTATACCGTCCCAGAGGAAGGCGGTGTGATTTGGGTCGACAATATTTGCATACCCAGCTCTGCTACTCCAGAAGAAAAACTGGCGGGTGAGATGTTTATTAATTTTCTGCTTCGCCCAGAAATCGGCGCATTGCTTTCCGAATTTAACTACTATGCCAGTCCGAACGCTGCCTCTGAAGAGATGCTCGATGAAGAGTTTCTTTCAGATCCAACGGTCTACCCTCCCCCTGAAGTTTTAGAGAGGCTACAATTCATAACACCAGTGGGAGAATCGGAATCGCTTTACCAACGGCTTTGGGATGAAATCAAATCTGCACCTGTCCCATGATAACTGAAAAGTGGTGCGGTGTCCTTTATCAAGGGACGCCGCACCCCATGGAAAGGAAATAATCGTTAATAAACCCATGTTTATCAATGGCGAATTCATAACGGTGAGTACTCAGGGAACCTTATCAGTCATAAATCCTGCTACAGAAGAGCTATTGGGCCAGGTTGGGCGCGGCACCAAACGAGACGTTCAATTTGCTGTAGAAGCAGCCCGCAACGCCTTCTGTGATTGGCGGAAAACTCCAGCTGCAGAGAGAGCAGCTTTATTGCACAAGGTTGCAAACGACATCAGGGCTCATCACGACGAGATTGTACGATTATTAACCCAAGAAGAGGGTAAACCCATCCCCGAAAGTGATGAAGAATTATGGTGGAGCGAGGAAACATTCGACTATTACGCTGAATTAGGCCGTCACGACCGGGGAGAGGTAATTCCTCCTGGGGATCCGGCTCAGTTCAATTTTGTTCTGAAGGAACCCTTGGGTGTAGTCGGCTGCATTGTGCCCTGGAACTATCCCTTACTGCTCATGACCTGGAAAGTAGCTCCCGCGCTGGCCGCAGGAAACACGGTGGTGATTAAGCCCTCCAAACTGACGCCGCTTTCTACATTGCGTTTAGCAGAAGTAGCCTTCAGTCACTTGCCAAAGGGGGTCGTCAATATCGTTACTGGTTTGGGTACTGAGGTGGGAGAACCGCTGGTTAATCACCCGGATGTAAGCATGATTGCTTTTACCGGATCATTAGCAATTGGGCAGCGGATTGCCAGGCTGGCAGGGCCAAAAATGAAAAAGCTGCACCTGGAATTAGGCGGCAAGGATCCCATGGTGATCGCTTCCGATGTTGAGATAAAGATGGCAGTCAGGGGGTTGGCGTATGCTGCCTTATTAAACACCGGCCAGGTTTGTACCAGCACTGAACGTGTTTATGTACATGAGAGTATTTATCCCCAATTAACTGAAGAATTGGCGGATTTCATTAGTAAGCTGCGCCTGGGTAATGGATTAGATGCGTCTACGGATATCGGTCCTATGATAAGGGATCACTTTCGTGAAAAAGTGGAAATGCAATTAGAGGAGGCCCTCGGGGACGGTGCCAGGATAATCACAGGTGGGTCGCGCCCAACTGAATTTGATCGTGGCTTCTTCTTACAACCGACTCTCATCGTCAATGTTGACCATTCGATGCGTATCATGCAGGAAGAGACTTTTGGGCCGGTTATTCCTTTAATGTCTTATAAATCCTTTGATGAGGCTATCGACCTGGCTAACGACAGCCCGTATGGTCTAGGGGCTTCACTCATGAGCAATGATGCCCGGTTAGTTAAACGATTCTATGAAGATGTTAAAGCCGGGACAATTTGGATTAATGATCCCTTAACGGACAATTTCGCAGGACCCTTTGGTGGGATGAAAATGAGTGGATTGGGCCGCGAGCTTGGTCAGGTAGGGTTTGATGAATTTTGCCAGGTAAAACATGTACATTGGGATATCGAGGGTGAGGAGAAAGCATATTGGTTCCCTTATTGAATTCAAGTATTGTTTAGGATCCGGGTAAGGGTTAAATTGCGAGCTTGCACCCTTTGCAAGCAAAAAACCGTTTCATATCGTCGATATTCCTTGAGGAGATTACCATGCGAGCTCTAGTGCTGGGTGGAGCTGGGGCGGTTTGTAAAGAAACAACCCGCGATCTAGCTCAATATAGCGATTTCGATGAAATCACCGTTGCAGACTATAACCTGGAAGCCGTAAAACAGCTGCTTGCGAGTATTGACAGCCCTCGCTTGAAAGCGCTGAGGTTCGATGCGGATGAGTATCAGGGCATGTTGGAATTATTTCCACAATATGATGTTGTTGTCAATGGCTTGCCGTTTAAATACGATTATGCCGTTAACAAAGCTTGTGTTGAATCGGGCGTCAATGGACTGGATTTATCCAGCGATGACCCACAATTCGAATTGGGAGAGCAGGCTCTCGAGAAAGGGATACTTTTCGTGCCAGGAGTTGGCGCTACCCCTGGGATCACAAATATGATGGCGCGCAGAGCCTTTGAGATTTTAGACAGTCTGCATGCAGTAGAGATCTTCTTTGCAGCCTTTCGTTGTCTTGCTCCCGCTCCAGGATTATTGCAAACCACGTTGTGGGAATTCAATCCGGAAGAAGCTGACCGCAAGGAAGTGTATTATGAAGATGGTCAATGGCATGCCACACCTCCGCTTTCGGGTGAAATTTCTGTGCGATTCCACGAGCATATTGGGGAACAAAAAGTGTATTATGTCCCCCATGATGAAGCATATACCCTGCCTCGCTCGTTTCCATCTTTGAAGAGGGCAGCTGTGCGCGGCTGTTTTCCCCCACATGTTATGGCGATCATGGGTGCCCTGATGCGCGCGGGCATTTTATCGAGACGACCTCTCAAGGTAGGTGAGGAACATATCCCTGCCATAGAAATCGTCCGAAAATTATTATCCGATAGTCCATTCTCGCAAGAAAATCCAATTTGGGGATACGGATTAGTTGTAGAAGTGTTAGGAGAGCGAAACGGCAGGCAAGTCAAATGCACCTATCGAAGCCAGCACCCACCACAACAGCAATGGGGAGGTCAATCAGCTTATTATAAAAATGTAGGTATTCCACTCTCGATAGGGGCGCAATTAATCGCCAGTGGTATCACGGAGGTAAAGGGGGAAAAGCCACCAGAACTGGCTTTTCCAACGAAACCTTTCTTTGATGCGCTGGCTTTGCGCGGTATTACCGTCGAAGAGCAGATTGTTGAGACAGGGATATTAGCGAATTAAAGTCCAAATGTTACTAGCACAAGATTGCTACACACTTAAAAAATGGAGAGTCACAGATGAGTCTTCAAGGTGAAAAAACACGAAATTTATACAAACAGGCAGAGAAAGTCATCCCCTATGGCGTTAATTCTAACTTCCGCTATTGGGGTGCCGATGACACCATGGTGATCACCAAAGGCAAAGGTGCATATATCTGGGATGTTGATGACAATCGTTATATCGATTACCGGCTGGCTTTTGGACCGATAATCTTGGGTCACGCATATCCAAGCGTGATAGAAAGGGTCCAGGAAGCCATAAAAGATGGCACCCTCTTCGCCTGGACCACGCCGTTAGAGATTAAGGTCGCTGAACGTATCGTCCGTATGTGCAATGTAGATAAAGTTCGTTTGACTAATACAGGCACAGAGGCGACTATGCACGCATTGCGAATTGCCAGAGCCTATACCGGGAGGGAGAAATTCATTAAATTCGAGGGTCAGTACCATGGCATGGCGGATTACTTTATGTACAGTACAGCTTCATCGCCGAAGAGTGCCTTGGGATCACGCCGCAATCCGATCCCCGCTGCGGTCACTTCTGGAATCCCTAGCGAGATCAGCAAATATGTAATCGTCCTTCCTTTCAACGATTTTGAACGCCTGGAAGAGACCGTGGAAGCCAAATGGGGAGATTTGGCTGCCATCTTTGTAGAACCACTATTAGGGAATATGGCGGGGATCATGCCAAAAGCCGGATACCTGGAAAAGATCAGAGAGCTCTGCACTAAGTACGGGATTGTGATGGTTATGGATGAAGTAAAAACTGGTTTTCGCATAGCCAAAGGAGGCGCTCAGGAGTATTTTGGCGTGCAGGGCGATCTCGTTACTTACGCTAAATCTCTTGGAAATGGATTTCCTATCGCGGCCATCGCTGGAAAAGAGAAAGTCATGATGACCATAGAGCCAGGGGGTGTAGCTCATGGCGGTACTTATACTGGTAATGTTGTGGGTACCGCGGCAGCTGATGCCACTCTGGAAATTTTGGAAAAACAACCCATCCACGAACATTTATATTCTTGTGGAAAAATATTGCGTGATGGCATTGATCAAATCCTGACCCAGGCAGGGATTCCTCACCATATGACTGGTTTGCCTCCGATTTTTGGCTATGTCTTAGGGACGAACGAACCTCCCACTGATTTCAGGGCATACGCAGATGGAGATGACCAGCTTTATGAAAAAATCGTATTTGCTCTAATTCAAAGAGGCGTGATGCCCGATGCGGATGGGCGTGAGCCATGGTTCTTATGCTACAGTCATGATGAGCAAATTATTCAAGAAACCCTCACGATCTTTGAAGATGCGGTTGATGACGTCAAAAAAAAGCTCTAATTGAGGAGAAGTGATTCGGAGACTTTTATGCGCCAGTTGTGGATAAATGGAAAATACGAAAGTGGCGGCGATTCAGCCCGGCAAGCGATTAACCCGGCGACGGAAGAGGTTATCAATGAGGTGACTTGGGGCACCATAGAAGACGCAGAGAAAGCAGTTTCGGCAGCGAAGGAGGCTTTTCCAAAATGGCGCAGGATTCCATCAGGTGACCGTACCAATATGCTGCATGAGGTGGCTCGAAGACTTAGAAACCAGATTGATCAGATTGCGACTCAGTTGACCCTAGAAACCGGCCGTTCCATCCGTAAGAACCAGGGTTATGTCGAGTGGTCAGCGCAGTGTTTCGATTATTATGCAGAACTTTCGCGCCATTATCGCGGTCGTCTAATCCCCTCTCCCGAGAATAGCCAGTTATCGATGGTCTTAAAGGTACCTTTAGGGGTTGTGGCTGCAATTGTTCCCTGGAATTATCCATTGTTGTTGCTGGTTTGGAAGCTGGCGCCAGCCTTGGCAGCTGGGAACACCGTAGTAGTCAAGCCCGCCAGCTATACTTCCTGGGTTTCTTTGGGATTTGCGCAGCTATTTGACCACTTTCCACCTGGAGTCGTTAATATCGTCACCGGATCAGGTAATCAGGTTGGCGAATACCTGGTCAAACACCCGGATGTACGGATGATCGCTTTCACGGGAAGCACAGAAGTTGGACAGCATATTATGCGCTTGGCTGCTGACGAGGTCAAGCATATCCACCTGGAATTAGGAGGTAAAGATCCGTTGATTGTTTGTGCAGATGCCAATTTGGAGGCGGCAGTGAAAGCGGCAGTTTGGGGTGGCTTTTTAAACGCGGGGCAGGTATGTACCTCAGTAGAGCGCGTTTATGTCGACCAGGAGGTATATCAGCAGTTCTTAGAACAGGCAGTAGACCTCACTCGCAAACTAGTAATTGGCCCAGGCATCGATCCTGAGAGCGAGGTAACCCCCATGATCCGCCTCAGCGAACGTCGCAAGGTGGATGATCAGGTAAAAGCTGCGGTAGAAGCGGGAGCGCAGGTGCTCACCGGAGGCCGTATACCTCCAGACAAAGCTAAGGGGTTTTTCTATGAACCCACGGTGATGACGGGTGTATCTGAAGAGATGGTGATTATGAGTGAAGAAACCTTTGGACCGGTATTACCTGTTCTACCAGTTGCCGACTTTGAAGAGGCTTTATTGCGTAGCAATCAATCACAATACGGATTGGGAGCTACCCTTTTTACCTCTGATGCGAAGAAAGTCAAGCAGTATATGGAGGAAATCGAAGCGGGAAATGTCTGGGTAAACGATCCTTTAATCGATAATGTGGCTGGGCCTTTCGGGGGCATGAAGCGCTCAGGTATAGGACGGGAATTGGGACTGGAAGGTTTTGAAGAGTTCTTGGACACCAAACATGTTCATTGGGAAATTGAGGGAGCCGTTAAACCCTGGTGGTTTCCCTGGGAATAAATCAACTACATACGCTACCGATAAGGAGTCTATCAGATGCACATAACAGTCTTAGGCGGAGCCGGCAAAATGGGGTGTATTGCCGTTCAAGACCTTGCCGGGGACGGACGGGTCGAGAGCGTCCGTATCGCTGACATTAACCTTGCGCAAGCTCGTACGGTTGCTGATTTTATTGGCGGCTCCAAGATCGAATTGCAGGAAGTCGACGTGAATGACCCGGATTCGTTGCTGGCTGCTCTGGATGGCACAGATGTGTGCTTGAATGCCACAGTATATTACACCAATCTACTGGTAATGCAGGCTTGTCTGAAGGCTGGTGTACACTATACCGATATGGGCGGGTTATTTCATACCACCAGGAAACAACTCGAGCTGAACGACCGTTTTGTCTCTGCAGGGTTAAGCGCTGTACTTGGGATGGGATCCGCTCCGGGGATACCCAATGTACAAACGCGTTATGCTGCCGACAGGTTGGATACAATTGAAAGTATAAAAATCTACGATGGAATAGCCCCACCACCTGCTAACGACGTTCGCTTCACCTACGCCGTCCCGACCATACTAGATGAGTTGACTGTCCAACCAATGATTTACAGGGGTGGTGAATTCTACGCTTGTGATCCAATGAGCGATTTCGAGGATTACTGGTTCACACCCCCCATCGGTTTGTTGCCGATGCACCTGTCGTTGCACTCAGAGGTGGCCACTTTGCCGATTTCCTACCAACATAAAGGTGTCAAGGAATGTTTCTTTAAGATAAATTATTGGGGAATGGCGAAGGAGACCGTCGAGAAAGTCAAAGTGCTGGCAGATTTTGGTTTTAATAACGATCAGCCGATTGACCTGAATGGTCAACAGATCGTACCAAGAAACCTACTGGTCAAGCTGTTGTCTGAGTATGTTCCCCCCATTACCGATTTCTTAACCGCGCCTGCCAATCAACCACCTAATTGGGTCAAGGAAATCGTTACCGAAGTGAGAGGAATGAAAAAAGGGGAACAGGTCACGTACAGGGTAGGTACATTAACCTGTAAAGGTGCGCTTCCAACTGGGGTAGCCCCAGCGATTACAGCGATTTGGCTAGCGGAAAAACGCATACCGTCTGGGGTCCATCCTCCTGAGATGGTCATCGAGCCAGAACCATTCTTCAACGAATTAGAAGCCCGAGATATCCCCACTCAGGTTTCTGTCACTTCAATGATTACATAGGGTTCGGTTCCATCTGGAATCTGCACTAAAACATATCCCAGCCTTTCTCGGTCAGGATGGCTGTATCAATGACATTTTTGGGGTAATCTCGATTGAGGGTTAATAATATGGATGATTTTGCTGGAACCTTATTGAACTATGTTGATGGTGTATGGCGCAGATCGACTGCTTTCGAAACGTTAGAGGTGATCAACCCAGCCTCTGGAAAAGTGCTGGCAAAGGTACCATTATCTCCGCCAGGTGAAGTAGATCAGGCGGCCAAAGCAGCCACCGAGGCTTATAAACTCTGGGGTCACACTCCTCCCACCCAACGCATCCAACATCTCTTCAAGCTTAAAGACATCCTCGAAGAAAATATTGATGAGCTTTCCCGCACGATCACCCTGGAAAATGGCAAAACTTTCAAGGAAGCCCAGGGTGAGATGCGACGCGCTATAGAAAATGTGGAGGTTGCCTGTGGTATACCCACCATGATGCAAGGGGGCATTCTAGAAAACATCGCGCCAGGGATCGACGAATTCATGATTCGTCAACCAGTGGGAGTGTGTGCAATCATCGCTCCCTTCAATTTTCCTGGAATGATACCGTTTTGGTTCCTGCCTTATGCCTTAGCTTGTGGAAACACGGTTTTGGTGAAACCATCGGAAAAGACCCCTATTACCATGCAGAAAGTGTTCGGCTTACTGGAAGCCGCAGGTTTTGACCATGGAGTAGTCAATCTGATCAACGGGAGCGCAGACACTGTTAACGCTATCCTCGATCATCCATTAATTAAGGCGATCAGTTTCGTGGGCTCTACCCCTGTGGCACGACACATCTACAGCCGGGCATCTGCCAATGGAAAGCGGGTGCAGGCACAGGGGGGAGCAAAGAATCCGCTCATCATTTTACCTGATGCCGACCTCGAGGTGACTACTCAAATCGTAAGCGATAGCGTTTTTGGCAATGCCGGACAACGCTGTCTGGCTGCTTCGTTAGTCGTTACAGTAGGTGAAGGAGCCAGAAAAATGTTTAACCTAGCACTCGCCGAGGATGCCAAAGCGCGTGTGGTTGGGAATGGCTTGGCTGAAGGAGTGCAAATGGGGCCAGTGATCACTCCTCAAAGTAAAGCGCGTATCCAAGGATTGGTAGATAAGGGTGTGGAAGAAGGTGCCAACATTCTTGTGGACGGCCGTGAGGTCCTAATCAAAGGCTACGAAAAAGGCAATTTCTTAGGTCCAACTATATTGGAAAATGTACCGCCCGCAGGCGAAATCTTCCGGACTGAGATCTTTGGTCCAGTGATGGGGCTGATGCATGTTGATACGGTGGATGATGCCATTAAATTGGTCAATAGTAGCAACTACGGTAATATGGCCTGCCTGTTCACCAGCAGTGGATCTGCGGCCAGGAAATTCCGTAATGAGGCCGAAGCAGGAAATATCGGTATTAACATCGGGGTCGCCGCTCCTATGGCCTTTTTCCCATTTAGTGGCTGGAAAGACAGCTTCTTCGGCAGCTTACATGGACAAAGCCATCATGCCGTTGAATTCTTCACTCAGACCAAAGTAGTTATCGAACGTTGGTTGAAGGATTGGTCTCGCAAATTCTAGATCGGTCTTCGGGTATTTAATAAAGTTAGTAGTTACACAGTTCAGGGGAAAATCGGGGGTGTTTGGGCGGGCAACGCCCGCCCAAACACCCCCATCCTCCCACCAACTGCGTAAGTCCTAAAGTTTTATTATAGGAGGGTATTATGCCTTTCGGATATGCAGGAAGAATCCTACATGTTGACCTGACTCGGGGAACCCTTGAGGTTGAAGAACCCAGTGAGTCCTTCTATCGTAAATATATGGGTGGAAGCCTGATGGGAATGTATTACATTTTGAAGGAGATGCCAGTCGGAGTCGAGCCGTTAGCCCCTGAAAGTGTCCTGACTTTAATGCTCAGTGTTACCACTGGAGCTCCTATTTCTGGTCAAAGTCGCTTGAATGCCAATGCAAAATCGCCTGTCAGTGGTGCTATTGGCGATTCTCAGTCGGGTGGTTTTTTCCCAGCTGAACTGAAGTTTGCTGGTTTTGATGGAGTGGTCATAAAGGGAAGGTCTCCAGAGCCGGTCTATTTATCCATCTTAGATGGAAAAGTAAAACTTCATGAGGCTGGACATTTGATGGGAAAAGTAACCGGCGAGGTTGAAACAATCCTACGTGAGGAACTAGAAGAGCCTAAAGCAGAGATCTTGCAGTGTGGACCGGCTGCTGAGAACGGGGTGTTATTTTCCAGTCTGGTCAATATGGCAAATCGCAATAATGGGCGGACGGGCATGGGCTTAGTGATGGCAAGTAAGAATCTCAAAGCCATCGTGGTTCGTGGTATGCAGAAAGTTGCTCTCGCCGATCAAGCCGCCCTGGCTGCACTCTCGAAGACTGGACCAAAGTTAATGCCCGATAACCCTGATGTGGACGATCTGGGCACATACGGCACGGCCGGCGTGGTAACTTACCAAAATACCATCGGAACCTTACCTACCCGTAATTTCAATGAGGGCCAATTTGAAGGGTGCGAAGATATCAGCGGTGAGGTGATGTCTGAGACTGTACTCAAGAAACGAGACACCTGTTATGCTTGCGTGGTGAGATGTAAGCGCGTGGTGGAAATTAATAATGGCCGGTATGTCGTTGATCCGCTTTATGGGGGGCCAGAATATGAAACCCTGGCGACCTTCGGTTCCTACTGCGGGGTTAATGACCTGGCAGCCGTATCGAAAGCAAATGAAATCTGCAACAAATACGGGGTAGATACGATCTCATGCGGGGCGAGCATCGCCTTTGCAATGGAATGCTTTGAAAAGGACATCATCGGTATTGAGGAGACGGGAGGCTTAAATCTGCGTTATGGGGATGCTGAGGCGATGCTGGAGGTCTTGAAGCAGATTGTAACCAATAGTGGAGCTCTTGGTGGTCTTCTTTCCCAAGGTTCCGCCCGGGTTGCAAAAATCTGGGGACCATCTGCAGAAGAATGCCTGATCACGGTTAAAAACCAGGAAGCCCCAGCCCACATGCCTCAAGCAAAAAGGTCGTTAAGCCTGATTTACGCAGTCAATCCCTTCGGCGCTGACCATCAGTCCAGCGAACATGACCCCATGTACGAAGAGGAGGCCTCAGAGTTCTACTTGAATCGGTTAAAACAACTCGATTTGAAAGATCCGCCGACTTTATACAGTCTCGGACCAGAAAAGGTGAGGTTCGCAGCCTATACCCAGATCTTTTACAGTATTTTAGACACTTTAGAACTTTGCCAATTCGTGTGGGGACCAGCCTGGACGCTATATGGTCCTGCCGAAATGCTCGAATTCGTCAAGGCTGTGACAGGTTGGGAGGTCAGCCTGTACGAATTGATGAAGGTGGGAGAACGTCGTCTTAACCTGATGCGCGTCTTCAACGCTCGGGAGGGCTTTGATCGTAAAGACGATAGACTACCCGTGAAATTCTTCAAACCCTTAAAGGGCAGTGGGCCAACCGCTGGGATGTCGATCGATTCAGATGAGCTTGAAGCCGCTCTCGATCTTTATTACCAGCTACTCGACTGGACCGCCGATGGAATACCTACGCGGGCAAAATTAATCGATCTCGGTATCGAATGGGTTGCAGACCTGCTGCCGGCTGCCGCCTGAAATTTAATTACAAAGCGTGGTGTCTATGCCAGACTTCAAAAAAGCCATCCCCCATGTTTCACCAGTTTGGACAAGATATACCCCCCTGATTGTTGAGCGTGGTCAGGGATGTTACCTTTATGACCAGGATGGCAGTGCCTACCTGGACTTCACTTGCGGTATTGGTGTAACCAACACCGGTCATTGCCATCCGCGGGTGGTGGCTGCTATCCGCCAACAAGCAGGCTTGCTCCTACATGGACAGGTCAATATCGTATTGCATACTCCCTTGCTTGAGTTGGTGAATGAACTGCGCGAAATCGTATCACCCAAGCTGGATGGTTTCTTCTTTAGTAATTCGGGGGCAGAAGCGATTGAGGGAGCTATAAAACTGGCGCGTCATGCTACCGGAAGACAGAACATCATCGTCTTCCAAGGCAGCTTTCACGGGCGCACTATTGGGACCATGTCGTTGACTACCTCGAAAACAATCTATCGGGCTGGTTACCAACCGCTCATGCCTGGTGTATTTGTGGCTCCTTACCCGTATGCATACCGCTTCGGGTGGGACGAAGAGAAGACCAGCCAGTGGTGTCTGGATGAATTAGATTTTTTGCTCACAACCCAAACCGCTCCAGGGGAAACCGCTGCAGTTCTGGTGGAACCGGTATTAGGTGAGGGAGGCTATGTCGTACCACCAGATACTTTCTTACAAGCCCTTCGCCAGGTGTGCAATAAACACGAGATGCTGCTTATTTTGGATGAAATCCAATCTGGCTTCGGTAGAACTGGGAAGTGGTTTGCCTACCAGCATTTTGGGGTTGAGCCTGACATCCTGACTGTTGCAAAGGGTCTGGCTTCAGGTATGCCCCTATCTGGTGTATTTAGCAGTTTGGAACTGATGGAAGCCTGGATCCCCGGATCTCATGGTGGTACATATGGAGGCAATGTCGTAGCAGCTGCAGCTGCGGTAGCCACAATCCAAGCAATCCGTGACGAGAAAATGTTAGAGAATTGCCAGCAAAGAGGAAAACAGCTGATGGACGGATTGCGAGAGTTGCAGAGACGCTTCCCAATTATTGGAGATTTACGCGGGTTAGGTTTAATGATTGGCACTGAATTTCGAACCCCAGATCGCCAGCCGGATAAAAACACCGCCAAGGCTGTCATACACGCATGCCAGGACAGAAAGCTCTTGTTGTTGACATGCGGTCCATGGGACAATACCATCCGCTGGATTCCACCTCTCATCGTGACCAAAGATCAAATTGACCAGGCTTTGGATATCTTTACTGAATCGATGCAGGAGGTTATACAGAACGTTTCTACTTGATGGAGTATTTTATGCATATCTGGAGAGTAAATACACGAAAACAAGACCTGAAAGTCGAACCTGTCCCCGCCAGCTGGGAACATCTGGGTGGGCGTGGGCTGATATCGCGAATATTGTTAGATGAGGTTCCAGGAACTTGCGATCCCCTCGGTAAGTATAACGAGCTGGTTTTCGCTCCAGGTCTGCTTGTTGGTCATATGCTTTCCAGTTGTGACCGTATTTCAGTGGGGGGAAAAAGCCCTCTCACCGGTGGTATTAAAGAATCTAACGCCGGTGGGCGCACGGGCTTGCACCTGGCGTACCTGGGAATTAAAGCTTTAATCATAGAAGACCAGCCTGCTGGGGATAGCTATTTTGTACTGCATGTGAGCAAGGAAGGCGTTCGTTTCGATCAAGTTAATCAGTTACCTGGATTAGGGGTATACGAATCAGCGAAGCTCTTATTGAAGCTTTATGGGAATAAAGTCGCCATAGCCCTGATAGGCCCTGGGGGCGAGATGGGTTTCGCTTCAGCCGGTATATTAAATCTTGATAAAGACGCGGTTCCCTCGCGCATCAATGCCCGTGGTGGTTTGGGTGCCCTGATGGGATCTAAGAAGTTAAAAGCAATTGTGATCAATAACCAGGGAGGGGTCAAGCCACCGATTGCACATTTGGACCAATTCAGACAGGCTCAGAAGGCTTTTAACAAATCCTTGATGGCTCACCCTCAAACCAGAGTTTATGCGGAATACGGCACGGCGGGAATGACGCGTATGAGCAATGGCTTTGGAGGACTGCCGACCCGTAATTTTTCCAGCGGTCAATTTGAAGGTGCAGAAAAGATCAGTGGTGAGTACATGCGCGAATTACTATTAAGCAGAGCTGGTGAAAGTAATCCCACGCATGCCTGTATGGTTGGCTGTACCATCCGTTGTTCAAACATTTTTGGGGATAAGGATGGTCAGAATGTAGTCTCCCCATTGGAATATGAAACTATAGGGTTGTTAGGTGCTAATCTCGGTATCGATGATCTGGATATGATCGCCCGGTTAAATTGGGAAGTAAATGACCTGGGATTAGATTCCATAGAAATCGGCGCTGCAATGGGTATAGTATGTGAAGCTGGCATGATAGATTTTGGAGACAGCACCGGTGCATTAGCCTTGTTGAAGGAGATTCGTAAGGGATCAGTTTTAGGGCGTCTGTTGGGGCAAGGTGCAGAGGTAACCGGACGGGTTCTTGGCGTCAAGCGGATTCCGGTAGTGAAAGGACAAGCAATGTCGGCTTATGATCCCAGGGCGATCAAAGGCACTGGTGTGACTTACGCAACCTCACCACAAGGGGCTGACCATACCTGTGGTTTGACGATTCGCGCCAAGGTAGACCATCTTGATCCTTGCGGACAGGCTCAGCTCTCGCGGAACTCCCAAATAAGCAATGCGGGTTATGATACTTTAGGAGCGTGTATTTTTGCAGGATTTGGATTTGCGGGAAAACCTGAAACCATTCCAGATTTGCTCAACGCCCGCTTTGATTGGCAAGTTGGCAGCGATATCCTTGAATCGCTGGGTCGTGAGTGTCTGGCTCTAGAGCGTGAATTCAACCGGCGAGCAGGATTCACACCCGCTAATGACCGCCTTCCAGAATGGATGCTAACGGAACCGTTGCCACCGCATAATGCTGTCTTCGATGTGAGTGAAGAAGATCTCGATGGGGTCTTCGACTGGTAGGGAAAATAAAGTTCGAGGTGTCCTACGAAAATAACAGTTCAATTGCATACCATCTTACAAAGGAAGACGCCTGAAGGGTTAGTTGACCGCTTAGAAATTAATCTCAAACCTGCCAGCAACATTACTGATTTGCTCGGAAAATTAGAAGTGGACATGGATACTGACGCCATGTTGCTGGTGGTTAACGGTCGTATTGCTGATCCTTCTCAAAGGCTTAGTGAGGGAGATCAGGTCAACCTGATGCCAGCGATTTCAGGGGGTTGTTTATTTTGGCAAAGTAAAATAGAAACGAGTAAGACCAGGGCGAGATTCCACCTCAATTTGACCCCCATGGGCCTCCACGATGCCTCTGGCGATGGCTAACCCCAGCCCGGAACCGCCAGGTGAGCGGCTGCGCGATTTTTCCCCCCGATAGAAGCGTTCAAAACTCGACTAATTCGTTGTCCATCCATCAACACTGGGTCAACTTCTGGGGAGACATCCCCTTTCAGGTTAATTCCTTTCTGATGAGCAAGCTCAGAAAAACTCTCCAAAGTATCGGAAACCAAGTCTGTCATTGAATTCTGCTCCTTGTTCAGAGGCAATCCACCGGTATCTAATTGGGACATCTGGAACAAATCGTCGATCAGCATCGAGAGCGTTTTGATTTCCTTTTGAGCGGTGGATAAATATCTTTGCACAGTTTCTTGATCTTTGACCATACCGTCAGCCAGCGCTTCAATAATGGCCCGGATGGATGCCAAGGGGGTATGCAGATCATGCCCGATCCAGGAGATTAGGTCGCGCTTGAGGTGATCTAATTCGCGTTGTTTCCGATCTGCATTGCTTAATTGAATAGTCATTTGATTAAAAGTGGTAGCCAGGTCAGCCATCTCATCCCGTCCTGTAACCGAGAGGCGTACATTGAGATCGCCCTGTGAAACGCTCTGGGCGGCGTCTTCGATTTGGCGAATTCGATCGGTAAGCCTTATCGATAAGAGATATCCCAGGGCAACTGCCATGGTCGTTGCGAAGATGAGAAGAACTGTGGCTAATAACAGGTCGTGCTGATTGGTGAACATAAGAGCAGCAGTAACCCAAACATTAATGAAGGTCAGCAGGCTAGAAAGCAGGTAGCCTCCTAATAACGTCCAACGAATAGTGGGCGACCGTTCGACCCAACCTAAACGATAAGCACCGTAACCCGCCAGCCAGGAGATGATCGCAGTTACAGAAAGGAAGCTTGCCATAAGCCGGATATCGATTAGAGGCGGTTGCAATAAAAAGTAAAAAAATGCCCAATGAGATAACCAGGATCAACACGATGATAATGACAAGTTTCAGAGGCAAGGACATATGAGCTAAAAAATCCGTAGCGGTCATACTATGTACCTTCTAATGATACTTTTGGAATTGTAGGCTGAAATGAAAGGGGTTTCCAGATCTTAACAAATATAATTTTTCAGGACACCAACCCAATCCAAGAGGATTACTAAGGTTCGAACTTATAGCCCACGCCCCAAACGGTGATGATATATCTCGGATTCGATGGATCTTTTTCGATTTTCTCTCTTAACCGACGAACGTGTGCGGTAACCGTTCCCGGGTCGATAAAGTCTGAAAGTCCCCAAATGTTTTCGAGTAAATGCTGGCGAGTAAATACCTGGCGTGGGTGATTCGCTAACAGCCAGAGCATATCGAATTCTTTGGCAGTGAGGTTAATCTCTTCGTCTCGGGCGATAACCAGGCGGGTTTTTGGGTCAATGTCAAGATCATCATACTTTAGAGGCCTTTCTTTGAATGGCTCGCTTTGTGAACGGGTTCTTCTCAACACTGCACGGACGGGACTGACCAATTCTTGAGGACTGAAGGGTTTGACAACATAATCATCGGTGCCCATCTCGAGGCCGGCTATTCGATCCGATTCTTCCCTGCGGGCGGTCAACATGATGATGGGAACATCGCTTTTATCTCGTAACCGGCGGGTGAGCTCGCAGCCATCGATCTTCGGGAGCATGAGATCCATGATGACCAAGTCTGGAGGTTTAGGTTGATGGCTTCCAAGGCGGCCCGCCCATCTGTTGAAACCTTTACCTTATACCCCGCCCTTTTTAGATATAAGGTGACGACTTCAGCAATGCTGGGTTCATCTTCGACGATAAGTATCAAAGCATCTGTCACGGATTGACCTCAACGAAATAATACTACCTTTGTTTGCTTACGTGGATGCGAAGAAATGATTACAAAATTATTACGGCTACCCTGGAAATTGGCTGCCAAGATAACAGGATTTATCTTTGATGCATCTTCTTACTTGCATACTATATTTTTATCAATAGGCTGATTTAGTACCGGTAGCGCCTGCTGACGATTGCCCAACCCAATACAACGATTGAGACGATTATTACTGCACCCAGGATGATCGGCAAGTTGGGCGAAGTGGTGGTCTGTGTAAATGGGTAATATGGATAGGTCCCTGTAGATAATGGGGTAAGATTTGGCTGGGTAGGCACTGCCAGTTCATCCAAGCCGGTATTTTCATTCTTCACCGAAGACGGATTTGTCGAAGGGGGTGTGCTTGTGGCAAGGAAATCGACGGACACTGTGGGAAGGGTAGTTTGCTGTATAATATTTATCTCAGCGTTTTTTGCCCGAATAATCTCTCCATCTGCGAAGATATCTAACAATCCGTTGGCGATCTCGAATCCCTGATTTTCACCTAAGCCAAGATTTGCGCCCCTTAGATCAAGTACAAATATGGCCTGATCTCCAGATGGTTTGGCTGCCTCTTGGTTTATGACAAGGGTGGTATTTCCGGTAAGACCAATCACCAGGTTCTCTGGATGAGAGAAAGCTAGGGAGAAAAGCCTTCCCCAGCGGTTGTCGCTCATTAGTTGTGGCTCGATCATCACATTCAGTAGGTTCAAACCAGGAGAAATCCTGGTCTGCCCTTCTAAGAAGGACGCTTGGGTAGCCAGCTCTCTCTGGGTTGAGTCCTGGGGAGTAGGACTTTCTGTTGAAAAGAATGGTCCCAATGCAGCTGCGGCAGCATCGATAGCCAATAAGGGTTTCCCGCTCAACCATGCGCCACGAATAAAAGCGAGTTGCTCGATGGTCTGGGCGAGCAATGCCTGATCCTCAGCCATGAAAATGATAGCGTCATAATCCTTGGGGTGGGGCGGCTGAATGGATTTAGATGCCTCGGTATAATCGATCACTAAGGCAGGCTTGTCGAATTTTTGGCGGTAAAAATCAGCAACGTTCTTAAGATTAAGGTTCGATTCGTGTCTGATTACCAGGATCAAGGTTCGGGTTTTGGATCCACCCGTTAACGAGATGAAGGAATTTATGATTGGTGGATCGCCGGTGGGTTTGGGAATATCACCGGATAGAAATAAAAACCCTGCTCCTTTCGGAAGTGAAAGGTCATTGAAATCCCGATCGATACGCTCTACGGGCGCGGCCAAGGAATTTGTTCGGGTGACAAGGTTGTATCCATTTACTCCTGGTGCCAACAGATGAATGACCACGTTTCTCAAATTAAGGACGCCATGTTCCCCATGACCACTGCCATCCTCGACAGCATGGTAGGTCATAGCGTCAAAAATGGCGATTTCATACAGCCCAAATACTTTAGTGATTTGATTTCCACCTTGCAAAAATAGACCTGTGTAAGCATCGATTCCGATCCCCAAGCTTGGAATTCCTTGTTGGGCAATGGTTGTGAGCAACCTTCCAACGTTTCCCTGTTGGAAGATACGTTGTTCTATAACAGCGTTTGGGATACCAAAGGATAGTCCATGTTGGTCAGCATCGTTCCAAATGAGGGATGCGCCACTTTTAACCGCGTTACCGGCGCAGAAATTCAGCCCATACCCAGCGATCATGGCTTTCGATTGCAGAACTGCTCCACCGCCAGTACCGGCGATGATTGCGCCATTCCTGGAAGCCTGCTCCAAGGCTTGTTCCAAAGGAGAGTTCCCGATAACTTTCATAGCCACCCTTGGGTCTCCGTCTAAGATAAAAATGGCAGATAAATCGCTCGTGAAGTCTTTAAGATTATTGGAATCCAGAGCGTCAGAGTGGGTTAATATCGGGAGAAGCTTTGTTACGCAACTAATTCCATGGGGAGCTGCTTGCTGGCAAGCGTGATCGATTTCAACCCGCCTTTTTTCAGCTGAGCCGAGCAGCTGCTTACGCTCCGGATTTGTGATGTTCTCAGGATTGGAAGCGTATGCAATAGGCAATACGAGAATATTGACCCCTTCGTTGATCTGGTTGGCTACCGCTGCCTGTGAAAACTCTACATAAAGGTCTTTATATCCGCCACCCATGGGGACAAACATGCTCATACGCTGATCATTCTCTTGTTGGGCATAGCTGTAAGTATATAGGATTAGACTCAAACCCGTCACCAACAGCAAGAAAATCGACCATGAGAATTTAGTCGATATTTTCCCAAGTTTCGTTAACCAAAAGTAAACCAGCCCTGATCTCCTCTTCCTTTTGAAATTTGGTGTGGGCGAATCGGTAACGCTATTATCCGGGAACATTCTAGCCTTAAGAATATTTTGGGAGGCGATAAGCGGATAATGCCGCCCTACCAGGCGTATGCTTCAGGTGCTTCACCACCAGGACCAGGCCATATCTCGTTCAGGCGAACAATTTGTTCATCAGTCAAAATGATATCCAGGGACTTTAGACTGCTGTTTAATTGTTCTTGGGTGCGAGGCCCGATAATTGGCGCGGCGACAACCGGATTGTGTAAGAGCCAGGCGAGGGCTACATTGGCTGGTTCTTGACTGATTTCTCGGCAAAAATTTTCATAAGATCTTAGCTGGTTTTGATGTTTCTCATGAGCATTTTGGATTCGTTCAGATGCACGGCGACCATCCTCCCCTTTTTCCAGTGCCCCTGCTAGAAGACCGCCTCCCAGAGGGCTGTAAGGGATTAAACTCAACCCGAAGGAAGTGCAGGACGGAATAACTTCCATCTCTACCATGCGGTTATTGAGATTGTAGATGCTTTGCTCGGACACCAAGCCTAGGAAATTACGCGGTTTCGCGGTGCATTGTGCTTGCGCAATTTGCCATCCAGCAAAGTTGCTGCTTCCCACGTAGAGGATTTTCCCCTGTTGAAGCAATAATTCCATTGCTTGCCAGATTTCCTCCCAGGGCGTCTCCCGGTCAATATGGTGCATTTGGTAAAGGTCGATGTGATCCGTTTGCAATCGTTGTAAGCTGTCCTCGCAGGATTTTCGAATGTGATAGGCAGATAAGCGATGGTCGTTGGGCCCCTCCCCCATTTTGCCATAGACTTTGGTAGCCAAAACAATGTGTTCGCGCCGGGAACCCCCCTGGGCTATCCATCTACCCACAATTTTTTCGGTGATACCTTCTCCTGTTTTCCAACCGTAGACATTGGCTGTATCAAAGAAGTTTATCCCGTTTTCCAGGGCATCATCCATAATGACATGACTCGTTGTCTCATCTGTTAGTGGACCGAAATTCATGGTGCCCAAACATAAGCGACTGACCTTCAATCCAGTTCTGCCGAGATTGACGAATTCCATCAATTACCTCACTTTCTTGGTGTGATCATCGGAATTAATTATTGGATCTTGAAAATTAGGAGTATGTTTTGTCATACTGTGAGCGGATCTATCCTAAGAAATTGGCAGCTCATCATCATTTTGCTCCAGCTCTGTTACGGTATTTTTCTCGAGGAGATCAACGAGTACCGTCTGTACTGCTAAGCCTTTGACAGTCTCGACTTCAAACCTAACCCGGTTTGTTTCGACTACATCCCCTGAGTGCAGCACACGTCCAAGCAGCGCCATGAGTAACCCGCCGACTGTGTCTGCATCGTCGTGACATAGATTGAGATCATGATGTTGATTCAATTCATCGAGTAGCAAGTCCCCGCGCACCCTGAGTTTTCCGGGGCCTAGCTGTTGTATCGGTGGGATTTCCTGATCAAATTCATCCTGGATCTCGCCTACTACTTCCTCAACCAAATCCTCAATAGTGACCAATCCTGAAGTGCCTCCAAATTCATCGATAACAATGGCTATTTGAATGCCTTCTTGGCGAAAACGCATCAATAATCCTTCGAGGGATAACGATTCTGGGACAAACAAGGCGGGACGAAGAAACTTGCGGAGATCGAATGGCTGCGAGGATTTTATCTGATGTCGGGCGAGGTCTTTTATATGCAGAATCCCGTTGATGTGGTCAAGGTTTCCCTCAAAAACCGGGAAACGGCTAGCCCGCGCCTGGCATACCCGTCTTAAAGTAGCAATTTCATCAAAATTGATTGGGATTCCCAGAATGCGCGTGCGAGGTGTCATAACTTGACCGATGGTTCGCTCGCTGAGGTCAAAGATGTTTTCGATAAAAAGCTGCTCATCCGCCTCAATTAATCCACTCTCATAGCTCTCTTCCACGATCAATTCCAATTCATCAG
>Ga0315548_1001052_pt1 | contig 24028 bp, 20 predicted proteins | sample SalMarSW160110MG_2_FD_202540 | JGI IMG/M metagenome (GOLD analysis project Ga0315548, IMG submission 202540) | Salt marsh sediment microbial communities from the Plum Island Ecosystem LTER, Massachusetts, United States - Salt Marsh Sediment SW1601-110 ...
GCAGGTTGGAATCGACATTTCCTCCCACAAGTTTGACATAGACATCATAATGACCGGCAAACCCAAGAGCCTCCGCGACAAACTCTCTGTTATTCTTGGGCTCATTTCAAGCATGGAAAAGGAAACGGGGATGGTAGATAAAGCAAGACTATTGGAGAGGCTTCAAGCCGAATATGACATATTATCTGGAGAAGCAGAACGGCTCATTGGACAGCTGCTGAAAGAAGGGACACTCTTCGCACCCCGTGACGGATACATCAAAAAGACTTAACCTAAAGGGCGTACGCATTGAGAATCGAAGAACTGCCGATATCCGAGTCCGTAAAACAGGTTCTAGTCAGTTCAGGAATCAGTGAACTTTATCCCCCTCAACAAGAAGCTGTCTTAGCCGGAGCCTTAGATGGAAAAAACCTTGTTTTGGCGAGTCCAACAGCCTCAGGTAAGACCCTCATCGCCGAGCTCTGCGCCCTCAAACATGTGCTAGAACGAGACGGAAAAGTTTTGTATCTTTCTCCTCTCCGAGCCTTAGCCAACGAAAAATGTGAAGAATTCAAAAAATACACGACCATAAAGAAGAGAAACGGAAGACGGGTCAGTGTGGGCATCAGCACAGGCGACTATGACAGCAGCGACCCATGGATGGGAAAATATGACATCATCGTTACCACAAACGAAAAAGCCGATTCTCTGCTGAGGCACAGAGCCCGCTGGGTAACGGATGTTTCCCTTGTAGTTGCTGATGAGGTGCATCTTCTCAACGAGCCGGAGAGGGGACCAACCCTTGAGGTGGTATTAGCTCGTCTCATGCAAGTGAACCCTGACATCCAACTTTTAGTCCTAAGCGCAACAATAAAAAACGTGGAAGAAGTCGCAGAATGGCTGAAAGCCATCTCAGTTACAACAGAATGGAGACCCGTAACCCTCAGGGAAGGCGTATTCCTCCACGACGAGATTCTATTCAAGGACGGCGGCGCCCTGAAAATAGAAAAAACCACAAAAAACCCCGCCATCAACTTGGCATTATACACTGTAAAATCTGGGGGACAAGCATTAGCGTTCGCTGGCACCCGCAGAAACTCGATAAGCCTAGCCAAGAAGCTGGCATCCAACATCAAGCCTCTTCTGTCAAAGCCCATGAAACGCTCTCTAACGCAGTTATCTGAGCAGATTCTCGCGACAGGAGCAAGGACAAGAATCAGCGAGCAGTTAGCTGAGGTTGTAAGTAACGGAGCAGCTTTTCATCACGCTGGATTGGGCGGCGGTCACAGAAAACTGATTGAGGACGCCTTTAGAGAAGGAAAAATCAAGGTTTTAACAGCCACTCCCACATTAGCTTTTGGAGTGAATCTTCCAGCGAGAGTAGTTATAGTTAACGAGTATAGGCGATATGAGCCCGGTTACGGCTACTATCCCATAGCGGTTCTTGAGTACAAGCAGATGGCTGGAAGAGCCGGAAGACCCCGATACGACAAGGTTGGAGACGCCCTCCTGATAGCCAAGACCGAGGACGAACGCGACTACCTCATGGAAAGCTACATTCTCGCCGAAACAGAGAGAATATGGTCCAAACTGGCGGTAGAACGGATTCTCAGGTCTCATGTTTTAGCTACAATCGCGTCGGATTTTGCTCACACCGAACAGGGAATCTACGATTTCTTCGGCAAAACCTTCTACGCTTACCAGTATGACCCACGGGCAATAAAGGGGGTTATACAGAAAAGTTTGGGTTTTCTTTTCACCGAGAAGATGATTGAGGTTGGCGGCGACAAGATTTATGCCACCAAGTTTGGACGAAGAGTCTCCGAACTCTACATCGACCCCCTCACCGGAGTTATCATTCGGGACGCGCTTACGAGCCGCGCGCAGAGGCTAACTGACATCAGTTTTCTTCACATGATTGCCCGCACGCCAGACATGTTCCCTAAGCTTCGTCCATACTCCAAAGAAATGGATGAACTATCCTTCTTCGTTGACGAGCACCAAGAGGAGTTTATGTGTGATCTTCCAGACCCGTGGATGGACCGAATAGTTTTCGAAGAGTTTCTTGGAGAAGCCAAACTAGCTTGGGTGCTGAAGACGTGGATGAACGAAACAACGGAAGACGAAATGATTGAACGATTCAGTGTCCAACCCGGAGACCTTTACCGTCTTATCTCCACCTCCAAGTGGCTCCTTCACGCCTCCCATGAACTAGCCTCTCTATTCCAGCACAAGGATCTCTTGCTGCATCTCGCTAAACTCACGGTGAGAATCGAAAAGGGAGTGAAACCCGAACTTCTTCCGCTAGTTAAGCTGGAGGGAATCGGAAGAGCCCGAGCTCGTGTGCTCTACAATTCTGGTCTCAGAAGCATGGATGATCTAAAACGAGCGCCCCTGCCAAAATTAACTGGATTACCGTTAATTGGTCCTAGGTTAGCCAAGAAAATTAAGGAGCAAGTGGGCGGCTTCGTCAAAGCGGATGAGTGGCAGAACTTAAAGAAGAAAGAAACTGAGCAGCAGCGAGCCTTAACCGAATACTAATCTGGCATTCAATGTGCAGATGCGCGCATATTTCTTTGGTCAAGTTTTTTTGACCTTAAAGAGGCGGGGTTTGGTCAAGGTTTCTTGACAAAAACCCTTTTCAGATACATTATAATCTAATATTATTTAGAAATGCACGCGGGCAAAAAACCCTAAATATCTTGTAACCTAATCTATTTGTGGGACAGAAATGATTAAGATTAATGTGAGGTTTTCTGTCTTAGCTCTTATTGCGGCATTATTGGTGACTTCCTGTTTTGCTGTGATTCCGCAACCCTCCATTATTAGCTTGGTGGATGCGTCCCCTACGTTGCCTGTTGAAGGTGTTGAATACACAAACGGCACTATTGTTCCTGAACATTCTCCCCTACTCATATGGTACGATTGGGTTAATGTTTCTGGTACTCAAGTAATTAACTATGCAATTTATACTACTCCAGACTATAATTATCCAGTTCCTATAGCGAATCTTTTGGGGCAACACTTCCGCATGGAAGACGGCACACAAGTTTTCATCGCAAGCGCCCTTTCCGAACTAGAGGTCTACCGCGACCTAAACGATAATGGAATCCCGGAGGCTAACGACACTTCAAGCGGCAGCGAAATCCTATATTACATATACACTAACATGAGCGACAACTACAGTATGACCCCTGTCAAAAAGGTAATGGAAGACCAAGGTCCACATTATCGTTGGAGCTTCACGTATGAAAACGCCCATGCATACCTTCAGAACGCGACCGCTCGCATCGGCGTCGTAGCATCATTAATCTTCAGCCACATAACCCTAAGCTATGATTTCAGCGTGAACGGAAACGTCTCAAACCTAAAGACCAACTTCGACATCGGAAAAGTAACCAGCCTAACAATCCACGATTCTTCACAGTTCTCGCTGGAAGGCTTAAGCTTAGCCCTGCTGTACGCCACAGCCATCTACACCTCGAAATCGTACACGACCTACGTGGACGGCAACGAATTCAACTCCACAACTGCAGAGGATTTAACGGTTGACGCCAAACTTGCCCAAGTAGAAGTCGGCGGCGTCAAAGCGTATGACTTCGTCTTCGGCGGAAACTACACACTCACCCGGGGTGAAACCAACGAGACTCTTCAAGCAAACATTGAAACGTACGAGGCGAAAGCGGAAGCCACCGCACTTTCCAGCATTTTACCAACAATCCGCGTAAACCCTGTAAAAGGGATGTCTTTCTTCAGGGACCAGCTGAACCTTGCAGAGCTCTTCGGCGGGTCATGGCAAGACTTCAACATTGACTACGAATCGTCTTCGTTGATTTACAGGATTTGTTTTCCGGTATGGGATGGTATGCAGATAGAGCACGACCCAGTCTACGTCGGCTACATACTCAGCAGCACAGAAATTCCAGAGTTTCCATCATGGGCTATCCTGCCACTGCTTCTTGCAGCAACCTTGGTGGCTATAATCTGCAAAAAGCGACTACCCAAAAACCTAAGCAACCAAAACAGAAACCATTCATATCAGGAGACTAATAATACTTCATTGTTGAAAAACAGCTTTTTCCTGAAAAACCAAGCAACAAAAGATTGCAGTTACTTCTGAGGTTTCACTTTTATCAGCTCCGGAACCTGCCCAGCTTTTCCCACACACCCCCGATACAATATTAAAACCTCCTTTTTTTATTTTTTAGCTTCAAGGAATCTTGATAGTCTCAATATCAAACTTTAACCGAATACTAGTCTGGCATTCACTGTGTAGATGCACACATATTTCTTTGGTCAAATTTTCTTGACCTTAAAGAGGCGAGATTTGGTCAAGGTTTCTTGACAAAAACCCTTTTTTCCACATGTCAAAGTAGTAATATTTAGGTATAAAATGAATAGACTCAAGTCAACATTCGTTGTGTTACTAGTCCTTTCGTTTGTTTTGTTTAGTTTTCCACAAATCGAAGTAGTAAAGGCACAGGGGACTATTTACATAAGAGCTGACGGGACAGTTGAAGGAACGGATAAGATTCAACGAGATGGCAACATTTACACTTTTACTGGCAACATAAGTGGAGCAATAATTTTGGAAAAAGGCGGCATAGCAATCGATGGGAACGGTTACACCCTTACAGGTGACGGAGACAATAACGGATTTTACCTAAACCATATCAGCGATACAACAATAAAAAACGTCAGAATAGAAAGCTGCAATTTTGGACTCTATCTCCGATTATCCCCTAACAACACCATAACTGGAAACACAGTCACAGGCAATAATGTTGGTATTTACCTTAGGGTTTCTAAGAATACGCTAGTAAGTGAAAATAATGTGCTAAATAACGACCAGACAGGAATCTGTTGTTTTCGCTCTGAGAACAACGTCATTACCAACAACGTGGTAACAAACAATGGAGGTAATGGAATCGAATCTTCTATGGTGAATTGTTATGTGTCAGGGAATGAAATTCTGAACAGTGGATTGAACGGTATCAGGTTGGATTGGGCTTCTAATACTACGATAACGAGAAATGAAATTCAAAACAGCGGCGAGAATGGAATCAGAGTTTATGAATCCAGAAACAACACTATCTCCAAGAACATTATTGAAGACAATAGAGCTAATGGAATTTACCTGCAAACCTACTCCTTTCTTAATCTAATTTTGTTAAACAACATAACTTCAAACGCTGAGTATGGAATAAATACTGGTCAATATTCTTCAAGCAATCTGATTCATCATAACAATTTCGTTGATAATGGCAATCAGGCAGCAAACTATCTTGGAGAAACCAACACGTGGGGATGGGATAACGGGTTTCCTTCAGGAGGGAACTACTGGAGCGACTATGATGGACAAGACAATAACGGGGATGGAATCGGAGACACACCATATATCATAGACGAGAACAACCAAGACGACTACCCATTAATGAATCCAGTTGATATCAGCACAAGTCAAAAGTTTAGCACAATTCCAGAGTTTCCATCATGGACACCACTACTGATTACTCTAATTGCTGTTATGGCTGTTGCGGTAGTTTACAGATGTAGCCTAAAAAAGCAGAACCAAAGGAGGAGAAGTCAGTGAAAAAATCTGCGTTTATGCTTGTTCTGTTGCTGCTTCTCTCTGTCTCTATGGTTTCTTTTCTACAAATTGATACAGTGAAGGCACTTGGGACTGTTTACATTAGGAGTGATGGTTCCACTGAAGGAGCAGGACTGAAGTTAGAAGATGGAGTATATGTTTTCACTGGTGACATTTTCGGTCAAATTGTAATACAAAAAGATGGAGTTACTGTTGATGGTTCAGGATATTTTCTGCACGGAATGGATGAAGGTGGAATATTTCTAGAGAACAGGAGCGCCGTTGTTCTTAGGAACATTAAGGTTGTTGATGCACCTTTCGGCATTGCCCTGCTTAATGGGAGCAACAATACAATCACAGGAAGTAATTGCAGCATTAAGTTAGATAACTCGGTTAACAACACCATTTCTGGTAATAAGCGAATTAGTTTGCTTTTCAATAACTCTTCTAAGAACATAGTGACTGGAAATAATCTAAGTGGCAATACTTATGGTTTTAAGCTTCAATCAGGTTCAAATGAAAACAGCATTTTTGGAAACAACATTACCGATAGTATAGGCGGAATCGAGTTTCATGGAAATTCAAGCTACAACTTGGTTCATGAAAATTGGATAGTTAACAATGTTGATGGAATGATTTTCTACAATTCATATAATAACTCAATCTATGACAATGTTATTGCATACAACAATTTGGTCGGCGTTCATTTGTACTCCACTTGGTTTAACAGGTTCTTCAGAAACGACTTCGTTGATAATCGGGAAGGGCAAGCCTCATCTAAGTTTAGTAGCAACTTTTGGGATAATGGTTCGACGGGTAATTATTGGAGTGATTACAATGGAACTGATGCTGACGGAGACGGAATTGGAGATGAATCTTATCTTGTTCCAGTTTACACTCTTATGGGTTGGGATTGGGAATACGATGCCGACAACTACCCACTAATGGAACCAACTATTATTCCAGAATTTCCCTCATGGGCTATTCTGCCGGTGGTCATTACCGCAACCTTGGTGGCTATAATCTACAAAAGGCGACTAAACAAAAAGCAGCCAGTCTAGCAGTTCATATTTGTAGTCTAATAACAGAGCTATGTTAAAAACAGTCTTTTTCCCATTTTTTAGCTTCAAGAAATCTTGTGTTTAGATATCAAATTTAACCGAATACTAGTTCTTTAGACCCCTTGCTTTTCTTTCTTTTTTCGTTTTTTCTATGACGTTGTCTATTTGTTTTGTGGCTGTGCCGAGGTAGTTTCTTGGGTTCATGATTTCGTCGATTTCTTTGGGTGACAGTAGCTTTTTGGTGGTGCTGTCTTCTGCTAGAATTTGTTTGAAGGATGTTTGCTGGTTGTGGCTTTTGATTGCTAGTTCTCGGGTGAGTTCGTGGGCTTTTTGGCGTCCCAGCCCCTTCTTTGCTAGGGCAAGCATAACCGCCTCGGACATCATCCGCCCCTGCGTTATCTCCATGTTCTTTCTCATCCTTTCCTCGTTAACCTCCAGCCCATTCAGCACACGGATCATCAAAATCAGCATGTAATCAATGAGTATACACTCTTCTGGGATGACGAACCGCTCACACGAGGATTGGGTTAGGTCACGTTCATGCCAGGTGGGAATGTTCTCCAGCGCTGGCGAAACAAGGCTTCTCAGTATCTTTGCCAAGCCGCAGATTCTTTCGCTGATCATGGGGTTACGTTTGTGGGGCATGGTTGAGCTGCCAATCTGCTTCTTCTGTTCGAAAGCCTCGAAAGCCTCGCCGATCTCGGGTCTCTGCAGCTCCCGAATCTCAGATGCAATATTATCCAGTGTGGAGGCAAGTATGGCTAGGATGCAGGTAAGTTCGGCGTATCTGTCTCTCTGAACAATCTGAGTGGAAATGTCTGCTGCCTTGATGCCGAGCCGCTCCATAACAAGCTCCTGTATCTCAAGCGCCTTCGGTCCCAAACCCGCCTGAGTTCCCACCGCGCCACTCATCTTCCCAACAAGCAATCTTCCTTTACAGTCCCTGAGACGCTGAATGTGTCTGGAGATCTCTCTTGTCCACACCGCGGACTTGAAGCCGAAAGTGGTTGGCAGGGCATGCTGACCGTGGCTTCTCCCCATCATGATAGTCGTCTTATGTTGTTCCGCCCTAGCGAGCAGCACTGATTCCAGCTCGTTCAGCCGTTCCTCAATCAGGTTCACTGCCTCCTTCAGCTGCAGCGCGGTTGCGGTGTCCAGCATGTCAGAGCTTGTGGCTCCAAGGTGAACGTATTCTCCGCTTGTTCCGCAGGCTTCAGCTAATGCTCTGACCAGAGCCATGACGTCGTGCCTGATTTCGTTTTCAATCTCTTTCACTCGTTCCAGCTTGACGTATTTGGTGGAGGCTTTTTCCACGATTTTTTGGGCGTCCTTTTTTGGGATGTTGCCTACTTGGCTGTGCGCCCAAGCTAGCGCCGCCTCTACATCCAACATCTTTTGCAGTCTGTTCTCTTCGTCAAAGATTCTTCTCATTTCAGGTGAGCCATATCGGCCTGTGTCGATTGGAAGAATAGGCATTTTGTTCTCCTCCGGAAACGATACATAAATGTATTGAACTAACCTTTTACCAGTTTCGCCTAAAAATGATGTGCCTCTAGGGCTGGAGCTGCGAAAGATGGGAGCGTTGGTTGCTGCGGTGAACAAAGCTGGAGAAAACGTTGTTCCTACGGTAGTCTCCATGCTACGGGAGTTGAAGCACCGCGGAAACAACGGTCACGGAGTAGCCACGCCAGTCTCGGTGATGACTGCATCTTCGATTGAAGAACTGGAACTCGAAAACCCTGTTTCAAGCATCGCCTTAGGTCACAATCTTTCCCGCATCCTTCCCAGAGATCAGCCTCAACCTGTTCAAGGAGACGGTTTCACGGTTGTCTTTGAGGGACGAACTTTTCCTTCACCGAATCTGCCTGATTTTCCAGAAGTAAACGAGATCGTGGAAATGCTTGGCTCTAACCCCATGAGAAACGCCGGCAGAATCATCGAAGAGCTGGAGGGCTCCTACGTTTTTGCCTTGGCAGAATCCAAAAAGATAGTTGCTGGACGGGATGTTTTTGGGGCTACCCCCCTCTATTACGGCGAAGATGATACGGTGTGTGCGGTGGCATCTGAGCGGAAGGCACTGTGGAAGATTGGATTAGAGGATGTGCGGTCGTTTCCTCCGGGGCAACTGGCAGTAATGGATAATCATGGTTTCTCTTTTAGAACGGTTAAGATGTTGCGGATGCCTCCCAAAGAAACCGTGGATATGGAGATTGCGGCGCGGGCTCTTCAGCTTCTTCTGTTAGAATCGACTAGGAAACGGGTTTCGGACCTTGAAGCGGTGGCTGTGGCTTTTTCTGGGGGCGTGGACAGCAGCGTTGTTGCTGTTCTGGCAGAAAATGTTGGGTTAGACGTTCAGCTGGTTTCGGTTGGATTGGAGGGTCAGCGCGAAGTCCTGTTTGCTGAGGAGGCGGCTGAAGCGCTGGGTCTGCCTCTGCATCTTCAAACCTACACTGTGAGCGAACTGGAGGAGACTCTTGCAGAAGTTCTGTGGCTGATCGAGGAGCCTAACCCAGTCAACGCGTGTATTGCCGTTCCCTTCTACTGGTTGGCTGAAACCGCCTCGAAACTGGGGTACCCTGTTCTGTTGGCTGGGCAGGGGGCTGACGAGCTTTTCGGAGGCTACCAACGATACCTCACAGAATACAGTCGGTCAGGAGCCGAGGCAGTTGAACAAAAGATGTTCCGTGACATCGAAAACGCTTACCGCGCCAACTTTCAGAGAGACAATCAGGTTTGCTCTTATCATGGAGTGGAGCTTAGGCTTCCATTCGTCGACCGTGATGTTGCCGATTTTGCGTTACGTTTGCCTCTTCGTTTGAAAATTAATTCAGTTGAGGACAAGCTTCGAAAACGAGTATTGCGGCGTGTGGCTCGCAACCTAGAGATTCCCAGTTTCATGGCTGACAAGCGAAAAAAGGCGGTCCAGTACACGACTGGAGTAACAAAAGCTCTTCAACGCTTAGCAAAAGCCGAGAACTTAACATTGCGGGAGTATGTTAAAAGGGTATTCAGTAAGGTTTACCTCTTATAAAGAAAAAGGCGCCCTTCTTCACAATAATGGATGCTGTAGAGACCACGTTCATATTAGGAGCCTAATAAAGGTACATTGTTGAAAACAGTGTTTATCCCTGAGAAAAACCAGAGTTTTATTTCCACTTTTTCTCTCTAGGGGTAGATGAAATTCTTCCAGTTTTTATGAGTACTGCCCAATCAAGCAGATTTAGTGGTCCCTCATTTTTTCCCATTACGTACTTCAAATCATGTTTAGCGGCATAATCATTTACTATATCAATTGACTCAAGCAAGATGCCCAAAATGTCGTTTAGGATGTCAAAATCAGCAATGGAAAACGCCAATGACAAGAAGAAACCCTCAAAGACAATATTTGAATATTCTTCGAGAGTAAATGTAAGTAGAGATTTTTTTCGGTCATAAAAAGTTATTCTTGGCATTTTGGGGTCAAGATAATAATCTTGATGTGAGACGCTATTTCGAATCTGCGGAATAACGCTTTTAAATAATTCTTCATGTTTTCTGTTTTTGTATGCTGAAAGGGTATCAATTGCTATTGCATTGCTCTTAATTGGATTACCTAAAACTTTTTCTGCCAACGGAACAAGGTAGGATTTACATAGAGTCTCATAGTTTATTGTATATGCCCTATTCGCTTTGCGAAAAAACTCTTTCCAGTCATTTACACCAGTTCTCAGTTCTTCCAAAAAAGATGTTTGTTCTTCTTTTGCTTGATGTATCTTGTAACTTTCACGAGTGACCCCCTTCTTAAATAAACTGAAGTTTTTTTTAATGTATCCATCAGTAATCAAATCAGCATAGAAATTTTCAACTTTTTTCAGTATAGGTTGAATTTCAGGTCCATTCCTAATTGATTCAGCACTTTTCCTTCGTTCTGTAACGACCCGTTTCAAAAACAGCAAGTCATTCTCAAAAGAAGAAGTACAGAATTGGTCAAACTCTTCAGGAGTTGATTTCTCAGCCACAGCCATTAATCTGTCAATTTCGCTTGTAATATTACTCCTTTCTTTGGATTTTTTCCGTCGAATACGCACTTTTTTCCCCCAAAATGCACCAATTTCGAATATTTTACCTAATATTATCTTTATTGCTCAACCATCTAAAGGTGATTATGGTTTAGCTTTAACTTTTTCCACCTTTTTAATTTGAAATTCTAAAATGAAGTGTTTATTAATCATTATATTTTGGTTTTTTACCTTTGTGACTTTTTTGATATTTCTTGATTTCTTCTTGTTCACGTTTAGTGGCAACTTCTGCACTGCATGGAAATTCAAGTTTCATCTTTGAAAATTTTTTTCCATCGTCTTTGTGCTCTTGTTCACGTCTTTTAGAATCATTTGTTTTGCCAATGTAAACAATTTTGTGTTCTTCTATCAACTTGTATATGTAAGTATCCCGTTTTGCTCGTTTTTTGGCTATTTCTTACACCTCCAACTGTTTGATGGTCTCGCCCATCTTAATCTCCCTAAATGATGATTTATACACTATTTTGTAGCGATACATATAAATGTTTGGAGTTAATTATCTAAGAGGCAGTGAATAAAAGATGGAAGATTGGCAGATTGGATTTATCGCTCTAATCATTATTGTTATTTTGTGCGGAGCAGTGATTTACTTCGCATTTTTCCATGAAACAGAACAGGGCACAGCACAACTAAGTGTTAATCTAGATACTGTTTCAGGGATAGCTATGAAAGTAGAACCTCTAAGTATCACAATCTCCAATGATGGCGATAAGGCTAACAAGGTAGAGGTAACTCTAAATTCTCAGGCTTTCGGAGAACTAATTACGGATTCCGTAGATGTAGCCGCCAATGAAGAGGAAACAGTTTTTGTTGATGCCATGATTGAAGACCTGCCAAATAAGAATTATCCAGTTACAATAACTTACACGTATGAGGGTATGTCTGAAACTCCTAGTCCAACTACTGAACAATTCTATGTAATTCCTAATATGAGGCTAGCTGATGTTCTTTATCTAAGAGAATTAGGTTTTGGACCTGAGAGAGACACCATTGAGCAAAATGGTAATACGGAATTGAATTTCAAAGTGGAGAGCAATAGTAAAATTTCCACATATACTCAGCTATCTGCTAGTTTAAGCTGTCTCCAAAGCGGTCAAAGTCTAGTAATAACTCCTATCGAAACTCCAGTTGAAGATGTTGGTCCAGAAGGAAAAACTGAAAACACATATACATTTAGAATAGAGGGAAACAACTCACCAGTAGGAACATACACGCTTGAGCTAGTGTTATCGTGTGATGGTTATGAAGTTACAACCAAGACTAGAACACTTTACGTCAAATAACAATTTCTGACAAGAAATGAGAAACGTTTAAGCAAAAACATATATTTGAATTGCAACAAAAACTGGGGAATTGTGAACCAAAATGAGCGTTGATGTTGATGCAATTTTTCAGGTCATTGCATATGGTGCTCCAGCATTAATGATTTTAGGGGGCATACTTCTTTTACTAATAGGTTATCCAATTAACAATTCTAAAATGATTTTCGGTGGATGGGCACTTATTATCTTAGGTGCTTTAATTTATATTCTTGAATTAGCGTTAGAGCATGACTCAAGAAGATAAAATTCTAAGTTTCTCCAACTTCTTGGTTTGTCTAACTCTCTCTAGTTGGTTACTATCAATAAATTCACTGTTAACCTTACTATTTTCTATTAATGAGCATACACGTATTAAGTTATTATTGTTAATTATTTGTTTAGAGTTATTAGTTACTAGTTTTTCTACAGTAGGTAGTTCTTTAGTTAGTTGTATATGATAGTTAAGACATCTAATTAGTTCCTCAAAGTTCATAACAGATATGGCAAATTTTTCCGCCAATTTTTCTACGCTTTCATAATTCTGAGGTCGGTTAGTTAGAATTATGCGTTTGTTAAAGTAGTCAAATTCTACGTTTCGGAATCTAGGAACTGAAGAATCAATAAACCAGTTTGTTCTTATCGGGTAGTCATGTGTGTTATTTCTGACTTCCACATAGAGGTTAAACGGTCCAATTTTAAAAATGAGGTCCACACCTTTTCCTCTGGTTTTTTTCACTGATAACAGTGTTTTTTCAGAAAAACCAAGAGACAACAAATTTAGTTAACCCGCAGAAAAAAGCAGGTTAACAGGTTCACCTGTGGAGCCTCTTTTCAGCTAAAAGTAAATAAAGGTAATCTACGATACTTACGCCAACAAAAAAATAGGATCATCTCTGATGGTGTTTCACGTGAAAAACGCACATACAAACAAAAAACTTGTACCAACGGTGGTAGTTTTCCTCATGACTATTTTGACTCTGTCACTATTCTTGGCGCAGATATCCCTTGTTAGTGCCCAAGAGGGGGCGGCAAGCCTCACCGGCGCAATCTATGACAAGGGCGTAGACAGCGATGAGGATAAAATCTACGATTCGCTAGACATCGGAGTCGAAGTTAACGTTACCACCGCAGGAACATTCAAGATAGAAGTATCCGGGCTTTACGATTCCGAATCAAACACCATCGATGTCTCAAACCAGAATTCCACATCCCTTGACGCAGGCACTCAGGTCGTCTACGTCTCCTTGGATGGTACAAGCATCTTCGAGTCAAAACTCAACCCCGTCAACGTTTCCAGCATCAAACTCTACGATGAATCTGACACCTTGCTGGATTCTCTGTCTGACATCGCCTTGTCTCCAGGCTACTTTTTCGGCGATTTCGGGCTTTTGCCTGCAACCCTCACCGAAACAATCTATGATGAGGGAGTGGATACCGATGACGACGGATACTACAATTACCTTAATTTGGGCGTAGAGGTTAACGTTACCGCCGCAGGAACATATACTGTGGATGCTGGGGGGCTTTATGACCCCTCATATAATTACGTCAGTGTCCAGACCATGAATTCCACGTATCTTGATGTGGGCATTCATGTTGTCTACTTGGCATTAGATGGCACAGAAATCTATGCAGAATCTGTTAACCCCACTACGATTGCCAGCATCTTCCTTTACGACGAATCCAATACCACGCTCGGTAAGGTGACTGACCTCTCATTGCCCACTTCATATAACTACGACCAATTCCAACGCCCAAATGTTGAAATCGAAATCAGTGAGATAGAAAGAGAGATAATCTTGGATCAGTCGGGAAGCATCTGCGTTACCAATGCTTACCACATAACCAATTTGGGTTTTCGGATAGAAACCGTTGACCTTGGTTTCCCAGAAGATGCCTACAACTTAGAGGTGCGGGACGAAATGGGAACGGTTGAAACGTCAACGGAAAACAATACGATGACCGTGACTCTCAGAAGCGTCCTAGAGACAAACGAGACGGAGACACTTTATCTAATTTACCATATTCCATGGAGCAGCCACATCAGCCAAAAGAACGGAATTGACTACACCTTAAATTTCACCTTCTATGAACAATTCAACACAACAATAGGGAAACTAACTGTCTCCGTAACTCTCCCCAAAGGCGCCGAATTCCAATCATCCACCCCTCTAGACCCCGACAGCATCAAAAAAAGCAACCTCAAAGAAACCATGAGCTTCACCTTCTCCAAAGTGACGCCTTCCGACAACCTCAACTTCGAAATCAACTACAAATACAATGTGTTCTGGGGTTCATTCTACCCAACCATCTGGGTGGGAATCCTAGCAGTTGCCGCGTCAGCAGTATTGCTTTTCTGGGGCACACCAAAAACCATCTCTGCTCCCACAATTCAGGTTCCCCCCAAAGACCTCAGAAGCTTCGTTGACGCCTATGAAGAAAAAATGAGAATTCGGTCAGAGCTTGAATCCCTAGAAGAGCGGTTACGTAAGGGAAAAATTCCTAGGCGCAGATTTAAGGTTAGGAAAAAGATGCTGGACTCACGCCTCTCCACGGTTTCCCGAACTCTCTCCTCTCTCCGTGAGACCATAAGAGCTGCCGGCTCCCAGTATGCAAACATGATGAGACAGATCGAAGTGGCTGAAGCAAACCTTGAAGGCGCAGAAAGAGACATACAACGAGTGAAAACAAGGTACAGACGCGGAGAAGTTTCCAAAGGCGCATATACAAAGCTTGTGGAAGAATACAGTGGCAGAATCGAGGAGGCTGAGGCAACAATCGACGGGGTTCTTCTGAGACTCCGTGAATAGTTTCTTTTTTTTACAAAACGTTTTTATTTCATTGCTTCATTTTGGTTAAAATCTAAAAAGCGGAGTTGATTAGATAATGGTTGAAATCAAAGTTGACGCCGAAAAATGCACCGGATGCGAAACATGCGTTGACACCTGTCCTGTCGGCGTTTACGAAATGAAAGACGGAAAATCCGTTCCCGTAAACGTTGAGGACTGCATCACATGTAGAGCCTGCGAGATGGAATGCCCCGAAGGCGCCATTGAAGTCATCGAAGAGTAAACCGGGCACTCAGATTCGGCTAACCCATTTCGGGGGAAACGGTTAGATTTCCCCAACCCTATTCTCTAATTTTAGAAAAAAGCTGTTTTTCAACAATCTTCTGTTATTAGTCTCCTAATATGCATGATGTTTAGCTAGGTTCTTTTTGTATATTGAAACCACCACAGTTACTGTTAGGATCGAGGCAAAATGATGCATGAGGAAAACTTTGGAACTCCCTGTTCATTAGTCTTAATCAACCAAAATTGCCGTTTTTTCGCCGGCTATGGCGTATCCACATTAGACGTCTCAACTTTTAGTTAAGAACTTTTTTTGTCAACATTTCTTGACTAACTCAGAGAATCATAGTCAAAGTTTCTTGACAAAAAACCTATTATACTTTTTATGAAATAGTTTATGTTGAGTGTTATGAAACGAACAGTTCTGATGGCTACTGTGGTTTTGTTTCTAACTTGTTTGTTACTGGTTTCTTTTGTTCCTTTTTCAAAAGCTGACTTTGAAACACCAGAGATAGAGTGGGACGAGACATATGGTCCTTTGGAGGGTTATTCGGTTGTTCAGACTTTTGATGGGGGGTATATTATAGTGGGTCAGCAAGCAGTGTTTGTTCCACCTCAGCCTCACGACACCAGTCATTGGGGAAATCAAACTGCTTGGCTCATCAAAGTTGACGCTTCAGGCAACGTAGAGTGGAACAGAACGTACGACAAAGAAGTGGGAGGAGGATTACGTGCTTATTCGGTTATCCAAAACAAAGACTCTGGCTACTCCATCATCGGTCTACGTCCACAAGTTGGTGACAACAATGCATTGTTTATAATCAAAACGGATTCCAACGGAGACATACAATGGAACACCACTATTGCGTGGTCTGGATATACTAGACGGTGTGTGGGCACCCAAACCAACGATGGAGGATACCTAATAGCAGGTTCTAGCAGTTATGAAGAAAATAAACTCATGGCTTGGGTAATCAAAGTCGACGAAAACGGGAATAGTCTTTGGAACAGAACCTTTGAGTCCACACAATTGTGGAGTGTTAGCGCCTTCGCAGTTGCCGAGGCTGATGATGGAGGATGCATCGTTGCAGGTCATTGGGAATATGATTGCTGGTTCGCCAAAATAGACGTAAACGGTAACCTTCAATGGAACCAAACATACGACTTACAATTTGATGAGGATTTCAGTTATATGGTTAATTCAATTGTGCAAGCTGTTGATGGGGGGTACATTTTTGCAGGCGACAACGATTATCGCGCCTTTATAGTTAAAACAAATTCTGACGGAATAATGGAATGGAAACGTTCCTACGCAGATGAAACTGAGTTTACTTCTATTGTTCAATCTACTGACGGTGAAGGCTATTTCGCTGTTGGCGGTTTCAGTGTTCCAGATGATGAATCTCCTGGTATTTTGTTTGCTAGGTTGGATTCTTCGGGTAATTTGCTGTGGAATTCAACTTATCCCATTTCCAAAGACACTTGGGCTTACAATACTGCATATTCTATAATTAGAACAAGTGATGGAGGATACGCAGTTGCCGGAACATTTGAAGATAACGTTTGGCTGGTCAAGTTTGCTCCAGATTCAGATGTTCCTCCTGATGGCGACTCCCCACCAGACACAAATGATTTACCAGATGACACTTCTCCTGTGTTTCCTGAAGCATGGTTTGTGACTACAGTAATATCTGCAGTGATTGTTGGAGCAAGTTTGGTTATTTACTTCAAGAAAATCAAGCGTCAACATTAACCCGTTTGTTCCAAATGACTATTGTTTCTTCAGCCTATAACTTCCAAAATTGCGACTGAACCTTCTTTATCTGTTCTATCGTTTTTTCTCCCTTTCTCCGAACCTTAACGCCTGCAGCCCTATGCTTATCTCTTATTGTATATGGGATGTCTGCCATCTTCGCAGTCACCGTGCACGCCATTCTTCCAAGAAACCTTAAACTGTATCCGCCCTCCAGAACCGCCACCACTCTTCCTTGACAAAACTTCGCTGCCGACTCTAAAATGGCGTCAAAGATTTTGGCGTAGCTGAAAGTTGATAGGGATAGGTTTCCCACTGGGTCTGCATAGTGGTTGTCGAATCCCGTGGAGACCAGAATAAACTGCGGCTTATACTGATTGATGATTGGAGCCGCAATCTCGTTGAAGGCTCTGAGGTAGATTCTGTCGTCTGTTCCATAGGGCAGAGGAACATTCACCGTGTATCCCTGCCCCTCATCTTCTCCAACCTCATCAGCGAATCCTGTTAAGGGAAACTCGACGGGGTCCTCGTGAAGGCTAACGTAGAGAACCCTGTTGCTTCTGTAGAAGATTTCCTGTGTTCCGTTTCCATGATGGGCATCTATATCCAAAATCAGAACTCGGTCAAGACCGAACTTTTCTAGCAGATGAGCCGCGGCTACTGCAACATTATTGAAGACGCAGAAGCCCATGGGATAGTCTGGTCCAGCATGATGCCCCGGAGGTCTAACAAATGCGAAGGCGTTTCTATACTTCCCCGCCATAACCAGATCAGCCGCTGTCACTGCTCCTCCGGCAGCCAAACGGGCTACCTCATAGCTTTCGCCAGAAACCAATGTGTCTTCTTGATCCAGCAGCCCGCCGCCGCAGCTACAAAATTGTTTAATTTGCTGAATGTAGTCGGTGTCGTGGATCAGTTGCAGGTCGTTGATGTGTGCGGTTTCAGGTTCGATCAGGGAGCATCTTTCATTTTTGAGAATGCCGCTTTTGTTCAGTTCTCTCATGATTACCCTGAGGCGGGAAGGGGATTCGGGATGACGGGGTCCAGTTTTGTGGCGCAAATACTCAGGCGAGTACACTACGGCTGTCCCTGTAATCTTCTTCACTTCCCAAACGAAAAACGGTTTGCCTTCTCCGCTAAGGAGGCTTATTTGTGGCTATACCTAATTATAGGTTATTAGCCATGGGAAGGATTATTTAGGTTGAACAAAGGATTTTATGTTTCTTGGAGAATAATGAGCGTCTAACTGTTTAGGGGTGAATCGGCTGTGGGGTCTAAAGTTGCGGTGTTTACATACCTGATTATTGCTGCGAACTTCCTAGTTTTTCTCCAGAGCATAACAAGCCCTGAATCCTATAACCAGCTTATCCAAAATTACGGTTTAGTTCCCGAGCAGGTCACGAGAGGCGAGAATCTCGTATCCCTGGTTACCTCCATGTTCCTGCACGCCGACATCATCCACATTGCGTTAAACATGCTCTTTCTTTTTGTGAGCGGCGACTCGGTTGAACGCGAATTAGGCAATTTCCGCTTTCTAGGCTTATATCTAGCCTGCGGCATCATCGCAGGACTCTTCCACGCCTACCTAAACAGCGCATCCACCATCCCCACCATAGGTGCTTCGGGCGCAATCTTCGGCGTTTTAGCTGCCTTCGCCATTCTTTTTCCCTTTCGCTGGCTCTTCAGACTCTTCGGTTTCATCCCCATCCCCATGCCAGCCATCATATTCGTCTTCATAACAATCTTAACCGAAACCGCCTACGTATCCTCCGGGGTCGTAGAAAACGTCGCGCACACCGCTCACGTGGGAGGCTTCCTAGCCGGAGTCTTCCTTACTCTACTGTTTGTACCCAAAAAACGAGCAGAGAAGGAATGACTCCCTGAAAATCGTTAGTGAATCACACGCACCGAAAGAATGCCCGATTCTGACTGAAGGTGTTTAACCAGCTTCTGAACCAACCAATCCTCATTTTCAATCTCTGGAAAATACAGCAGGTGACTTCCGCAGTTTTTCCTGCAGTCAGAAGCTCCGAACCCTTTGACTGGAACTTCTGCCCCCTCTATGGCCTTAATGTGGCTGTTTATGTTGCATTCCATCTTTTTGTTGGTTTCAGCGGCTATAACCGCTTCCACGGACACGTTTTCGTCTGCCAAAAGGTAGTCTATGTGCCAGAGCCTCGGTTTTTGTTTCCTCAGGTGCCTTGCGATTCGATGTTTGAGGCCTGTGGCTCCCTTTCCCAAAGCTGAGCCAGTGTAGGCGTAGTATCCCATTGGAAAATTCTGTTTTCCCAACTTTCCTACAGTCAATGAAACCTCCTCTGAAACAAGTAACAGCAGCGTGTAGATTCCGCTTGTTGAAAACTCTGAAACGAGATTCCCATCGTTCTTCATCTAAAGCAGCCGCCAGTCACCGAACCAGTCTCTAGTTTATTGTTTCGTTCCAGAAAAATACTTTATCGTAACGCCATTTAAGGTCGTCATTGAAGTCCGGATCACTGTAAACAATATCTAAGCTGAAACCGTACTCATCTATTAGCTGGTTAACGTCGCCCCAAATCTTTTCTGTCCGTTCATCCGTGTCTGCACTCCACAGCCCCCAAATGGTATCGGCGGAGTTGCGGAAGCCGAAGCCAAAGTCTTCGGGGAGAACATAAGCCACTTCTGCTTTTACTGTTCCATGCTTGTCAGGGTTGCTGTTCACGTAGTTCCAGAAATCTTCTAAGGCATCAAAGTGATCTTCCGTTAATATTCCGAACTCTGAATAGTTGGTGTCGGGATGATCAAAGATTACCGCATATTTTGCTCCATTATGGTAAGCCTTAATCAGATCATCGTAAAGTTCAATGGGTGAAACAAGGGGTGGAACATTTTTGGGGTCTTCAGTGTAGGTCCATGTGACCATGACGCCCCACTGTTTGTTCTGTGCGTTGGCGGCGCCTCTGCAAAGGGCAACGTGTAACGGTCTGCTGTGATTCCACGCAAACTCAGCTAACACAGTGTCGTATCCCGACTTGTAGTCGAACCAGTAGAGACAATAATCTGAAGTTAACACCGTAATGTCTTCGCATTCTCGAGCATAAAGGTAATAGTCTAGGTGAATGCCGGTCCAATTCAAATATGTCTCAGCGGCGTCCGTTTGGTTTTCCGCTTCTCTAACCAATTGGCTGTCCCCGTCCCCGTCTAGCTGGTGTCCTCCCGGCTCATCCATGGCGTAGGCTCCCAAGAACTTGTCACCATATTTTTCTTTGGCGACTGCAATCCATAGATGGGGATAGTAGTTGTATCGGAAGACCAGTGTTTGATGCTGCCCATCTGTCGTAATATTCTCATATTCTTCATGTAAAGGAATAAAGAAGACCAGAAAGTATAGCCCCGAGTCGTAGACGTAGTCGCAGACCTGGTTAAGATTGGTTATGTTAAATGTTATTCCAATAGAGTCAACAACAAAAAGATTCGTGAAATTCTTCACCCTGTCAACCAACTTTTTGCAGTCTTCAACATTGTAATTCTCGATAGCGTACTCTACACCCACAAAGAATTCAGGGTCTGAACTCTGTTTGTCGATGCCAACATTCAAAGCTACCAAAAAAAGAGGCAAAACTATAATCGCGATGAGTATGAAACAGAATAGAAGCGTACTACGTCTCAGCTTTTTCCTCTCCCTACACATTCCTGAGCTTGACAATACAATAAATCTTCTCTGTTATAACCTTAAAGACACAATCTTTACCCGCCGCAAGTTCTGCCCCAGAAAAAGACATGAAGGCATTAAAGGTAAAAGTTAAAGGTCATGCTGGGCATATGCCGAAGGTTAACGGTGAAACTGTATGAGCGGCAGTGAAGAAGTTAAAAAAGAGGATCCGATAAAACTCCACAAAGAAGGAACAGCCTTAGCTGACACCGGCAAACTTGAAGAAGCATCAGAAAAGTACCTGCAGGCATCCGAAATCTATGAAAAAATCAAAAACTTTTTTGACGCCTCCTACACCCTGTATAAGGCGGCAGAATGCAATTACCAACTGAAAGACTACAATAAAGCCAAGGAACGCTTTCTCAAGTCAGCAGACCTAGCATTCAAGAAGGGTTACGACCGTTTCGGAGTTAGCGCCCTAGAGTATATCGTTGACTGCCACAGAGCCTTGGGTGAAGAAGACCAAGCAGATGAACTTGAACAGAAAATAAAAGAAAAGAAGTCAGAATTAGAAAAAATGTAAACAATCCTCTTCTTTTGGTGAACTCAAACAAAGCAGAAGAATTGGATTCTTAGACAACCGTTAACGTTCTTATTGGCTTTGAATAACGGAGACTGCTCTGTAGTTTTCAGGAAAAAAGGCTGTTTTCAACAATCCACTGTTATTAGTCTCCTAATATGCATGATCTCTCTTGTTCTAATTGTCTCCAGATTTTCTACCAAAAACTGTGTTATATCCGATTAAGATTCGATCCGATTCAAAGTTAATATGCAGGAAAACATCAAAAAAAAGATGGGGAGTTGAAGGTTTTTCAGGATGTTTCTTTTGACATTTTTTTGGCTATGGTGTAGATTACGGGAATCAGCATTATGCCCATGGCTATTGCGAACGCCCATGATATGTTTGCGACAATATTTGTGACTCCTTCGAATGTGGAAAAGATTGCTCCTGCGCCAATGAGTAGGAATATGCTGTAGAGCACGAATTTTGCGTATCCTGCAACATCTACGAACTCTTTGTGGTCATCGGTGATCGATTTGATTAATCCGTCGGTCAACGCTATTCCTGCACCGATTATCACGAAACCTAAGATTAAGGGATAGACCAGCTCGCCAGTCAGAAGCATCAGGTCCAAAGCTATTACAAGTATGACCGCTATCAAGCCTATCTGTAGAAGACTCTTCAGCATGTCCGCTATCTCTGCCTTGGCTTTAGGAAAGATCGGCTTCAATGTGTTACCGACAAGAGATGCCAGAAATCCCACCAAAACAGTGCCAACAACTATTATCACGATTCCTCCCAGAAGTCTAGGCAGATAGGCTGCAAGATCAACCAAGAACTCGCCGATAGGACCTCCAATGTTCAGAATCTGGATGGCTATGACCACAGATATGACCATGATAAAGGCCGTGGTCATTCCGCCGACAAAGGAGGACAAGTCCAAGCCTGCTGATCTGAAGGATTTTCCTGTTTCCGTTTCATCAAAGCTTTTCTCGATACCCATCTTCTCGATGAGTTTATTCACCGCACGTCCCACAAATTTTCCGACAAAATATCCGATGACGACAACGATTATGGCAGCAATTATCACAGGCAAAGCATCAGCAATGTCTGACAGCATTTCATTTAGTAACTCTCCAAGATCTGACAAATTTTTGTTCCCCCATCCACAAATAGTTGACTTTTCTTATAACATTTCTCATGCACCAAAGCAGCGTATATTTCGCTCTTCTGGGACCTCAGCATACTTTTTAAGAGACACAAACCACTAATCCGTTGTTTAGAAGTCTGAAGGGCTGATTTATGCCGCGGTATTCCAGTGTTTTCAGGGATGAAAGCAAACTTGACATCAACTATGTTCCACAGCATCTACTCCACAGAAAACTTCAACTTAATCTCCTGAACCAGTTTTTTCGTTTCGTTGTCGAGAGCCCCGGAAAAATGACCCAACGCGCCCTGATTATAGGAAAGATTGGAACAGGCAAAACGGTTCTCTCGCAGCACTTCGGCTTAAACATAGTAAAAGAGGCGAAGCAGCGCAACATCAACCTCAACTATGTCCACGTTAACTGCCGCGAATGCAAAGGAAGCCTATTCATGATTCTGCAGCGAACCATAATGAAGTTCTATCCCACTTTTCCTAAACGCGGCTATTCAGCTGAGGAACTGCTGCAGGCGCTTATGCAGGTTCTCGACGAGAAAGACGCCTATCTGATTTTAACCTTGGACGAGCTGGAATCTCTTGTCCGCAGCGAAGGCTCAGACCCCATCTACAACCTCTCCCGAATCCAAGAAGACCGGCTTGATGCCCCCAAAAGGCTCTCCCTAATCTGCATCCTCCGCCAACCCGAATACTTGGACAAACTGGACCCAAGCACAAGAAGCACCCTCCAACGCAACATAATCCAACTGGAGGAATACTCAGAGTCACAGCTCGAAGACATCCTTAACGACAGGGTAAACCTTGCCTTCAGAGACGGAACAGTCCCAACCCAAACATTGAGCCTCATAGCTGAGCTGGGAAAATCTGAAGGGGGAAACGCCCGCTACGCCATTGAGCTTCTGTGGCGAGCCGGCAAGTATGCTGACACTCTGGAGATGCGGGAGGTTTCGCCTGAGTGTATTCGGAAAGCGGTTGTCAGCGTCTATCCTGTTGTGCGGAGGGACATGATTCCCGCATTCAGTCTTCACGAAAAACTGTTTCTTCTCGGCGTCGCACGGCATTTCAAACAGTCCGAATCAGCTTACATGTCCATGGGAGAAGCGGAGGAGGCTTATGCTCTGGTGTGCGAAGAGTATGGTGAAAAAAGTCGGGGTCACACTCAACTCTGGAAGTACGTTAAGGCGCTTTCTGCCGCTGGAATAATCGAAACAACGGTTTCTGGGGTTGGGCAGCGGGGAAAGACCACATTGATCAGTCTGTCTCGGGTTCCAGCCTCTGATCTGGAGCAGGAGCTTGTCAAACTTCTATCACAGGAAGGCGGTGAGGATCGGTGGCGATAGAGGAGGTTTTCTCTTCTAAAGGGCGGGTGAAAATTCTCAGAATCTTGGCTGAAATCAGAGAGCTGAACATTTCAGAGATTGCCCGGCGAGCGGGATTAAATTATGCCACCACAAATCAGCACTTGCAGGTTCTGGAGAACCATAAGCTTGTTCACCACAAGACGTTTGGGAGAATCCGCATCTTCCGTTATAACGAAGAAAATCCCCGGGCAAGAATAATCAAACAGCTCATAGAACTCTGGGAACAAACAAAATAAGACCCCATCAAATAATGGAGTAGTTAGGTGAAGTTTGTATGTCGATGGTTGATGTTACTGCGAAGCCGGAGGTTTACAGGGAAGCCAAGGCGAAGGGAGCAATCAAGCTGAAATCTGAGACATTACGGCTGATCAGAGAAGGAAAGATTGAGAAGGGTGACCCCTTTGAGGTGGCTAAGGTCGCCGGAATCTTGGCAGCAAAGAACACAAGCTCATTGATTCCCCTCTGTCACCCCTTACCCCTAACCAGCGTAGAGGTTAAG
>Ga0315548_1001054_pt1 | contig 23983 bp, 17 predicted proteins | sample SalMarSW160110MG_2_FD_202540 | JGI IMG/M metagenome (GOLD analysis project Ga0315548, IMG submission 202540) | Salt marsh sediment microbial communities from the Plum Island Ecosystem LTER, Massachusetts, United States - Salt Marsh Sediment SW1601-110 ...
AAATTCCAATTCGGATACGGTAACCTTAAGGGTATTGGGGCCAGGTCCGTTCTCTGCGACCAACCGGATTTCCTCTGGTCGGATCGCCACAGTAGCAGGACGTCCCGGTTTAAAATCCTCCGGGAGGAAACACCTCAGCATTAAAGAACCAAGTTTTACTTTATCCAGGGTATCCATGGTTTCGACCGGAATGAAGTTCATCATGCCAACAAAATCCGCAACATATGGAGAAGCGGGTGAACGGTAAATCTGCTCCGGAGTTCCCACCTGTTCGATGGTCCCCTGATTCATGACCACGATACGATCAGCCATGACCAAGGCTTCCTCCTGATCGTGGGTTACGAACACCGTTGTGACGCCCAACTGCTCTTGCAGGTGCTTAATCTCCAGGCGTAGGGATATGCGCACGCGGGCATCCAGGGCCGATAAGGGCTCATCCAGGAGCAGCAGCCCAGGAGAAGTCGCCAGCGCACGCGCCAGGGCCACGCGCTGCTGCTGACCTCCTGAAAGCTGCGCCGGATATTTCTTGCCCACATCCGGCAGTCCGATTAGATTCAAGAGTTCGGTTACCTTCTCGTCAACTGCTTTTTTAGGCACCTTGCGATTTTCGAGGCCATATGCGATATTTTCGGCGGCGGTAAGGTTTGGGAAGAGGGCATAAGATTGAAACACGATACCGAAGTCCCGGTTTCGAGGTGGCAGGCGCGAGATGTCTTTCCCGGCCTGGAAGATCTGGCCTACATTGTGCTGCTCCAGCCCGGCGATAATCCTGAGCAAGGTGGTTTTTCCACACCCACTGGGACCTAAAAGACATACGAATTCACCCTCATGTACTGCCAATGATATGTCGTTGAGAGCGACCAGATCTCCAAACGTCTTGGTGATATTTCTTATGACCAGATATGGCTCTGTATCACCTGCATTCCTCTTATCCATGCGGCTTGTCTGATCCTTTGTACTTGGGAGGCCTGCGGCCTGATCCCTTAAAGATTCTCAGGCATCGAAGCAGGCAGCCTGGTTCGAATAGAAGCTTACGCGCAAAGCCAAATCCAAATGGGGACTCCGGCAAACCGGGAGCTGGAAAACCAGGAGCCCCCATCATTATGCATCCGCTGCCGCGCTCTTAGATTACTCTGTCTCCGTCTTGGCAGCGAAGTGATCGGTCCATCTCGCTAAGATAGCGTCACGATTGTCGGAGGACCATTTGAAATCCATCGGGTACAAGCGATCGGCGATATCCGCGGGAATACCTTCCGGAACGTCGAAGCCCGGTTTAGCCAGCACACCGAAATACTCGGCGTACATCCCCATGGCCTCATCTCCGATTGCCCAGTCCAGGAACCGTTTGGCCCCTTCTGGGTTATCGGTTCCCTTGACGAGAGCATTGACCTCCATCTCATATCCAGAACCATCCGACGGCAGGACCAACACCATCGGGGCACCGCTAGCGATCTGGCTGACAGCAACAAACTCAAAGGAAATTCCGATGGGATATTCCCCCGCCCCCGCCATCTTGCAAGGCTTAGAACCGGATTTGGTGTAGATCGCCATATTCTTATCCAGTTCCGCCAGATAAGCCCATCCTTGTTCCTCACCCAAACCCTGGAGCACGCTGGACACAAACATGTATCCCGTGCCGGAGGAGGCCGGATTCGGCATGACGATCTGACCTTCGTAAGCTGGATCCAGGAGATCCTGCCAGGACTGGGGGATGGGTAAACCGAGCTGGTCAGTCAAAGCCGTGTTGACACAGAAAGCGGTCACATAGGCGTCATCTCCCACCCAGTAAGGCGGGTCATTCGCATCTCGGAACTGAGGGAGGATCTCCTCATTTCCCTTGGCCGCGTAGGGCTCCAGCATACCTTCGTTTTGGAAGATCATCATACTGGTAGCCGCGACGCCCCAAATAACATCTGCCTGTGGGTTGTCCTTCTCCGCCAGCAAGCGGGCCGTTAGATCACCGGTGGACAGTCGCAGAACCTCGAGCTGCAGGTCCGGTAAAGCTTTTTCTGCTGCGGGCAAGTATCTCTCGATCTCTTCGTTTTCTTTGGCGGTGTAAATCACCAGCTTCGTGTTGGCTGCTGGCTTTGCCGCACAAGCTGCTACCAAGATCGTGGTTAGCATTAAGAGTGTGGCAACGAGAGTAATGCGCTTTTGTTTTGTGGACATTTGTACTCTCCTCACTTAGATCTTTTTTGTTGTCTCTTTGGTGGTTTCTTAGAACATTCGGGCAGTGTAGAACAGCTCATTGCAGGCCCATGGGTTGGATTCTCTTCATTCACCTCCTTTTCAACGATAATTTTAACGATATGGTCACCAGCCAGATAGTGAATTTTATTTTTTGGGGTGCCCATGCTATTATACTTTTATGCTCCATCTTCTCAAGGGAAGAGGGTTGTGAGTTCAAATGGGCGGCACAAGAGCTCACTCCACTGGAATTTCCTTGTACACTTTATCCACATCAATGCCCTGGTTCCGCCGGTAGATGCTAAAGCCGAAATAGATGGCGGCTGCCAGGCCATACATCACCAGCATAAACAGCATTGAACTCACGTTGGACCAGCCAATCGCGTATAACGCAAAATCAAAAGGCGGAACGTGAGGGTCCCAAAACCATTCCACCAGTAACCAATCCAGGAATGGCATGAAGACCAAGCCGGCCAACGTGATCAGGTGCATGGGCTCGTCTGCCAGAATCTTTGACCCAACCGTGTAAAGAATCCATAGCAGTACAACCGCGTTGATAACCGTTAGCACCGCGACCATGATCACGATGATCCAGGTCAGTACATTAGCCCCTATACCGGAAAGACCACCCATGACAGTCAATCCATATTTGAAGGAGGTTACGATCAAGTAGACCGAAGCCACAGCATAGAGGGCAGTGACCAGCCATCCCAACCATGAAGACACCTTGAATTTGGCGACCGGTGATCCTTCAAAGATCGTCTTCTGACGCCACGGCAAGATAATAGCCGCAATCGTAGAGCCCAGGAAAGTCACAGCAATGACCAGGGTAGCATCGAGCACCAGGGATTGGAAGCTGAAGATGTTATAAGCGTACAGTATCGAAATGATCACTGACGGGATCACCATCAACAGCAGGGCGTTGAGTGGCGTGCGAGTGCGGGGTTCCACGGCGGAGACCCACTCGGGCAGCATGCGATCAAAGGCCGCCGCGAAGATCACCCGGGTGGAGCTCAGAAATACTGTGCCCGACCAGCCGAACCACCACAAGCTCATCAATAACAGCACGATGAACTGGAGAACCGGGCTCTTGGTCATAAAGGCTGCCAATAAAGCCGGGTAAGGCCAGAAAGGCAGGGGTGGTGACTGTTCAGTATATCCCCAGGTGTAGTTCCAAAATGCGCCATTGGCTTTATTGTAGAAATCCCAACCCAAGGTCTTACCGATCAAAGCAAAGAAAACCAAGGCCAGCAGGGCAGTCACGATGATGGCTGAAGCCATACCCCAGAAATTACGCTTGTAATCCGAAGCACCCCTCACCTCGCCGTATAGCGTCGAGCCCCAGTTTGGCCACAAGTTGAAGAACACGATCATGGGAATCAGGGCAAAGCTCGCCAAGAAAGCGATATTCCCCAGAGGAGCCGCGACCGTGCCAGCTTCTTCTCCAGCCTGTAACGTCGCCTGGTAAAGATCACCCGATTGGGCCCCAAACATTTGGGGAGCAATTTCGTTCAAATTATTGATGAAGGTCTGGTTGTTGCCAAAAAGGAGCAATATAAAAACCAACGCCAAGCCAACCATACCTCCCCAAAAAGAGATCTTTTGAACCCGGGCGTAGGCCTTCATGCCTGCCGCGATGTATACGAAAACGATTAAGCAGACCGCCAGCATGCCCACCAGTAAGCCATTACTGGTACCGGTAAACCACAAGGCTGCGTCTTTAAATCCAAGTACGGCAAGAATGGGCGTAAAGAATTCATACACCAGCATCTGTCCGTACAGCGGTACCCACAGCCAAAGGATGAACCACCAGCCAGTTACGGTCAGGATGAAGCCAACACCACGACCGATAACGCGACTCTGCCAGACATAATCACCTCCTGCGCGTGGCATTGCCGATATCAGGCTGGCATAGACGATCACCTCAAAGATGGTAAATACGGCACCGATGACTACTGCTGTAGCCAGATTGCCTTCAAAGTAATAGCAATAGGAGAAAATGAATAAACCCAAGGTGACCAGGTTAATCGAGAAAGTGGCGTAGATAAAGGCATCAAAACCTGACCACGATCGTACTAAGCCGCTCGCTTTGCGAACGAAGACGGTTACTTCGCTCGCGGCATTGCCTTTTACAGCCATCGGAAAGCTCCTTTCCAAGTCATTGACCTGTCTGTATAAAAAGCGTTGATAGGTTGCATCTTCGACCCTTTAAAAATGGTCACGGAGATTACTTTCTCTCTTAATATCCGATAGCTACCTCCTTTCCCTTTCCTTTGTTAGAGTGTATAACATTTCTATGCGCCGCGCAAGTAGTAATGAAAGTTGAGGAGGCAATTTGATCTCTAACCGGTGGTGAGCACATAATTCCCGATCTTACTTGGTTTGAGTTCGATAACCGCGCCCAACAACATACCCTGCTCATACATGCTTCCAGGGTTAATGCAAAGAGTCCTCTTAAACTTGCGAGTGCCTTTACCCTCATGAATATGCCCAAATAATCCCAGCAATGGTTGGTGTTTCTCGATTACTTCGAGCACGGCCCGGCTCCCAACCGAAACTAAAGAGTGACCAGCGTAAACGGGTCGTAAATCATCGGTCAACTCGGGGACTTCGTCCAAACCGCTGCCATAAGGCGGCGCATGCAGGTTAAAGACGGCATTAGGGATATCCTTAACCTGGCTGACCACCGATTCAATCCGGCTTAGCAGTTTATCTTCTTCTTCCTCCCGGTGGGTATCCCATGGAGTAGGGTTAGACCATCCCGTGCTGGCCATCTCATGATGTTCATCCAATTCGATCACGCGGCCTTCGGCCAAATGAATGTGTTTTGAGGCGGCGATGACCTTATCGATCTCAAATAAGTCGTCATTACCAGGGCAAACATAACAACGTATACCCGTACCTTCTAGCTTCTCGTCGGCGTAATCCAGCCAGTGATGCATGGTTTTCAGTACCTGGTCAAGGAACAGCTCCTCTTGCTTAGCCGCATCAGCCGAAAGGTACGCCAATTCATCAGGATCGGTCACATAAGGATAATATCCGCGATTTTGAATGGTCTGGACCATCTTGTCTACTTCACCTTGACCTTCCAAGATGGTTTCCTGCTCCAGCAAGGTCACTTTATACTTATCATTGCCCTGTGAGATGATGGGCACAATGGCCTTGCCGGTCATGTCTCCTCCCAGGATAAGGGTATCTGCCTCGTAAAACTTACCGGCGTTAATGAATTTCTTCCAGCAAATCTCCGAACCATGCACATCTGTAGCATAGAATAGCTTCATCTTACGATCCTCTCATTCTCTGTCTGCGTCGTTTAACCTCTACTTCAACCTTTTCCCAACCTTCAGGTAGCCTAGAATCCCCTTTCACCAAGCCTTCAAACTGAGCCCGGATACGAGCGTCGACCTCGGAGGAGAAGACCGCTGGGTTATCATCGCTTAAAATCTCATGGGCGCGACGTAAGGCACGCTGGTGAGTGTCAAGGGAGCCGTTCTCAATCCAAGTATCCCGCATGTCCCGGTCTGCAAGGGTAGGCAAAATAGCTGTGGTCTTCATACGCTCAAGGGTATGAACCGTAGCCATAAACATCCCACCTGGACCCGCCTCCGCAATCACGTCCAGTGCCAGGTTACCTTCGCTGAATTCCATACCACGCTTGATACGCTTCAGCATCAAAGCAATTTCATCATCGATTACAGCCTTGGCAAAATCGAATGCTTTCAATGCATCGAGTAAACCACCCATATTCATCATGTCGACTCCGGCGAGCAAACCGGCTACCGTCGACATGCCCGTCTCGTAACCGGATTGAGCATCGTTGATCTTTGAATTGGTTAACCCGATATAGCCGCCACAAGGTACCCTGTAATAATGAGCCATCTGGGCAAAAACCATGTGCAACATGCCACACTCAATACCGCCAGAGGCGTAAGCACCTGAGCGCATATCGCCGACGGTGGGGAGGGTACTGTAAATTAGGGGTGTGCCTGGGCGGCTCATCTGCATCAGGGTAGCAGCTGCCAGGAATTCTGCATTGCCCTGTGCTAATGTGCCTGCCAGGGTCATAGGAGAAGTCAGACCGGCGTTGGGCACGATGCTTGGATAAACTGGCAAGCCTTTCTCGGTGAAAAACATCAGCAACTCGGTCGAGTCGAAATCCATCGTGAGTGGCGATACGACCGGACAAAAGTGAGTGGTGATAAAGGGATGGTCGGAATAAGCCGGTTCGCTACCGGCTACCAGACAGCCCAACTCGAGCAGTTGTTCCGCATCATGCAGGTTGGGGGCATTGCTGCGCACCGGTTTCGAGCAATTCTTCACAGCGGGGTAAAGCCGGGAGAGGGTAAACTGGCCGGCGGGGGCGTCGTCAGCTAGCGTGGAGATCGAAAAGACATCATACCCGGGCAGTTCGTTGATCAAATGGGCAATGCGGGCGATATCATCGGAGCGCGCTCGCCTTTCGTATCCCGTGACCGGATCGATGATATTGGGTGCAGAGCTGCCCGTAATAATCAATGGGGCCTCATCCGGGATAGTACGGTCATATTGGGGATCACGCCCATAGAAGGTGAAAGTAGGGGGATAAGCTGCCCGGAAATGCTCTACCACCTGGCGGGGGAACTTGACAACCTGGCTTTCCGAGTCCACCTTGCAACCGTGTTCCGTAAAACGTGCGCGAGCCTTCTGGTTGCGCACCAGCAAACCCACATTCTCGAGGATTTCCAGCGACGCCTGGTGAACCCTTTCGACTTGTTCTTCTGTCAATAATGTTGTAGTTCTCTGCACCGAACTCCTCCAGTTATCACTCGTAAGCAGCAATGGCTTTTAATTGAAACACAAGCCTGTGAATCAAACCCTTAATTTTTCTCCTTTGGGATCATACAAAACGCCTGGAGCAACCTGGGCACCCCAACGATGGCCAAACACTTCGACCTCAAGGTTGGTGCCAAGCTTGGCCAATTCCAGCGGCAGGTATGCATACAAAATATTTCGCCTGAGGGTGTAGCCATATCCACCGCTGCGAACCCGGGAGATCACTGACCCATCTCTGTAGACCGCCTCTCCTCCATAAATAGGGGCGTAATCCTCACCCTCCAGGGTTAACGTGCACAGCTTTCGTTTGATTCCACCTTCCTTTACCTTGAGGAGTGCCTCTTTACCAATGAAATCACCTTTATCCAATTGGACGCAAAATCCCAAGCCGGCCATATAAGGGTTCTCGAGGGGGGTGACATCGGCCGTAAAATAACGATATCCTTTCTCCAGCCGCAGGGAGTCCAAGACTTTGTAGCCTCCCACCTCAATACCAAATTCCCGACCCGCTTCAAGTAACGCATCCCAAACCTGGACAGCACGCTCCGGAGCGACGTAGAATTCCCAGCCTAATTCACCAGCGTAACTCACCCTTTGGGCAAGCGCCTGAGCGCCTTTTATCCGGATCATCTTCGCCTGCAAATAAGGTAGAGCCTGGTTAGATACATCGTCCTTGGTTACCGCGGACAGCACCTCACGCGCCCTTGGACCCCACATGGCGATGGTACCCAGTTCGGTGGTGACATCCCGAACTGTCACCTCCTGCCTGCCATCCTCTGGGGGTACGTGCAACCGTATCCAGGCCAAATCATTCGAAATAAAAGAGGCGCCGGTGACCACTCTGAAGCGATCTTCCTCCAGGCGGGTAATGGTTACATCCGCCTCGACGCCTCCTTTTACATTAAGAAATTGGGTGTAGGTAGCGCTGCCCACCGGCCGGTCCATTTCATTATCCGTCAATCGTTGCAGCAAAGTCAGGGACCCAGGACCGCTGACCTCTATTTTGCCAAAGGAACTCAAGTCAAAAAGAGCAACCCTTTCTCGCACGGCTTGGTGTTCTTCACCAATGCGATCGAAGAAGGGAGGTCGAGACCAACCCCAATCCCGTTGGTCAGCGCCCATACGTCTCCAAGGCTTATCCGGCTGGACATAGTTTACTCGCTCCCAGCCGTACTTTTCGCCAAAAACGGCGCCCAATTCTTGCAAGCGGTGATGCAATGGGCTGAGGCGGTGGGGGCGGGCCCATTCGTTTTCATCATGTGGAAACCGCAACTTGTAATAATATTTAACCCCTTCCCGAGTCCGCTCGGTGGCGTAATCCGGATTGGCGTAATAATTTCCAAAGCGGGTAGCCCGGAAGGCATAGATGTCTTGAGAAGGTTCACCTTCCACAATCCACTCCGCCAAGAGTTTTCCGATGCCTCCCGCGCCGCCAAAACCGTTCAAGGACATACCTGCCGCCATCCACAAACCATACGCTCCTGGCACTGGTCCGACCAGCGGTTGGCAATCGGGAGTGTACGCCCCGGGATGGCACACCAAAGAAATAATGCCAGCTGTCTCTAAGAATGGAATACGCCGGATGGCGCCTTCCAATAATTGTTCAAAGCGGTCAAAATCTGGAGGCAGAGATTCCCCACCGTGTTCCCAGGGAACACCATCCACCCAACGAGCCTGGGGATTGGGCTCGTAACCGCCTATTACCAATCCCCCCGCCTCTTCGCGCATATACACCAGATTGTCAGGGTCTCGCAGGCAGGGGGTGTCGTGGGGGAATTCTTGGGTGGGCACAGCTTTCAAGGCAATATGCTGGTGATCAACCGGCGTGGAAGGGATGTGCACACCTGCCAGTGCAGCCACCTGTGGTCCCCAAATTCCGGCAGCATTCACCACGACCCCCGTTTGGATAGGCCCATGGTCGGTGAGCACCCGGGAAACTTCCCCGCGAGTTGATAGTTCCAGGCCCGTGACCCGCACACCGGTCAATACCTTGGCACCCATCTCGCGGACGTGGCGAGCCATGGTGGTAGTGGTGATATAAGGATCCAGGTGGCCATCCCGCGGCAAGTAAATGGCGCCAAACAGGTCTTTAGAGCTAAGTTGGGGCATGATGTGCACAGCTTCCGCCGGTGATATGATCTCGACTTCCATCCCGATGGCCTTGGCTTTGCTGACGCTGCGCTGTAATTCCTTGAGTTGCGCCTCACTTGAAGCAACTCGCAGACTGCCAACATGGTTAAAGAGGCCTAATTCACTATATAGTTCAATGCTGTACTTCCTGAACTGCATTAAGGTTTGCGAGGTAGCAAATTGAGTCACCAAACCAGCCGCATAAGCAGTGGCCCCACTGGCGATTTCACCTTTTTCGACAACGACCAGGTCTGTCCATCCAAGCTTTGCCAGGTGGAAAGCTATGCTGATACCGTAGATACCACCCCCGATGACAACGACGCCCGCTTGTTCAACCATAAATATATTTACCCTATTTTGAGAAGTGGCGAGTGGCCATTGGATTCGTCGGTAATCGGAACGAGCAGCTTGCCGGTGATATCTCCCCCATTATGAGAACATTGGCGTTGAAAAATTTTCCGGCATTGAGAATTTTCCCGAAAGTCCTTTCAGAACCATGCAGATCAGTGGCGAAGATCAAGCCCCTCGATTTTGGATCTTTGGGAATCCCCGTGGTAAAGGTTAGATGTGGGGGTGTTGGGCGGGCTGCGCCCGCCCAACACCCCCACATACCTACCCCATCATGGCAAATTACAGAGAGCCTCAATATTTCGCCGGGTTTTTTTGAAAAGAAACGCATAATGGCTCCTTACCAGGTTTTAGCGATCCTCATCAGAGTTTGATCCTGCAATCTGCACTTTGATCCCTTTGTTATCCAGGTCTTCACGGGCAATGGCACTCAGCCCTATGTCGGTAACCAAGCAGTCAATTTGATCAATGGAGGCAACCTCAAAATTAGATACTACCCCCCATTTGCTATGATCGGCCACCAGGATAATAGGACCAGTGGTACGCTCCATCATTAGAGCGATGACCTCAGCCTCCGCATTGATGGGGACGGTGCAACCGTGTTTAAGACTGATTCCATCAACACCGATAAAAGCTTTGTCAGCGTAAACCTGGCTGAGATTCTCGATTGCAAATCGACCTGCAACCGAATTTGAGTTCGATTGAAACTCCCCCCCAACCAAGAGGATGTCTAAACCAACCTCGGCAGCCTCTAAGGTGGCGATCAAGTTGTTGGTGATAACTGTGACATTGGCATCCCCCCTGATGTGGCGGATCACCTCTGTGGTGGTGGTACCGCTGTTGATAAATACAATATCCCCTTCCTCGATCAAGGCTGCGGCAGCCACGCCAATCGCCCGTTTTGCTTTCATATTACGTTCAGCCCGGTAGTTGTACTCCGGTTCGAATTGCATCCTCTGGTTTAAAATTGCACCACCGTGGGTGCGCTCGATTACCCCCATCCCTTCAAGCCACTCCAGATCGCGCCGGATGGTAGCTTCCGAAACGTCCAGCAATCGACACAAATCCGCACTGGCAACGATTTTATGCATTGCCAGATACTCTTGGATCTGTTCGCGCCTTTGAGCAGGAATGAGGGGTTTACTCATCAGGCCAGGCCTTATGTTTTACTTGACGTGAATGACGAAATTTGAGGGATTTACCAACTGATTATAACGAATTTTGAAGATATTTGCAAGTTTTTACCTTTTGAGTTATAATCAGTGAGATCACAGTACATTATAGTGATTGACCATATCCACGATTTCATCTAACCAGAGTATGATCCTCATTCTGGTCCTTTCCAAACTTACCTGGCACCATCTTCTAAAGTTCCCCTTCGAGAATCAGGCTCTTTCCCCCAATCTGATCATCATGCCCATAGGGCACACCAGTCATCCCATTTTTCGATTATCATTCCAGGGAATGCCAACACCCCAGATCGTCCCCTAGCCGCTTGCCACTGCGGTGCTATCCGTTAACCCAGGATTCCGTGGTATAAAGATTGACAATCACATTCAAACCCTAAGGAGGTGACTCTGAAATAAGTATCCAGTCTAGCGCTCAACCATTGGAATAGATAACTCTCTAAGAATATTAACAACCGAAGAAGGAGAATGCGGATATGGTGTCCACTAGAAAACTTTGGACCTTCTTGAGCTTAACGCTCATATTCATTGTGGTGCTGTCAGCCTGTGCGCCGACTGAAGTTCAGGTCACCCAAATTGTCAAAGAAACAGTTGTTGCTAAGGTAACGGTAGTTCAGAAAGTCATCGAGACGGTGGAAGTCACGCCGGTCCCAGAAGGTACCAAGCCCCAGGGAACCCTAAAAGTAGCCCTGTCCACCTTCCCAGATACCTTAGATGCTCCCATAACCGCGGAACGGAACGCCCACAACGCTTCTCGTGGGATGTTCGATTCGCTGGTTTGGATCAACGACCAGGGCGATATCGAACCCGAGCTGGCCGAGAGCTGGGAAATCTCCGAAGATGGCCTGGAATATACCTTCCATCTGCGGAAGGATGTCACCTTCCACAATGGTGAGCCTTTCAACGCAGACGCGGTGGTCTTTTCCTGGGAGCGCTACAGCAACCCGGACCTGCCCTGGAACGAGCGCTGGCGGATGGCCGACAACGTGGAAAAAGTCGACGATTACACTGTAAAAATCACCACCACAGAGCCTAAACCGCTCCTGTTGAGGACTATCGCCATTTCTTGGGAGATCGTGCCACCCAAGTACTTTGAGGAAGTTGGTGACGTCGAATTCGGTAGCCACCCGGTTGGCACGGGTCCCTTCCAGCTCGTCGAATGGGTTAAAGGGGACCACATCACTTTGGAAGCCAACCCGAACTACTGGCGTGAGAGTTACCCCAGATTAGCACAAGTCATCTTCAGGCCTATCCCCGAGTCTGCCACCCGCGTGGCTGCTATCCAGACCGGTGAGGTCGATATCGTTGGCCGCTTGAGCTCCGAAGAGGCTCAAAGCTTGCTGGGCGCGCCCGGCGTTCAGGTCATTCGCTACCCGGTTGCGCGGGTTTACTACATTGCCTTTAATAACCTGACCACCGGCGTCGGTAAGCCAACCGAGGATCCCCTGGTCCGCCAGGCCATGAACTATGCCGTGGATGTGCAGGCCATCGTCGATGCTCTTTTTGATGGTTTTGCCAAACCAGCCACCGGCTTTGTGGCCAGTGGCGAATTGGGTTATGGCGCTGTGGAACCCTTCGGCTACGATCCTGACAAAGCCAAAGAATTATTAACCGAGGCTGGCTATCCCAACGGATTCTCTATGGACTTTGCCTGTCCCGCCGGGGCTTATACCCACTTCGAAGAAGTCTGCGAGGCCATCCAGGGCTACCTGGAAGCTGTTGGCATTAAAACCAACTTGCAGATCATGGAATCCGGCCAGTATTGGGACCAAGAAGCCAACAAAGAACTCCCGCCGCTCTTTGGCGATAGCTGGTCAGAGGTAAGCGGTGAAGCCTACAACCGCATGACCGGCGCGCTGCTTGGCATGGATGCCAGCTACTCGTCCTGGTCTGATGACAAGATCATCAGCATGCTGAACGAAATCTCCATAACCGTTGATACAGATGCCCGCAAGAAGCTTTACGAAGACCTGCAAGTATATATGAAAGACAACCCGCCTTTCATTTATCTATATGAACCGATGGCCTTCGAAGCCATCCGTGATCGTGTCCAGGATTACAAACCTCGTAGTGCGGAGGAGTACTTCCTGTGGTACACCTATGTCGCTGACGCCCAGTGAAGTGGAGGCAGGATAAACTATCGCCCTCAGTAATCACAGCAGGTGTCAGGAATTGGTCACCATCGAGTTGACTTCCGTACGCCTACTAATCGACCGGGAGGGCGCTTCTCAACGCCCTCCCGGGTTTGCTCTATGGTGAAGGTTTCTTGGGAGATTGCGACTTCAGCCCCTAATTTCCCAATAACGGGGTTCACAATCCGTTCTATAGACAGGAAGGCGGGCTAATGCAACGATATCTCTTCTCTCGATTGGTCCAGTCTGTCTTGATACTGGTAGGGGTCTTGTTATTGGTATTTTTCATGGTGCGCGTTACTGGAGATCCAGCTTCATTGATGATGCCGCGCGAGTCCACTAATGAGAGCCTGCAAGCCTTCCGGCACAAGATGGGCTTCGACCGACCGTTAATCGTGCAGCTGGGAGATTTCATTATTCACGCTGCCGTTGGTAATTTTGGAAACTCATTACATTTCAAAACTCCCGCCTTACCCATGATCCTGGAACGGTTGCCTGCGACTATGGAATTAGCCGGGGTGGGCATGCTGATTGCAGTAGTAGTCGCCATTCCCTTGGGCTTGGTGGGAGGCTCTACTCCAGGTAGCGTTTGGGACAGCATCGGGCGTTTCGTGGGCCTTCTCGGGCAAAGCATCCCAAATTTTTGGCTAGCCCTGGTGATGATTTTCTTTTTCGCGGTGCAGTTACACTTATTACCCTCCTTCGGCCGTGACACACTTCAATCTGTGATCATGCCTGGTTTCGTATTGGGGCTGCCCACTATGGGCGCCTTAGTGCGCCTGACGCGCTCGGCCGTATTAGAAATTCGTGGAGAAGATTACGTTCGCACGGCTTACAGCAAGGGATTGAACTCCAATCTGATATATAGCCGGCATATCTTGCGAAACGCAGCCATTCCTTTGATCAGTGTTATTGGCGTGCAGTTTGGCTATATGTTGGGTGGTTCAATCTATATCGAGACCATTTTTGCCTGGCCTGGCATGGGTCAGTTGATCGAGCAAGCTATCGGCTGGCGAGATTTTACCCTGATCCAAGCCATCGCCTTCTTTACCAGTGTGGTTGTGGTAGGTTTGAACTTTCTGACCGATCTAGCCTACGCTCTGGTTGACCCCCGGATCAGATTTGGAGGGTAATGGAATGAGCCAAACTTCCCTACCCGTGGATCAAGTGTCCGGCCTCCTGATCGATGAAGAGCAAACCCTAAGGCACCGTCTTACATACTTTGGGCGCTTGCTTTGGCGGGACAAATCCGGCATGTTGGGGCTGCTACTCTTCTTCATATTAATCTTCTCAGCCATCTTTGCCCCCTGGATCGCTCCCCACGATCCGCTAGAACAGAATTTACGCTTCAACAAAAAACCTCCCGCGTGGGCAGCTGGAGGATCCTGGGATTATCCTTTAGGCACAGATAACCTGGGGAGGGATACCTTGAGCCGCATCATTTACGGCAGCCGGGTTTCGCTGACTGTGGGAATTTTTGGCGTGCTGATCGCCAGCGGTATTGGCATGCTCATCGGGTTGATATCAGGATATATCGGCGGGCGGCTTGATAATGCCGTAACCGCTCTCATCAACCTGATCCTTTCCTTACCCTATCTGCTGTTTGTCGTAGTTATCGCGGCGATATTGGGACGTAGCCTGCTGAACGTAATCCTGATTTTCGGCATCACCGATTCGCCTATCTTCGCCCGGACAACCCGGGGAGAGGTTTTACGCATTCGCGAATCAGGTTATGTCGAATCGGCGATCAGCATCGGCGCTTCGCGCCGGCGCATCATTTTTGACCACATCCTGCCTAATCTACTCGGGCCGTTGATCACGGTGGCGACCTTCGAAATGTCAGCCATGATATTTTACGAAGCCGGATTAGGCTTTTTGGGCCTGAGTGTGCCGCCCAGTGTGCCCAGTTGGGGGAATATGCTATCCAACGGGCGCCAATACCTAACCTCAGCTCCCTGGATTTGCACATTCCCAGGCCTGGCGATCATGTTCGCCTCCCTGGGGATGAACTTGGTGGGCGACTGGCTTCGCGATGTGCTTGACCCACGCTTACGCCGGGTGAAAAAATAGAAGGAGGGCTGGCCGTGTCCACCCAACCTACCTCAACGATTTTGGATGTCCGCAACCTCACCACCCGCTTCAATACCCTGGATGGTATCGTCCATGCGGTCAACGGGGTCTCCTTCACTTTGGATGAAGGCGAAACCCTGGCAGTGGTTGGGGAAAGCGGTTGTGGTAAAAGCGTGACGATGCTCTCTATCTTACAGATGATCCCCCAACCGCCCGGCAAGATCACCGACGGGCAAGCCCTGTTCTTCGACGGTCTGGCTACCAGAGACCTGCTGGCTTTGTCTAAGTCTGACATCCGGCATGTACGCGGCCGTGAAATTGGCATCATCTTCCAGGATCCATTGACTTCCTTAAATCCAGTCCTGACTATCGGGCTGCAGATATCCGAGTCGCTTGTCGAGCACATGGGTTTATCAGAAAACCAGGCCCATAAGCGCACCGTTGAATTGCTCGATATGGTTGGCATGCCGGATGCTCAAAAACGCTACAATAACTACCCGCACCAATTTTCTGGCGGAATGCGCCAGAGGGTCATGATCGCCATCGCCATTGCTTGTTTGCCAAAAATATTGATCGCGGATGAACCCACGACTGCCCTGGACGTCACCGTTCAAGCCCAGATCGTCGATCTGGTTTCAAAACTGCGAGATGAACTGGGTGTGGCTGTAATTTGGATCACCCACGATTTGGGGGTGGTAGCCGGCATCGCCGACCGGGTCATGGTGATGTACGGCGGTCAGGTCGTTGAGAGAGCGCTGGTAGACGAGCTGTACGAACATCCCCAGCACCCTTACACCAACGGCTTACTAGGCGCTCTTCCCAAGCTATACGAAAGTGAATCACGGCGCCTGGTCAGCATAGAAGGCACTCCCCCAGACCTGTATATAGAGCCCAAACATTGCCAGTTTGCTTACCGCTGCACCTTTGCCTTCGAGCGTTGCTGGGAGGAAATCCCGCAACTCTTTGAGGTTGGCAAGCGCCACAAAGTTGCCTGCTTTTATGATATCGAAAATGGGAGGCCCAGGCATGTCCCATGATGGCCGGGTTCTCGTTCGCGTTGAAAAGTTAAAGAAACACTTTCCGATCACTCGTGGTTTCCTGATAAGCCGCCAGGTGGGGGCAGTCAAAGCTGTAGATGGTGTATCATTTGACATCCATGAAGGTGAAACCCTCGGTTTGGTTGGCGAGAGTGGCTGTGGCAAATCCACGACCGGTCGGGCCATCCTGCAATTGCACAAGCCGACTGCCGGTCGAGTGTTTTTTGAAGATATAGATTTAACTTCGCTTAAGGCCGAAGAACTGCGCGTCCTCCGCCCAAAAATGCAAATGATCTTCCAAGACCCCTATTCTTCTTTAAATCCTCGCCATACCGTTCTTAAAATCGTCGGTGAGCCAATGGTGATTAATGGTTATGGTGATAACCATAAGATCAAGGAAAGGGTGTATGACCTGCTGGATATGGTCGGGCTCAAGCGAATGCACGCTAACCGTTTCCCCCATGAATTTTCAGGAGGTCAACGCCAACGCATCGGCATTGCCCGGGCCTTAGCGCTCAACCCGCGCTTCATCGTCTGTGATGAGCCCATTTCGGCATTGGACGTCTCCATCCAGGCTCAGGTGGTCAACCTTTTAGAGGATCTTCAGAAAGAGTTAGGCCTGACCTATCTCTTCATCGCCCACGATCTGAGCATGGTGAGGCATATCTCACACCGGGTGGCGGTCATGTACCTGGGTAAGGTGGTGGAATTAGCGGACAGGCAAACTTTGTTTGAAGATCCCTTGCACCCTTATACACAGGCTTTGATCTCGGCTGTGCCAGTGCCAGATCCCAAGATCGAAAGGCAAAGGATTCAGATCATCCTGGAAGGTGAGGTTCCCAGCCCAGCAAACCCTCCCAGCGGATGTGTGTTCAGCACCCGCTGCCCCTTGGTGAAGGACATTTGCAGCCAGGTTGAACCAGAATACCGTGAAGCCCGTCCTGATCATTACGTGTCCTGTCATTTGGTAGATTCCGATCTGGGAAGCAGTAAAATCATTTCCTGAGGGGAAGGAGGAACCGGGAGATCATCCACCCGCTCAAGGTCCAAAAACCATCTTGAAAATAATTGGTAAGGAGAACTGCCTGTGAACACCATTATCGCGCTTTGGTCGATCCCCCGATCTGTTTCAACCGCTTTCGAACGTATGATGATGGAAAGGGGAGATTTCAAAGTGATCCATGAACCCTTTTCATACTTTTTCTATGCTAAAGAGCAGGCAGCCACTGCGGTAGGCATGAACGTTGATCCCGAACAACCCCAAGATTTCGAGGATATCCTGGCGATGATCAAACGCGAGTCTGAGGATTCTCCGGTATTTTTCAAAGATATGTCATACCATGCCATCTCCCGCGCCGACCAAGCTTTTATGCGCAGTTTCGAGAACACCTTCATCATCCGTGACCCAGCCATCACGCTCATTTCTCATTACAAGTTGAATCCAGAATTTACTTTGACAGAAGCTGGATATGAAGAACAATTCAAGATGTTCGAGATGGTCAGGCAGATCACGGGTAAGGTACCCGCCATTGTCGATGCGGAAGATCTCATCGAAAGCCCTGCCACGGTGATCGAAGGCTATTGCCGGATCGTATCTATTCCATTTATCGCTGAAGCATTGACGTGGTCAGCGGAATTCAAACCAGAATGGAAAACCTGGGAGCAGTGGCATCTCGATGCCGCTACAAGCACCGGATTCATCAAAGATATGGAGCCCTTTGACTTCACCGTCCAGGATGTGCCCCGTTTGGCTGATATGGTTGCTAAATGCCAGCCCTTTTACCAGAAATTGTACCAACAGCGAATTCAACCCTAGATTCGACCTGATTTATAAACGGAATTTTGCCCGTTCGGCTCTCTTCTGGAGAATTGACCGGCCTGCTGGACGGGCACGGCGTAGCTGAAGACCTCCCCATTCATGGGGTCAAGGAAATGATGGATAAAGACCCGGCCCTTGAGTTACAAGAGATCATCAAGCATTACGATATTGGGGATTTATTAGGATTCGAGTTAAACCAGCGCGGTTATGTCAACCTGAGTTATGTTATCGAGACCGTAAAAGCAGGTCAGAAGTATCGCTATTTCCTAAGAAAATATAAAAAGGGCATCAGCGCCCAGGAACTGGATTTCGAACATTCCCTGATCGCCCACCTGGTCGCTAAGAAATTTCACCAAGTTGCCAGGGTGATACCCACCAAGTCGTTGGGGAGTTATGTCCTCCAATATGAAGGTGGCCAAAGTAAAGGTCCGGTCTTCTACGCAGTCTTCGAACTTCTACCCGGGGAGGACAAGTACACCTGGGTCAATCCGAACTGCGACCAACCAGAGCTGGTCAGCGCAGCCGGAATCCTGGCCAGATTTCACCAGGCGGTCACAGACCTGAAACCTGCCGGGAGCAGGGCCGAACCCAAGATCGTCGATCTTTTGCCCGTCATCGCAGGCACCCTGAGCGAGTACCTCAATAGAACCAAGCATACCGCCTTCGACCAATACCTGCTGGATAACCTGGACTTGATCAAGGTCAACCTGGAGAAAACCCGGCGGGTCTTGGCCCAACCCACCTACCGGCAGCTGCTGCAACTCCCTATACACTGCGATTATCATCCCGGCAACCTCAAGTTTCAGCAGGGAGAGGTGGTGGGTCTATTCGATTTCGATTGGTCAAAGATCGACGCGCGTTGCTTCGACCTGGCCCTGGCAATCTTCTACTTCTTTACATCTTGGGGGGCGAAAAGCGACGGGCGGCTTCGCCTCGACCAGGTGACCTTATTCCTTAAGACCTACCAGCAAACCCTAAAAAACCTGCCAGGAGCAATTCCATTGAACTCCTTGGAGTTGAATTTCCTGCCCACCCTGATCAATGCCGGCAATCTTTACGTATTGAACTGGACTATCGAAGATTATCTCAACAAAGAGGTCGACCCCCAGGAATACCTGGTGTTCTTACGCCATGGCGTCAATTTCGCCAAATGGTATGAAGACCCAAAGGACCAAAAAAAGTTGCAAGAGTCCATCCAAAAAATCTAACCCCTAAAGGAGCTCCGCCAAAGACAGATGGCCAGTGATCTCTCCATAACCAAGGTATTTAACCCCGCCCCTGGCTGGTACCAGGGAGATTTTCACGCTCACACCACCGCTTCTGACGGGCACCACTCGCCGCCAGAATTTGCCCGTCTGGCGGTTGAGCAGGGTCTCGATTTCATCGCCGTGACCGATCACAATAGCATCGCCGCCTTCAGCCAGTTTGGGGAAGACCCCGGCCTGTTGATCCTCCCCGGCGTTGAGATCACGCTTAAAGAAGGACATTGGAACGTATTTGGTATGCCTGGCTGGCAAGAATGGATGGAGAATATATGCACCGGCGAGATTCGCCTGACCCTTAGCGGCGGATACCGCACCACCACGCAAGTCATGCGCCAGACGGCTGCCCAGGGGCTGCTTAATTCCATCAACCATCCCATCCTCAAGCCCTGGGAATGGCGGGACGGCTTGACAGACCTGCGCTATGTCGATTGCCTGGAAATCTGGAACGACCCGCTCTGGCCAGATAACGCCCAGGCTAACCCGCAGGCCGTGGAAATGTGGACCAAATGGTTGAACGCCGGATACCGCATCACCGCCATCGGGGGCAGCGATTTCCACTTCCTCCCTGGAGAGTTATCCCGCTATCCCGGAGAGTTACCGGGACTGCCCAGCACATATGTGTACGCCAGCCAGCTATCCAGCGCGGCCATTCTTACCGGTCTGAAACGGGGGCGGGTATACCTCAGCATGGGGCCGCGGGTCTCCTTTAAGGCCAAAGCCCAGGGTAAAGCCTTCGATATCGGCGCAGATATGGGCCAAATCAGCGGTGAGATCGAATTCAGTGCTAATATATCCGGAGCTAACCAAAATTCAACCGCTCGCATCATTAAAAATGGGGAAACCATATACCAGAGGCAGGTTGAAGAGGTCGCCGGCCAGCTACACTTCCAAGATCAGGCCGATCCGTCTATCTCGCAATGGTACCGCCTGGAAGTGCTCAATCAGGAAGGCCAGGTGACCGCCATTACCAACCCGATCTTCAGCGGGCCGCCAGGGGACCCACCTCACCAGAAATATGAGGATTACCTGGATTGAAGCCAAACCAGCCGCGATGGCTTTCAATAATTGGGTGATTTTGAAGGAAAATGACGAATTTTGTAACTTACGACCGATATTTTGAAGATATCTGTGTGTTTTTGATTTTTACATTATAATTGGGACGATTTTCCATTTTGCTGGCATAACTACCAACCGATCGCCAAGGCTTTCTTTCACAGGAGTACATTATGTCAAGCCGTCCAATTGGGATGGGGGAGCAAGACCAAGCCGAGCGCCAAAAATTTGAGAATGAACTCCAACGCATAATCCAGGCTAGCGATGAGGCCGAATTGATATTGCGGGTTATCGGCTCGTTAGCTTTCCAAATCCACTGCCCCAAATTTGGTTATATCCAACAAGCCATGGGACGGGCCTACACCGACATCGATTTCGCCGCTTACAGCAACCAGACCAAAGAGATCAAAGTACTCTTGGCGGGGTTGGGTTATAGAGAAAACCGGGAAGTCTTCATTGTCAGCGAAGGTGACCGTTCCATCTTCGAAAACCCCCAGACCGGGTTGCATGTGGATATATTTTATGACAAACTTGATTTCTCTCACATGATCAGCTGGCAGGGGCGGCTGGAGGTGGATTCGCCAACTATTCCCCTGGCGGAGATGTTGCTGGAAAAAATGCAGATCTTCAAAATTTGTGAAAAAGATATCATTGATACCATCATGTTGCTGCTGGAGCATAAACTGGGCAAGGATGACCAGGAAACCATCAACATCGCCCAGGTTGCCCAGCTTTGTGCGGCTGATTGGGGCCTCTGGCGCACAACCACCATGAACCTGGATAAGGTCAATTCCCTGGCGCAAAGCTATCCACAATTAAACGGCGAGCAAAAAACCTATATCACCAACCAGGTTGAAACCGCTTTGGCGCGCATCGCAGCCGAGCCTAAGACTCTGGCTTGGCGCCTGCGTTCCCGGGTGGGCGACCGGGTGAAGTGGTATAAGGATGTCGACGAAGTCATGTGAGCCGCCTAATTTCTTGTCTCAAACGGAGGTTTGGTAATGGTAAAGCTGGTACGCGACCTGATGCACCCCGGTGTTTTTACTTGCCGTCCAGACGCCACCATCGGCCAGGTGGCCGTCATGCTCTTTCAACACCATGTTCACTCGCTGATCGTGACTGACCGGGATGACCGGCCCTTAGGAATTATTACCGACTTTGACCTGCTGGCTGGGGAGTGGCTGTCAGCCGACCCGGAAAGCCTGGAAGTCATGCGCTCGATCACTGCCGGAGACTTAATGACCTCTCCGATCGACACCATCGAAGCGGACTCATCTGCCAGCCAGGCAGCCCAACGCATGCGAGAGCAGGTCATCCGCAGGCTGATCGTTACGGAAAAAGGTCACCCCATCGGGGTCATATCTGTCTCGGATTTTGTTGCCCAAGTAGCCAAGAAAGTGCCCCTCAAGCGTGAAATCGTGTCTGACGTGATGTCTGATGCCATCCTGGTTTGCCGGGATAAAACGCTGGTCAGTGCGGCTGCCCGGGCCATGACCCTGACGGGCTGGCGCTCTGTACTGGTGGTCAACGCCGCCGGAAAAACCCTTGGCGTAATAAGCGGATTGGATATCCTGGCCCATTGCGATGTGGAAGGTCCTGAGGATAAAACCGTCTCTGAGGTAATGCATCCGGTCATCACCGTCTCTATGTCTACCAGTTTACGCCAGGCAGCCGATCTCATGATAGAAAACCACCACCACCGTCTGATCGTTATCGATCCCGACCAGCCAGATTCGATGCCGCTGGGGGTGATTTCCTCCTTCGATATCGTCGAAGAGATGGCCCGACCGGGATCGGTATGGCAAAGTTGACCATAAGGTTAGATGTGGGGGTGTTTGGCGGGCTGCGCCCACCCAACACCCCCACATATCTACCCCATCACGGCAAATCCCAGAGAGCCATAATGAATCAAGGAGATTTTTGACAATGGTTGATTTTCCCTCACATGCGCGCGTCGTTATCATCGGCGGGGGCGTCGGCGGCTGCAGCATTGCCTATCACCTGACTAAGATGGGTTGGAAAGACGTGGTGGTGCTAGAACGTCACGAACTCACCGCTGGTTCTACCTGGCACTCGGCCGGTCTGGTCGGCCAGATGCGATCCGACGCCAATCTCACCCGTATGATGTACTACAGCACCGACCTTTACCGCCGGCTCAAAGCAGAAACCGGTCAAGATACCGGCTGGCGAGAGGTAGGTGGTTTGCGCCTGGCTTCTTCGGCTGAACGCATGCAGGATCTCAAGCGTCTGGTAGGCATGGCGCGCTCCTTTGGGATGGAAATGGAATTGATCTCCCCCAAGGAAGCCCAGGCGATGTTCCCTTTAATGCGGATCGAGGGGGTGCTGGGGGCAGCCTATACCCCCTCGGATGGCGTGATCGACCCGACCGGGTTGACCAACGCCCTGGCTAAGGGCGCCAAAGACGGTGGCGCCCAGATCTTCACCGAGACCAACGTGGAAGCCATCAAACTCAAGAAAGGGCGGGTCGAACAGGTAGTTACCAACCGAGGCACCCTCAAAACCGAGATGGTGGTGAACGCCAGCGGGCAGTGGGGGGCGGAGGTCGGCAAAATGGTAGGTTTGAATCTGCCAGTAGTGCCGATGGCGCACCTGTACGTTATCACCAAACCCATCGAAGGCGTCCGGCACGATTTTCCCACCTTGCGTGATCCCGATTTACTGGTCTACTGGCGAGAAGAGGTCGGCGGCATGATCACCGGCGGCTACGAACGGGACCCGGCCCCCTTCGGCCTGGACGGCATCCCCCGCGATTTTAAATACCAGCTGCTGCCGCCCGATTGGGAGCGTTTTGAACCCCTGATGGAAAATTCGATAACCCGGGTGCCGGCCCTGGAATCAGCCGAGATCATCCAGCTGCTTAACGGTCCCGAAGGCTTTACGCCCGATGGAGAATTCTTGCTAGGACCCACCGCGGTCAAGGGATTTTGGGTAGCCTGCGCCTTCTGTGCTCATGGCCTGGCCGGGGCGGGGGGCATTGGCAAAGTCATGGCCGAATGGATTGTGGATGGGAACCCGGAATGGGAGATTTGGCGCCTGGATGTGCGCCGGTTCGGCTCCAATTATGCCAGCCAGGATTACATCGTCGCCCGCACTATTGAAACCTACTCCCAATATTATGATATCCACTTCCCCAACCAGGAACGCCTCTCCTGCCGGGGATTGCGCCTGTCGCCCACATACCCGCGCCTCAAAGAGCTGGGCGCTTCCTTTGGAGAGAAAACCGGCTGGGAGCGACCTAATTGGTTCAGCCCGTATGCCGAATATGCCCGTCACGGTCACGAACCTAAAGGCTGGCCGCACTACAACTGGTCGCGTGCCATCGGCGTCGAACATCTCAACACCCGCCAAAACGCCTGCCTTTTCGATGAGACCTCCTTCAATAAGCTGGAAGTGCGCGGCCCTGGCGCGCTGGCTTTCCTGCAGCATCTATGCGCCAATGACCTCGACCAGCCGGTTGGCAGCGTGACTTACACCCAAGCGCTCAACTCGCGGGGCGGCATCGAGTGCGATTTTACCGTCACCCGCCTGGAAGAAGAACGTTTCTTCATTATTACCGGCACCGCCTTCGGGCAGCACGATCTCTCCTGGCTGCGAATGAATATACCCGGGGATGGTTCGGTCAGCGTGGAAGACCTCAGCTCCGCCTACGCCTGCATCGGCCTGTGGGGACCCAAGGCGCGGGTTATCCTGGCCAAGGTCAGCAAGGATGATATTTCCAATCAGGGCTTCCCCTACATGACCGCTAAAAGCCTCAACCTGGGCGAGGTGCCGGCCCTGGCCATGCGGGTGACTTATGTCGGCGAACTGGGTTGGGAATTCTACAGCCCCATTGAATACGGCCTGCGCCTGTGGGACACCCTTTGGGGGGCCGGACAGCCTGAAGGCCTGCTGGCAGGCGGGTACCGCGCCATCGACAGCCTGC